>Ga0137407_10002806_pt1 | contig 11496 bp, 8 predicted proteins | sample CZOMad2_2_16fung_FD_108410 | JGI IMG/M metagenome (GOLD analysis project Ga0137407, IMG submission 108410) | Vadose zone soil fungal communities from Angelo Coast Range Reserve, California, USA - CZOMad2_2_16fungal (Illumina Assembly) | ecosystem: Environmental > Terrestrial > Soil > Vadose zone...
CTACGCGGGACATCTCGGTGGGCCAAAAGGTGAAGTTCACCGCCGTTGTCAAAGACGAATCCGGAAACAAAACCAACGCGCCTGCATCCGCCTGGTTCGCGGCCCCGTTTGATCTCGCCGGCGTGGACGAAACAGGGACGGTATCCTTCTTTAATCCGGGAGAAGTGCTGGTAGGCGCAATCGTTGGCGGCAAGACTGTGCTTACGCGTGTGATGGAAAAACCCGGTCCGGTTACGCGGATTGACATAGAACTAGTCAAAACACCGCTGGTGGTTGGCGCTACTACGAAGCTCTCGGCCACCGCCCGAAGTTCGGAAGGAAATCCGCGCACTGACGTTTCGCTAAACTGGACTTCCAGCAAGCCTGACGTGGCAACAGTAGATGCAGCGGGTGTGGTGACGGCGATCTCGCCGGGGCAGACGACGATAGGAGCATCTTCCGGCACGGGCAGTGGCAACCTTAACGTGATGGTGGTACAGAGCAGTCTGGCCGGACTCTCTATCGATCCAAGATCAACCAACGCACGCACCGGAGATGTTGTGCGTTTCAACGTTCATGCAAAGAGCGGCCAGGCGGACAACAGTGCAGTGCGCTGGACGGTAAGCGGTCCGGCAGCCACGATCGATCAGGATGGCGGCTTCGTTGCGGAGCTGCCCGGCTCATATGTGATCACGGCCGCGAGTGGGCCGCAGGAAGCGGTTGCCTCTGTCGTAGTTGTTCCCCGCAATGCTGAACGCACCATTGAAGTTGTCGGTCGCGCGCCGATCAAGGATTTTGAGGCCGCTGAAGAATGGATTATCGGAAACTACGCCTACCTTTCAACCATCTCTGACAAGCTGCTCGTTTACGATATCTCCGATCCGACGCAGCCGAAACAAACCGACTCGGTTAAGGTTGACGCCCGATTGATTAACGACGTCAGCACGACGGCAGACGGTCGTATTCTGGTCATCTCGCGCGAAGGCGCGTCCAATCGAAAGAACGGCATTGCCTTTTTCGATACCTCCGATCCCGCCCATCCAAAGCCAATCTCCGAATACACCGAAACCGTCACCGGCGGAGTGCACAGCGCCTTCGTCGATGGTCATTACGTTTATCTGACCGACGATGCCACGGGTTCAATGCGGGTCATTGACTTCGCCGATGTGAAGCACCCCAAAGAAGTGGCGCGCTGGGAAGTTCCTAACCAGGTAGCAACAACCATTACCACCAGCGGCGGCGACCGGGAAGTTGTCGGTCGCTACCTGCATGATTTGCAGGTCAAGGATGGCCTTGCTTATCTGGCTTACTGGCGCGATGGGCTGGTGATTCTGGACGTCGGCAATGGCATGAAGGGAGGCAGCCCGGAGCATCCGCAGTTAGTCAGCCAGTTACGTTTCAATCATCATGAGTTGTACGGCAACGGCTGGCTGGCGGGCACTCACTCGGTCTTTCGTTACAAGAATTATGTTTTCGTTGGCGACGAAGTGTTTCCGCCGATATTCGACATTATCAGCCGCAAACGAATCCCAGTGCGCGGCATTGTGCATGTGGTGGATGTTTCCGACATCAACAACCCGCGCAAAGTTGCTGAGTATCCGGTGCCAGAAGCTGGCGCGCACAATATGTGGGTGGATAACGACATCATGTACATGGGCTACTACAACGGCGGCGGGCGTATCGTCGATGTTTCCGGAGAACTGCGCGGAGACCTCTACCGGCAGGGTCGCGAGATTGGTCGCCTCTGGGCCGGCGACCCGGAGGGCTATCGTCCCAACTTACCTTTCACCTGGGGTGCACAACCACATAACGGCCTGATCTACTTTAACGATGTCCACAGTGGCATTTGGATCGTGAAACTCGGCGAGTTGACCGAGAAAGGATCGACAACCGCGCCGGGCCGGTGAAGCTGGAGCAGGCGGCAGGAGCAGACGGCAGAAGCAGACGGCAGGAGCAGGAGCAGACGGCAGACTCAGTGGCTGAAACGTTCGGGGTGGGCAATCATGCCGCCAAGCATTCTACCTACCTCTTCATAACCCCTTCTCAGTTCGAGTTGGCGATTTTCCGACAGATAGCCACATGCGTGAGCAAAATCAATCCAGACCTGAGTCTCGGTGGCTTCTCCGTCTGCATCCGCCAACTTGCTGACGAACATTTTTGGATATCGCTTCTTGCGGTAACCCTCGCCGATATTGCCCGGGACGCTGCGGGACGCGCGACGAATTTGATCGGTGAGTGAGTACCTTTCCTCAGGTGGAAATTTCTTAGACTCATAGAAGATTTCCATAGCTAAACTGAAAGCTAACTTATAAACCTTCAGATCTCTGAAACCCCCTGCGAAGGTCATACAGGCTCCTTGAGAGGTGTTGAATTTTATCAGCTGGTTAATTCCAGGTAAGTGACGATAATGCGAGGCCGGATTGGATGAAACCCAAACGCCTAGAGTGGGACCTTGAGCTTGATGAAAGAGAACTTGTTTCCGTCGATCCTGCCGACTGCTCCTGCCGACTGCCCCTATCTTTTACAGACCAAATTCGCTGATCAGCCGATGCAAATACGAGCGGCTGATGCCCAGGCGTTTCGCCGCCGCTACTTTGTTTCCACCCTCCGCTTCCAACGCGTCTACGATCAAACGTTGCTTTAACGCAGTGACCGCGCCTTCAAAAGTGGTTTCGTTGGGCACCCCGGGAGCGGGCAGAATCTTGAGCATCTTCTCGGGAAGAAATTCGAGACCGAGCGTTGCCTGGCGATCCAGGAGCACGAGTCGCTCCATCAAGTTTTCCAGTTCACGAACGTTACCCGGCCAATCGTATTCATGTAGCGAGTCGATCAACTCCGGAGATAACTGCGCCGTCGCGCGGCCATGCTTTTCCGCGGCTTTGGCTGCAAAGTGGGCTGCCAAACCTGGGATATCTTCTCTGCGCTCGCGCAGTGGTGGCAGCACTAAGGGCACGACGTTTAGCCGGTAGAAAAGGTCTCTCCGAAAATTGTCGCCTTCAACTTCAGTCTCCAGATCACGATTGCTGGCGGCGATCAGGCGGATGTCGACATTCAAGGTTTTCGTTCCACCAACGCGTTCGAAAGCGCGCTCCTGCAAAACCCGCAACAGCTTCACCTGAACATTTGGCGATAGCTCGACAACCTCATCGAGAAACAAAGTGCCGCCATCGGCGAGTTCGAATCTTCCCATTCGCGCGTGCGTTGCTGAAGTGAACGCCCCCTTCTCATGGCCAAACAGTTCCGACTCGATCAAAGATTCCGGCAAGGCCGCACAACTCACGGCGATAAAAGGAGCGCGTGCGCGTCGGCTCTCCTCATGAATCGCGCGGGCCAGCATTTCTTTTCCGGTTCCGTTTTCACCAATGATCAGGATGGTTGCATTGGTATCTGCAACTGCGCGCGCTTGCTTAAGAGTCTTTTCCAACGATTGGCTCGATCCGATCAACCGGCCAAACCCGTGTGTCCCAATCAGCTCGGCAAGCAAACGGGCGTTTTCGACTTCCAGCCGGCGCATGCGAGCCGCCTGCTTAACGATGTGAAGCACCTCGGCGGCATCCAGTGGTTTTTCGAAGAAGCCGTAGGCGCCGCGCTTAACTGCCTCGAGGCCGGCGTCTTTGGAGTTGGTTCCGGTGATCACGACTACCTGGGCCGGCTGCTCTCGTTCGCGTGCGGCTTCGATGATTGACAGGCCTTCGGTAATGTCTTCAATGTGCGGCGGGAGATGCAGATCACTGACGACCACGTCGATGTTTTCCTGTTTCAGGAGCTTAACGGCTTCCGCGCGGGAAACAGCTTCGAGCACGCGATAGTCAGCGTTGAGCGTCCAGACGATTGCGCGACGCACAGACTCATCATCGTCTACCACGAGTATCGTTTCTTTGAGTTGAGCTTGCTGAGGTTGGTTTGGTTTGCTCATCTCGAGTTCGTCAAACGAGTGCGAGCGTTTCTACAAACGATTGGTAACGTCCGGATAAGACTAACTGTGAGACTGACTACGCGGCTTTTGTTCACCGCTTTTGTCGATTGCGGCCGATGGTAGCACGACCCTAAATGTCGTACCAACGCCTTCCTGAGAGTTCACGGCAATTGACCCACCGTTAGCAACGATCACTTCGCGGCAGGTGTAAAGACCGAGACCGACGCCTCTTCTCTTGGTGGTGGCAAAAGGACGGAAGAGGTTTTCTTCGATGAATCGTTGGCTCATCCCTTCGCCAGTGTCGCTGACGCTAAAGAAGGGCTTACCATCGTCAGTCGTGCCAGCGGCGATGCCCAGGGCGCCCTGCTTCTGGCTCATTGCTTCGAGCGCATTAATGATCAGATTCTCCACTACTCTATTCATCCTTTCGCTGTCGACAAGAGCAAAGAGGGATTCTGGAAGGTCTATCCTGATCTCGTGTTTTTCCCTGGCGGGCTCGGCGATTAGCGACGTTACGCGCCTCAACATGGGCACCAGGTCCACCGGTTGAGGCCGTTTGTGTTCGCCGCTCAAAGTAGTGACCGGATTGCTCAAACGAGCTACCAGGGCCCGCAAATTGTCAGTGGCTCCCGTGAGAGATTTCATCGCATCGGCGCGAAAGTCTTTGTTGTCGAAATGGCGCTCCATGTTTGCGACAGTTAGCGATAGAGCCTCAATCGCGTTTTTCAAATCGTGCGTGAGAATGGCAGACAGCCGAACAAAGGATTGAAACTGTCGCGTCTCAGCGTCGCGCGCGATCTGATCGCGAAGCTGTTTGGTCATCAAGCCAAGATTATCTGCCAGCGGACGAAGATCATCGCTCGATTGCAACTCAATGCGATGATCCAGTTTTCCTTTAGCGATTGCCTCGACGCCTTCAGTGACGCGCTCAAGACCGCGGGCCTGCCGCTGCCATTGGCGCGTCAACAATGCGGCAGCTATAAGGCCGAGTAAAACGGCAACGACAAAACCAGTTCGCCCCGCCTGGCGCGCACCCGCTAACGCCTGTTCCTGGTTTGACGCCACAGCGACTGAAACATCCAGCATTGGAATCCTCGAGAAGCTAGCCGTATACAGGTCACCGCTGCTCGAGCTGAAATTCATCCTGCCCGATTCGCTCGCGAACATTTGGGTCGAAACCGGCAGAAAGTAGGGCATTGAGTCCCTGACCAACTGATATTTCAGAGCCTCATTGGAGTTGTACAAGAACCTTCCCGAACGATCGACTACAACAAACATATAAGGAATGCTCTCAAAGCTATACTTAGGCGAGGCATCGCGCGTTGGCTTTTTCCAATCCGCGGCCTCGGAAAAAATTGAATCCAGTCTTAATTGTCCGACCAAAGCGTCCTCGGGTGTATTCACGTCTGGCCTGGCAAAAACCGGAACAGTGCAATCAATGTAAGCGCCAAATTGTGCCGTCGAAATTGGAGAGTTGAGGACAGTAGGCGCGCCAGAAGGCACCAAAGACTTCTCGGACCAAAGGCGATCGTCGGGCTGTGGCTGTCCGGAAAGGAGATCTTCCATAGAGAAGGCTACCGGCTCATCCTGATTGCCGGCCTGTTGTTGCGCTTGAAAGAGTCGATGCTTATTCCGATCGAACAGAGAAATGGCTCTTAGATGGGAGCGGCTGCTCAAAACCGAAGCCAACTGAAGTCTCAAGTCGATGGGGAGCGTGCTCGAGGTATAGGGCAAGGTGTTCAAAGCGCCCGCTTCAGATTCTCGTGTTAACTGAGGAGCAGAGGTAGTGTTGCCGCCACTTCTGCTCCGGACGTAGTCCAGGAGTGGTTTCGAGCGACTCAGCTTGTTCAGTTCGTCCTGATTTCGACGCAGAGTTTCCCCAACCTCAGTCCCTAAACTTGCTAATCTGGTTTCTTGATCGCGCTGAAGCGTAGCCTCGGCAATGCGTAGGCCATACCAGTAGTTTACCGAGGCGAGCAGGACGAGCGGAACCAGGCAGACGCCCAGAAAGGTAAGAAACAATTTGAAGCGAGTTGACAATTTGGAGCCCCAAGCAAGGAATCTGGCATCGAGATATTACCGCATGGATTGTTATTTCGCTTGAGGAAAAGCTCTGAAGGGTTCTTAATCCACCGAAACGCGGCCAAACTGAACCAGCAACGGCGCCAGCGACTCAATGACCTGGATATGCGCTACACCGTTGCTCGCGACAATACCATTACGGTTTTGCAGGTCGGCTTTGTTGTAGCGGAGCGGACGCCCAAAGAGATCGGTTAGACATCCCCCTGCTTCGCGCAGGATGATTTCCGGAGCGCAGGTGTCCCACTGTTTTGTGCGTGGCGATAAGTGAATGTAAAGATCGCATTGCTGCTCGACAATTAAGCCCACCTTGATTCCTACCGAGCCACGCCGGACCTCTTCTCGAAAACCAAGAGCCTGAACCACCTTGTCCATGCGCGGGCTGCGATGTGATCGACTAGCGGCCAGCCGCATCGTTGAGATCTCCCGATGGTCGGATACGCGGGCCCTTTCAATTTCGTAATTGGGACGTTCAATCCAGGTGCCTCCGCCACGAACGGCGCGATACAGGACCCCGGTGAGCGGTTGGTAGACTACGCCCAGCACGCACTCGCCGTTCTCGGTTAGCCCGATTTGCACTGCGAAGTCGCCGTTGCCGTCGATGAAGCCGGTGGTGCCGTCGAGCGGATCGATCATCCACACGCGTGATTTGTCGAGGCGGTGCGCAGTGTCAATGGATTCTTCGGCAAGGATGCCGTCATCGGGGAACTCCTGAAGCAACCGCTCAACGATGATTTCGTTCGCGAGTTTGTCCGCCTGCGTGACGGGTTCGCGATCATCGGCACCAGCCTTCTGTTGAATGTCGAGCGGTCCTTCATAAAAGTCGAGAATCGCCGCGCCCGCTTCCCGTGCAAGCAGGAGCGCTATGGACATTTCCTGATCGTAAGTTTGCAAATTTTTCCGGTTCATTCAACTGCGGCTATCTCAGTCTTCGTGCGGAAAAGCCAAGGCCATCTCAGATTGAAGCTCTTGCGGCTTAGCCGCAGCACAGTGCGGTAAGGCTTCGCCTTACCGTTCCAGGTCCTGAATATTTGGAGGCTCCGCCTCCGTTGAGGCATAGCCTCAAGATTGGAGTTTGCCAATCGGAAAGGCAGAGCCTTTCCGCACTGTGCTGCGGCAGAGCCGCTCGGAGTGAAGCCCTTCGCACATTACTTTGATCCCAAATCGCGTGCCGCCTCACGAATTATCTGAAGCGTCTCATCAATATCGGCGCGAGTGGTGCGGAAGTTTGTGATGCACGCCCGCAAAGCAAACTTGCCGCGTATGGTTGCACTCGACAGATAGGCGCGGCCCCCGCGCTGCACCAGGTTCATGATATTGGTGTTGAGTTGATCGAGTTCAGTCTCGATAGCGACGGCGTCTTCTCCACGCATCCGCAGTCCTGCCTGCCAGGAAGGCGGTACATAACGAAAGCAGCAGATACTCAACTGCGGCGATGCAAGCAGCTCAAAGTCTGTGGCCGCTTCAACTTGCTCACCCAGGTAAGTCGCCAGGGCGTTGTCTTCACTAATCGACTGGGCCACGCGTTGCACACCATAGTAGCGAAGCGTCAACCAAATCTTTAGCGCCCGGAACCGTCGCGACAACTCCGGTCCGTAGTTCCAAAATGCAAAAGCTTCGTCCGCGGTTTGCTCGTGGACCTTGATGTAGTCGGCGCCTTCGAAACTGAAAGCCGCGCGCGCTCTCGCTTCGTCGCGGAATAGAAGACAGCCGGAATCAATGGGCACGTACAGCCATTTGTGTGGATCCAGCGATACAGAATCCGCTCGCTCAAGTCCGCGGAAGAGCGGGCGCTTCGTTTCGTCGAGCGCAGCGAGCGCGCCATAAGCACCGTCGATGTGGAACCAGAGTCCAAATTCATTTGCGATATCCGCGATTTCATTTAGCGGATCGACAGCCCCGGTGTTAACGGTCCCGCCGCTGGCCACCACGCAAAAAGGCTTCATGCCATTTTCCAGATCGTTGGCAATGGTCTGGTGCAACGACGCCACGCTCATGCGAAAACGATCGTCTGATGCCACAAGGCGCACCTGGGCGCGGCCCAAACCAAGAATGTCGGCAGCCTTGGGTATCGACATGTGAATCTGGTCGGAGGCATAGATGGTCATCGGTGCGCGAGAATTCCACAAACCCGTTGAAGCGACCTCCACGCCTGACTTGGCGCGATGAGCGATCAGCAACGCGGTCAGATTCGCCATTGAGCCACCGCTGGTTAGTAGTCCGTGGGCCTCATTAGTTTCGCCGCTAAACCCAATCAGTGAGGCGAGCCAACGGACGACAGTGCGCTCAATCTCGGTGGCGGCCGGACCCGAACGCCATGAGGTAACGTTTGAATTGAGCGCCGAAGCAAACAGGTCGGCAAAAGCACCGGGCGGCGTTGCCGGTGAGGCAACGTAACCGAAGAATCGCGGGTGGCCGTTGTGGCGGCTGTTTTCAATAATCGTGCGGCAGTCCTCGAGAAGTTGCTCGAGCGGCTCGCCTTCAAGTGGTAGCGACGCTCCTATTTTTCCGATTGTTTTGCCGCCCGACGTTTCCGGGAAGACAGGCAACGTGGAAACTTCAGAAAAGTATTCAGTCACCAGTTGGGTGACCTGCGTCGAGAGTTCGCACATCTCCGCTTCTGAGATGTCGAGTGAAGCACTGGCGGGTCTGCATGTTTTGACTGCCTTGTCCATTTCGCTCATTTGAAGGGAGGCGCAATCGCGACCAGGAGCGACAAGCGAACGCTTGCGTTGTTTGTTACGCCATGAGGAATTCCATCTGGCGCGATGACCAGCGACCCCGCGTCAACCCCTCTCTCCTCGTCTCCGACTATAAATCTGCCGTGACCTTCCAACACAAAATAGAACTTGTCGGCGCCGTCATGCGCGTGGACCTTCTGAGTTTGTCCGGGCTCCAAACAGTTCAGTCCGATCATCACGTGTTCGCCTTGCCACAAAGCAGTTTTGTAGAACTTTTCCGCCTGCGATCCGACACGCTCCTGCCAGTTGAGAAAGTAGTTCATGGACGTTTCCTTGATCTGCTGAGTAGGACAGCCAAAACTAACACAGGCGTCTGTAACCATGAAGCGCTTGCCGCTTACTCGCGCGCGCGTATACTCTCTGTCCGTTAAATAACGTCAACTCCTTGGAGTGCGGTGACCTGGCACCGCTTTGGTCGGTCGTGACCTGGCGCGACCACGATTAGCGTGAATCTCCACCGGATCTCGGCATCAAGCCACCGAAGGCCAAAGCGGTGCCAGGTCACCGCACTCCAAGGAGTTGACTCCACTCTATGCCCATACCTGGTTCCGCCACACTCGAAGGCACAACGCGCTATCGCGAGCGTTTCAAAGATAGCGTTGCCTCGGACCATTTCCATCAACAACCTGACCTGTGGTTATCTTCGATCGGCATCGGTACCTACCTTGGCAATGCCGATGATGAGACCGATAGGCGCTACACAGCCGCGGTAGCCCGTGCGGTAGAGCTTGGCGCCAATGTGATCGACACGGCGGCGAACTACCGGTTTCAAAGAAGCGAACGCTCGATCGGCAATGCGCTACGCAATCTAACTGAAGCAAAGGGTTTCTCGCGCGATGAAATGATCATCTGCACGAAGGGCGGCTATCTGCCGTTTGACGGCGCGCCGCCGCGGGACATTCGCCGCTATGTTGAAAAGACTTTCGTCAAACCTGGAATAGCGAGTTTTGATGATATCGTTGGCGGCAGTCATTGTATGACACCCTCATACTTGCAGAACCAGTTGGAGCAATCGCTCAGAAACATGAATCTCGAGTGCGTGGACGTCTATTACGTCCACAATCCGGAATCGCACCTCGGTCACGTTTCCGAAGAAGAGTTTTACGTACGCTTGCGGGCGGCATTTGAATCGCTTGAGAAATGTCGCGCGCAGGGACAGTTGAAGCTTTATGGTGTCGCAACCTGGAATGGGTTTCGAGTACCGGCCGGATCGAGTGGGTATCATGCACTCGCGCGTATGGTAGCGATTGCCAATGAACTTGCGGGCGAATCGCACGGGTTTCGTTTCATTCAACTGCCCTTCAATCTGGCGATGCCGGAGGCTCTAACTTTGAGTAATCAGGTTGTTAATGGGCAGCAGGTTTATACACTTGCAGCGGCGGCTGCACTGGGAGTGACCGTCATTTCCAGCGCCTCGATTTTCCAGGGGCGTGTAGCCCAGGGCTTGCCGAAAGATTTGCGGGAGTCACTGGGATCGCTCGCGACCGACGCGCAGACGGCGATACAATTTGTTCGCTCAGCGCCAGGCGTTAGTACGGCGCTGGTAGGCATGAGCAGGCTTGAACACGTTGAGGAAAACCTGAAACTGATTAACGTGGAGCCACTCGAGCCGGAACAATTCATGAAGCTGTTTACAACTACGTAGGAGAGTCCGACAAACTTCAGGAAGTTCTGATCGAATGTCTTTGACGCGTAGCGTCGGTATGAATTTAGCCCGGCCTTTCAAGGCCGGGATCAGGTTATTGCCTGTTTTCGTCGCGTAGCGACGATTGAATCCAGCTCTAATTTCAGCCGTCGCTAGGCGACGCGAAGACCTCGTTAACCTTTCCCGGCGTTAAAACGCCGGGCTAAATTCATACCGCCGCTACGCGTCGAAGACACTTGATCAGAGGCTCCTTTAGTTTTTTGATTTCTCAACTTACTGTTAGCAAGCAGTGACAAATTGAAAGTTTGTCGCACTATTCTTATGCCGCAACGCCGATACAACTCTTTTGCCGAATTCTGGCCCCACTACGTTGCCGAGCACAGCAAGCCGCGTACACGTTTACTTCACCTTATCGGGACCACGATCGCGCTCGGCTGTGTCGTTTTCTTCATCGTCATTGGCAGGTGGTGGCTCTTCCCGCTGGCTTTGATCCCAGGTTACGGCGCGGCGTGGATTGGCCATTTCTTCATCGAAAAGAATAAGCCGGCCACGTTTCAGTATCCGCTGTGGTCGTTCATCGGCGACTACAAAATGATCTGGATGATGTTGACCGGAAGGATGAATGCGGAGGTTGAGCGTTCCGCAGCAAGAGGGCGGGGGTAAACCCACCTTCCCAACCCTGAGCTGCTCGCAGTTACCTTACACTCTAAGCTTGGAAGCCCTTCAAGCTGGATTTCATCACAAACTGACGAGGAACTCTCAGGTCGGAAAACGGTAGTGGCTCAGTTTGAACTTGGCTGAGGTGGCGTGGCTTTACAGAACCGAGCGCGGGTAGCGCCGGATGCTAGACTCAAGTGCGGATGATGATAATGCGAGGGATTCACCGAGTATTCAGAGTTGAGCTTAGCATCCGGCGCATCCACCACCCTAGCGGGGCTGCCCCGCTGGGGATCCCGTTCCGCGCTCGGTTCTGCAAAGGGCTCCAACCTCTGATTTATCAAACTGACCCAACTACCCAAAAAACTAGTAGTGTCCTAACTTGACGAAATTGTAGGGGCGTCCCTCTGTGGGCGCCCGGATCGGGCGGCAAAGGGGCGCCCACGGAGGTACGCCCCTACAAAATTAGGACACTACCA
>Ga0137407_10002809_pt1 | contig 11493 bp, 7 predicted proteins | sample CZOMad2_2_16fung_FD_108410 | JGI IMG/M metagenome (GOLD analysis project Ga0137407, IMG submission 108410) | Vadose zone soil fungal communities from Angelo Coast Range Reserve, California, USA - CZOMad2_2_16fungal (Illumina Assembly) | ecosystem: Environmental > Terrestrial > Soil > Vadose zone...
CGCAGCCGCTCACCGCCGCGATGGGCGGCCTGCTGTCGGCTCGGGGATGGCGGCAACGGGTGGCGGTCGGCGCGGTGTTCGGCCGGTGGGCGGAGGTGGTGGGTTCTGAGGTCGCGGCGCATACCAGGCCGGCGGCGTTCGAAGATGGCGAACTCGTGGTAATCGCGGACTCGGCGGCGTGGGCGACCCAGGTCCGGCTGCTCGCCCCGCAGCTGCTTCGCCGTCTAGGCGCCGAGCTGGGCGCTGGAACGGTGCGCCGGGTGCGCGTGCAGGGGCCAACCGGGACTGGCAGGCGACACGTACGGTTAAGCCAGCCGCAGGAGTCCGTAACCACAGCTAAAATGAAGGGTAGTCACAAGGCTCATGCCCGGGGGGCGCCGGTGGCTTCCTGCAGCAGGGATGGAGTTCAGCTTGTCGTATGATGCGCGGTCGATCACGGTACTTGAGGGCTTGGAGGCCGTTCGCAAGCGTCCCGGCATGTACATCGGCTCGACGGGCGAGCGCGGCCTCCACCACCTAGTCCAGGAGATTGTGGATAACTCCGTGGACGAAGCCCTGGCCGGGTACGCCACGGAGATTGAGGTGACCCTGCTCGCCGATGGCGGCGTCCGGGTGCGTGATAACGGCCGGGGCATCCCCGTGGACGAGCACCCGGTGGAAAAGCGCCCGGCGGTCGAGGTCGTCATGACCGTGCTGCACGCGGGCGGCAAGTTCGACGGCAAGTCGTACGCGGTCTCCGGCGGCCTGCACGGCGTCGGCGCCGCAGTGGTGAACGCGCTGTCCACTCAGCTGATCGTGGAGATCCGCCGGGACGGGTACGTCTGGCGGCAGAGCTTCGCCCGCGGGGTGCCGGCCAGCCTGGAGCGCGGCGAGGCCACGTCCGAGACAGGCAGCACGACGACCTTCTGGGCGGACTCGTCGATCTTCGAGACCACTGAGTACTCCTTCGAGACGCTGTCGCGGCGGCTGCAGGAGATGGCGTTCCTGAACCGGTCGCTGCTGATCTCGCTGACCGATGAGCGACGCCCGCCCGCGCTTGACGACGACGACGCGGTGGACGCGGGCGAGGTCGCGCCCCGGTCGGTTACCTACAAGTACGACGGCGGCATCTCTGACTTCGTCAAGTACCTCAACGCGTCCAAGGAGCCGGTGCACCCCTCGGTCATCGACTTCTCCGACGAGACGACCGGCATGGCCATCGAGGTGGCGATGCAGTGGAACGGCTCCTACACCGAGTCGGTTCACACCTTCGCGAACGCGATCAACACGGCTGAGGGCGGCACTCACGAAGAGGGCTTCCGCGCGGCGCTGACCACCGTGGTCAACAAGTACGCCCGCGACCAGAAGTTCCTCAAGGAGAAGGACCCCAACCTCACCGGCGAGGACATCCGCGAGGGCCTGACCGCGATCGTCTCGATCAAGCTGGCCGAGCCGCAGTTCGAGGGGCAGACGAAGACCAAGCTGGGCAACACCAGCGCCAAGTCCTTCACCCAGACCGTCGCCAACGATCGCCTGCGCGACTGGTTCGACCGAAACCCCGGCGAGGCCAAGGACATCATCGACAAGGCGATGCAGGCGGCTCGTGCCCGGATCGCCGCGCGGCAGGCGCGCGACCTGACCCGGCGCAAGTCGCTGCTGGAGTCCTCCTCGCTACCCGGGAAGCTGTCGGACTGCCAGTCCACCGACCCGTCGAAGTCGGAGATCTACGTCGTCGAGGGTGACTCGGCCGGCGGCTCGGCGAAGGGCGGCCGGGACCCGCACTTCCAGGCGATCCTGCCGATCCGGGGCAAGATCATCAACGTCGAGAAATCGCGCATCGACCGGGTACTGAAGAACAACGAGGTCCAGTCGATGATCACCGCGCTCGGCGCGGGAATCTACGATGAGTTCGACATCACCAAGCTGCGCTACCACAAGATCATCCTCATGGCGGACGCCGACGTCGACGGCCAGCACATCCGGACGCTGCTGCTGACGCTGCTGTTCCGCTTCATGAAGCCGCTGATCGAGGCCGGCCACGTGTACCTCGCGCAGCCGCCGCTGTACAAGATCAAGTGGACCGAGCGCTCGGTTGACCCGGAGTACGCGTTCTCCGACGCCGAGCGGGACCGGGTGATCGAGGCAGGCATGGCCCTGGGCCGCAGGGACCCGCGGCCACGCGACTCGGTGCAGCGGTTCAAGGGCCTGGGTGAGATGAACGCCGAGGAACTGTGGGAGACCACCATGAACCCGGCGCGCCGGGTGCTGCTTCAGGTAACGATGGACGACGCCGCCCAGGCGGACGAGCTGTTCTCGGTGCTGATGGGCGAGGACGTCGAGGCGCGGCGCTCGTTCATCACCCGCAATGCCAAGGACGTCCGCTTCCTTGACATCTGACGTTCAGGGGCAAGGGCCGGAGCTTTTGAGTAAAGGACTGTAAGCCTTGACGGAAATTACTGACACCGATCAGCCCGCGCACGACCGCACTGAGCCGGTCGACATCCAGCTGGAGATGCAGCGCAGTTACATCGACTACGCGATGTCGGTCATCGTGGGCCGGGCGCTGCCTGACGTGCGGGACGGGCTCAAGCCCGTGCACACCCGCATCTTGTACGCGATGTACGACGGTGGCTACCGGCCAGAGCGTGGCTACTTCAAGTGCTCCCGCGTCGTCGGTGACGTCATGGGCAATTACCACCCGCACGGTGACAGCGCGATCTACGACGCGCTCGTGCGGATGGCCCAGACCTGGTCGATGCGGATGCCGCTAGTCGACGGGCAGGGCAACTTCGGCTCCCCGGGCAACGACCCGCCCGCCGCCATGCGGTACACCGAGTGCCGCCTGGCCCCGCTGGCGATGGAGATGCTGCGGGACATCAACGAGGAGACCGTCGACTTCCGGCCGAACTACGACGGCCGGTCCGCCGAGCCGGTCGTGCTCCCCGCGCGGTTCCCGAACCTGCTGGTCAACGGGTCGGAAGGGATCGCGGTCGGGATGGCGACCAAGATCCCGCCGCACAACCTGCGGGAAGTGGCCGCCGGCGTCGCCTGGTACCTGGAGAACTACGAGCGATTCGAGTCGCACGCGACCCACGACGCTCCCGCCGACGCCGACGAGGATCACCCCCGGCGCCCGGCCTGGGAAGAGCTCCTTGACGGCCTGATGGAGCGGATCCCCGGTCCGGACTTCCCGACCCGTGCCCTGATCGTCGGCCGGCGTGGCATCCGCGAGGCGTACCGCACCGGGCGCGGCTCGGTCATCATGCGCGCGGTCGTGGACGTGGAGGAGATCCAGGGTCGTACCTGCCTGGTCGCCAAGGAGCTGCCGTTCCAGGTCAACCCGGACAACCTGGCCACCAAGATCGCGGAGCTGGTGCGTGACGGCCGGCTGACCGGCATCGCCGACGTGCGCGACGAGTCGTCCGGGCGCACCGGCCAGCGGCTTGTCATCGTGCTCAAGCGGGACGCGGTCGCCAAGGTCGTCTTGAACAACCTGTACAAGCACACCCAGCTTCAGGAGACGTTCGGCGCCAACATGCTGGCCCTGGTCGACGGCGTGCCGCGTACGCTGCGCCTGGACCAGATGATCCGGTACTGGGTGGCGCACCAGATCGAAGTAATCATCCGGCGCACGCGGTTCCGGCTGCGCAAGGCCCAGGAGCGGCTGCACATCGTGGCGGCCCTGCTGGCGGCCATTGACCGGATCGACGATGTCATCGCGCTGATCAGGGCGTCGGAGTCGGCGTCGGTCGCGCAGGCCGGCCTGATGGCGCTGCTGGAGATCGACGAGGTTCAGGCCCGGGCGATCCTCGACATGCAGCTGCGCAAGCTGGCGGCGCTCGAACGGCAGGAACTTGTCAACGAGCGGGAGGAACTCGAGGCCAAGATCGCCGACCTCGAGGACATCCTGGCCTCGCCGGTCCGGCAGCGGGCGATCGTGAGCTCGGAGCTAGCGGAGATCGTCAGCAAGTTCGGCGATGACCGGCGCACTCAGTTCATCGCCTCCGAGGGCGACGTCTCCGATGAGGACCTGATCGCCGAGTCGGACATCGTGGTGACGATCAGCCACGGCGGCTACGCGAAGCGGACCAACACCGACCAGTACCGCGCGCAGCGGCGCGGCGGCAAGGGCGTGCGGGGCGCGCAGCTGCGCACCGACGACATCATCGACCACTTCTTCGTTACCACCACGCACCATTACATCTTGTTCTTCACGAACAAGGGCCGGGTGTACCGGGCGAAGGGGTACGAGCTGCCTGAGGCGGGCCGGGACGCGCGCGGCCAGCATGTCGCGAACCTGCTGGCGTTCCAGCCCGACGAGACGATCGCCGAGGTGCTGGCGCTGCGCGACTATGAGGCGGCGCCCTACCTGGTCCTGGCGACCCGGTCAGGCCTGGTGAAGAAGTCCCGGCTGGTCGATTACGACTCAGCGCGCTCCGGCGGCCTGATCGCGATCAACTTGCGCGATGACGACGAGGTGATCTCCGCCCGGCTGGTCTTCCCCGAGGAGGACCTGCTGCTGGTGAGCAAGAACGCGAAGGCGATCCGGTTCCACGCGACCGACGAGCAGCTTCGTCCGCTGAGCCGGGCCACGTCCGGCGTCATCGGCATGAGGTTCGTCGAGGACGATGAGCTCCTGGGGATGTACGTTGTCCGAGAGGGCGAAGACGTGCTGGTCGCGACCGAGGGCGGGTACGCTAAGCGGACCTCAGCCGAGGAGTACCCGTTGCATAACCGGGGCGGGCTCGGCGTTTTCACGGCGAAGATCGTCGAGGATCGCGGTGGCCTGGTCGGGGCGCTGATGGTGCGGCCCGAGGACGAGATCTTCGCGATCACCTCGGCGGGCGGTGTCATCCGGACCCGAGCCGTCGGGGTAAAGCAGTCGGGACGGCAGACCATGGGAGTGCGACTAATGAACCTCGCACCTGGCGACAGCGTTGTCGCGCTGGCGCGCAATGCCGAATCCGCAGTCGAGGCGGATGAAGGCAACGATCCAGGGGAGAACATCGTCTGATGAGTAGCGGGGGTTTCTGGATTCGCTGTGCTTTCCAGAAATTTACCTATCGTCGGATAGTCTCTGCTGAAGCTACAAGGGGCACCATTGGGTACCAAGGAGGACGGTGTGGGCGAGGCGGGACGATCTTCGAAGCCGTCCTTGATGACGGCGTCGGCAATGGATGACGTGGACACCGACACGGACACCGACCCTGAGGCGATCACTGTCGCCGTTCCCGTTCCCGTTCGCGGCGCAGGCAAGGCGCCGGCTTCCCCAGCGTCTGCTGCAGGGGCTGCGGCTCAGTCCGAGCCTGCGGGTTCTTCGGGCTCGGGGGCCGCGGCGGTCGAGGCCGAGCCCGTCGAGGCGGCCGAGTCCGACGGGCCTGCCGAACCTGACGACCTGGCGAGTGACGATGAGGCGGGCGTTGTGGATGAGGCTGAAGTTGTGGATGATGCTGATGCTGAGGTCGTGGATGACAGAGTGAGTGACACCGACGTCGCGGACGACGATGTCGATAGTGTCCAGGCCACGACAGCGGAGCCCGTTCTTGTTGAGGACGCCGCCGATGATTCTTACTCGTGGAGTTCCTCGTCCTGGAGCTCTCCGTCGTGGAACTCTTCGTCGTCCTGGAGCCCTTCTTCCGCTGCTTCTGACGCCTCTGCTTCCGGCTCGGGCGTTGCTGATCCTGCTGCCGCGCAGACTGAGAAGTCGCCGGGGGCGGACCATGTCCCGTTCCCCGCCGACGAGATCGGCAAGCCCAAGGCGAGCACGGGGGCGGACAACGGCGCCGCAGACGGTGCCGCGCCCGGCGCTACCCAGGCGAGTCGTTCTTTCTTCGAGCCCGCCAAGCCCCAGGGCAGCGATACGACGGCGGCTGACCGCATCGGCGCGGCCGCCACCGCGCTGAATAGCAAGCTGGACCTGAACGGCAAGCTGGACCGGGGCCGACAAGCGTGGCGGCAGGCGCTGACCGGGCCGAACAACTGGCTTTCCGGCCGGGGGTCCGCCGGGTCCACGGACCAGGCACCCTCCCCCTCCGCTACCCCGACTAGCCCGGCGCCCGCTAGCCCGTCACCGTTCACGTCTACCCGGCATACTCCGTCGCCTAGCGCTCCCGCTCCCTCGGGCGGCGCCGGCTACCCCGGATCGGGATTCGGCAGCAGCTCATACGACACCCCGACGGCGCGCGTCGGCCAGTCCAGCTCCGCGGGTAACTCGGGCTACGGGACTACCGGATACGCGGACTCCTCGTCCAGGAGCGCGAGCTACGGCGGCCCGGCCGCTGATGCCACGATCACCGCGGGCGCCGCTGCCGCTGGCCGGGCTGGTGCCGTTCCTGGCGCGGCTGGCTACGCTGGCGCGGGCCAGTCCGGCTACGGCCGCACTGGGACGGGATCGTCGGCCACGTTGCCGCCGTCGGCAGCGAATCGCCGGGACAGCCGTCCCGCCGCCACCGTCAAGGGCAAGCGCAAGGATCAGCGTCGCCAGGCACAGCTCACGCTGTCCCGGGTCGAGCCGTGGTCGGTCATGAAGTTCAGCTTCGTCGTCTCGGTCGTGGCCTTCATCGTGTTGTTCGTGGCCGTCGCGCTGCTGTACATGGTGTTGTCCAGCCTCGGCGTCTTCGAATCGCTGCAGCACACGATCTCGAACCTCACCTCCGCCAAGAACCAGGCGGGCACCAACGTCTCGTCGTGGTTCTCAGCCTCCCGCGTGCTCGGCTACACCGGTATGCTCGGCGCGCTGAACATCGTCTTGATCACGGCGATGTCCACGATCGGGGCGGTCGTCTACAACCTGATCGCGCACACCATCGGCGGGATCGAGGTGACCCTGCGCGAGACGGATTAACGTCGCATCGCCTAGCCGGACGCAGGACGGCGCAAGCGGTGGGCAGGATGCGATAGAGTATCGCAGTCTGCTCCGCTAGGGGGTATAGCTCAGTCGGTTAGAGCGCGTCGCTGATAACGACGAGGCCCGTGGTTCAAGTCCACGTACCCCCACCATAGTTCAGCTGATCAGCGAAAATAGCCTCCTTCGAAGCCGCCACGGCCTTGCCGCCACGGCGGCATCACGCTGTCGGGCCTCGTCGTTTCCTGTCCTGGTGCATGCCGCGATCATCGACGGGCCCTGACGCTGGTTCAGGCAGTCTTACCCGCTCCGCCGCCGGTTTGGGCGGTAGGCTGGCCGCATCAGGTGTTCTCGCGATTTTGAGGTGGAGGGTCCGGCGCTGTGAAGAAGCTGTTCGTCCTTGCCCTGCTCGTGCTCGGTGGCTTCGCAGTCTGGCGTAAGGTCCAGGCGCAGCGCGCCGACCTGGACCTGTGGAGTGAGGCGACGTCCGCAGACGATCTTTAGAGATCGGTCATGTGCGGCACCGCCAGCGTGTCGCTGGTTTGCTGGGATCTAGCCGGCATTGTCATCGATGGTTCCGTCGTGGAGCGTTCCTTCGCCGAGGCGATCGCCGCCCAGGGCATCGTGGCCGGGACGCAGAGCTATACCCGCGCCATGGTCAAGTTCGACCGTGCCCGCGGGCGTCCCCCGGCGGACGTCATGCGTGAGCTTTTCGATGGCAACGAGGCGCTGGCGACGGTGGCGGCGCTGGCCTTCGACCGGTCGTTCCGGGCCGCAGCCGACAGGTTCGGGGTCGCCGTGCCGCCTGAGCTGGTCGACGCGATCGGGAAGCTTTCCGGGGCCGGCGTGCAGGTGTGCCTGCTGACCTCGCTGACCCGGGATGCCTGCGGGGCGCTCTTGAACCGGATGCGGCGGCAGGGCCTCATGGCCGACGAGGTGCTGTGCGCCGACGACGCGCCGCGCGGGTTCCCGTGGCCGGATCCTGTCCTTACCGCGATGCTACGAGCAGGCATCGCCGATGCCGGCGAGGTGGCCGTGGTGGGCGTCACCGAGAGTGGCCTGCAATCCGGGCACCAGGCAGGCGCGGGCTTGGTCGTGGGCCTGGCCGATGGGCCGCGCCGTGCCGCCACGCTGCGCGCCGCGGGTGCCACGCATGTCATTGACAGCATCGACGCGTTCCCTGACCTGGTTGAACGCGCCGCCTGATCGGTAAACTCAGATACGTGCCCGAACTGCCCGAAGTGGAGGCGCTGGCCGCCTTCTTGCGTGAGCGTGCCAGCGGGCACGTCATCGCGCGTGCCGAGGCGGCATCGTTCGCGGTGCTGAAGACGTTCGACCCGCCACTGAGCCAGCTGACCGGGCTGCTCATCGGGAACGTCGGCCGGCGCGGCAAGTTCCTCGATCTCGCCTGCGGCGACCTGCACCTGGTCATTCACCTGGCCCGGGCCGGGTGGCTACGCTGGCGCACTGAATTCCCGGCTAAGCCGGTGAAACTCGGGAAGAGCCCGCTGGCGTTCCGGCTGGTACTTGACGATGGGGCCGGGTTCGACCTAACCGAGGCGGGGACGCAGAAGCGGCTGGCCGTCTACCTGGTTCGCGACCTGTCCGACGTTCCCGGCGTCGCGACGCTCGGCCCGGAGCCGATGGACCCGTCGTTTACCGTGGACGAGCTGGCGGGGATCTTGGCGGGACGGCGAATGCAGATCAAGGGAGTGCTGCGGGACCAGCACATCATCGCCGGCATCGGCAACGCCTACTCCGATGAGGTGCTGCACGCCGCGAAGATGTCGCCGTTCAAGCTCGCGTCCAGCTTCACGCCCGAGGATGTCGCTGTGTTGCATGCCGCGATGGTCGCGACGCTGCGGGACGCGGTTGACCGCTCGGCCGGGCTGGCGGCGGCTGACTTGAAGGGCGAGAAGAAGACGGGCCTGCGGGTACACGGGAAGGCGGGGCAGCCGTGCCCGGTTTGCGGGGACACGATCCGCGAGGTCTCGTTTGCCGACTCGGCGTTGCAGTACTGCCCCACATGCCAGACCGGGGGCAAGCCACTCGCCGACCGTCGGCTGTCCCGCCTGCTCAAGTGATTCTCCTAGGGCGGGCGAGGGACGCTCTCCCCGTGATGCGCGTGGGGCGCGTGATGCGCAGAGGAGCTGGTCCCTAGGCAGGGTCGGCCGCCTAGGGACCAGCGAGCGAGCGGTGTCCGGTAACCCCCCAGAACCGGAACGGCTCGCGGCGCTACGCTGCCAGCAACCCGGAAAATCCGGGCAACTGCCGGTAGCACGCTGGCCACACTATCCGCTACGCACAGTGGTTGTCTATGCTCGGAGAGCAATAATTGCGCTGCTGGGTTGGTCTTTTGGTGATGGTGGAGCTAAGGGGACTCGAACCCCTGACACCTGGCATGCAAAGCCAGTGCTCTTCCAGCTGAGCTATAGCCCCATCAGTGCGCTGCGCCAGGTGCGATGAGCCGCCTGCGATGACGCGCGCCGCGCGGCCTCATCTTACCGTGCCGCGCCGCCCGCGGCGCGCTCTGGCCGGGCGCGGGGAACGCTCGCGCGAGAACGCTCCGCGGGCGTCTCCGGTTGAGACACAATCTTGACTGATTCCAGAAAACACGGCAGACTGCGGTGCGTGGCAGCGGCCAGAGATGTCCAGCAGATGCTCCGGGGGGTCGGACTGCGCGTTACCCGGCCTCGGGTGGCGGTGCTGGCCGCGGTGTACGCGCATCCGCATGCCGACACCGACTCGATCATCGGGGCCGTGCGCACGGACCTGCCCGAGGTGTCCCATCAGGCCGTCTATGACTCGCTGCGCGTGATGACGGCCGCGGGCCTGGTGCGGCGCATCCAGCCATCCGGCTCCGTCGCCCGCTACGAGGCGCGGGTCGGGGATAACCACCATCACGTCGTGTGCCGGTCGTGCGGTGTCGTCGAAGACGTCGACTGCGCCGTTGGTGAGGCGCCGTGCCTCATCGCTTCTGACGACCGCGGCTACCTGATCGATGAGGCCGAGGTGATCTACTGGGGCTTGTGCTCCGGATGTTCACCACAAGAAGTTCCTGATCACACTTGATCGCCTAGTCCGGAAGGATTCCAATGTCGGAAAACCACGACCCTACAGTCACCGAAGGCGCGACCCCGGAGGGTGGCGGAGCCGAAGGATGCCCAGTTGTGCACGGCCGCACGCACCCTACCCAGGGTGACGCCAACGCCGACTGGTGGCCAAACAGGCTCAACCTGAAGATCCTCGCCAAGAACCCGGCCGTGGCCAACCCGATGGGCGAGGAGTTCAGTTACAAGGACGCGTTCCTCAGCCTCCACCTCGCGGCGGTCAAGGCGGACATCGCCCAGGTGCTGACGAACTCGCAGGACTGGTGGCCCGCCGACTTCGGCAACTATGGCCCGCTCATGATCCGGATGGCCTGGCACAGCGCCGGCACCTACCGGATCAGCGACGGCCGCGGCGGCGCCGGCGCCGGCCAGCAGCGCTTCGCGCCGCTGAACAGCTGGCGGGACAACGTCAGCCTGGACAAGGCCCGCCGCCTGCTGTGGCCGGTGAAGAAGAAGTACGGCCAGAAGATCTCCTGGGCCGACCTTATGATCCTTACCGGCAACGTGGCGCTGGAGACGATGGGCTTCGAGACCTTCGGTTTCGCCGGCGGGCGGCCCGATGTCTGGGAGCCGGAGGCCGACGTTTACTGGGGCCCCGAGACCGAGTGGCTCGACGACAAGCGCTACACCGGTGACCGCGAGCTGGAGAGCCCGCTCGGCGCGGTGCAGATGGGCCTCATCTACGTCAACCCGCAGGGTCCGAACGGCACCCCGGACCCGGTGGCCGCCGGCCGTGACATCCGGGAGACGTTCCGCCGAATGGCGATGAACGACGAGGAGACCGTCGCGCTGATCGCCGGCGGTCACACCTTCGGCAAGACTCATGGCGCGGGCCCGGATGACAACGTCGGCCTCGACCCCGAGGCCGCCCCGATCGAGCAGCAGGGCTTCGGCTGGAAGAGCAGCTACGGGACGGGCGTGGGGGCCGACGCGATCACCAGCGGTCTCGAGGTCACCTGGACCTACCACCCGACCCGGTGGGATAACGAGTTCTTCCACATCCTGTTCGCCTACGAGTGGGAGCTGTTCCAGAGCCCGGCCGGCGCGCACCAGTGGCGTCCCAAGGGCGGCGCGGGCTCCGACATGGTCCCGGAGGCGCACGACCCGTCCAGGCACCGCGAGCCGCGGATGCTCACGACCGACCTGGCGCTGCGCTTCGACCCGATCTACGAGCAGATCTCACTGCGCTTCAGGGACGACCAGGACGCGTTCTCGGACGCCTTCGCCCGGGCCTGGTACAAGCTCACCCACCGCGACATGGGCCCGGTCGCGCGCTACCTCGGCCCCGAGGTCCCGTCCGAGGTCCTGATCTGGCAGGACCCCGTCCCGGACACGACCAGCCAGCTCACCGACGCGGACACCGCCCTGCTCAAGGAGCAGATCGCGGCCTCCGGCCTGTCGGTGTCGCAGCTGGTGTCCGTGGCGTGGGCCGCCGCGTCCACGTTCCGTGGCAGCGACAAGCGCGGCGGCGCCAACGGCGCCCGCATTCGCCTGGCCCCGCAGAAGGGTTGGGAAGTCAACCAGCCTGCTCAACTGGCGAAGGTGCTGAAGTCTCTGGAG
>Ga0137407_10002813_pt1 | contig 11486 bp, 8 predicted proteins | sample CZOMad2_2_16fung_FD_108410 | JGI IMG/M metagenome (GOLD analysis project Ga0137407, IMG submission 108410) | Vadose zone soil fungal communities from Angelo Coast Range Reserve, California, USA - CZOMad2_2_16fungal (Illumina Assembly) | ecosystem: Environmental > Terrestrial > Soil > Vadose zone...
CGGTGCGGCGTCGGTCCAAAACTGCACGACCATTTCGCCTTCGCTCGTTTTAATTACTGCGACTTCGTTTAATGCATTCATCGTAGGACTCTCCGCTTTCTTTTCTTCTGCGGCAAAGAGAGCCGAACTCAATAGCACAGCCAGCACAATCGACAATTTCATTCTTACACGTGCCACGAACGCCGCTCGCTGTCACGTGGTTCTGTCCGCGTGATATTCCTGCAAACTGCGAACATGCACTTTGCTTTTTTGCAGTGACCGGATGCCGTTGGCACTCGCCTGCGCCGCACGCACCGTGGTCATAATCGGGATCCTTGCGGCGAGTGCTGCGTTTCGGATCATGACCTCGTGTTCGCGCGGAATTTTCCCGCTCGGTGTGTTGATGATGAAATTGATGTCGCCGTTCTTTACGCGATCGAGCACGTTTGGCCGACCTTCGTGAAGCTTGAAAACTTTTTTCACCTTGATTTTGGCCTTGGCCAGCGTCGCCGCCGTGCCGCTTGTTGAAATAATTCCGAAACCGAGCTTAACAAATTCACGCACCACCGGGATGACGGCTTCTTTGTCGCTGTCTTTCACGCTGACGAAAACATTTCCGCCAGTAGGTAACGGCGGCGGCGCAGCCATCTGCGATTTCGCATAAGCCAGACCAAGATCGACATCCATTCCCATCACTTCGCCGGTCGATTTCATCTCTGGACCAAGCGAGATATCCACGCCCTCATACCGGAGAAAGGGAAACACGGCTTCCTTGACCGAGAAATGTTTCGGCACGATTTCCTTGGTGAACCCGAGTTCACGCAACGATTTTCCGGTCATGACATTGGCGGCGAGCTTCGCCAGCGGGACGCCGATCGCCTTGCTAACAAACGGGATAGTGCGCGACGCGCGCGGATTAACTTCAAGGACATAAACATCATCGCCTTTCACCGCGAATTGAACATTCATCAGACCGTGCACTTTTAATTCGCGGGCCATCGCTTTTGTTGCCGCCGAAATTTCATCGAGAACTTTCTTCGGCAGCGAGAATGTCGGAATCACACATGCGCTATCACCGCTGTGAATGCCCGCTTCTTCGATGTGCTCCATGATTGCGCCGATCACGGTCGTTTCGCCATCGGAAATGCAATCGACGTCGACCTCGATCGCCTCCTCGAGAAAGCGGTCAACGAGCACCGGGCGATCAGGCGTCACTTCGATTGCACTTGTCATGTAACGCCGAAGATCTTCTTCGTTATAAACCAGCTCCATGGCGCGTCCGCCGAGGACGAACGAGGGCCGCACCAAAACCGGATAACCAATTTTCGTTGCAATGGCGACTGCTTCGTCGGTGTTAATGGCAGAGCCGCTCGGAGTCTGCCGCAGCCCGAGTTTGTCGAGCATGGCTGCGAATAATTGCCGATCTTCCGCGGTTTCGATGCTTTCGGGTTGTGTGCCAAGAATTGGCACGCCGGCCGCCTTCAATCCATCTGCGAGATTGAGCGGCGTTTGACCGCCAAACTGGACGAAAACGCCCTCCGGTTTTTCCTGATCGTAAATGTTGAGCACGTCCTCGAGGGTGAGCGGCTCAAAATAAAGTTTGTCGCTCGTGTCGTAATCGGTCGAGACCGTTTCCGGATTCGAATTGACCATGATCGTCTCGAATCCGAGCTCGCGCAGCGCAAAAGCGGCGTGGACGCAGCAGTAATCGAACTCGATCCCCTGGCCGATCCGGTTTGGCCCTCCGCCGAGGATCATTATCTTGCGGTTGCCGCTCTCACGCCGCTCGTTCTCGTCCCCGTAGGTGGAATAGTAATAAGGAGTGTAAGCTTCGAATTCCGCCGCGCAGGTGTCGACGAGTCGATAAGTTGGAAGCACGCCTGCGGATATCCGTTGCGTGCGAATTTCGTTTTCGGTTGTTCCCATCGCGACTGCCAGTTGTCGATCGGAAAAACCAAGCTTTTTCGCGCGCAGTAACTCAGGCATCCTGCCTGACTGGTCCCGCAGGCTTCCAGCCTGTAGTCGCCACGCTCGCGCTTCCGCCACAATTTGCTCTACGTTTCGCAGAAACCATCTGTCGATCTTTGTTAGCTCGAAGACGTCGTCGATTGACATGCCATCTTGGAATGCCTGGGCGAGATAAAAAATCCGATCCGCATTGGGGTTTGAGAGTTTCAATCGCAGCGTCTCCGGGTCAACAAATCGATCTGCGCCGTCGCCGCAAAGGCCGAAACGCTTGACGTCCAGACTGCGCAACGCTTTTTGCAACGCTTCCTTGAACGTGCGACCAATCGCCATCGCCTCACCGACGCTTTTCATCCGCGTCGTCAACGTTGCGTCCGCCTGCGGAAATTTCTCAAATGTGAAGCGCGGCACTTTTACGACGCAGTAATCAATAGTTGGCTCGAAGCACGCCGGCGTCTCGCGCGTGATGTCGTTTTTGATTTCATCGAGTGTGTAACCGACGGCGAGTTTTGCCGCGATCTTCGCAATGGGGAAACCGGTCGCTTTCGATGCGAGCGCGCTCGAACGCGAGACGCGCGGATTCATTTCAATCACTACCATCCGGCCGTTTTCGGGATGGACGGCAAATTGAGTGTTCGAGCCGCCCGTCTCGACACCGATCTCGCGAATGACCGCGAACGCGGCATCGCGCATCATCTGGTATTCCTTGTCCGTGAGCGTTTGCGCGGGCGCGACGGTGATCGAGTCGCCGGTGTGCACACCCATAGGATCGAAGTTTTCAATTGAACAGACGACCACGCAGTTGTCCATGCGGTCACGCATCACTTCCATCTCGAACTCCTTCCAACCCAGGAGCGATTCTTCGATCAACACTTCGCGGACCGGTGAGAGATCGAGCCCGCGCGCGACAGTGACGTCGAGTTCTTCGCGGTTATATGCGATGCCGCCGCCGGTCCCACCGAGAGTGAATGCCGGCCGAATAATGAGCGGAAATGTTCGAATTTCATCGACAACGCGATCTACCTCTGCCAGGGAACGCGCGACGCCAGAGCGAGGCACTTCGAGCCCGATCCGCAACATTGCCTCCTTAAATAGTTGTCGATCTTCGCCTTTGGCGATGGCTTGTGCGCTTGCGCCGATCAATTTCACGCCGTGCCGCGCAAGGGCGCCATTGCGGTTCAATTCCATCGCCGCATTGAGCGCAGTTTGTCCACCCAGGGTCGGCAGAATCGCGTCCGGTTTTTCGCGTTCCATGATCGCCTCGATCACTTCCGCCGTGATCGGTTCGATGTAAGTTCGATCGGCAAACTCCGGATCGGTCATGATCGTGGCCGGGTTCGAATTCACCAGCACGACCTGATAACCTTCCTCACGCAATGCTTTACAGGCTTGCACGCCTGAATAATCAAATTCGCAGCCCTGCCCGATCACGATTGGACCGGAGCCGATAAGCAGGATTTTATTGAGCTCGTTGTTCCGCGGCATCTGCGCGCGGGATGATAGATCAAATCAGCCGAAGTTCACGCGCGAATTCGTTTCGTGTAACACAGGCTTCCACCCGGTTCTTCGCGTCCAACAGCCAAGATGGCTGTGTTGCGATCATTACGCCACCTGCGCCATGCGCTGGCGGTCGAGGTAGACCTTGCAGATGCTTTTGATGCGCGTGAGCACGTAATAAATCGTCTGACTGCGGACTCGCACGAGTTCTGAGCCGACGATGCGCGTCACGAAATCGCTCGGAAGATCGAGAATCTCCTGCGGCGTCGAACCTTCCAGGCCTTTGCAAAGAATCGCTGTCATGGAGCGGGTGAGCGTTTGCACTTCCGGACCGAGCGTCATGCGAATGTGCGCCTTGCCGTTTTCATCGACATGCAGATAAACGCCGACCGTGTCTGTGCAATCTTCGTCTTTGCGGACATCGACAAGCTCAAATTTTTCATCTTCACGCGGCTCCTGCTTCTTCGCGTTGTCGGCATAGGAAACGAGTGTCTCGCGCCGCTCATCTTCCGGGAGCGTCTCGAAGAGATTGATGATGTTGTTGAGCTTTGTCGGATACATCGCGGAAGCGTACCGTAACACAGACATCCTGTCTGTCAGTCCGGCCGGCATCTTGCCCGCCGGGTTTCTGTGCGACCTGCAGGCGAGACCGCCGCAGGCTGGGAAGCCTGTGTTACGCCTTTTCGATTGGCGCGCCGACTTTGTTGCCCCATTCCGTCCATGACCCGTCGTAATTGCGGACGTTGTCGAGGCCAAGCAGATAGGTGAGCACAAACCAGGTGTGACTCGAGCGCTCGCCAATCCGGCAATAAACGATCGTGTCTGTGCCCGGTTTTACGCCGCATTGCTCGAGATAAATCTTGGCCAGCTCGTCTGCGGGCTTAAATGTGGCGTCGTCATTTGTAGCAGTCTTCCACGGCATGCTCTTTGCGCCGGGAATATGGCCGCCGCGCAGGACGCCTTCCTGCGGATACTCGGGCATGTGCGTGATCTCGCCCTTATATTCGCCCGGGGAGCGCACGTCGATTAACGGTTTGCCGCCCTTGCTTTGGGTAAGCGCCTCATCGAAGAACGCCCGAATTTCCTTGTCGAAGCGTTTCTTCGGCACCGGATAATTTGTCTCCGGATATTTTGGAACTTCGCGTGTCATTGGCCGGTGTTCCGCTTTCCATTTGTCCCGGCCACCGTTGAGAATCTTCACTTTGTCGTGACCAAACAAACGAAACGCCCAAAGCGCGTAACAGGCCCACCAGTTCGCCTTGTCGCCGTAAAAAATGCAGGTTGTCTCTGGTGCGATGCCGTGCCGGCTGCAAAGCCGCGCAAATTTCTCCGGTGAAATGTAATCGCGGATCACCGGGTCTTGCAGATCGGCGCGCCAATCGATGTGGACCGCACCGGGAATATGTCCGGTGTCATAAAGCAGGATATCTTCATTCGACTCGACGATCCGGATGCCGTCGTCGTTCAGATGTTTCTCCAGCCAATCGGTCTCTACTAGTGCTTCCGGATGCGCGTACTCGGTAGGATGCATAGCCATAGCAGGAAAATTTCAGGCCGCTTGTCAGGGCGGGCAAGAGCTTTTGTGTGGGGCACGGTTGCGCGTGGTGGCGTGATCTTAACGTATATCGCCCGGCAGCCGTGGCGACGCGAGTAACTGCTCAAACTCGCGCCAGCGCTGCTCCCGCTGTTCGGCCGTCCCGCCGCGCTTCTCAATGTAAGTGCGCACCATGTCTTCGCCGAGATTGTAGTTGATGACGTAGCTGCGGTACTTCTCGATAAATTTTGTGGTTTGTTTCGCCCGCTTCTCGTCCATGAGCGCGTATTTTTGCAACCAAGTCGCAGCCGTGTTCGCGTCGATCTCGCTATTGAGATAACGCCGAGCCGCCTCGTTCGTGGCGTAGGCCAGTTTCTTCACGAGATCCTGCACGGCGTAAAATTCCTCCGCGCGTGATGGATCGATTCCCGCGGCCGGCCAGAGCACCTCTTTTTCAAACGCCAACCGCTCCGGTTTCGTAAATATAACTTCTCTTCCGAAGTTCGCGGTGCCTTCAGCAATAAGTGATTGGGGCGAAAAGAGCGGATACACGGAGAACTCCACCCAACCGCGCTCGCGGACAAGATTCTTCTCAAGCAACGCGTTGTAGACATGATGGCCGGGGTAACCTTCATGCGCCGCCAGATCAATTGCCCGATCGATGTAGACCGGCAAATCGGTATTCACCTGGATGACACTGCGGTAATTCCCCTTGTACCAATTGTAACCGCCCCACGGTTTATTGGTGACGTATTCGACGCTGAAATTTTCGTCGGGCGGCAACTTGATGTGCGCGAGTGTGCGTTCGCGACACGCCTTGATCGCAAGCTGAAACACCGGGTCCAGCTTGTCTTTGGGAATCAGGAACGCTCGCCGCCAATTCTCGTAACGCTGCAAGAGCGGTCCCTCACCTGGAAGCTTCGGCTCGAGTCTGGCGAGGATTTCCTGAAAATGCGATTCGGAAAACGTAGGTGCAATGGCGTCATAAAGCGCCTGCGATTCCTCATCAAACTTCAAATGTTCTCCGTTCAAGATGCGGACTCGTGCCTCGAGCGCGGATAGTTGCTTTGTTAGATAACGGCGTCGCAACTGCTCCATCTCGTCCTTCGGCTGGGAAATCTTCGCCAGCTGATCGCGTAACCGCGTCGCCTCTGCCGTGATCGCATTGAGCGGCTTCTTTTCCTTCGACTGTTTCTTCCATTCGGGCGGCCCGTAATAAGCATCGACGTAGTCCGGATCATGCTGTCCCATCGCGAGCACCAGTTTCACATAAGCTTCTGCGATCTCGTTGACGCTTGTCGGCGGCGTCACTGGTGTCGGGGAGGGAGTGGCACCGTCTATCGCCGAGGCGGCAAGCAGCGGTAAACAAAGGACGACAAGCGATGCGCACTTCATGGTTTTTGAGCTGGGCTGTCAGTGCAGAATGGAACCAGCCGGATAAACAACGCCGTTTTTGACCACGGTGTCGATGTCGGAAGCATTCTTGATGTCGCTAAGTGGATTCGAATTGAGGATGACGAGGTCGGCAAAATGGCCCTTTTCGATCTGGCCAATATGCGCACCCGTTTCGCCCCCGAAAAGTTTCGCCGCGTTCGCGGTAGCACATTGGAGAATTTGCATGGGCGTTAGTCCGGCTTCTTTCATCAACTGAAATTCGCGGAAAAGCGCCGGGCCATGAATGGTTCCGATGTTGCCCGCGTCAGTCCCTGCGGCAATCGTGACGCCGGCGTCTTTCAGTTTTTTCAGATTCGGCAGTGCGACATCGTAGGTTTTTTTGATGCGACCCAATGCCTCATCCGGCTTAGCTAACGCGTTCTTGATGCGCTCGGGTAATTTGTCCTGCGGAATTTTGGTTACATCGAGCGTTGCGATCACCTCCGGATTGCCCCACGCTTTCTCTTCCGGCGTCAGGTTCAATTGGTGCGAGAACGTTCGGCCGTAACGCTCGAAGACAACGAGCGTCGGACACAAAATCGTGTGTCGATCTTTCAGCAGCTTCACGAACGCGTCATCGACCAGATTGTCGGTCACACTATGGACAAGGACGTCCGCGCCTTCTTCGACTGCTGCGCGTGCCGTTTCCAATTCGGTCGCGTGCACTGCGACGCGGATCTTGTGCGCATGACTTTCTTCAATCGTCGCGCGCACGATTGGCCGGAAGCTTTCGACCGGATGGTCTTTGTCGACGATGTACCAAATCTTGACCAGATCGGGTTTTTGTTCGGCCAGTTTCCGTGCGAAATCGCGTGCTTGATCGGGCGTGTCGATTTTGACGATCGGCGGATCGCCAAGATCGAGTTTTTCGCGTGAGACGCTCGAAATCAATGGACCGGCCACCGCCACGCGTGGCGCTTTCGCTGTGGCGTTCGCAGTCTTACGAACCTCGAAATTCCAAAATGGTCCGCCAACGTCGACAACTGAGGTGATGCCGCTGCGCAGATAACGGGCGAAAACATCATTCACGTGACCCTTTACCCACGCGACTTCGTCCTTGTATGGGCGCACGCTGTTGAGATCGGTGCCGTCCGGTCGCGTAAATAGATCGCCGGACTGAAAGAAGTGAACGTGAGTGTCGATATATCCCGGCAAAATGAACTTGCCAGTGCAATCGATGGTGCGTCCGCCAAATTTCATAACCATGTTGGTGGTGATGTTCGTGATGTGCCCCTCGTGGATGAATACGGTCGCATTACGGGTAATTTTTCCATCAGCGGGATTGATGATTGTTCCTCCGACGAGCGCGATGTGTTCGCCAGGGATCGTCGGCTCGGGAGAAACTTGACCGCTTAAGGCAGTCAGGTTTGCAGTGGCGATTAGTGCCACCAGTCCACGCAGCGCGCGTTTCATTGCGTTATTCCTTCGATTCCGGCACGGCTTTCTCGGCAGCTTGAAAACCGATTTTGGAATGGGTGCCGTCGCAAAACGGTTTCTCAGTCGATGCGCCGCAGCGGCAGAGGGCCATCCGTTTTTCCACCGGATACTTGTTTCCATCAGCGTCGATCAACTCAACTTCGCCCGTCACGATGCAGGGACCGTTCTTGATTGTTTCGATTGTTACTTGAGCCATAGCGCGTGTAACCTAACGCGCGCGATTCGTTAGTCGAGCGGCGGCGCACGTTGAGTTCTGGGGAGCACAGGCTGCCAGCCTGTAGTTGCCGGCAGCTTGCCAGCAACAGCACACGGCGCTCTTCCGCGAGTTGCACAAGGCATCTCGGCAAGCTGCCGAGATGGACACGCTGGTAGCGTGTGCTCCCCAGAGAGAGAGTCGAGTTGCGCGCGCGATAGTTCGAGAGAGCTTTGCGGCTCATGAAGATTTTTCTCACAATCATTCTTTCGTTTGCGACGTCCGTGTTCGCGCAATCGCAAAAACATCCATTCACATTCGAAGACATGATGGCGCTCAAACGCGTCGGCGCGCCGGTGCCGTCGCCGGATGGTAAATGGGTCGTGTTCGACTGCGAAGATGTCGATCTCGCGGCGAACACCAAGATTTCACACTTATGGATTGTGCCGGCGAGTGGTCCCGCAGCCGCGGGACGGCGGTTGAATCCGACGCCGAATCACGAGGAGCGGCCGCGGTTTTCGCCCGACAGCAAACGCTTGATCTGGACCTCAAAAGCGACTGATCCGACGCAAATCTGGATGTGCGACTTCGACTCCGGAAGCGGAGCGCTGGTTGGGAAACCGCATCAAGTCACCAACATTTCGACCGGCGCCGACGGCGGGATCTGGTCGCCGGACGGGAAGAACATCGTTTTTGTGTCGGCAGTGTATCCGGATTGCAAAGACGATGCGTGTAACAAACAGCGTGATGAAGAGCGGAAGAAGAACAAAGTGAAAGCAAAAATCTTTTCGCGTTTGTTCTATCGCCATTGGAATGCGTTCACCGAATTCAAGCGCAGTCATTTGTTTGTAATTCCCGCGGATGCGATTGCTGAAACTGTAGAGGCAGGCGTGTCGCCTGCACCCTCTCCAGAATCGCAGCCGACACGGCTGCCACTACAGAAAAATGCGAGCGCACCACGGGATCTCACTCCGGGCGATCAGGATGTGCCGCCGTTCAATCTCGGCGGACAGGACATGTATGCCATTTCGCCCGACGGCCAGGAGCTCGCTTATACGAGCAACATCGACGAAGTCGAAGCGACCAGCACGAACAACGAAATTTTCATACTGCCGATGGCCGGCGGCGTGCCTAAAAAAATTTCCACCAGCCCGGGCGCGGATTCGACACCGTTCTATTCGCCGGACGGAAAATATCTCGCCTGGCGTTCGCAAGCCCGCGCCGGCTTCGAAGCCGATAAATGGCGGCTGCTCGTGCAAGATCGACAATCAGGGAAAGTGCGCGATCTGACGGAGAAGTTTGACCGCTCGGTCGGCAGCTTCACGTGGAAACCGGACGCGTCGCTGATTGTTTTCAGTGCCGAGGACTGCGGAGGCTCGCGTCTTGGCGCTGTTTCGCCCGAGGGCAAGCTATTCGTGGAACCTGATCTGATGCGCACACCCGACCGAAATTTGACGCACCCTTCCATTGTGATGATCTGATTTACGTCGGCCATACCCTGTATTTCGGCGTAAGCCGGATCGAAGCGCCAAGTGAAATATGGCAGGTCATTGGCCGCGTAGGCGAAAGCTATTCGCAGCCAGGCGGCGTAAAGATGTCCGGCCTAACGGATATGAACCACGCTGTGCTGGCAAACATCGAAATCCAGCCGTTGGAATCGTTCACATTCAAAGGCGCGAATGAAGACAACGTTCAGGGTTTCATGGTCAAACCGCCGGGCTTTGAATCCGAACAAGAAGTATGGGCTGAAATTTTTGATCCACGGCGGGCCGCAAGGGGCGTGGGGAAATGAGTGGTCGTATCGGTGGAACCCAGAGTTGTTCGCGGCGACCGGTAATTACGTGGTGGTGATGATCAATTTCCACGGCTCGACCGGTTACGGTCAGAAGTTTACCGACTCGATTAGCGGCGATTGGGGCGGCAAACCGTATGTCGATCTGATGAAGGGACTCGATTACGTAGAGAAGACTTATCCGTTCATAGACAAGAACCGCGAGGCCGCGCTTGGCGCGAGCTACGGCGGCTACATGGCGAACTGGATTCTCGGCCATACCAATCGTTTCAAGTGCATCGTGTCGCACGATGGTGTGTTCAATACCGAGTCCGCCTACGGGACAACGGAAGAACTTTGGTTTCCGGAGTGGGAATTCAAAGGTTCGCCGTGGAAGCAGCGTGAATTGTATCGAAAGTTTTCGCCGCATTTGTTCGCGGACAAATTCAAAACGCCGACGCTGGTGATTCATGGGCAGAACGATTACCGGCTCGACGTTTCACAAGGATTCGATCTCTTCACCACACTGCAACGGCTCAAGGTGCCGTCGGAGATGTTGTATTTCCCGGACGAAGGTCACTGGGTGCTCAAGCCGCAGAACTCGCGGTTGTGGTACAAAACCGTGAACGGTTGGGTGGATCAGTGGTGCGGTCGGCCACAATGAAAGCTCGCGAAAGCGGGACGCTTTCGCCAGCACGCGGGACGCGTGCGCTACCCAGAGAAAACGGCAAAACGATGGGGCGATCAGTAGTGCGGCAGATAGGGATGGATCTCCGAGCCGTCCGTGAAATTCGCCGGACGGAGGTTACAAGCGTTACAGAGCGATGGCCGGGGTCAACGACCCCGGCTACAACAAATCACCTTGTAACTTTTGTAACCTTTTAACCTGCGCAAAGCGCATCTGCGTCTTAACTTCGCCTCGTGTCGTTTAATAAATTCGGACTTTCGCCCGAGGTCGTGCGCGGGACGCAGGCCATGGGGTTTGTCGAGCCAACGCCAATCCAGCTGCGCGCTTTTCCGATTATTCTTGCGGGCAGAGACTTGATTGGCACGGCGCAAACGGGCACCGGCAAAACCGCGGCGTTCGCGCTTCCCATCATGACGCTGCTTGCAAAGCATGGCGCGTTCCGATGTCTGGTGCTCGAGCCGACGCGCGAACTGGCCGCGCAAGTCGAAACCGCGTTCCGCGATTATGGCCGCTTCACTGATTTGCGGGTCTCTCTGGTGCACGGCGGCGTCGGTTACGGAAAACAGCGCGATGAACTCAAGCGCGGTGTCGATGTTCTCGTAGCCACTCCCGGACGACTGCTCGATCTGCTCGAGCAACGGACAATGTCTCTGCGAGAAGTGAAACTTCTGGTGCTCGACGAAGTGGACCGCATGCTCGACATGGGTTTTCTGCCGGATGTGCGCCGAATTGTCGAAAAAATCTCGACGGATCGACAAACGCTTCTGTTCTCGGCAACCTTGCCGCCCGAGATCGAACGTTTGGCGGCCTGGGTGCTGCGCGAGCCTGAGCTCGTGGAAATTGGCGTGCGCCGTTCGCCGGCGGAAACGGTCACGCACGCAGTTTATCCGGTGGCCGCGGAGCAAAAATTCGATCTGCTAATGGCTTTGCTGGAGCGGACGAATTTCGACAGCGCGCTGATTTTCTGCCGAACCAAGTACGGCGCCGA
>Ga0137407_10002814_pt1 | contig 11486 bp, 10 predicted proteins | sample CZOMad2_2_16fung_FD_108410 | JGI IMG/M metagenome (GOLD analysis project Ga0137407, IMG submission 108410) | Vadose zone soil fungal communities from Angelo Coast Range Reserve, California, USA - CZOMad2_2_16fungal (Illumina Assembly) | ecosystem: Environmental > Terrestrial > Soil > Vadose...
AAGATGGTCAGTCCGAACTGCACCAAATAACGATTTCGGAAGCATGTTCTCTTCGCGGCCAGCACAGCGGTAGTGCTGGCCTTTCTTGTTTCTGATCCTTAACATACACTCTCGCCACGAGTGGATCAGTCACGCACGCTGAACGCCCATGAGGGCTGAGCGCTACCAGCACAAGGCGGCTAAGGCCACTGTTGACGGTCTTGATGAAGCCATTCGCGCATTGGAATCTCTAGGAAACCACACTGGCACCGCGCAGGATGTCCGCTGGGGGCGTGCGCGGATTGCGGCGGCTCAACGGAAACGGTGGGCGAAGTTACGACTAGTGAAGAAGAAATAGCGGTTCTCGGCTCGACGCTGGACTACCCGTGGAGAGACTCAGGAGAAGCGTCTTGGGAATACGGAAGCATTCCTTGAACCGCGGCTAATCTCTCCCGTTCGCGTGCGGCACGCGCCTTTACGTTTGCCCGAAGTTTGTCTACCACGTCTCTGAACTCTTTGGAGTTCTCAGGAGCGTCGGTCAGTCGGCGACACAGGGAGCGAATATTTTCTTCGGTAGTCATTTGGCAAGAGTCTGGCACGCGCCGCTATAGTCGGCGATAGAGCGATCACCGTAGAGCTTCGATAAAATTAGAGTAGCGTCGTTTCGTTAGCGCCAGCGCGTCTTTTGCGAATGTGTGGGCGTTTCCAGACTCGCACGGTCGCATGAAGCCCAAACCCACGACTTGATCCGGGTCACGAACGTCCTTGACAGATCACATCACCTGGATAATCATTGTGGATAGACTATAGCTCAGTATGAATACTGTGGCGTCGGAAGTATTCTTTCTCCGGCAAGCTCTTTGACATCAAGATTTTGGACAGAATTGAGCAATGGCCGCCCTCGCAGCCCCGATTTTAGGCGTCTTTTCGCCTATAAGTCCTTATTCCGGAATATTTTGCGTGTAAGCCCTTTGTGCGGAAAGATTTGGAGCCAAGTCAGGCCGTAACCTGATGATTCCAAAAGACCGAGGGGGAGGGGGTACCCGCTCTCGAAGGGCACGAGAAGGGGATAACCCGCCACGAACACGCGATTTTCCTAAATGCTTTTCCTAAGCGAAGACGACTCAGTGATGATCGCGGTCGTGATCGTGATCATCCCAATCGCGGTCCGTGTGCCAGCGGCGCTCGTGTTCATCCCACCATCTATGGTCGACGGTCCAGCAGCGCTCTCGCGCTACTCGCAGTTCACGACGCGCGTGTGCGGCCTGCCTGCTCCGATAGCCAAACCGTGCAACGGCTCGGTCCAGTCTGTGATCCGCGCGCGCAACGCGCCGCTGGCAATCGCGTTCGTCGGCGCGCAGAACGGGCACTCCCGTGAACATCAGAAAGCCTGCCAACACTGCTGCCGTAAGGACCGCTTTCCTGATGAGTGAATTGTCCAGACGATATTGCATAGGTGTTGCGTCCTCCTTGATAGTTTTCAACGACGGCCCAATCTGCCGCTACAGCATACCGCCCGTCTGTATCGCCAGATCGTTCAGCGCCATCTCCAGTTTCGTGATGGCCGCCCCGAGTTCTGGATGCTCTCCAAGTTTCGCTTGCAGCGTCTTCAGAATTTCGTGGGCACTGGCAACGTGAGCTGCTGCCTGGGTTGGAGCTTGTTCGGGCTTCGGTTCGCTCGGAGTTGGCATGGCCCTTCGCCTCCACTACGACTGACACCGCACTGCTCAGATGCCAGAGCGAATCCTGTGGTTGGTGGACAGGCCCCGGCTATCACCAAGATTTAAGCACCGCGGGAACAACTGTCTGTTCAAAATTGAACACACCGGCAGGATCAAGATGAAGACGCCGCAAGGCAAGGTCTATCGGCTGTACTGATTTCTTTTCTTATCTTGATGCCGCTCCAGACCCAACTCAATCAGCCGGTCAATCAGTTCGCGATACGACACGCCAGAAGCGTCCCATAATTTGGGATACATGCTGATCGACGTAAAGCCAGGCATGGTATTGATCTCATTGACGTAGATCTTGCGCGACTTTGGATCCATGAGGAAATCGACTCGCGCAAGACCCGAACAATCGACCGCCTGAAACGCCGCGATTGCCAGCGTTTGTACCTTCTTCATCTCTGTCTTTGTGACCTTCGCGGGAATCACCAACTCGGAACCTTCGTCGAGATACTTGGCGTCGTAATCGTAGAACTCCTTGCAGGGAACGATCTCGCCCGCGACCGAGGCTTTCGGATCGTCATTGCCCAGGACCGAGCATTCGATCTCACGCGCTTTGTGCTTCTTCCCTCCAACGCCTTCTTCGATCACGATCTTGCGATCGAACCTCGCAGCTTCTTCGATCGCCGGACCGAGTTCTTTACGGTCATGCGCCTTCGAGATCCCCACCGACGATCCCAGATTCGCAGGCTTCACAAATACCGGATACTTCAGTTTGCTCTCGACCACCCTCTGCACCTTCTTCGGATCACGCTCCCAGTGACTACGCAGCAGAGTGACGTGTTTCACGATCGGAAGGTCAGCAGCGCGGAACAGCGACTTCATAACATCCTTGTCCATTCCAGCCGAAGAACCAAGAACGCCGGCTCCGACATAAGCAATGTCGGCCAATTCGAGCAGGCCCTGAATTGTGCCATCCTCACCGAACGTCCCATGCAGCACAGGGAAGATCACGTCCACATTAATCGCGCGATCCGAACTGCGCCGAAGCGCCGACGCTTCGATCCGAAACGGCGCCAGGCCCGAACCACGACGAACCGGTTCCGGCGGCACGATCACCGCTTCCCCCTGAGCCAGAAGCGCAGCGCCAGGAGTCGCCTCAGGGTCTCCCGCTCGCAGATGTGTAGGTCGGTTACTCTTGCCCGACTCCGCATCGCCTTGCAACAACCGCTCGGCATGTTCAGCTGTGAGCCAGCGGCCGTCCTTGGTAATGCCAATTGGGACCACTTCGTACTTCGTCTTATCGATTGCCTTGAGAACGGACGCGGCCGACAGCAGCGAAACTTCGTGCTCGCCGCTGCGTCCGCCGAACAGGATGCCAACCCGGAGTTTAGCCATTCCCATCAGTTTGGCGGGCGCGCCGGTTCTTCGTCAATCTCACGATTGGTACGCGCTGAGCGAACTGTCAAGCGACGGCTTTAGTGGCCCTTTAGTTCAGTTGACAAGTGTCCAATGGGCGATTAGCCTCCTCGGCAAGGAAAAAACGGACACGCCGTAGTACGTTTCCTGAATTCCCAGAAGGTGGATTACCTATGAAAAAAGCTCTGTTCGCGGCAGCGGTGTTGGCACTCCTGACCACGACCTGGGTCAGTGCAGCGATGGCGCAAACTGCTCCCGCGCCAGTTCGCAAGAAGCGAGTCGCCATTTTCGATTTTGATTACGCAACGGTGCATGGCGGTGTAGCCGCGATCTTCGGGCAAGACGTGGATGTAGGCAAGGGCATCTCAGATCTGCTGGTGAAGTATCTGGTCAAGGACGGCAGCTACTCGGTGATCGAGCGCAAGGCTATGGACAAGATTCTGGCGGAGCAGAATTTTTCCAACAGTGACCGCGCCAACCCGAATTCCGCCGCCAAGATCGGCAAACTGCTTGGTGTCGATGCCATCATCGTGGGCAGCATCACGCAGTTCGGCAATGACACCAAGAACACAGGTATCGGGGGCGGTGGCGGTGGTTTTGGAGGCTTCGGCCTGGGCGGCTTTAAACATTCAAAGTCGAAAGCTATTGTCGCGCTCGATGCGCGCATTGTCGACATCGATACCGGTGAAATCCTGTCGGTGGCCGAGGGTAAGGGAGAGACGTCGAGGGAAAGCACTTCGCTCACTGGTGGCGGAGGTAACTGGCACGGCTTCGGTGCCGGTGGCGTCGATTTTGGCAGCAGCGACTTTCAGAATACGATTATTGGAGAAGCAGTGAAAACGGCTGTCGAAAAAATGAGCACTGAAGTCATTGCCGGCAAAGATAAACTGGTCGCGCGGACGATCGTTGTCGAAGGACTGGTGGCGGCAGTTGACGGTGCACAAGTGATTCTCAATGTCGGCGCGAAGGCGGGTGTGAAGGTCGGTGACCAGCTCAGCGTGGAACGGGTGAGCAAAGAAATCAAAGACCCGGCCACCGGGAAGGTCTTGCGCCGCATGAGTACATCCATCGGGATGGTGAAAGTTACCGATGTGGACGATGTTTCTTCGGTGTGTTCGGTGGTGTCTGGGACCGGCTTCAAGACTGGGGACGCAGTGAAGACGAAAACGCAGTAAGCGTGGGTCAGGTTTGGACTCGGCGGCGGAACCGATTCGGTCCCGCCGTTTTTCTTTTGCGGGGTGGAATCAAAGACCTTAACTACGGGGGTCACAGAGGACACGGGAGACTGCGTTATCTAGAGAATTTTCTTCCCGAACGCCGACAGAGATAATTCCACGGCGAGATCCGCGGTCTGGTTGCGCTCATCGATTACCGGGTTTACTTCGACGATCTCAAAGCTCAACATTCGTCCGTGATCGGAAATGATCTCCATCGCCAGATGAGCCTCGCGATAGGTTGCGCCACCCCAGACAGGCGTCCCAACTCCTGGAGCATCTTCGGGATCGATCCAATCCATGTCGAGCGAGACGTGATAGCCGGCGGTGCCGCGTCCGGCCATGCGCAGGGCTTCTTCCATCACCGCGCGCATGCCGCGCTCGTCAATGTCGCGCATGGTGAAAACTTCAACGCCGGCTTTGCGAATGTTTTCTTTTTCGTAGTTATCAACATCGCGGATGCCCACCAGGACACAGTTCTCCGGCTGAATTTTGGGTGAAAAATCATAGATCCTGCCGAGTTCAAGAGGAGGCAGCCCCATGATCGCAGCGAGCGGCATACCGTGAACGTTGCCGCTGGGCGAAGAGTCGGGCGTGTTCATGTCCGTATGTGCGTCGATCCAGATGAGACCGATCTTCTGATTCTGCCGCCGATAGAATTCCGCCACTCCCGAAACCGTGCCCGCCGCAATGGAGTGGTCGCCGCCCAGCACCATAGGGACTTTACCTGCTTCAAGAGTCCTCAGCACGAGGTCAGCAGCCTTGGTGCAAGTGGCGGTAATTTCCTTCAGGTACTTAGCGCTCGCCGCGCCTTCCTTTTTCTGCTCGGGTATGGCAACCGCGATGTTGCCCGCGTCTTCTACCTTGTGACCGATCGCTTCCAGACGTGCTTCCAATCCGGCTACGCGCACCGCCGACGGACCCATATCGACGCCGCGGCGCGACTGGCCAAGATCAAGAGGGACGCCAATCACCCGAATCTGCCGGGGAGTGATACTGGTGAACGACGCTCGTGATGTATGCCCCATAAAGTCATTTAACCGCAGAGATCGCAGAGTAAGAGTAATCATTGACGATTCTGCGAACCCCGTTCTTTAACAGGGTGCAATGGAAATTCAAAAGCAGGCCAACCCGGTAGTTCAGGAGTCGCAGGTATGACAACAGTTGCGCTTCATAGACGGTTGTAAACTTTTCGACGGCTTTGACTTCTACAATCACGCACTCATTGACAACGATATCGAGACGATAACCACAATCTAGTTGAACTCCCCTATAGACGACAGGATGGGCCTTTTGTTGTTCAACCCGGAGACCACGTTCACGCAATTCATACACAAGACAAACTTCATATGCCGATTCCAACAGACCTGGCCCATTTGCACGATGCACTTTCATCGCAGCACCGATGATCCGTTCAGTGACTGCGTTCAACTCTCCCGCCGTTTGCATTACAATGACGCCCATCAAGTTTTCTTCTCTGCGAACTCAGCGATCTCCGCGGTTAATCTTACGGATAGAGTCTATGGAGCATCCGCGGGAAGGGAATCGTTTCCCTTACATGCTCCAAGCCGCAGATCCACGCGACTGCACGCTCTATGCCCATGCCGAAGCCACTGTGTGGAACGCTGCCGTACTTGCGCAGGTCAAGATACCACTTGAAGGCTTCTTCCGGCAGATCGTGCTCGTGGATGCGCTTCAGCAGCAGTTCATGAGAGGCCATGCGTTGCGATCCGCCGATGATTTCGCCGTAGCCTTCGGGAGCTAGGACGTCTACACAGAGCGCCAGTTCTGGACGCTGCGGATCCGGCTCCATATAGAACGCCTTCACGTTTGCCGGATAGCGATGCACCATGACCGGCTTGTCATATTGCGACGAAAGGTAGGTTTCGTCCGGCGAGCCGAGGTCCCCGCCGTACTCAAACTTATTTTCGAGCGCGCCTTGCGCGTGGCCTTCCTGAAGTTTCTGTACAGCTTCGTCGTAGGTGATACGCGGAAAGGGCGCTTCGATCTTTTCGAGTTTAGTCACGTCGCGTCCGATGGTTTGCAGGTCGGAATGACGGCGCTCAAGGCATCGTTTAACGAGAAACGTCAGCAGGCCTTCGGCCAGGTCCATGATGTCGTCGAGTGTGCCGTAGGCGACTTCGGGTTCAACCATCCAAAATTCCGTCAGGTGACGGCGAGTCTTTGATTTTTCTGCCCGGAACGTTGGCCCGAACGAATACACCTTGCCAAGCGCCATTGCCGTCGCTTCGATATAGAGTTGGCCGGACTGCGTGAGAAACGCCTGCTCTTCGAAATAGTCCACGGGAAACAGCGTGGTTGTGCCTTCGCAAGCGGCGGGAGTAATGATGGGCGGGTCGGTCAGAGTGAATCCGTTGCTGTCGAAGAAATCGCGCGCAGCGCGGATAATCTCGGCGCGCACGCGCAGAATGGCCGCCTGCCGCAACGACCGCAGCCAGAGGTGCCGATGCTCCATCAGGAAGTCGGTCCCGTGCTCTTTGGGGGTGATCGGATAAGGATCGGATTCAGACACGCGCTGAACGACTTGCACGTTCGACACATCGAGTTCGTAGCCGCCGGGGGCGCGCTTGTCGGCGCGGACTTTGCCTTCGACGATCACGCTTGATTCCTGCGTGAGCCCTTTGATCGCGTCGAACACTTCCGGCGGGACGGCATTCTTCGGCACGACGCCCTGGATTACGCCCGAGCCGTCGCGAAACTGGGGAAACAGCAACTTTCCGCTCTCGCGCAGGTTGTAAAGCCATCCGCGGACGGTGACCGCCTGGCCTTCGTGCTTGCCGATTTCTGCAATCGTACTTACTGGCGCCATAAGATCAAAACCGTAAACCGCAGAGGACGCAGACCGCGGAGATTTGGGGGATTTGCAATCGAATTTCTCTGCGCTCTCTGCGTACTCTGCGGTTAAGTGCCTTCTTCCAGGGTGCGGAAGGTCGCGGTCACATCCGCGCTCGGGCTCTTCTTTTCTTCGCCATCGATTTCGAGCAGCAGCGGCGGAGTTTGCGGGGCGGAGCGCAGCAATTCCATGGTTTCTTTCCAGTTGATCGTGCCTTTACCCGGCCAGAGGTGCGAGTCTTTGTCGGCGTGATTGTCGTGCACGTGGGTGGAGCAGATATGTTTCTTCAGCGTTTCGAACGCTTCCGGAATTCCGCCCATCATGTGCGCGTGGCCGCAGTCGAAGCAGACGCCGACGTCCTCAAATCGTGATGTCCGGATAAATTCTACCAAGCGTTCGGGTGTCGACAGTTCGTTCGGAATGTTCTCGACCAGCACCCGTACTCCCAGCGGCTTGGCAAAAGCCCGCAGGTGCTCGATCGAGGTCATCGCGGCTTCAAACTTCTTTTCGTCGAAGGACTCGTTGGGATTGCCGATGTGCTGGACCAGGAAGCGAAATGGAATCTGCTCGGCGATCTCCAGGGCGCGCTTGATTTCGTCCATGGCCTCGATCCGTCCCGCGCGATCGGTCGAAGCTACGTTCACCGGCGGCGAACCCGTGCGCCCCCATTCGTAATCGGAATACAAGGGCGCATGGACCGAGTTCAAGGGAATGCCGTTCGACTTGAACCAATCGGCGATTTCGCGGATGTGCTGTTTGCGATTGGCGTAGTCGAAGTGCTGCCGCGCGGCGAAGATTTCGATCGCCTGCGCTCCGGCTTTTACGAGCTCATCGAGCAAGCCCGGGTGTAGCCGTTCTTTCACATAGATGTATGTTGAGACGGCCCTTTGCATCAGTAACCCACCGCCTTCCCATTGTTGCGTCCGTCGCTCGCGCCCAGGCGTTCGCCGGTGTTGGGGTCAACCATGATGCACTCCCCATCGCCCCAAAAGTGCGCGGCCTTCAATGTATGTCCTTTGGAACGCAGCAGATTCATTGTATCGAGAGATAGGCGGTCTTCCACGTCAATTGCGTCGGGGAGCCACTGATGATGAAACCTTGGTGCATTGACCGCTTCCTGGATATCCAGACCAAAATCCACGACGCCCATCAGGATATTCGCAACCGTAGTAATGATGGTCGGGCCTCCGGGGGAACCGAGCACCAGGAAGAGTTTGCTATCTTTCAGCACGATCGTCGGCGTCATCGCGGAAAGCGGACGCTTGCCTGGGCCGATGGAGTTGGCGGGTCCCTGGATCAGCCCGTAGGCATTGGGCACACCCTGCTTAACGGCGAAGTCGTCCATCTCGTTGTTAAGTAGAAAGCCCAGCCCATCGGCGGTGACGCGCGATCCGAACGAATCGTTGAGGGTGGTGGTAACCGCAACGGCATTGCCTTCCGGATCGACCACCGAGAAGTGGGTTGTGTTCGTCGGTTCGTGGATGGCCACGGGCCGCAACCCGGCGACGCGTTCCAGTTCATTGAACACGCTAGGACGCTTTAGATCCTTGCTGGCGCTCGCGTGGTTGGGATCGATCGACTCGCGCCAAGCTTCCGCGTAGCGCTTGTCGATCAACTGCGGGACAGGGATCTTCGCGAAGTCGGGGTCGCCAAGGAACTCCGCGCGGTCATAGAAAGCCCGGCGAAACGCTTCCGCTGTGAGGTGAATCGATTGCGCGGAGCGGTTGCCGAGTTTGGCGAGGTCGAATCCTTCGAGAATATTTAGGATCTCGACCAGCGCAATTCCGCCTGAAGAAGGAGGCGGCACGCTGATGATGTCGTAGCCGCGGTACGTTCCGCGAATGGGCTCGCGCTCTTTGACTTCGTAGTGGGCAAGGTCGTCGGCCGTGATCAGACCGCCGCCTTTTGCCACGGCCGCGGCGAGTTCGCGCGCCATGGCGCCGTGATAGAAGTCATCGGGACTCTTCGCGATCCGCTCCAGCGTTCGCGCTAGTTCAGGCTGTTTCAGGATCTCTCCGGGCAGGTAATACTTGCCGTCGCGTTGAAAGATGCGCTTCGACGCCGGAAATTGTCCGAGGTCTTCATCTCTCAGATCATGGGCATCTTCCCAGGCCAGCGGGAACCCATCATGCGCCAGGCGAATAGCCGGAGCCATTACTTTATCGAGCGAAAGCTTGCCGTACTTCTTCTCTGCATAGACCAGCCCCGCCACGGAGCCGGGCACGCCAATTGCCTTGTATCCAATGAGGCTTGCGTTTCCGATGACGTTGCCCTGCGCATCGAGATACATGTTCTGAGTGGCAGTCGCTGGGGCTCTCTCTCGGAAGTCGATAAAGTGCACTTCGCCGTTGGTCTTCCGCAGCAGGAGGAATCCTCCGCCGCCGAGATTTCCGGCTTGCGGATGAACGACAGCCAGCGCGAAACCCGTGGCCACGGCTGCGTCTACCGCGTTTCCGCCCGCTTGCATCATTTCGCTTCCGGCGCGCGATGCCAGCTCATGCACGCTCGCGACCATCGCATGCTGGGCATGAACCGGGCGTAGTGGTGCAGCGGCGAGGCTGCCGGTGAGCAGAACGACGAGCCAGACAACCATCAGCAACTTGTGTTGAGTGCGCACTAGTCGGGTACAACGGCGGCGCGACCATGCCGGTTCGCCGTCGAAGAAGGAACCTATGAGGCTAGCCCACCGCAATTGCCAGAGTCAAACTGGCGTAGAGACGCGGCTTGCCGCGTCTCCCTGTCGAGCGCGATCAGGCTGGCGGATGCTTGATCAAAGTCGCCTTGCTATAGACAACGCGGAATCCGAGCCGTTCTGCATTTCGCTGCGAAGTCGTCCCGCCCATGGTGACAATGACCGCATATTCGCAACCCGCTTCTGCGGCGGCCTGCATTCGCCGCTCGAGCATGGCGGTCTGCAAGCCTCGTCCGCGATACTCATTGAGCGTTCCGGCTCCGTAGAGGCCGACGATTCTGTGCTCGGGGATGATGAGGCCAGACCCGGTGGCGACCAACTGGCCATCGATCTCCGCCACGAACGTCAGGCTACCGGGGAATGCGAACATTGGCGAGATCATGTCGTCGAAGCCCTCGGGCTCGCCGCCATCCGGGAAAAAGCTTCGCCGGAGGATGCTACTGAAGGCAGGTGCTTCGTCAGGCGTTCGGGAACGAATCGTGAATCCGGTACGTGCAGGAAACTTTTCCGCGGGATCCAACTTGCGAACTAGTACATTGTTCAGTTCGGCGATTCCGTAGCCCCGTTCCTTCGTTAGCTCCAGCAGGCTCGGATCGCTCAGGGGACAATAGTCTGTCTGAGCGGGCGCTTTGCGGGAAAAGTAGAAGTGTTCCAATTGGTCCATTTCAGCGGCAGTGACGGGCGCGGCGAATCCCATGCCCACGGCGCGTCCGATGGGCGATCCAAGTCCGGCAAAGATCATGTGCCCGCCAGAGATTTCTTCCACCGCGGCCCCCACTTTCGTTTGATTCTTCTGACACCATTCGGCATGGTGCACCTGCGGCATTTCCTCCGCAGACTCCAGACGGCGAGCCAAGGCCCGATCAACAAAATGCATGTTAGTAGTCCTTTCTGTTGTGGGAAGGCAGGAAGCGAGGCGAACTCGCACACATCGACGCGAGCTTCGCCCGGAACAACAAAGAGCCGAATTAGAGGACGGCGGTCATAAGGAGGAACCAAGCATACGACATTCTGCGCGAGAACTCATCTCGTAAATGGTGGGTGTCGAGGTCCCGCAACCCTCAGCGTGCCATGGACTGGATCTTCTACACCTGCTCCCGCGCTTCGCCCAGCACCACGCTCACATCCATCTTTTTCTTGTTACGGTAGATGGTGACATTGACGGTGTCCCCCGCGCGGTGGTTGTTCATCACCTGAGCGAGATCCTGCTGGCTATCGATTCTCTTGCCGTCTACGGCTACGATCAGGTCGCCGCCGATCATGATGGGGATGTTTCCGAGATACGCGCGCTCGCTGCCGCCCCGCAATCCAGCGCGGGCGGCGGCGCCGCCGGGAATGGCTTGTACGATCAACAGTCCGTAGTCTGCGGGCAGGTTCATCTCAGTGGCCAGTTCGCCTCCGATGGGAATGGTCCGCACGCCGAGCGCGGGACGGCGCACGCGGCCGATGGTCACCAGATCGTTCAGCACGGCTTTGGCGGTGTTGATGGGGATCGCGAAGCCGATACCGGCACTCTGTCCGACATTGGAAGCGATCATGGTATTGATGCCAATCACTTCTCCGTGCCAGTTCAGCAGCGGTCCGCCGGAGTTACCTGGGTTGATGGCGGCATCGGTCTGGATGGCTTCTTCGATCACCATGCCGTCGGGTTCTTCTACCTG
>Ga0137407_10002815_pt1 | contig 11484 bp, 7 predicted proteins | sample CZOMad2_2_16fung_FD_108410 | JGI IMG/M metagenome (GOLD analysis project Ga0137407, IMG submission 108410) | Vadose zone soil fungal communities from Angelo Coast Range Reserve, California, USA - CZOMad2_2_16fungal (Illumina Assembly) | ecosystem: Environmental > Terrestrial > Soil > Vadose zone...
GACATTCCGGGGCTCGACCTCACGCTCACCACCAACGGCTCGGTCCTCGCAAAAAAGGCGCGCGCGCTGAAGGCGGCGGGCCTCACCCGCGTCACCGTGAGCCTCGACTCGCTGGACGAAGCGGTGTTCCGCAGGATGAACGACGCCGACTTTCCGGTCTCCGAGGTGCTCAACGGCATCGACGCGGCGGCAGCCGCGGGGCTCGCGCCGATCAAGATCAACATGGTGGTGAAGCGCGGCGCGAACGAGGATTCCGTCATCCCGATGGCGCGCTACTTCAAGGGCAGCGGCCACATCGTGCGCTTCATCGAGTACATGGACGTCGGCGCGACCAACGGCTGGCGCATGGACGACGTTCTTCCCTCGGCCGAGATCGTGCGCATGGTCGGCGACAAGATGCCCCTCGAAGCGGTCGAGCCGAACTACACGGGCGAAGTCGCCGAGCGCTGGCGCTACACGGACGGCTCGGGGGAGATCGGCGTGATCTCCTCGGTGACTCAGGCCTTCTGCCGCACTTGCACTCGCGCGCGCCTTTCAACCGAAGGCATGCTCTATACCTGTCTTTTCGCCACTGCCGGCTACGACCTGCGCGCCATGCTGCGCGGCGGCTCCTCCGACGAAGAGATTTCCGGCGCGATAGCGCGTATCTGGCAGGCGCGCGCCGATCGCTATTCCGAGATCCGCACCGCGGAGACGGCCAAGCTGCGCAAGATCGAGATGTCCTACATAGGCGGATGAAGACGCCGCACCGCCCCAAGCTCACCCACGCCTCGAAACCCCTCACCTTCGAGGTCGAGGCGATCAACGAGCGCGGCGAGGCCGTGCCAACGCCGATAGCGGGCGAGCATCCGCTCACCCTCTACGTGGACAAGCGCGAAATCGTCACGCTGATGACCCTCGGCCAGGCACCCGAGGCGCTCGCCATCGGCTACCTGCGCAACCAGCGCCTGATGAAATCCATCGACGATATCGCCGCGGTGCAGGTGGACTGGGAAACGGCGTCGGTTGCGATCACGACGCGCACACCCCTCGAGGGGCTGGAAAAAAAGATGGAGAAACGCACCGTCACCACCGGCTGCGGCCAGGGCACGGTGTTCGGCGACCTGATGGAAGAAGTCGACTCGATCAAGCTGCGCGAGGACGTGACCCTCACCGAAGATGCTCTGCACGCCTTGCTCGACGCGGTGCGCCGCCACGAAGCCATCTACAAAGAGGCGGGAGCCGTGCACGGCTGCGCGCTGGCGAGCAACACCGCCGACGGCGTCGAAATCCTCTACTTCGTCGAGGACGTCGGCAGGCACAACGCCGTGGACGCGATCGCCGGACAGATGTGGCTCGACGCAGTGGACGGCTCGGACAAGATCTTCTACACCACCGGACGTCTCACCTCGGAAATGGTGATCAAGGCCGCACAGATGCGCATCCCTTTCCTCGTTTCCCGCTCGGGCCTCACCAAGATGGGCCACGAAATCGCCAACAAGGTCGGTATCACCATGATCGGCCGCGCGGCGGGCGGGAAACACTACCTGCTCTTCACCGGCAAGCACCGCTTCAGGAAGAGCGTCGCGCCGACGATGGTGGCGTAGCGGCGAGCGCGCCGTGCAGTCCTCGGTCACCGGACTGATCCTCGCGGGCGGCAAAGGCAGCCGCATGGGCGGGGTGGACAAGGGCCTGCAGACCTTCCGCGGCAGGCGCCTGGTCGATCACGTGTACGAGCGTTTCGCACCGCAGGTCGGCGGCATCATCATCAACGCCAACCAGAACCACGAGGAGTACAAGACTTTCGGCGTGCGCGTGGTGAGCGATGCGATCGGAGGGTACGCAGGCCCGCTCGCGGGACTGCACGCGGGCCTGTCGGTATCCAAGCGGCCCTTCCTCGCCTCGGTACCCTGCGATTCGCCGTTCCTGCCGGCGGACCTGATCGAACGCCTGTACCAGCGGATCGACGATACCGGCGCCGAGCTCGCCGTGGCGAAAACCGGCGAACAGCCGCACCCGGTATTCTCGCTTATGCGCCGCACGGTTCTTGATCACCTCGCAGATTTTCTCAAAGACGGCGGGCGCAAGATCGACGCCTGGTACGCGACCCTGAGCGTCGTCGAGGTCGCCTTCGACGACGAGGCGGAGGCGTTCTCCAATATCAACACCCGTGAAGAACTGAGCAGCTGGGAAAACGCGTCACCGGGCTAAACGAAGGGGGTACCATGCATCGGTTACTGGCGCATGGACGAGTACGGCAACCCGGTCATGAACATCTACATACGCAAGGTCGAGCGCAAGGGCGGGAAGCTCGTCAACACCGTCGTGAAAACCTACCCGCAGGTGAGCCAGTTCTGGACCTACGACCCGAAAGCATTCCTCGCGGCCCCGGTGTACTCGCGCGACTTCCCGCCCGCGAAGAACCTAGAGCCCTGAGTTTTTCCCTGTGGGAAGGCCGCTTTTCGCGGCCTTCCTTCACCGGTTCCTGACGTCGACCGTCGTTTGGTAGACGGCTGAATCGACGTCGCCGTCGTTCACCGTCAGCTTCAGGGTGAAGCGGCCGTTCTTGGTGTAGACGTGGGTCGGGCTGATGCCGCTTCCGGTCGTGCCGTCTCCGAAGTCCCAGCGATAGCTGAGGACATCATTGTCGGCGTCGCTCGAGCCGCCGCCGTTGAATGCGACCGGCTGGTTCTTCACCCCGGCGTACGGGCCGCCCCCGTTTGCGACAGGCGCGTGATTCGTGACCGTGACCTGCGCCGTGGAGGGTGCGGAGTCGACTTCGCCGTCGTTCACGATCAGCGTCGCCGTATACACGCCGCCGTGCGCATAGGTGTGGACCGGCTGCACGCCGGTGCCGACGGTGCCGTCGCCGAAGCTCCAGCGGTAAGTGAGCGGGTCGCCGTCGCCGTCCACGGAGAAGGAGCCGTTGAAATTCGTGGACTGGTTCTTCGAGTTGTCGTAGCGTCCGCCCGCGTTGGCGACCGGTTTCGTATTAAGGACGAATACCCTCGCGGTCGCAACCGCGCTCGCAGCGCCGTCGGAGACCGTCACCGAGGCGTTGAACACGCCTGACGTCGCATATACGTGGCGTCCCACCGGCCCGGTGCCGGTCGCGCCGTCCCCGAAGTCCCAGCCGTAGAAGAGCGCGCCACCGTCGACGTCGTAGGAGCGGTTGGCGTCGAGGTAGTTCTCGGCGTTCTTGCGCACGAAAGAGTACGGCGAGCTGAGAACGGCGACCGGCGTGACGTCGACTACGGTGATGTTGAATGTCTGAGTGCTGACCGCTCCGCTGTTGTCGGTCGCGCGCAAACCAACCGGTGAGACCCCTGCCGAGGTGAAGACCCGGCGCGCCTGCGCTCCGAAGGCCTGGCTTCCGTCGGAGAAAGTCCACACGAAAGAGACCGGCTGGGCTTCCGGGTCGCGCGTGTCGCGCGCGTCGAGCACGGCCGCCGCACCCAGCCTTACGGTGAACGGGCCCGCGAACGCGATCACCGGCGGCTGGTTGATGGCCGTGCCCCCCGCGGTGCTGAGCAGCGACGACACGTTGTTGCCGGTATCGGGATCGCCGGTGACTGCGCTGACCGAAGCGAGGTTGAGGAGATTCGCGCTCGTCGTCACTTGGCCGTCGACGAATACCGCGACCGGGTAGCGAGCCGAGAAGACGTCGGTGACCGCAAGCGTTCCCACCTGGCACGTAACCTGAGCTCCGGCGATATCGCAGGTTCCCGAGCGGGTGCCGCCCCATATTTCCGTCCACCTCGCCGCGGTCGGCGTGACCCCGGCGGGCAGGGTATCGGCGATGACGACGCCCTGTGCGTCGCTCGCGCCGTTGTTGACGACCGTGACGGTGTAGCTCACCCGCCCGCTCGCCGGAGCGAACACCGAGTGACCGTAGATCTGCAGATCGGCGCTCGGGTCGACCGTGACCGTCGCCGATAGGGTGTTGTCGCTGGTGTCGCCGTCATAGTTGAAGGCGGTGAGCGAGACCGTGTTGGTGTAGGTTCCCGGCTGGCTGTAGGCGAACGCCTCCGATACGACTGTCGCAGTCTGGCCGACCGCCATGGCGCCGAGCGCGCAGGTGCGCCTGTTGTCATCGCAGCTGCCCTGGCTGTTGCTCATCAGGCCCGTCGCGAACATGCCCGCGGGAACAACATGCGCCAGGCGCACGTCGGTCGCGACGTCGGGGCCGTCGTTGACGATCGTGGCCGTGAAGCGCACCGGCTTTCCGACCAAACCGCTGGTCTGATCGGCGGTAAACGTCATGCGCAGGTTGGCGCGCGTCGCGGTGTGGATATCGACGCCGCCCATGAACAGATCCTTGGCAACGACGACGTCGGGCTTGCCGTCGCCGTCGACGTCTCCGATCGCGAGGCTGTGAGGGTCGTTGTTGCTCGTCGCAATGCCGATGCCGTGCAGCTTCGCCGGCGCGAGCGTGCCGTCGGGATTCTGCACGTGGACGTAGACGTTGCCGTACTGGCCCAGCACCACGACGTCGGCGCGGCCGTCCTGGTTCATGTCTGCGACATCGACGGCCATCGGCCGGCTGCCGAGCTCGCCTGAATTGTAGGCGACGGGCGGATCGAAGGTGCCACCGGCGTTCTGCGCGAATACGAAGATCTGCATCGCCGAGTCGTCGGTGACGACGATGTCCGCGCGACCGTCCCCGTTCACGTCGCCGACGCCGACACCGCTCGGATTGTCGGTGACGGGGAGATCGTAATAAGCGGGGGCCGAAAAACCGCCCGCCGCGTCCTGCAGCAGCACCGCGAGATCGCGGTACTGGAAGAAGCCGGCGCTCATCACCACGATGTCGAGCCGGCCGTCGTTGTTCAGATCGCCCACCTCGAGATCGGCTATGCCGGTATCGGCGAGGACATAGTTGCGGGGAGTGTCGAGCATTCCGCTCGCATTCTGCAGAAAGACGCTGACCGTGGTGCCGCCGGCGGAGACGACGTCGAGTCTGCCGTCGCGATTGAAATCGCCAAGACGCACCTTGTTGTTGGCGGGCGTCGCGTAGTCTTGGACGGTGCCCAGCTGCCCCTGGCTGTTCTGGAGCATCACGCGGATGCCGCGGTCGGTGGTGAGGACGACATCCTTGCGGCCGTCGCCGTTCATGTCTCCGATCGCGACGGAGCTCGCTCGCGGAAACGCCGTATCGTTAGGCCCTGGAAAATACCCGACGGGCGGTTGCATGGTTCCGTCCGCGCCCTGCAGAAAGACGAAGACGCCGTAGCCGTCGCCGAAGAGGTCGCCGACCGCGACGATGTCGTTCCGGCCGTCGCCGTTCACGTCCCCGATCGCCGCGACGCGCACGCGCTGGGTGTTCGAGAGGGTGGTGAATTTCTGGAAAAGGCAGCCATCCGTGCACGCGAGCGAAACGGGCGTGTACGTCGCAGCCAGCACCGACAAGAAACCTGCGAAAAGCGAAACGCGTAGCGCGACCATGGTTCCTCCCTGTGAAGTATCCCCCTCCGTCCGCAGGGTTCGACACCCCGCGAGCGCCCCTTTATGGACGCTGATCATGGGGTCGCCGGGAGCGGCAAGTCAAGCGACGCGCCTCCGTAAAATGAGGAAAAACCCCGCTCGACGGGCGATAATTGCGCGCATGGCGACGCTCAAGGAGCTGATAAGCTGCACCAGCGACTACGACCCGGACGCGCTGCCGGTCGCAAAAGCGAACGAAGTCATCCGCTCGTTCGTCAATCCGGTGTCCGGCGTCGAGAAGCTTCGCGTGCGCGCGGCGCTCGGGCGCGTGCTGGCGAAAGACGTCGTCTCGCCGATCAACGTCCCTTCGCACGACAATTCGGCGATGGACGGCTACGCCGTTCGCAACGACGATCTCGGCGCGGGCGAGCCGGTGGTGCTCACCGAGATCGGCACCGCCTACGCCGGCAGGCAGTTCGCGGGCGAAGTGAAGCGCGGCGAGTGTGTGCGCGTCATGACCGGCGCTGTGATGCCGAGCAACACCGCCACGGTCGTCATCCAGGAAGCCGTGACGGCGAACGGCAAGCGCATCACCATCCCGCCCGGCCAGGAGCCGGGACAGAACCGCAGGCTCGCGGGCGAAGACTTGCAGAAAGGCAGGCCGGCCCTTCACGCCGGACGGATGCTGCGCCCCGCCGATATCGGACTGATCGCTTCGCTCGGCGTCGGCGAAGTGAGCGTGCGGCGGAAGGTGAAGGTGGCGTTCTTCTCTACCGGCGACGAGCTGGTGTCGGTCGGAAGGAAACTCAAGGCCGGCGAAGTGTACGACTCCAACCGCTACACGCTATGGGGCATGCTGCAACGTCTCGGCTGCGAGGTGATCGACCTGGGCGTGGTGCGCGACGACCCGAAAAGGCTCGAGACCGCCTTCCGCACGGCCGCGGCAGTTGCCGACGCCGTGGTGACCTCGGGCGGCGTATCGGTCGGCGAAGCCGATTTCACCAAGCAGATGATGGCGAAGCTGGGCGAAGTCGTGTTCTGGAAAATCGCCATGCGTCCGGGCCGCCCCATGGCCTTCGGCCGCATCCGGGCGCACGGGAAGTCGGCGTACCTCTTCGGCCTGCCTGGCAATCCCGTCGCGGTCATGGTGACCTTCTACCACTTCGTGCGCGGCGCCCTGCTGCTGATGATGGGCCGCAGCGACACCGACCTGCCTCTGCTGCGCGCGAAGGCCGAAACGGCGATGCGCAAGAAACCCGGCCGCACCGAATACCAGCGCGGAATACTGGAACTGAAAAACGGCGAATGGAGCGTGCGCCTCACCGGCGCGCAAGGCTCGGGGATCCTGCGTTCGATGTCGGAAGCGAACTGCTTCGTCGTGCTCGGGCATGACCAGGGCGCGGTCAAGGCGGGAGACCAGGTCGAGGTGATCGTGATGGACGGACTCGTATAGACCCCGCCGCCCCGGTACGAGTCCGGTTGCGCGCGTTTGAGTATGCTTCTAGCATGGCGAACCAGATGCGCTGACGCAACGGCGCCGGGGAGGTTCCATGTGGATTGTCGGCTTGGGCGCGGTGATCGGGCTGATAGTCGGAGCGACGATCGGCCGCGACCTGTGGATCATTGGCGCAGTGGCCGGCGCCCTCGTGGGTTGGGCGATAAGCAGTAAGCTGGGCCCTGGCGGGCGACTCGCTGAAAAGCTCGCCGCGCTTTCTTCCGAAGTGAAGGATCTTGGCCGGCGTCTCGCCGTCCTGGAAACGCAGCTCTCCGCATCGACACCGCCATCGACTGCGCCCGCGCCGGCTTCTTCTGAGCCGGCATGGGAATCGGAACAAGCGACTTCAATACCCGTCCAGGAGCGGGCTCCCGAAGCGGTTACCGCGATACCCGGGTGGGAAGCCCAGATCAGCGCTCCGCGCCCGCCCGAGCCGGCCTACGTTCCACCTGAGCCGCCGGCCGAGCCCAATCCCGTCGTGAAGTGGCTGCTCGGCGGAAACACGGTCGTCCGAGTCGGCGTCGTGATTCTTTTCTTCGGCGTCGCGTTCCTGCTCAAGTACGCCTACGAGCACACGCACGTGCCGATCGAAGCGCGGCTCATGGGTGTCGCGCTCGGCGCGATCGTGCTGCTCGTTCTGGGGTGGCGGCTTCGGGAGAGCCGCCCCGGCTACGCCATGTCGCTTCAAGGCGCCGGGGTCGGCGTGCTGTACCTCACCATCTTCGCGGCATTTCGCCTGTATGCGCTTTTGCCCCCTCTTCCTGCGTTCGTCCTTCTGGTCGCGGTCGCGGCTTTTTCCGCGGCGCTCGCGGTGATGCAAAACTCGCTCGCGCTCGCCGTGATCGCCGCGAGCGGCGGTTTCCTCGCTCCGGTTCTCGCGTCCACGGGGCGAGGCAGCCACGTAATGCTCTTCTCGTACTATCTGGTGTTGAACCTGGGGATCTTCGCCATTGCCTGGCGCAAAGCCTGGCGCGTCCTCAACCTCGTCGGCTTTGGCTTTACCTTCGTGATCGGAACCGCCTGGGGCGTCACAAAGTATCAGCCCGATCAGTTCGGTTCCACGCAACCGTTCCTCGTCGCTTTCTTCCTGCTGTATGTGGCCGTGCCGATTCTGTACGCGCGCCGCGAATCCTTCGCGCTGCGCCACTACGTCGACGGCACGCTCGTCTTCGGCGTGCCGCTGGTCGCCTTCGGGCTGCAAACGGGCCTCGTGCGCCAGTTCGAGTACGGGGCCGCGTGGAGCGCTTTCGCCCTCGGCGCGTTCTATCTGATGCTCGCTTCGGCGCTGTGGCGCCGCGCTGCAGAGAACCTGCGCCTGCTCACCGAGTCGTTTCTCGCGCTCGGCGTGGGTTTCGGCACGCTCGCGATCCCGCTCGCGTTCGATGGCCGGATCACTTCCGCGGCCTGGGCGCTCGAGGGCGCAGCGATCGTCTGGGTGAGCGCGCGCCAGTCGCGCGTGCTCGGTCTCGCTTTCGGGCTCGCGTTGCAGTTCGCAGCCGGGATAGCGTTTCTCTTCGACGTCGAAAAGGGCTACGGGCCGACACCGCTGCTCAACAGCTTCTACCTGGGCTGCGTATTCGTCGCGCTCGGCGCCTTGTTCTGCTCGGCTTACCTCGAGCGCAGGCGCGGGAAATCAGTGCAATCCTGGGAACCCGGCATTGCAGCCGTGTTGCTCGTCTGGGGAGCACTTTGGTGGGCCGCCGGCGGCGTGCACGAAATTCATCGCCACCTCAGTCCGGAAGTACGGGCGCACGCGGCGCTGATCTATCTCGCGAGTTCCGCCGCAGTCTTCAGTCTGCTCTCGAAGTCGCTCGACTGGCAAATCGCCCGCTGGCCGGCGTACGCCATCGCGCCCATCGGCGCCGTGGTCCTGCTGCGCGAGATCAACGACGGGTCCCACCCCTTCGCAAATTGGGGCTGGCTCGCGTGGCCGCTCGCATGGATCGAGCATCTTTGGGTGTTGCGACGCCACGAACAGCAGGATCAGGCCTTGCAGGTGTGGCTGCACGCCATCGGACTGTGGCTGCTCGCCGTCGTGGCCTGCTGGGAGTTCGCCTGGCAAATCGATCGCGCGGTCGAGGGCAAGCGCGTCTGGCCGCTCATCGCCTGGGCCGTCGTGCCTGCCGTGATTCTGGCGGTGCTGACTGCAAGCTCCGTCCGACGGGCCTGGCCGGTCTCGAAGCATGAGAAGAGCTACCTGCTCTATGGCGCCGTTCCGCTCGCCGTCTTCCTCGCGGCATGGACGATCTTCGCCAATTTCACGAGCAACGGCGATCCGGCTCCTCTACCGTACGTCCCTCTTCTGAATCCCCTGGATATCGCCCAGGCGCTGGTGTTCGTGCTCGTGGCCTACTGGCTCCTGACTCTGCGCGCCCTCGGTTACATCGAGAAACAGGGCGCGACGCCGACCGCGCTGTACGTTCTGTTCGGCGGCGCGACCTTCATCTGGGCAAACGGCGTGCTCCTGCGAACCTTGCATCACTGGGCGGATGTTCCGTTCCAGCTGGACGCCATGCTGCGCTCCGTTCTCGTTCAGGCGGCGTTTTCCATCTTCTGGTCGATTCTCGCGCTCGCGATCATGGTCTTCGCGACGCGCAGGGCCTTGCGCGAGTTGTGGATCACGGGGGCGGGGCTCATGGGTGTTGTCGTGATCAAGCTCTTTCTCGTCGAACTCTCGCACGTGGGGACCGTCGAACGCATCGTGTCGTTCATCGGCGTGGGAGTATTCCTGCTCGTCATCGGATATTTTTCGCCGGTTCCACCCAGATTTCGCACGGAGGACTCGAAATGAGAATTGTGATCCTTGCCGCCGCCTTGTCGGGTGTATCGGCCACGAGTGCGTTCTGCGCTGAGAGCCCTTCCGGTTTCGCGTACGGGATCGCAATCCGGGCGGACGCGAAGGAGGCGCTGTATCGGCTCGAGCTGCCGCGCGCGGTCTACCGCGGTGCCGTCCGGCGGGATCTCGGCGACCTGCGTGTGTTCAACGGCGCAGGTGAAGTCGTGCCTCACGCGTTCCGTCCGCGAGCCACCACCGAGGTGCAAAAACGCGAACCGGTCGCGCTGCCCTTCTTCCCCTTGTACGGCGAAGACGCGAAGCAACTGGATGGCCTGTCGCTTCGCGTCGAACGGCGGCCCTCAGGCACCATCATCAAGCTCGACGAGCGCAGCGGCACGCAGCCCTCGAAGAAGCTTCTGGCTTATCTTGTCGATGCAACCGCCTTGCGCGATCCGGTGCGCGCGCTGGAGCTCGAAGTCAAGAGCCGTGCCGCGTACGCAGCAAACGTGAGCGTCGAGGTGAGCGACGACTTGTCTTCCTGGCGCACAGTCGCGGTCCAGGCGCCGCTCCTGTCCTTGCAACACGGAGGCGCAAAGCTGGAACAACGACGCATCGAGTTCGCATTGCCCAAGCCGAAATACCTGAGGATTTCCTGGACCGGCATGCCGGCGGGCGCCGAGCTCGGCGCTTTGCGCGCGGAACCCGGTGACGCGCGCATCGACGTGGCGCGGCAATGGGAAACGGTGACGGGCCGTTCAATCGCGGATAAGGCGGGTGACTATGCATTCGACGCTCAGGGAGTGTTTCCCGCGGATCGCCTGCGTTTCGAGCTCCCTCAAGCCAACACGGTGGTCCAGATACAGGTCCTTTCCCGCGCACGCGGCGACACGCCGTGGCGGCCGGTGAGCCGGGGAACAGCGTATCGCCTGCGCCGTGACGGAGCCGAAGTATCCAGTCCGGATATCGCGATCGGCGACAACGCGGACCGCTACTGGCTCCTCACAGTGGACCAGAAAGGCGGAGGGCTCGGAGCCGGCGAGCCCAAGCTGCTGCTGGGCTGGGTCCCGAACGAGATCGTGTGGGTGGCGCGGGGCGATCCGCCCTTCACCCTGGCTTACGGCAGCCGTGAAGCAAAACCATCGGCGTATGCCATCGAATCGCTCGTTCCCGGATACCGCCGCGATGCCGATCTCGACGCAAAGGTGGCGAGCACCGAACAAGCGGCGTCCGTGAAATCGGTCGAAGGGGACGCGCCCACCGTACTCGGCGGACAGCGCGCGCTCGAAGAACGAATCGACGTCAAGCGGTGGGCGCTTTGGGCGGCGCTCGTGCTGGGCGTGGCGTTCCTCGGCTGGATGGCGTGGAGGCTCATGAAGCAAATGGATAAGGCAAAGTCGGGATCCGGCTGACCGCAGAGAGAGGAACCATGAAGGGAATCATTGCGCTGAGTTTCGTCTTCGCGGCGTTCACGGCCATGGCCGAGACGGCGCTCGCGCAGGCACGCGAAGTGCCGAAGTTCCAGGTGGATCCATCGTGGCCCAAGCTGCCCGCCAAGTGGGTGTGGGGCCAGGTCTCCAGCGTGTCCGTCGATGAGCGCGATCACGCGTGGATCCTGCAGCGCCCCTTGAGCGTGAGGACCGACCAGAAGGAAAAGGCCGCGCCGCCGGTGCTGGAATTCGATGCGGACGGGTTGTTCGTCCGGGGCTGGGGCGGGCCGGGCGAGGGATACGACTGGCCGGAGATCGAGCACGGTATCTACGTGGATCCCAAGGGCTACGTCTGGATCGGCGGCAACGGCAAGACCGACCAC
>Ga0137407_10002818_pt1 | contig 11481 bp, 10 predicted proteins | sample CZOMad2_2_16fung_FD_108410 | JGI IMG/M metagenome (GOLD analysis project Ga0137407, IMG submission 108410) | Vadose zone soil fungal communities from Angelo Coast Range Reserve, California, USA - CZOMad2_2_16fungal (Illumina Assembly) | ecosystem: Environmental > Terrestrial > Soil > Vadose...
CGCACCATCGAGGCCTTAGCGCTGGCCATTGAAGCCAAGGACCACACCACGCATGACCATCTGCAGCGGGTGCGAATATATGCCACGGAACTGGCCGGCAAATTGGACCTGAGCGCCGACAATTTGCAGGCGGTACACGCTGCCGCGTTGCTCCATGACATCGGCAAACTGGCGGTGCCGGAACACATTATTTCGAAGCCCGGCCGCCTGAGTCCCGAAGAGTTTGAAAAGATGAAGATTCACCCTCTGGTAGGGGCTGAAATCCTCGAGCGGGTTCAGTTTCCTTATCCCGTGGTGCCGATCGTGCAAGCGCACCACGAAAAGTGGGATGGCTCAGGATACCCCTACGGACTTAAGGGTGAGCAAATTCCCATTGGCGCACGCATACTGGCTGCGGTTGATTGCCTGGATGCACTCGCCAGCGATCGCCAATACCGTCGCGCTTTGCCCCTCGACGAAGCTATGGAGCGGTTGCAGGCCGAATCCGGTACTGCGTTTGATCCGACCATTGTTCAGATACTGAAAAATCATTACAAAGATTGGGAAAAGTTGGCACGTAAGAATTCGCGACCCCATGAGCGCATGAAGCTCTCGACCAACGTCCGCGTAGAACGTGGCGCCGCACCGGCCACCGGATTTGAGCAGACCGCCGCCACCGTGTTGATCAATCGCGAAGAGAGTTTCCTGTCCTCCATCGCCGGGGCGCGTCAAGAAGCTCAGACCTTATTTGAGCTCTCGCAAGACCTGGGCAACTCGCTGAGTCTGGACGACACTTTGTCCGTCTTGGCCGCCCGCCTCAAGCGCCTGGTGCCTTACGATTCCATTGCCATTTATGTACGCCGCGAAGGCAAACTCATTCCGGAACACGTGAGCGGAGATAACTTCCGCCTCTTCGGTTCCCTCCAGATACCCTTGGGGGAAGGACTCTCGGGCTGGGTGGCAGATAACCGCAAGCCCATCATCAATGGTAATCCTTCAGTTGAGCCGGGTTACCTGAACGATCCTTCGAAATTCAGTACCTTACGATCAGCTTTGGCGGTACCGCTGGAAGGTCTGAGTGGCGTGGTGGGAGTCCTCACGCTTTATCGGTCAGACAAGGATGCGTTCACCAAAGATCATTTGCGCGTACTACTGGCCATCAGTTCGAAAGTGGCGATGTCCATCGAAAATGCCGTGAAGTACCAGCAGGCGGAGAGCTCAGCTACGTTGGATTACCTGACGCAATTGCCCAATGCAAGATCACTGTTTCTCCACCTCGATCATGAAGTTTCACGCTGCAAGCGCACTGATTCCTCGGTAGCGGTAATGGTCTGCGACCTTGATGGCTTCAAGCAAATTAATGACCGGTTTGGCCATTTGGAAGGGAACCGGTTGTTGCACCTCTTTGCTCAGCGCTTGAAGGAAACCTGTCGCGAGTACGACTACGTGGCCCGTATGGGCGGCGATGAATTCGTAATTGTCGCACCAGGTTTAAAGCCTGACAATGCCTTGCAAAAAGTGGAGGTTGCCATCGAAATCGCAACTCGCTCCGGGCGCGAGGTGTGCGGCGAAGACGTCATCTCCCTGAGTGCGGGCCTGGCGGTTTATCCCGACGACGGGGAGGACCCAGAGGAATTGCTGGCCGAGGCTGATCGCCGTATGTACGTGATGAAACAACAACACCACCGTCAAAAAGACCTCGAGGCAGCCGATAAGGCGCGGGCCGCAGGGACCGTGTAATGGGATTGACGGGGCGGTGAACTGCGAGGGGCGGCTGCCGTGACTAAACGAATCGCTAAACACTTCCTCCGAATACTGCTCAGTCTGCTAGTGGGCGGACTACTGGCGGCGACCCTGGTGCGCTTTGCCCCGGGCTTCGAAGTTGATGAACGTGAACTCGACACCCGGCTTAACCAGCAGAGCATAGTCGCCATACGCAGCGAGCGTGTCGCCGAACCCGGACTGGCGCAATTTTATCTACATTATCTTTCGCGATTGCTGCATGGAGACTTGGGGGTTTCGCGGTCCTCAAACCGTCCGGCAGCAGACCTCATCAGAGAACGACTAACCGTAACCGTTCGGGAAATAGGGATTGGACTAGTGGCCGCATGGTTCCTGGCGCTCCTCATGGCAGTGCCTGCGGCTATGCGCCGAGACACGCCTTTTGATCTGCTCTTTGCACTGGTTACTGGCGGGTTAGTTTCCATTCCCGCCGGCGTGCTGGCGGTATTGTTCTTTTTGTTTTCCTGGCCGGCAAGTCTCGCAATCGCTCTGGTGCTCGTTCCTAAAGTCTTTGCATACGCGAGAAACCTGCTGGCCCGCGGCTATGCCATGCCCCATGTTTTAACTGCTCGAAGCAAAGGATTAGGCGAAACCCGGGTGTTCTTCTGGCACGTGGTACCGACTACCGCGCCCCAGTTGTTGGCGCTAGCGGGCGTTTCGGTGAGCATTGCGATCGGTGCCGCCGTACCCATCGAAGCCCTTTGTGACCAGCCCGGCATTGGACAGCTTGCCTGGCATGCCGCTTTGGCCCGCGATCTCGTGCTTCTCGTAAACCTGACATTGATTGTGACCCTGGTTACGGTAGTAGCGAATTCGGCGTCCGATTTGCTCGGAGCGGCAATGCAGAGAGGGAACGCATGACCACAGCTCGAAAGATTGCGCTCTCGTTGCTGTTAGTCATCTGCGGCGCTTCAGTGGCTGCCAATTTGTTGGCGCCAGTTCCCTATGCTGAGCAGTTCCGCGACCTGCCGGGATCACCGCCCTCGACCAAACACTGGCTGGGCACGGATAACCTGGGCCGCGACCGATTTTCACGCGTACTTTATGGCAGTCGGGTGTCTTTATTGCTGGCGCCGACAGCCGCACTTATATCCACTTTGCTGGCAGCTTGCATCGGCGGTGCGGCCGGTTTCCTGGGTGGACGGATCCAGCGACTGGCGATGTGGACCACTGACCTCTTCCTTTCTCTTCCTTGGTTGTTTCTGCTGCTCGCAGTGCGCGCATTATTGCCATTGAATATTTCTCCCCAGCTTTCAGCGGTAGTCACGTTCTCTCTGCTTGGAGTTCTCGGCTGGGCAGCATCCGCGCGAATTATATGTGCCAACAGCTCTTCTCTTCGTAATTCCGACTTTGTGTTGCAGGCTCGCGCCTCTGGCCTGAAAACGCCCCGCGTACTCGCCGTTCACGTTCTGCCTAACCTGGCGCCGGTTCTGCTGGCACAATTCTGGATTTCCATTCCCGCTTTCATCCTGGCGGAAGCCAATCTGGGAATGCTCGGATTAGGCGTCGCTGAACCGTTGCCGTCGTGGGGCAGTCTGCTTCGCGAACTGCAGAGCTATTCCGCACTTTCTTTTCACCTATGGCAATTGGTTCCGCTACTGCTCTTGATTTCGGTTGTCACGTGCTTGCAGATCCTGCTGTCCAACAAGGAGTTGACCGCATGAAGAAATGTGTCCGTCATTTTGCATACCTTTTGTGCACTCTGTTAGTGAGCTGGAATGCGAGCGCTCAATTTGGGGGCGAGCTGCGCTTCTGCATCCGCGCCGATCCGAAGACATTCAACCCTCTGCTGGTGGATGAGGAGCCCTCGGACACGGTGCGTTATCTGACCGGCGGAGTGTTGGCGCGCGTGAACCGAAGCACACAGCAACTTGAGCCGGAGCTAGCCACTTCTTGGAAGGTGTCCGATAACGGTCGCAAAATTACTTTCAATCTACGGAGCGGCGTGTACTTTTCTGACGGAACCCCATTTTCCGCGGATGACGTAGCCTTCACCATGCGGCAGTTGATGGACCCAAGCCTGCACTCGCCGACCGGCGACGCTTTTCGTTCCAGCAACAAAAATGTGACCACTCAGTTGATCTCGCGCGAGCGAGTAGCGATTGCGTTTCCAGAACCCGTTGCCGGCCTGGATCGTTTGTTCGATCAGGTTGCGATAATGTCCGCCAAATCACCGAAAAAAGAAATGGCGGTGTTGGGGCCTTTCTACCTTGCTGACTACAAGCCGGGCTCGTATGTACTTCTCCACCGCAATCCCAATTATTGGAAACGGGACGCTGACGGGAAACGGTTGCCTTATCTCGATGCCGTGCGCCTGGACATTCAGCAGAATCGTGACCTCGAGGTCCTGCGTTTTACCCGCGGTGAAATCCACTTGATCAACTCACTGGATGCGGATTACTTCGATCGCCTTTCGGATGCCTCCACTGCTTCCGCACGGGATGCGGGCGCCTCGCTGGATTCCGAGCAGATGTGGTTCAACCAGGTGTCGAACGCACCTATCCCCGCATATAAAAAAGCCTGGTTTACATCCACCAATTTCCGGCGAGCCATTTCGCAGGCCGTCAATCGCGAAGATCTGGCACGCATAGTTTTCCACGGTCATGCCCACCCCGCAGTCGGGCCGGTGTCGCCAGCCAATGCATTCTGGTTTAACAGCAAGCTAAAGCCGCAACCCTACGATTCGCAAGCTGCGCTGCAAAGTCTGGCTGCAGACGGTTTTCAGTTTCGGAATGGGGTATTGAAAGATCGTGAGGGTAATTCTGTCGAATTCTCAGTGATCACCAACTCCGGCAATAAATATCGCGAGGCAATGGCAGTCATGATGCAGCAGGATCTCGCGAAAATCGGAATTCGGCTCAACGTTGTTACCCTGGACTTTCCCTCGCTCATCGAGCGCATTTCACACTCCTTTAATTATGAAGCTTGCCTGCTTGGCCTGGTTAACAACGAGCTCGATCCCAACGCGCAAATGAATGTGTGGTTGAGTTCTGCAAGCAATCATCAATGGAACCCTGAGCAGAAGGTCCCCGCAACCGCATGGGAAGCCGAAATCGACAAACTCATGCATGCCCAGGCCTCCACGTCGAACGCTAAAAAACGCAAACACGACTTCGATCGCCTTCAGGAGATTGTCTACGAACAAACCCCTTTTCTGTACCTCATCAACAGGGACACCCTCATAGGCATCTCCAACGCGGTACACAATGCTGAGCCCAGCGTGCTGCGTCCCCAGACCTATTGGAACATTGACGAAATGTGGTTGCAGGGACGTCCACAGGTGGCGAGTAGTCACTGATAGCGCCTTCCAATGAACGAACAGATAAAACACGACCCGTTACTGTCGCTGACACTTTCAGCACAGTATGGCGATCATCTCGCGCTGAAGAATGTCTCACTCGAAGTGGGACGCGGGGAGATCCTGGGATTGGTGGGCGAGAGCGGCTGCGGAAAAAGCACTCTGGCGTTAGCCATACTCAGGCTGTTGTCATTGAAAGGCGGCAAGGCCGACGGAACGCTGTGGTTCGACGGCCGCGATCTGATGTCCCTCAAGGAACGTGAGATGCGCCGGGTGCGCGGCAAGGAAATCGGTCTAGTCCTGCAAAGCCCCGTGTCGTCTCTGAATCCGGCACTCAAGATTGGCACCCAACTGGCTGAGGCTTGGAAAGTACATCGCGAGGGCTCTCGGGATGAATGCAGGCAAGCGTTGCTGGACACACTGGGCAATGCGAGTCTGCCGGCGGCGGAGGATTTTTTGCGGCGTTATCCCGGCCAACTGAGTGTTGGCCAGGCACAGCGGGTACTAATTGCCATGGCGGTGCTGCACCGTCCCGCACTACTGATAGCCGATGAGCCGACCAGCGCTCTGGACGTAATCACCCAGGCTGAGATTTTGAAGTTATTCAGCAAGCTCAGCAGGGAGATGGAAATCGCAATCCTTTATATCAGCCACGACCTGCTGTCGGTTGCAACCATCAGCCATCGCATTGCGGTAATGAATCAAGGCGCGATTGTCGAGTGTGCCAAAACGCCAGACATTTTCTTGAACCCGCAACACCCGTACACCCGCGCTCTGATTTCTTCTCTGCCTCTGGACGCGCTCCGCGTACTGAACGAGGGCCAGAAACCCGCTTTCAAGACGCGAGCGGCCACCCAAGTTTAGGTCGGGAGTGCCTATTTGGTTTTGGATTCCGCTTCGATTTTTTCAATGACCAAAGCTTTTGAACCGCCGCGCTCAAACGACCTTCCGCTGGCTACTACCTTTTGCCCGGCAAAGGGCATCAGTTTTTTATTCTGACCCGCCGAAGGCGTGGTCCCCGCGATCGGCCAATAAATCGTCCCATCGTCCGACAAAATCACCAGCGGCGAACCTGCTCTAGCGCAGGTCTCAGCGCACTGCCTACTTATGGGTTTGTCTAGGTTCTTGGTAAAGGCACATGCGGAGTCGAGGACGTACCCCTTCACGGTCACCGTGTTTTCTTTGCTTGCCGCCGCCGTCATTAGCGTGAATACCAAAGTCACGAACAAGGTTGCTGTCAGCTTACGAAAATTCATCGCGTTATTCCTTCTCCTTTAGGAGGCAAGCCATCGGTGTACGAGGTGGCGGACTTTTGCGCCTTCCAACCGTCGTCGGATGGCATCCATGATTGTTAAGTGTACTCGGTTGTCCGGACCGCAAAATCCGGCCCAGTAAGGAATGTACAGTTGCTCAACTGGTTCAAGACGGATGCTGAGTTCGCGTACGCGAAAAAAGCCCCGCCGAAAAATTAACCGCCGCAGTTTGTCGCCTAGCAGTTCCTGGGCCTTAGCAATATCCAGAGCAGGTTCGAGCCGATTCCCAGTTTCAACCGAGATGGTTTGAGGGATGCGGTCGCCGAAGTTATAAACGTCGAGGCTGCCCTCGACCGCGTCCAGTCCAAACAAGCGAGTTTCTTGCAACCTTCCATTGCGAATTTCTGAGCGAAACACACGGTACGGAATGTAAACATCGGCAAGCGCTCGCAGATGGCCGTAATTTACCGTCTGCCATAGCCCTGAAATCCCGGCAGACATATTTCTGGCCGCATCCTCGCGCGTCACATTCGGTCGCAAACTGCAAATCATTGCCACCATTAACCTTCTAACGGAAGTAAATCCAAAGTCCAACCACAGTGGAAATCAGTAAGATCGTAAATACCAAATTTATCCGGTGTTCAGCCGCCGTCTCCGCAGCCGGCTTGTATTCCAATTTCCGCACCGTCCGCAGGTCCGTGACATCCATTTTCTCCGATACGGTGGCAAAGGTGAGCCCGGCAAGCTTCCTCCGCTCAGGAGCGGGCGTCGCCAGGCTTACGAGGATCAAGACCGCCGAGCAGATCACGAACATAAATATGGCGTAATGCAGGAAATTAATGTCAATCAGCCAGCGAATTGCCGGCGAGGAGAAACGATGGCCCGCACCGGCACGATCCATGATCTCGAGAACAAATCGGGTCCCGCCCAGTAGGAAGCCCGTCATTAGTGATGCAATCGCCCCGGAAGCATTCAATCGCGGCCAAAGAATTCCGAAAATGAAGCAGGCCGCAATCGGGGGACTGATGTACGCCTGAACGCTTTGCAAATAAATATAGAGCTGGCTGCTGATTAGGTGGATGAAAGGCACCCACAACAGGCCCAAGACAACCATAACTCCCGTTGCCGCTCGTCCGAAACTCACAAGCTGATGCTCAGAAGCTTCCGGGCGAATCTTCTTGTAGAAATCTAGTGTCACTAGGGTGGAGGCAGAGTTGAACACTGAACTCATGGCTCCCATCAAAGCGGCCAGCAGCGCCGCAATCATGAGCCCCACCAGGCCGGTAGGCAGCAGGTTGATAATCAGCGTGGGATATGCGATATCGCCATTCAGCACCTGGCCATCGGCGCCGATGTGAAACAGGTCGCGATAGAGTGCGAGCGCAATCAAGCCTGGCAGTACCAGCATGAAGACCGGCAAAATTTTCAGAAATCCGGCGAAAATCGTGCCTGCTTTGGCGTGGCCTTCATCTTTGGCCGAGAGGACGCGCTGCACGATCACCTGATCGGTGCACCAGTACCAGATGCCGAGAATCGGGGCGCCAAAGAAAATCCCCGTCCAGGGAAATTCCGGATCGCTGGCCGATTTGATCATGTGGAAGTAATGCGGTGGCAGAGCAGCGCGCAATCCTGCAAATCCTCCCACCTTGTGCAATCCGATGAAAGTGAGGATCACCGCTCCAGCGATGAGGATCATGGTCTGCACCAGATCGGTGTAGATTACCGCCGACAGTCCTCCCGCCACGGTGTAAATACCGGTTGCGACTACCAGAATGATCGCCGCAGTCAGCGGACTCCACCCCACCACTCGCTCCAGCACGATGGCCGCCGCATAAAGATGGACCGATATCTTCGTGAATATGTACGCCAGGATGGAAATCACGGCCAGGTAGACCGCGCAAGAACGGCTAAAGCGCCGCTCCAGGAATTCCGGCATGGTAAACACATTCGAGCGGAGATAGAAGGGAACAAACACCCAGCCCAAGAGCAACAGGATCAGACATGCCAGCCATTCGAAGTGCCCCACTGCAAGCCCCGTGGTGGCCCCAGAACCCGCTAGGCCAATGAAGTGCTCGGTGGAGATGTTAGAGACAAACAGCGAGGCGCCAATGGCAAACCAGCCAATGTTTCGGCCCGCCAGAAAGTAGTCGGTTGACGTTCGTTCGCGCCGTGCAAAATACAAACCGATAGCAAAAATGATCGCGAAATACACCCCAATGATGGCCAAGTCAACTGCCGCCAGAGTCTTGTGCGTCACATGCGCCGAAATCCCTTGCACCATGTAGCCCTCTCTTCGCGTTCCTTCCCGAAATCTGGAAACAACGATTGGCCGACCACGGCGAACCGATGTTTTGAGGCGTAGTGGACTGAGCGTCGCAATTTACCTTACTGCTTCCCGGTTCGCAATGGATTTCGCGCCGCAATGCTGAGGTTGACTTTCGCGGCCCAGGAGGGCTAGGGATGGGATGGTCCGGCTTATTTTGCCCGACAAAGTATGTCGAACCCGGTCTTAGGATCGGGAGTTGCGCGCCAGTCTTCGGAAGCGTGTCCTTTGCTGGCCGCAGAAAGCAATGGGTTGGAAGCAGACAGAGTAGCTGGAGCGGCGCCCGGCAATACCAGCCGGCGGTCGCGACAAAACCATCCTCTAGGAGGCTCAGCCTAGAATCTTTTGCAGATGATGTTCGGCGTGACGGATGTAATCCTCCATCAGAAATTCCAAGGTCACCGGCTCATTATCGCCAATCTCGCAAATGGCCCCGTATTTCTCGGACGGGATCAGGTCCATGAGTTCGGCGATCCGGCGATTGTAGCCGGTCCAAAATTTGACTAGCGAATTCCATGGCGCGTCGGCGTACTGATGGAGAGCGACCCAGCCATCCTGATCATATTTAGGACCCCGGAATTTACCTTCCAAGGTCGCCACCACGAAACGCTGATGATTATTCACCGCGGAGTCGAGCAGATGTCCTAACTCCTCTTTGCGATTCCAGCCTCCCGCCCGAAGCGGCATATCTGCATCTTCCTCTGAAACCTTGAGCAGTTGCTGCTCGCTGTCTGTGACCAGGCGGTTCAGGCGCCGAGCCAACTGCTCGGGTACGTTAGCGACATTTTTCATAGCCATAAAGATGAATGGAAAACTATCAATTTTTAGAAGTCGGTTTCTACCGTCAACCCCCACACTTTCAGCAGTTGCGGCGGCACATACTTCTGGTCCTTATTTTTGCGCACCCATTCTTTGAGCGCGGGTGAACTTTCGTATTCGCCGGGAGAAAGTTTAAGCTGCTGCACAATCTCTTCGAATGAGCTTGGCCCAGTCGGCATTTGGGACTGGGGTTTATTCCAATTCGGATTGCCACGTTTCGCTATGGCGCACCTCCAAAGATTCTCGCCTGCTGGGGACACAGTAATTGCTATAGGACCCTGGGTAAGCAAACCTGATTGTAGCTGGTAAGCGGACTCAATACGCAGATATTCTTAAAAGAAATTCTAAAACAATTTTTGCGCCTGGACCTGTGCCCACCGCGCCAACGTCAGCCCGAGCTTTTAGGCATGGCGCCGAGACGGGTCATCATTTTATTACGGTCGCGAACTATTCCCGCAACTTCAACCCGGTTGCGGCCATTGCCCTTAGCGCGATAGAGCGCCTTGTCCGCTTCCGCCAGCACCTGGTCCACTCGCTTAATCTTCTGCCCTCGTTCAGCAAGGCCAATGCTGACCGTGATCGCCACTCCCCCATCTTGCAATGGCCTGGATTGCTGGCCAGTTTTCTTTCCCGGAGTGCGGCCCATTTTCCTGCGATCCTGACCCCGTAAGCTTTGTCGTCGTTCCGAGGCCCGGAAAGAAAATTTGGCGTCCTCGATACTTAGGCGCAGTCTTTCCAGGTGATCGAGAACCTCAAAAGCGGGTTTGTCAGGAAAAATGATTACAAACTCCTCGCCCCCGCAGCGAAATGACTGGCCCCCGCCCGAGACTCCGGCGAGTCGAGCAGCAACCATGCGCAGTACTTGATCGCCCGTGTCATGACCATACTGGTCGTTGAAATTTTTGAAATGATCCACATCAACCACAGCAATGGAATAGAAGTTCTCCAGGCGGGCAATGGCTTCATTAAAAGCGCGTCGGCTGGGCAAACCCGTGAGTTCGTCATTGTAGGCCAGAAAATATGAAGTCTCGATCATTGACAATCCGAGGATTGCGGAAGCTGCGCCCATGTATGCCATCCGGGATACTCCCGTTCCCGACTGATCCGCTCCGGAGTGCCCCAGGGCCAAAGCCAGGGCGGCCAGGCTCCAGAAAAATCCGCTCTCGATGGGTCGGTGGTGCATGACAAACCTCACGACAAACAGCAACAATGCCATTCCGCAGGTAAGCATCGCGGATGTGGGAATGTGGAATCCTTGCACTGTCCCGGGAGGTTGCCGCCCGGTGACCCCAAGGGCCACGAAATCGATCAGGAGTAACGCAACTCGTGGGACCAGGGCTTCTACGCTGTATCCTCGCTCCGGCAAGAGGGAAAAAGTCACGAAATTAATCGGCAGGAGAGCTGTAATTGCGATTGTCAGTTGGGCGGCGCCGAATGATGGCGAGGCAGATGCCTCTTCCAAGAGACAAATAAAAAGCAATGTGGATACTACGCGGGTTGACCGAAAGCGCGCTGCCAGAAATATCGCTGCCACTTCCACTACATAGAAGCCCATCCTTACAACTGAGTAGGCTGCCGGCGGCGCGTTCACCTGGCTGACAGCAACCGCAACCAGAAGCAACAGGAGGCCGCTCGGAACGAAAAATGAGATGAGTTTTCGGGACTTCAATCAGTTTTATCGATTGGAAATTCGCTGAAAATACACCAATTTGAAGGTAAGACTGCGCGAAACCTAGAGGCTAGTACCATGAGAGGTTCGGTCCAAACCAGACGTTCAACGAGGTGTAATGATGGCGGAAATTACTACCATGTTTTGGGATATCGGCGGCGTGCTCTTGAGTAATGGATGGGACCGCGACTTGCGCCGTCAAGCGGTCGAACATTTTGGATTGGACTGGGAGGAATTTGAGGACCGCCACGAACTTGTGGCCGGGGCATTCGATGCCGGCCGAATCACCTTGGAAGAATATCTTAATCGAACCGTCTTTTACCGTTCCCGCAACTTCTCCAAAGCAGATTTTCGGGAA
>Ga0137407_10002819_pt1 | contig 11479 bp, 6 predicted proteins | sample CZOMad2_2_16fung_FD_108410 | JGI IMG/M metagenome (GOLD analysis project Ga0137407, IMG submission 108410) | Vadose zone soil fungal communities from Angelo Coast Range Reserve, California, USA - CZOMad2_2_16fungal (Illumina Assembly) | ecosystem: Environmental > Terrestrial > Soil > Vadose zone...
CCCAACACAGCACCTCGGTGTTGACGGTCTTGTAGTCGAATGCCTTGCCGTGCTCACCCGCCTTGCGCAGCGTCATCAGATATTCGTAGTAATTTCCCGGGCCCGTATAGTCTGCCTGGCGCGCGCGAAGGCCGCCGGCACGCGAGTAATCCCAGATGTGTGCCTGCGGATTCGCATAGTCTTCGGAATAGTCCACGCCGACCTGCATGTCGAGCACTTCGCGCAGGGTCGCATCCTGATAGGCCGTTGCCGTCATCTCCGGCAGGTAATACGAGACCGTCTTGCCCTCATCCAATATGCGTTCATGCAGCAGAGTTGCCGCCAACGTGGCCGCATAGGACTTGGTAATCGAAAAGCAGGCGTGCGGCCGCTGCGGTTGCAGCGCTCCAAAGTAGCGCTCGTACACCCTCGTACCCCGATGCAAGACGATGATGCCGTCGGTATAGGTCTGTGCGAGCGAGTCCGCCCAAGTAAGCTGCCGGCCCTGCAGGTCGGCAAACATCATCGCGTCGATCCGCGCTTCGCCGTCGCGAGCAGCGCCGCCGATATTGCTTGGTGAGCCGGTCCCGCGCCACACGGCGACCGTCGGCACCAGTTCGCGCATGTGCGATAAGCTCCAGCGGATTTGCGGAAATTCCAGATACCGATCGTCTTCGAAGCGGATCCGCTTCGCCAACGGCGGCGGCGACCCCCGCATCAATTCCAGTTTGTTGGGATCCGACGAATTGCCGTCCGGATACTCGATGCCGTCGAACTCGATGGTGTCGGTTTTCATTGCGTCCTGTTGTAAGCGGTTGATGTGAATCCACTCGTCGCCATGTTCTCGTCCTGCCGCGCCGCCGGTGTCGATCATACCAATCGACGCTCAGAAGGCCTCTATTAAACGCTTGACTGAAGCCCAAACCAGCTCACATATTGCGGTGCGTCCTCCACACTTGCCCTCGCCGGGCATACTGCTTGACAGCGGGAGGCGCTCGGATTATTGGATCTTTTTACCCTTGTGCCCACCCGAGACATTACATGTGTAGAAGCATCAAGACGCTGTTCAACTTCGAACCGCCGGTGACCGACGAAGAGATTCGGGCTGCATCACTGCAGTTCGTGCGCAAGATCTGCGGTTTCACGAAACCGTCGCAGGCCAATGAGGCGGCATTTCTTTCGACCGTCGACGACATCGCAGGCACTTCCCGTGCCCTTCTGAGCGCGCTTCAGACAAGTGCGCCGATGAAGAATAGAGAGGTCGAATCTGCCAAGGCCCGCGCCCGGGCTGCGCAACGATTTTCGACATGAATGATTGCCTGCGGTGAATATCGTCAGCACCGCCGGGGGAAGGGAATTTCTGGGAAAGTCTGCTTCACCAATACAGCCACAGGTAAAGTCGGCTTTACTATTCGTTAGTAAATTATTCTTTACTTTCTACCACTTCCGAATCACCCGGTAGTTTCGATGCCGCTGGTCACGCGCCTGCTGAACACGACGAAACCCACCGCCGGAAAGGCGATCGAGATTCTTCTAAAGGCCGAAATTCTCAGGGAAATGGGAGAGCGAAAACGTGATCGCCTATATAGCTATGCACCGTACGTTGGTCTGCTCGAATGACAGGCTGCGTGCGCCCGGACCCGTGACCGAATGGCACGATCTAATCAATTCATTGGGGCCACCCGCACGGTAACTCGTGAATTCAATGCGGCGGGCGGCATGTGACATGGCCCATCGAGACAATGGGCCGCATTTGTCGATGCAAATGCGGCCCCCAAATTGTCCCTGACGAATGTCAGAACTTGTAAATCACCCTCGCGTTCCAAAATGCACCCGGCAGGTCGTAGGTGGCTGCATCATAGCCGTTGAGGGTGCAGGTGAAGCAGATCGGGGGGTTTTGGCCAAAGAGGTTATTGACCCCCAGAGCGACCCGCAGACCGCTCAGCGACAGCGCGTTCTTCCACTCGACCTGCACGTCGTTGTAGACAATTGCCTTCAAGACGTGGAAATCGGCAGACGTTTCGCAACCGGGAACGCCCGTCACGGCCGCATTGCTGCAAGCTTCCGTGACGGAATGGATATAGCGCACGATCCAGCTCGCTTGCCAGTCACCCACGCCCCAGCCCAACTGAGAATTCAAGCGAATTCTCGGAATCGCGCTGTTGTTGACTTCAACTCCAACCTGCCGCTGCGACAGATTGCCGTAACCATCGATGGCTTTGTAGCTGCTGACGTAGGTTGCCTGAACCGCCGCGGTGAACCGCCCAACCGGCGTGGGAGTGCCGACCCAGTCCAGCTTGAAATCGACGCCGCCCGTCTGGATCTCGCCGAAGTTCTGCAAGAAATTCTTCGGCGGGTTCAAGTTGCCGCTGGGCTGTCGCGAGAACGGCGCACACAGCGTGGCGTTGGTTCCCCCGGCCGCGAGGCAGGCGTTCAGCAGCGCCTGTAGATCCGCCGCCTGAATCGCGCCCGTGATTTTATCGTGGTAGTAATTGGTCTCGAGCGTGAACTTGTCGGTCACCGAGTTCTCCGCCCAGCGCGCGCGGTATTGTAGACCCACCGTGTAGCTGTCGGATTTCTCCGGGTTCAGGGCTTTGTTTCCGCCGGTGAACGAGGTGATCTGCGTGTTGGCCTGTACGAATCCCACGGGCACCCCCTGCGCCACACACGCTTTCTGCAGCGCGGTGACGGGCGGCCCAGTGACGACGGGGCCGCTGGTCGGGCCGCACGGGTCGACCAGCGTGGGCGCGAACTGAGTCAAGCCGAAGAGCTCACCCAAGTTCGGCGCGCGGAAACCCTTCGAGTAGGTCCCACGCGCTGCCAGATCCTTGATCGGCTCCCATCGAAAGCCGACTTTCCCCGTCGTGTCGCTGCCGAAAGTCGAATAGTCCGAATACCGCACGGCAGCGCTCGTGCTCAAGCTCGCAAGCAGCGGGAAATTGAACTCGGCATACGCTTCGTTGACATGGTAGGACGCGGCGACCGGAAACGCGGGCGAGTCCTGTGACTCGCCGGACTGCCGCAGCGGATCGGGGTTGAACGCTGCCTCGTACTTTCGATGCTCGACGCCGACGGCGAAGCCGGCGGACCGGTCTTCGATGTGGAACATGCTGCCGGTGAGGTTGGCCGAGAAGAGCTGCAGCTTCTCGTCGCTCGAATCGAGCTGCGTGGCCTTGATGTAGTCGATCATTGCCTGCGTCATCGGCCGGCCCTGTCCACCGAATAGATCCAGCGGGACGCAACCTGGGACCGCGAGGCAGACGTTCACGTCACCCAGCGCGATTTTGATCTTGCCGATGTTGTAGCCGTTGAAGAAAGTTTGATTGGCCTTGTTATCGGAATATGCGTAGTTGGCGTCCCACGAAAGGCCATCGCCGAAGTGCAGCACGCCCTTCAGACCCACATTGAAGTAGTAGGTGTCTACGTCCTGATCGAAAATGCGTGGCCCGACCTCGATCGGCCGACGCGTGACCCACCCAAAGTTGGTCTTCGGATCCAGCGTGATGCCGAATGGGTTGTAAGGATTGTTGGCGGCGACGGAGATTCCATCGGCGATACCGGCCGTGCCGGCGTAGGGTCCGACGAATATAGGTTCGGGGGCCGCTTGATTGGCGGACTGCCGGTTGTTGAACAGGGCCTTGACGTGCAGCTCGACGTCGTCGTTGATGTTGTAGGCGAGGTTCGTGAAAAGCGACTTGCGCTGCGATGGCGTCAGTAAGTCGTTGAACGGCGCGAAATTGAACCGATCCTGGCTGCCCACCCAATTGTGATAGGTGCCGCTCGTGGGATTCAGGTAATTCCACACGGGCGTGGTGGTGCCGTTGTTCAGCGTCACATCGTAGTAATTCTCCTGCCCCGGCGTGCAGGATCCATAGTTGGGCACCGCTACTCGGGGATCGCAGAACGTATAGCGGCCCTGCGGCGTGGCAGAGCTGCCGGCCGAAAGACCGGAGAGAGGCTCGGGAACGGCAGACTGCCACCATTTCCCCGAGCTGATCGCGTCCTGATTGAAATAGCTCGCAACGAAGACCGCGGAGAACTTATCCGTGGATCCGCCGGCCGTGAGACTCACTTCCGTCGTCCGGCCGCCTTTGCCGTATTCGCCGGCGTAGCCGTTGATCTCGGCGCCGTCGAACTTCTTACGGGTAATGATGTTGACCACACCCGCGATGGCGTCGGATCCGTAAATTGCCGACGCGCCGTCTTCGAGAACTTCGATCCGGTCGACGACGGACAGCGGAATCGTGTTGAGATCTGCGCTGCCGCTGACGCCGGAGGCCGACGACTCGTTTACCCAACGAATGCCGTCAACCAGCACCAGCGTGCGCTTGGAGTCGAGATTGCGCAGGGCGACCTCGGACGACCCCGCGCCGATGCCGCCGCCATCCGGCGGGTAGCCGAAATTGCCGGAAGAGTTGAATTTGGTGTTGAGCGCGCTGCCGCCGGTAGTGAGTTGCTGAAGAAGATCGCCGAGGCTCTGTAGGCCTGTCTTTTCGATCGAATCGCGATCGATGATCGACACCGGTTGCTGTGCGGCTGCTCCCGATTGAGTGATGCGCGAGCCCGTGACGATGACCGCCTCCAATTGCCCTTGCTCGCCGACGACTTGGGCTTGAGCGAGCCCCGCCGTCAAACCCATGAGCATCGCGAAGACACGCGGCGCAGCGCCACGTAGTGGCTTTATTTCCATTTTTCATCCCCAAGTTTGTTGATTTTCAAAGCGTCAATGCAATCCCGAAGCCTTGTTTACAATTAAACCGTTCGAAATGGAAGCGCGGGACCGACGTTTCTGCTGCGCCGCAGCGTAAACCGCCAGCAAAGGTAGATGTGCGCAAGTTTCCCGCCGGACATCTGCTCCACCTTCCGCCGGTTGGACTCGTAACTGTCAGATATTCAACATTTTCTACCCAAATCTACCGGCCCACGAGAAGAGGGGTTGACAGCGGCCATTGTTCGCGGATAATCACTGCCTAAGCAGTAAATGCCGAGGCATTAAATGTCCAAGCAGCATTACCATGTGTCGACCTTCCGGGCGCAGAGCAGCATCGGCTATCTCATGAAGCGCGCGCATTCCTTGATGTTGGACGTCATGGAGCCCTTGCTGGAGGAGCGGGGATTCACCTTCGTCCAGTACGTCATCTTGGCGTGGCTGCGGGACGGCATCGCGGTGAACCCCAAGGACATCTGCCTCCAATTTCGCCACAACAGCGGCGCCCTCACGCGCGTCATCGACCAATTGGCGGAACGCGGCTTTTTGGAGCGCATGCGCCGCGATCGCGATCGGCGCAAGGTGGAGTTGCAGCTGACCCCCGCCGGCCGCGAAGCGCTCGACGGTCTCATCCCGCTGGTCGTGGAGAAACTCAATCTGGCGCTGGCAGACTTCAGCAGCGCCGAGGTGCAGGAATTCCTGCGCTTACTCATCAAGCTCAATACCACGCTGCAATCGGCCGTTGAGCCGGGGTTGGCGGCAGTCAGCGCGGACGCCTAAGACTCATGCACCTCAAGACCCTGTTACTGATGAGCTCCCTCGTCTTCGCGGGATGCGTCCTGCCGCCGAAGGAAGCACCGCATCCGCGGCAGCTGGCGAATGACAACGTCGGCCTCACCGGCGTTGCCGCCGAACCGGCCGCCGACGGCTGGTGGAATTCCTTTCAAGACCCGCAGCTCGATCGGCTGATTCGTCTGGGGCTCAAGGACAGCCCGACCCTGACCCAGGCCCAAGCCCGAGTGGGCGAAGCGCTGGCGCAGGCCCAATCGGCGCATGCCGGGTTGCTGCCGAGCGCCAACCTCGACACAAGCGCGTTGTACCAGCGCGCCCCCCAGAACTATCTCATCCCTCCGCCGCTCGCAGGACACAGCTTCTGGTTGGGTCAGGCCGGCGCAAGTTTGGGCTGGGACCTCGATTTCTGGGGACGCCAGGCCGACGCCGTGCATCGCGCGCAAGATCTCACTCAGTCCGCTCAGTTCGACGTGGACGATGCGCGGCTCATGCTCGCCGGCGCCATCACCCAAGCCTACGTCGAGCTGTACCGCGAATACGCGCTTGCGGACATTGCCGAACGCTCCGAGGCGCAGCGCCAGAACATCGTCGACATCACGCGCCGCCGTGTTGCCGCCGGGCTTGATACCCAGCTCGAGTTGCGTCAAGCCGAAGGCCAATTGCCGCAGGCACGAGTGGCGCGCGCCCAGGCGCAAGCAGCCGCAGATCTTGCGGTCCACCAGCTCGCCGCGCTGACCGGACAAGGTGCCGGCGCCTACGCGTCGATTCAACGGCCGGTGCTCCGCGTGGAAGCGGCCCTGCCCGTCCCGACCTCCCTGCCCATCAACCTGCTCGCGCGCCGGCCCGACGTGCTGTCGTCGCGCCTGATCGTGGAAGCGGCCGACGCACAGCGCCTGGCTTCCAAAGCGGCGTTCTATCCGAATGTGAGTTTGCGCGCGCTGGCGGGCTTCGGCGCGTTCGGCATGCATAATCTGGTGCAGTCGAGCGCCGGGGGATACGGAGCCGGCCCGTTCATCTCGCTGCCGCTGTTCGACGGTGGCCGTCTGCGCGCGGAATACCGAGGTAGCGAAGCGCAACTCGATGCGGCGATTTCCGGCTACAACGACACCGTGCTGCGCGCCGTGCAGCAGACGGCCGATCAAATCACCCGTCTGGACGCGCTGGAGCGCGAGCGGCTCGATCAGCAACAGACGCTCGATGCCACCGAAGCCGCCTACAAATTGGCCGAGGAACGTTACCGGGCCGGACTCGCGAGCTATCTGTCCGTGCTCAATGCGGAAACTCAGGTTCTCACCGCGCGCCAGTCCATGGTGGACATCCTGACCGGTCAGGCCGTGTCCCGAGTGACCCTGCTCCTCGCGGTCGGCGGCAGCTTCGATCCCCGTGCTTCCGGCGCGCTCGCCGATGCACGACACCCTGCCGCCGGCGCGACCGCCGATGCACGACACCGAGCCTCAGGCGCGGTCGCCGACGCACTACACCCAGAAACTTCTTCCGGAATCCTTACGCGGACAAACCCATGAGCACGCAAGAACCATCAGCGACTTCCGAGTCCCAACCCACCCAATCTCCCGACCGCACGCAGTCCCCCAGCCGTACGCGCCGCTTAGGCCTGTTCGGATTGGGCGCCGTCGTCGTGCTCTCAGGCCTCGGCTACTTGGGATACTGGTTCTTCGACGGCCGGTATTACGAGTCCACCGACGACGCCTACGTCAATGGCGACGTGGTGCAGGTGACCAGCGAAATTCCCGGCACGGTAATCGCCTTGAACGCCGATGACACGCAGCTCGTGCACGCGGGGCAGTCCCTGCTGGAGCTCGACCCGGCGGATGCAAAGATCGCCGAGGCCAATGCGGAAGCGGATCTGGCCCGCGCCGTACGCCAGGTGCGCGGCCTGTTCGCGCAGGACAAGGAATTGCGTGCCCAGATCGACCAGCGGGAACAGGCAGAACGGACTGCGGATGACGACTTGAAGCGGCGCGGCGGACTCATCGCCGACGGTGCCATATCCGCTGAGGAACTTTCGCACGCTCGCGACGCGGTGACTACCACACGCGCGAGCGTCGCCGCCGCCCGCCAGCAATTGAGTCAGACCGTTGCCCAGATCGACGGCACCACCATTGCGGATCATCCGCAGGTGCTGGCCGCGGCGGCGGCCGTCCGCAACGCGGCACTCGCCTTGCATCGCACCGAGCTCATCTCGCCGGTCAGCGGCGTGATCGCCAAACGCTCCGTGCAGGTCGGGCAGCGGGTGGCGGCGGGGTCGCCGCTCCTCGCGGTCGTGCCGCTCGACGATGTGTGGATCGACGCCAACTTCAAGGAGGGACAGCTCGAGCGCATGCGCGCAGGCCAACCCGTGACCGTGCACACCGATCTGTACGGGCACGATGTGACCTACCACGGACATGTGGTCGGCATCGCCGCAGGCAGCGGCAACGCCTTTGCCCTATTGCCCTCGCAAAACGCGTCGGGGAACTGGATCAAGATCGTGCAGCGCCTGCCGCTGCGCATTCTCCTGGACCCCAAGGAGCTCAAAGCGCATCCGCTGCGCGTCGGACTGTCGAGCACCGTCCGGGTGGATCTGCATGACACCTCGGGTCCTCTCATGACCATGGCGGTGCGCAATGTGCCGCAGCCCACGCAGCAGAGCGCGGGTAACGATCCGACGGTGGGTGCACGGATCGCGGAGATCATCGCCGACAATGCGGGCCCCAAGGCGCACGAGCCGGCGCGGCTCAGCCGCAAGGGAAAGGCCGGCGCCGATAGCGACTCACGGATGTTGGCTGCGGGCTCGTGAGCGCAAATCCCGCCATCGCTGGTCCGGGCGCAGGCCTGGTCGGCGGTCGCAAGGCCGTGACCGCGGCGGCCCTGGCCTTGGGCACGTTCATGCAGGTGCTCGACACCTCCATCGCGAATGTCTCCATCCCGACCATCGCCGGCAACCTGGGGGTCAGCTCGGATCAAGGCACCTGGGTGATCACCTCGTTCGCGGTGGCCAACGGCGTATCGGTGCCGCTCACCGGGTGGCTCATGCAGCGCTTCGGCGTCGTGCGCACCTTCGTCATATCGGTCGCACTGTTCACCATCGCATCCCTGCTCTGCGGATTGGCCTGGAGCCTTCCGTCGCTGATCGCGTTTCGTGTGCTGCAGGGCGCGGTGTCCGGCCCCATGATTCCCGGCAGCCAGGCGCTCCTCATCGAGGTATTCGGTCCGGCCAAGCGCCATACCGCACTCGCCATCTGGTCGCTGACCACACTGGTGGCGCCGATTGCGGGACCTCTGCTTGGCGGCTACATCTCAGATAACTATGTGTGGCCGTGGATATTCCTGATCAACGTTCCCGTGGGGATATTCTGCGCGCTTCTGTGCTGGAACAATCTCAAATCCCACGAAACGCCGACCAAGAAGCTGCCCATCGATCGCGTCGGACTGATGCTGTTGTTCGTGTGGGTGGGCGCGCTGCAGATCATGCTCGACAAGGGCAAGGATATCGACTGGTTCAACTCGCCCGTCATCGTGATCTTGACGTTGATCACCGTCATTGCCTTCGCCGCCTGGCTGATCTGGGAACTGACCGACAAGCATCCCATCGTGGACTTGAGCCTCTTCAAGTCGCGCAGCTTCTCGCTCGGCGCCGTGGCACTGTGCTTGGGCTACGGCGTCTTCTTCGGCAACGTCGTGCTGATGCCGCTCTGGCTGCAGAGCTTCCTGGGCTACACGGCCACCTGGGCCGGCCTGGTCTCCGCTCCGAGCGGCGTGACCGCCGTGCTGACCTCGCTCATGGTCGGACGCTTGATGCGCCGCTTCGATCCGCGCGTGCTGGCCGCAGCCTCCTTCAGCTTTTTCGCGGCCTCTTATTTCATGCGGGCCGGGCTCACCTCCGATGCCAGCTTCATCGCATTCATGGCCCCGCAGCTGGTCCAGGGCTTCGCCATGGGATTGTTCTTCGTCTCGATGCTCGCGGTGATCTTCGATGGCCTCCCGCCGGCCAAGATACCTGCGGCATCGGGCTTGTCGAATTTCTTGCGCATTACCGCCGGCAGCTTCGCGACCTCGCTGACCACCACCTTTTGGGATCGGCGCGAAGCGCTGCACCAGACCCGGCTCGCGGACACCATCAGCGTATACGCGCCCGCCTATCAGCAATCGCTCGCGCAAATGCACCAATTCGGGCTGAACGATCAGGCGGCCGCGGGCGCGTTGACCCAGGGCCTCATCGGGCAAAGCTACCTGTTGTCGTCGCTCGATCTCTTTTATCTATCCGCGTGGCTGTGCGTGGCGCTGATTCCGCTGTGCTTCCTGGTGCGGCGGCCTGCCGCGGGCGGCCCTACGCCGGTGGCGGCGGACTGAGCTGCACAGTTACGGATGAATTGATCTCAAATGGTGTACTGCTTAGGTTAGGTGTACCTTAATCAATCACTTACAGCGCTCGCCAACAAATTACAAGGCGGTCATCTGCGCCTTTGCCTACTGCCCTGTCAGTTGAATCTATGGTAACAAGTGATTCTGCGGATCGACTGTAGCGGAAAGCAATGGAAACGGGATGAGCGGCTGAAATTCGCGCTGGATAGAGCGCCGCAACAGCACTTCAGGGGGAATGTGAACTCGAAAGGGTTCCAACAAATAGAACGGGGATTCACCATGCAGCCACACTCAAAGTTGTCTTACGCGATCGCCGCTATTCTGGGCGGCGGCGCGTTTGGGTCTGCGGTCGCGGCCAATTCGACGGAGGCGAATTCGGCAACTGATCAGATTCAAGAAATCACGGTGACGGCGCAGCGCCGCACCGAAAACGTCCAGAACGTGCCGATCGCGATCCAGGCGCTCACCGGCGACACCCTGGCACAATTGAACGCGACGACATTCGATGATGTCCTCAAATATCTTCCCAACGTGACGGCGCCCACCGCCGGACCGGGTCAAGCCCAAGTCTTCATGCGAGGACTCAGTGCCGGAAGCAACGGCACCCAATCCGGGGGTTCGATCAATGGGTTTCCAAACGTCGCCATCTATCTTGACGATCAGTCGGGCCAACTGCCGGGCCGTAACCTCGACGTCTACGCAGCAGACCTAGAACGCGTCGAAGTCCTTGAGGGGCCCCAGGGAACCTTGTTCGGTGCCGGTGCTCAGGCGGGTGTCATTCGCTACATCACCAACAAGCCGAAGATCAACGTAACGGAGGGCAGCGTGTCCGCGGGTTACGGCACGACCGCCGGCGGCGACCCCAATAGCGATCTGACCGCAATGATCAATCTGCCGCTGATTGCGGATACGCTCGCGGTCCGTGGCGTCATTTACAATGACCGGCGCGGCGGCTACATCAACAATGTGCCGGCGACATTCACTCGCAAGGCGAGCGATCTTGGCATCAAATACGGCAATTATCCCACCGGCTGCGGACCCAACAGCACGCCCCCGAGCCCCATACCCTGTCAGGTCCCGCCTGACAGCGTCGCCATCAACAACAACAGCATCGCGGCAAGGGCGATCAACCCGGTCACCTATCAAGGGATTCGCGTCTCGGCGCTTTGGGATATCAATTCTGATTGGAATGCCCTGGTTACTCAGAGCTACCAGAACATCGACGCGCAAGGCGTGTTTTACCAGATGCCCAATGCCTCCGATGGTCAGCCGCTGCCCAAGCAGTCGGTCACGCTGTTCAACAATTCCTTCAACAAGGATAAGTTCGAAAATACAGCCTGGACGATCAACGGCCGACTCGGCGACCTCAAAGCAGTCTATACGGGAGCGTATCTCGTACGCAACGTGAGCCAAGTACAGGACTACACGAACTACGCGCGGGGTGTGTATGCGGACTATTATCAGTGCCATGGTGCGGAGCCTGGATTGGCGTCGAAATGTTATTCGCCGAGCACCACGTGGAACGAGACCGAACGCAACACCCATCAAAGTCATGAGATTCGACTCAGCACCCCCGACGATTGGCGCTTTCGCGGCATCCTCGGCGCCTTTTGGGAAGAACTCAACATTGACGACCAG
>Ga0137407_10002830_pt1 | contig 11463 bp, 12 predicted proteins | sample CZOMad2_2_16fung_FD_108410 | JGI IMG/M metagenome (GOLD analysis project Ga0137407, IMG submission 108410) | Vadose zone soil fungal communities from Angelo Coast Range Reserve, California, USA - CZOMad2_2_16fungal (Illumina Assembly) | ecosystem: Environmental > Terrestrial > Soil > Vadose...
AGACCAAGATTGACCTTTCCCATATTTCCAAACCCGGCGACGCTCTAAAAGCCATCATCAGCAAACAGCAAGGGCCTGCGGCGGCAGCTCCGCCACCTGTCGAAACCAAGCCGGCACCGCCCCCAGCGCCCCCGGCTCCGCCGCCAACAGCCGCGTCGCCAATTGCCGCGCCTCCAGCGGCATGCCCGGCCGTTCCGCCCGCGCAAGCTCCGGTGCAGGCTGGGGCCGCAACGCCATTAGCACCGCCGGCCAGGCCCGCGGCACCTCCCGCGCAAGCCCCAACCATGACAGCCAGACCTGCTGCGCCCAGTGCGCCAGTGCAGCCGACCGCTCCGCCGCCGCGAATGATCGTTCCCCAGACCGGGCCGCGCCCCGTCTACAAAGCGCCTTTGCGGCCAGCCGCCCCTGCCGCAGGCCCCGGCGCGCCCGCGGGAGCCACGATGCGTCCCGCTCCCGGACGTCCAGTGCCGGGACAGCCAATTTTCCAGCGCCCGCGTCCGGGTGCGCCTACGAACCGTCCGCCGCTGCGTCCGGGCGAGCGTCGGCCGATGCATCCCACACGGCAGTCGCCCACAGGTTCTCGTCCTCTTGGAGTCGGGCCGGGAGCAATCCCTTCGGGCGGGCCTACACCCAGGCCGGGCAGCAGGCTGGGAGCGCCGTCACGCAGGCCAGGACAACGCTATGTTCCGCGCGGCGTGAAGGAAGGCCCAATGAAGGGCTACACGCCGCCGCCGCGGCTGTCGCTCTCGAATGAACCCCAGCCGATCACGCGCAGCATCACCATCACGGAGGGCATCAGCGTAAAAGATCTGGCGGAGAAACTGGGACTGCGCGCCAAGGACCTGATCGCACGACTTCTAACCCGCGGTGTGTTCGCCACCATCAATCAAACCCTCGATACGGAGCTGGCCAGCGAGATGGCGCGCTTCTTCGGAGCGGACACCAACGTGATCACCTTCGAGGAGCAGGCTGCCAAGGACGTTACCGAAGCCGCCGCCGGCGAAGAGGGCACGCCGACGGAGGGTGTGACACGGCCGCCCGTGGTCACCATTATGGGTCACGTCGACCACGGCAAGACTACGCTGCTCGATTCCATTCGGCTCACCAACGTGGCCGGAGGCGAAGCTGGTGGCATCACCCAACACATCGGCGCCTACAAAGTGACCATTGTGGACAAAAACTCTCCGGCTTATGGTCGCCAGATCGTATTTCTCGATACCCCGGGCCATGAAGCCTTTACCCGCATGCGCGCTCGCGGAGCCAAGGCCACCGACATCGTCGTGCTGGTTGTGGCCGCCGATGACGGCGTAATGCCGCAGACGCTCGAAGCCATCGATCACGCTCACGCGGCGGAAGTTCCCATCATTGTTGCGGTCAATAAAATCGACAAACCGGACGCCTTACCCGACCGGGTAAAAAAGCAGCTGGCCGACCGCGGTCTAATGCCTGAAGACTGGGGCGGAACCACGGTATTCGTCGACGTTTCGGCTAAGCAGAAAACGAATCTGAACCTGCTGATGGAAATGATCTGCCTGGTGGCCGACCTGCAGGAACTCAAGGCGACACCCGATCGTCCGGCAACAGGCGTGGTCCTCGAGGCCAAGCTGGACCGCGGCCGCGGACCGGTGGCGACGCTGCTGGTGCAGAACGGCACTTTGCGCGCCGGTGAAAATTTCGTGGTTGGCAATGTCTACGGTAAAGTCCGCGCCATGTTTGACGATCGAGGCAACCAGCTGGAAACCGCGCCGCCTTCCACTCCCGTCGAAATCCTCGGTATGGAAGGGCTGCCGCAAGCGGGCGATCAATTTGTAGTCGTCGCGGACCGCGACAAAGCGCGCGGAGTATCCGAATACCGCGAACAGAAAGCTCGCGAAGCCACGCTAGCCAAGAGTTCCCGCGTGTCGCTCGAAGGCCTGGCTGAACAACTGAAGACGGCTGGCACCAAGGAACTGAACATCATCCTGAAAGCGGACGTGGGCGGTTCAGTTGAAGTGCTGACCGACTTGCTGACCAAGCTGTCGAACGACAAGGTCCGGTTGAAGGTCCTGCGCTCGGGCGTCGGCGCCATCACCGAATCGGATGTGCTGCTGGCTTCGGCTTCGAACGCCATCATCATCGGATTCAACGTGCGTCCGGAGCGCAAGGCGCAGGAGTTGGCGGAGCAGGAAAAAGTCGACATCCGGTTGCACTCGATCATTTACGAGTTGCAGGACGAGATCAAACGCGCCATGACTGGCCTGCTCGAGCCCACCATCAAGGAAACCTACCAGGGCCGCGCTTTGGTCAAGGAAACTTTCCGCATCCCGAAGGTGGGCACCATTGCGGGGTGTTCCGTTTCCGATGGCTTCATCAAGCGCGACTCGGAAGTGCGCCTGCTGCGGGACAACAACGTGGTATTCACCGGCAAGGTTGGCTCCCTGCGGCGCTTCAAGGACGATGCCAGCGAAGTGCGCAACGGCATGGAGTGCGGCATCTCGATCGCCAACTACGGCGATATCAAGGTAGGCGACGTGATCGAGGCTTTCGTCACCGAGAAAATCGCAGCGGAAGCCATAGCCTAAGAACCAGTCGTCAGTCATCGATCGTCAGTCTTCAGGGTTCGCTGACGACTGAAGACCGACGACTGACGACTGCATGATCGCTTTTCTCACCCTCGAACTGCACATCGAAGCGGCGCAGTCCCTCAAAGACAAGCGGCAGGTGGTTCGCAGCCTCAAAGACCGGCTGCGAGCGCACTTTAACGTGGCCGTCGCGGAACTGGATCCCAGCGGGTTGTGGAACCGGGCGACCCTGGGTGTGGTCAGCGTTTCGGATTCGCGCGACTATCTCGATGGCCTAATGAAGAATGTAGAGCGCCAGGCAACGCGCATCGCCAACAACGGCGGCGCTGATATTGCAGATTCATTTTTGGAATATCTCTAAGCTTTCAGCTAGCGCTGGCGTCTGGCCGGCTGTCCGGCGGGCGTCCGGGCCGCGCGGACGGGAGCCGGTCCGTCGTGAGCTAAGCGAAAATGGGTTGTGCCTCAGCCGCCTGAGCTGCAGAGTCGCGGTTGCTACCAGAGATCGCCGGTCCCCTCGGGGCGTTTTTTCTGATATTCTCATTCGTTTTACTCAAGAGGTGGCTGTGGAGAAGCGTGGCGCGAAATATCATCGGGAGCGCCTGGGGGAGGCTCTGCGGGAGGAGATCGAAACCATTGTGGAGGGCGAGTTGGGCGATCCCCGCATCGGATTGGTCGCCGTAACCAGCGTGGTGCTGGCGGAGGATTCGCGCTCGGCACAGGTATACGTCACGCTCGACGGGGATGACGCGGAGGCCGACCGCTCGCTTGAGGGCCTGACCGCGGCAGTCGGATTTATCCGCCGCGAGGTGGCGGAAAACCTGCATCTTCGCCGTCCTCCAGAACTGTATTTTCACCTCGACCGCTCCGACAAATACGGCGCCAGAATTGATGAGTTGCTAGGCCGCACGAAAAAGAAGAAGTAAGCCTTCAGTCTTCAGTCGTCAGTCGTCAAAAAACCGCCGACTGAAGATCGCCGACTGACGACCGAAAACTGAAGACTGAAGACTGAAGACTGATGGCTGACGACTGACGACGGTTCCTATGTTGAAGGAAGTTCTCAAGCACATCGAACAGCGCAACCGGTTTGTGCTGACCTCTCATGCCCGGCCGGATGGGGACGCGATCGGTTCAGCGCTGGCCTGTCGCCAGATCCTGCGCGCGATGGGCAAGGAAGCCGATGTCGTCCTGCGCGATGGTGTGCCCCGAATTTACCAGCCTCTTCCCTATGCTCGCGAGGTAATCCAGTCAGAGAAGGTCAACGGCGACTACGAAGCCGCCATCATCCTGGAGTGTGACAGCATTCAGCGCACCCGGCTGCAGGGACTGGAGAACCGGTTTCTGATCAACATCGACCATCACCAGAGCGGCCGCCCCTTTGCCCAGGTGAACTGGATCGATCCTAAAGCCGTAGCCACGGCGGAAATGGTTTACCGCCTGTCGCGCGAGGCCGGGGTGAAAATATCTCCCGAGATTGCGACCTGTCTCTACACTGCCGTGCTCACCGATACCGGCTCGTTCATGTTTGAAGGGACAAACGAACACACCTTCGAACTGGCGCGGGAGTTGGTGCTCGCGGGTGCAGACCCGGCCTACTGCGCGCGCAATATTTATTTTGGACACTCCACCGCCAAGATGCGGCTGCTGGGTGCGGCGCTTTCCAATCTGCGCCGGGAAGGGCCTCTGGCCTGGATTTCGGTGACTCAGGAGCAGATGCAGCGCTGCCACGCGAAGGAAGAAGACTGCGAAGGGCTGGTGAATTATGCGCTCTCCATGCAGGGTGTCGAAGTGGCCTTGTTTTTTCGCGAACTTCCTGACGGGCGCTTCCGTGTAAGTCTGCGCAGCAAGGGTCGGGTCAACGTGGCGGCTATCGCTGAACGTCTCGGCGGTGGCGGACACCAGTGCGCCAGCGGTTGCGCCCTCGATGGGCCCTTGCAGGCGGCCGCAGCGCGGATTCTCGCGGAAATACCTCTCGGCCCTTCCATACAATAAATCTCATCTCGATTTCAGATGTAAACTTCAGATCGTGATTTCGCGCCCTGCCAACTCGGCGTCAAGAACTGCCGCGTCCGGCGCGGATCAACGGCGGCTCGTCGATCGACAATTGATGGATTGGCTGCTCCTGGCGGGTTTCTGCGGCTTTCTGTTTTTCTTCGGGCTGGCGTACTTTGGTCTGCTCGGAGCCGATGAGCCGCGTTATGCGCAGGTGGCGCGCGAGATGCTGGCGCGTCACGATTGGATCACGCCCACGCTTGGCGGCAAGCCCTGGCTCGAGAAGCCGGCGTTCTATTACTGGCAAACCATGTTGGCCTATGCCGTTTTCGGCGTGAGCGACTGGGCGGCTCGTCTTTCTTCCGCGGTGGATGCCACCCTGATGGTGGCCGCCGTCTATCTTTTTCTGCAGCGCTTTCGTCGTGGTTTTCAACTGGACGGTGCTCTTATCGCGGCGTCCGCCAGCGGAGTCATAGGGTTTGCGCGCGCCGCCTCGACGGACATGCCGCTTGCCGCTACTTTCACCATCGCCTTGCTGGCCTGGTATGCCTGGTACGAAAGCGCGCGCAAGCGGTACCTCGCGCTGTCTTACATCTTCTTGGGACTGGCGATGCTGGCCAAGGGACCGGTTGCGCCATTTGTCGCTGCGGTCATCGTTGTGATTGTTTCCGTGGCCAAGGGCGACTACCGGCTCATGGCGCGCACTTGCTGGATACCGGGCATTGTGTTGTTTTTACTGACGGCGCTTCCGTGGTACGTCGCGGTGCAGCTGAGAAATCCAGAATTTTTTCGCGTGTTTATTCTCGAACACAATCTGGGACGCTTTGGCACGGATCTCTACCATCACACCCAGCCCTTCTGGTATTACTTGCCTGTCGTGCTGCTTGCACTGGTGCCCTGGGCGATGTTTGTCATCGTGGCCGTGGCGGAAACAATCCGGACCTGGTGGACAGAAAAAAGAGGGCTGTTTCAGTCGGAAGATGCACTGCCCGCATTTCTCGTGATCTGGCTCATCGTTCCAATCGCGTTCTTTTCGCTTTCTGCATCCAAGCTGCCGGGCTACATTCTGCCGGCGATTCCCGCTGGTACGTTGCTGTTGGCGGAGTACGTTCGCCGACACGTGATCGACGATATGACCTGCGAAGGTGCGAGCGCTGGCGATGCGGCGGCGAAAAACCGCCCCAGCTCACTGCTGATTGTCCTGCATTCGGCAGTCGCGAGCCTGCCCGTGGTCGCAGCGCTGATGATGCAATACATAGTGTTTCAACACAGACTGCCATGGGGCCGGGCGACCGCGATCTCAGCTGGGTTCGCCGCGGTGCTGGCCATCGGCATTGCCCTCACTTTGCGCCGCCCGTTGGGTCTTCGCGTATTGCGCTTCGTCACGTTGGTTCCGGTGGTGTTGGCGGTGGCGGCGGTGTTGCGGCTGGGAGCGCCTGCACTGGATGCGACCCTCTCCGCGCGGCCGCTCGCACAGGAGATCAGCCGCGTAGACAATCGTGCACTTCCGCTGGCAATTTTGCGGCTTTCACGAGAGACCGAATATGGTCTCCACTTCTATCGCGATCAGAAGATTGCGCGTTACGAAGCTGGAGAAATGCCTCCCGGCGAACATCTCTTGGTTGCTCCAGAGGGATCGCAGAAAAACATCGCCAAGTGGACCACCGGCCGGCGAGTCACGTACCTGGGAAGCTTCGCACCGCAGGGTGTGGACTATTACTGGGTGGCGGGGAAGAGCAGCAATTAGCTTTTAGCCCTTTGCCTTAGCTTTGAAGCCCTGAACATTGACTGACGAATAGGGCGACTTGCACCAATGGCCAAAACCGAGCTGATAACGCCGTGTCGAAGGCTAAGAGCTGAGAGCTAAAAGCTTCTCCTCTGTTACCCACTCTTGTCCCCCGTTTGCCTCTTGCCGGGACCAAGCACTACACTCGCTGTTCGCAGCCCGCCATGAGCGCGCTAAGCAAGCCCGAACCCTCCAGGAGCCTCCAGGTGGAGATTCTCGACCTCAGACACTTTTCTTCCGTCGATCTGCGTCCGCTCTTGGAGGACGAGGTAAGGGAATGGGCCCGTCTGCTCTCCTGGGACTACAGCGGTTCGGCGGAAATGATTCTGCGCTACGTGGACGCCAAAATCCTGCCAGGCTATGCTGCCATCGAGCGCGGCCGAATTGTGGGTTACGCTTTTTTTGTCTATGAAGGCAGCAAGGGCGTGATTGGAGATCTTTTCGTGGCCAACGGCGGCCGCTTGCCGGACCCGCACGAAGTGGAATCGCGCCTGCTGCTGCATGTGATTGAAACCTTGCAGCAGTCGCCCGGCATCCACCGCGTCGAAGCGCAATTGCTGGTGCACGAGGCGGGTGTGGTGGCGCGGCCGTTCGTGGAACAGGGTTTTCAGCGGCACCCGCGGCTCTTCATGGCGCTGCAGCTCAAGGATGCGCCCAAGCCTCCGCCACCGTTGGACGTTGAGATTGAGATCCGGCGCTGGACGGAGCAAGACTACCAGCCGGCCGCCGCCCTGATCACCAGCGCGTATCGTGGCCACGTGGACTCGGAGATCAACGATCAATACCGCACCCTGAGCGGGTCCCTGCGCTTCCTGAACAACATTGTGCGTTTTCCGGGATGCGGCACATTCGACCCTGAAGGCTCATTCGTGGCGGTACACAAGCGGGCGCGAAGCCTGGTCGGACTCATTCTCTGCTCCCGGGTGCGCCATGATGTCGGACACGTCACCCAGGTATGCGTGTTACCGGACTATCGCTCGCACGGCCTGGGAGAGTTGCTGATCGCGGCCACGGTGGGAAACCTGCGTCAGCGAAACTTCTCTTTGCTGTCGCTCACCGTGACCGAGGCCAATGCGCGCGCCGTGATTCTCTATCAACGCCTGGGATTTGATATCAACCGGGTGTTCGATGCGTTCGTGTGGGAGGGATAGAGCAGTTTCTAGCTTCCGGCCACTTGCTTCTGGCTTTTAAGCCCTCGGCTCATGATCGTCGGGTGACAGCATCGGTTTAAAGGGCTATCCGCTCGGCGCGGCAATTCAACAGCGGGGGCCTGAGCCAGAAACCAGTAGCTAGAAGCCAGAAGCCGCCTCCTAGTGCCGCAGCAGCCACATCACCCAGCCCGCCAGGAACACTCCGCCGACGAACAGCATGAAGCAATACAAGCCGTAGCGAATCTGTTCGCGCGCCGTGTTGCGCTGGGTGATTCCAAAAACCACCGACGCAAAGACCGAGAACAGTACGGCAGCGCTGAAGTGGGAGAGTTCCAGGGTCATTCTGTTTTTCCAGTCACGGCTTCTTGCCGATGGCGATGTGATAGGCGTCCGCCGCACTGATGAAATTCAGCAGTCCGGCGACGATTAGAAACTTGGTGCCGTAGTCGGCGGTGGCGTGAGCGATCGCGCCATGTCCCCAGTCGAGCATACGGGTCAGAATGTAAAGGCCGCCGGCACCCACGTCGCCGACGAATCCAAGAATGTCCAGAATATCGCCGCCATTGGGCTGGTAGACGCGGCCCTGCATCATCAGGCCGAGCATGAACATGATCGTGATCGAACCCATGATGAGGAAGCCGCGAATCCAGCGCTTCTGGATCAGGTGGCCCGCGCCCGGGATGAACCATGCGACCGCCGGGGCGATGACGGACATGCTGGGAGACGCTGGAGTCGCCGGCGCCGTGTTTGTGGTTTCTGCGGGAGCGGTCTTAGCCGAGTTTGCCATTCAGATGGTTACGAGTTCACTTTGAATTTTACCGGTTACTTGCGCCGCCTTGGGACCGACCAGCATGTTCACCTCACTGCGCACTCCAAATTCCGGCAAATAAATGCCCGGCTCGATGGAGAAACAGGAGTTGGGTAGAATGCGACGCTCATCGTGAATTTCCAGGTCGTCCATGTTAGCGCCGTTGGCATGAACCTCGGTGCCGATGGAATGGCCGGTGCGATGAATGAAGTACTCCTCGAAACCTGCATTCCTTATGTAACCTCGCACCGCGTGGTCGACTTCCCAACCGGCCACGGCCTTGCCCGCGCTCACGCCTTCGACCACGGTTTTCACTCCCAGGTCGCGCGCCTCGCGGACCACCTGGAAAATTTCTCGCATGCGGCCGGACGGAGATTTCCCCACAAAACCCGTCCAGGTGATGTCGTAGTATACGGCCCCGGGAGTATTCTTCTTGGCCCAGACATCGAGCAGAACAAAGTCCCCTTGGCGAATCGGTTTCGAAGTCTCGGCACGCAGCGCGTAGTGCGGATCGCCGCTATTGGCGTTGACGGCGACCAGCGGCGGATCGTCAGTCACCAGATTCTCGCGCCGGAAGGCTTCCATGAACCATTGCTGCATTTCATACTCGTGGGTCCCGCCGCTGCGCGCGCGCCGGCCGATTTCCTGGAACGCGGCCGCGGTGATGGCGTCAATCGCATCACGGGCCGCGAAGTGAGACTTGATCTGTTCCTCCGTTAAGGTAGCCTCAAACTGTGCCACCAGATCACAGGAGCTGACCACATTCTTGCCCAGTCCCCGGATCAGTTCGACGGTGCCTGCGTCCACTAGTGAGATGGTGAAGACCAGATTGTTGGGTGAATATTGCATCGCGATATCGCGGTGATTGGCGAGTACGTCTTTCAGCCGGTCAAATAATTCCTGCCAGCCCGAATATTGCCGCTTGCTGCCCGGAAGCGAGTCGAGATGGCCAGGCTCAATTTTGTGCACCAGTTTTACGGGCTCGCCGCTGGCCGGGATCAAGTAGAACCAGCGCCGGGTCACCATCTGACCCGCGGGCAATCCCAGCACGCGGTATGCAATGGGATCGCGATGATGGTGATCGTAAAACAGCCAGGCGTCAATGTTCCGCTCGCGGAGTGTGGCTTGTATGGCGGGAAGATCCATGGGCAAACAACCATTCTAAAGGTTTTGAGCGAATCCGTCCTAATTCAAGACTCAACCACGTCATTACCGAAAAACTGAGAACAGAGAACCATGAATTGATAACTGGTCTCTTGTCTTCAGCCCCCGAGTAACTCGCAGAAACGCAATGCGCGATGTTGGACGAAGCTGAGAACCTTTATCGCAGAGGTCGCAAAGAAAGCCGCAAAGGGCGCAAAGTGGTTTAAGAATTCCCGTTGATCTCTTCAACGCGTGACGGTTGCAGGTTTCAGCGTCTTGTCATAAATCCATAAGAGCCCGGCGGTGGCCACGCCCACGGCGGTTACTGCCCACCAGATGCGGCCAGGCTGGTGTGCGACCTCACCGAAGTGATGGATCAGTTTTCCTCCGAACCAGCCGCCGATCAGCGAGCCAATTCCGATGGGCAGGAATGCGAAGCCCATGTAGGTGCCCTGCTGTCCTTCAGGAGCAAGCCTGGAAATGTATTCGTAGTATCGCGGGGACTGGATGATCTCGCCCAGCGAAATAACAATGAGCGTAAGCACCGCCATCGGAACCGTGGGGTGCGCGATCAGAATGAGCCCGGCCAGTCCCGAGATCAGCGTTCCCAGCGTGATGGCACGGAATGCGGGAATCCGCTGGGTGAGAAAGCTGACCAGCAGTTGCAGTGCAATGACTGTCAGCGGCCCAGCCACTAGCATGAGTTCGGTATTGGCCCGGGGATCAATGTAGTCATGGATATACAGCGGCAGAATAATGAATTCCTGCCAGTACACCACCCAGTAGCCGGAAAAGATCAGCAGAAACACCATGAAGCGCAGGTTGGAAATGACTGTCCAAAAATTTCGGGCGGACTCAGCCAGGCTCACGGCTTTTATCTCCCCCGATCGGCGCGGCTCTTTGAACAACAGCAGTACGGCGAAGAACATGGCAAACACGCTCAACGCCGCCACGCGAAACACATTTTCCACGCGCATGTGCTGGTGTACCCACGAAGCCACGTAAGGCCCGGCCGCGCCACCAATATTTACCAGCGTGTAGTAAATCGAGTAACCGATGGAGCGAACATTTTCCTTCGACGCTCTTGCCGTGGTACCCACCACGCAAGGCTTGACCAGCGCGACTCCCAGTGCCGGGAGCATCAGGACAAAAGTCACGAGCACGACCAGCGGCACCGCATGGCGGACGGGCGCCAGCCAGGGAGCGCCCAGCGATCCGAGAAGGAAATAGGAGGAGCTCAAAATCAGGTAGGCCAACGAAAGCGAGCGGCGAAAACCCAGGCGGTCGGCGACGGTCCCGCCAAATACCGCCAGAAACCAGACCAAGCCTCCGAACAATCCGGTCAGGCTGCTGGCCTGCTCTACGCGGAAGTTTAAGGTCTCGTGCAGGTAGCGCGCCAGAGATGCGAAGGCGGCGTAGTAAGACAGGCGCTCGAAGAGTTCACTGATATTGGCGACCCAGAACGGACGCTCGAAGCCGATACGAATTTCGTGCAAGCGGTCGGAGAAATTCAGAAATGGCTCCTCAATCGCTTTTGCACCTCGTTCGCGGATAGGCCCGTCACTCGAATCACTTTGTTGCGGCTGTTCTGGCCGGACGCTATGGTAACGGAAGAACGCGGCAGGTTCAAAAGATTCGCCAGAAATTCGATGCAGGCCTGGTTGGCTTTGCCTTCGACAGGCGGGGCGGTCAAAGACAGCTTGAGTGCGTCTCGGAATTCACCGGTAATGGCATTTTTCCTGGCGCGCGGATGGATCTTGACTGCCAAAGTCGCGCCGGCCGGGGTATCGTGAATCGAAGCCATCGAAACCGTGGTTAATGTTTTACCCTTTGCCCGAAGATCGCGGTCCCCAGACGAACGCAGGTCGAGCCCTCTTCAATCGCGATTTCAAAATCGTGCGACATGCCCATCGACAGCTCGTCCATACGGATCGCGGGCAAGTGTCGCCCAGCGATCTCGTCGCGCAGCTCGCGTAGCTGGCGAAAATACGGGCGCGCTTCCTGAGCGTCTTCAGTGAATGGAGG
>Ga0137407_10002831_pt1 | contig 11462 bp, 6 predicted proteins | sample CZOMad2_2_16fung_FD_108410 | JGI IMG/M metagenome (GOLD analysis project Ga0137407, IMG submission 108410) | Vadose zone soil fungal communities from Angelo Coast Range Reserve, California, USA - CZOMad2_2_16fungal (Illumina Assembly) | ecosystem: Environmental > Terrestrial > Soil > Vadose zone...
CGCTTACCTCTGTGCGTTATGTTCGCGGGGCTTGCGCAGCGTATGGTGAAAGTACTGCCCCGGACCTCGGCTGTTCCCCGCAGTAACGCCAGGGCAGCGCACGCGAGACCGCTACTGGCTGAGGATTCGGTTATGAGCATCACGGCATGGATCGTTTCCCCGGGCCCGGCCGCCGGCCGGGCCCGGGGGAGCCGCCGGCCGGGCCGGGCGGGCCGGTGACCGCGCCCCCCGGGCCGCAGGACGACCGGGCGCCGGCCGGGAGGCGGGTGATGAGCACCTGGCCCGCCATCACGCTGATCGCAGTCGGGGCAATCTTGCGGTTCGCGCTGGCGCCAGGCTCCCCGCACGGCCTGAACGTGCACGTCGTGGGCGTAGTCGTGATCCTGGCGGGCGTCCTCGGCCTGCTGGTGTCCCTGCTGCTCCTGCTGGCCCGCCCGGGCCCGCGCGGGGAACGGCGGCCGCGCCGGCTTGTCCGCCAGCGCCGCGCCCGGGGATATTACAACCTGCCCACATGGGACTACCGGCTAGCAAGGAGGAGGCAGGCCGCAGCCGAGGACGTCGCGGCGATCAGGGAAGACGAACAGTTCTTCGCCCCGGATGCGTCGGCAAGCCAGGACGACGAACTCTGAGCCCGGCTACGGTGTCGGGATCAGCGCGGCATCGACCTCGCTCTACGCCCGGGGGCTGCCCTCGCCCGCGGTCCCGGTGGCCTCTTCGGCGAGGATCTCGTTGCAGAGCCCAATGCACTCGGCGCAGATGTACACACCGGGTGCCTACAAGGTCGTTTTCAGTCCGCCGTCTATGGCGAAGTCGGCGCCGGTGATGTTCCCGGCTCGCGGGCTGGCCAGGAACAGCACAAGGTCGGCGACTTCGCCAGGCTCGGTGAACCGGCGGGTCGGCGTATCGGCGACGGCGGCGGTGGCTACGGCGCCGGGGGTGCTGCCCGCGACCCCGGCGACGGTCTCGGCGACCCCGCCGCTGCCTAGCCACAGGTCGGTGGCCACCGGCCCGGGGCTTATCGTGTTGACCCGCACTCCGTGTGGTCCGGCCTCCTTGGACAGGGCCTTGCAGAAGTTGGTCAGTGCCGCCTTGGCGGCGCTGTAGTCGATGACCAGCGGGTCGGGAAGCGCGGCGTTCACCGAGGAGATGGTGATAATGCTTCCGCCACCCTGGGCCGTCAGCAGCGGCAGCGCTAGGCGGGTCACGTGCACGGCGGCGAGGAAGTTAACGGCCAGCGTGGCGGTCCAGTCCTGCGCCGTGACTGACGCGAAGCCGCCAGTGCGCGGCCGGACCCCGCCGACGTTGTTCACCAGGATGTCCAGCTTGCCGAACGTCTTCGCCGCTGCTTCGACGACCGTGGCCGGGCCGTCCGGCGCGGTTAGGTCGGTGATGACCGGGACAGCGCCGAGATCGCGTAGCGCGTCGGCGCCGCCGCGGGCCGCGGCGACGACGCGCACGCCCTCGCCGATCAGCTCGCGGGTGATGGCCAGGCCAATGCCCCGGCTGGCTCCGGTGACGATGGCGGTCTTCCCGGACAGACGCAGGTCCATGGCTAGAGTGACTGCCGTCGCAGCCAGTCCAGCGTGGTGGTCGCGACCTCCGGCCACCCGCTGTCGATGGTCAGTGAGTGGCCCCGGTCCGGGAAGTCGATGATGTCGGTCACCGCCTCGGAATGCCGGTACTGGGCTAGCGTGGCCCGTACCACGCTTTCCGGGACCGTATGGTCCTTGCCGCCACTGATCAGCAGCAACGGGCCCCGTGAGCTGTTGTGCGTGTCGACCTTGGTCGATGCGTGCGGGTTGAAGTTGGCGGCGGCGGCCTCGAACAGCGGCCGGCCGGGCGCGGGTATCGTCCAGCGCTGGTAAAGCGCGGCGGATTCCTCTTCGCTCAGCGCGTTCCCGAAGGCGTAGCGGAACTGCTCCGGTGTCAGCGCCACCGCCTTGTGCTTGTTGGCCGGGTTCTTGAACACCGGCAGCGTGGCGCGCAGGGCAGACAACGGCAGCGGCAGCACGCCCTTGATCTGCGCGGCGTCGATGGCGACCGCGGCGGCGGCCAGGTCCTGGGCGAGCAGCTTCTGCGCGATCATCCCGCCGAACGAATGGCCGACCAGGATCGGGCGGGCTGCCAGTTCAGCGATGATCGCGGCGTAGTGGTCAACGACGTCGTCGACCCCGTAGTCGGCGACGCTCTCCGGGTTGTCCCGTGACTCCGCCACGGTCGCGGAGTCGCCGGGCCAGCCCGGCGCGAGCGGCTGGTATCCCTCGCGGGTGAACAGGTCGGCCCACGGCTGCCAGGAGCTGGCGTGCAGCCACAGGCCGTGGATGAAGACAACAGGCGTCTGGTTCGTCATGCCGCCAGCAGACCACCGCGCCGCGCGCGTTCGCACCGGGGTTCGACCCCAGTCTGACCAGCGAGATCACGATACCCTTAGCGCAATTCCAGCAGTCGCTGACCAGAGGACGCCCGTGGCACTGTTCGGCCGAGGTCCGCAGACCGAAGTGCTGGCCGCGCTGATCGATGGTGCCCGCAGCGGCGGGGGCGGGGCGGTCTTGGTACGGGGCGCGCCGGGGATTGGCAAGTCCGCGCTGCTGGCCAGCGCGGAGACGCGGGCGTCGGCAGTCGGCTTCACCGTCGTTCGCGCGTTCGGCGAGCCGGCCGGGAGCGATGTGCCCTATGCCGGGCTGCAGCAGTTCGCCCACTCCCTCGGCGTCAAGCCGGATGCGCTCGCCGAGCCGCAGCGGTCAGCCTTGTCCACGGCCCTCGGCGGGGGAGAAGCCACCGTGCCCGATGTCTTCCTCGTCGGCTTGGCAACTCTCAACCTGGTGGTGGAAGCCGCCGCGCGGGCGCCAGTCCTGCTGGTCGCCGACGACATTCAGTGGCTTGATGACCCCACGATCAGCATCCTGGCCTTCATGGCCCGCAGGGTGCGGACGGAGCCGGTCCTTCTCCTCGGGGCGGCCCGCGAAGGCTACCGGGGGCGGCTCGCCGCCGATGAGCTGACCACCCTGACACTGGCCCCGCTGTCCGACGCCGATGCCGAATCGCTCCTTGACGCGATTGCCCCGGGCCTGCCCTCCTCAGCGCGCCGCCGGGTGCTATCCGATGCAGCGGGCAATCCGCTAGCCCTGACCGAGCTGGCCCGGGTCGTGATGTCAGGCCACGCCGCTCCCGCCGCCGCGTTGCCGTTGACCGAACGCCTGGAGCGGGCTTTCTCCGACCGGCTGGCTACCCTGCCCGGCCCCACCGGGACGCTACTGCGCCTGGCGGCGGTGAACGATAGCCCGGCGCTCGCCGAGATCATCGCGGCCGCCCGCGCATGGACCGGAGCCCCGATCAGCCCGGCCGACATCGATCCCGCGGTGAGCGCGATGCTGGTTGACGTCGTGGGCGCCGAGGTGCGCTTTCGCCATACGCTGATGCGCTCCGCTATCCACCAGTCCATGACCGCCGCCGACCAGCGCGCCGCGCACGCGGTGCTGGCTCGGGTCCTGCCAGCTGGCCAGGAGGACCGCCGGATAAGGCACCAGGCAGCCGCGACGGCATTGCCGGATGAGTCGGTCGCCGCCAGGCTGGCCGCGGCCGCGGACCGGGCCGCGCGTCGCGGCGGCGTCGCGGCGGCCGTTGACGCGCTGTCGCGGGCCGCGGCGCTGAGCGAAGACCCCGAATCGCGGACCGAGCGCCTGCTACGCGCCGCGGACCTTGCCGTCGAGCTGGGCCAGCGGGACACGGTGGGCCGCCTGCTGGACGAGGCGGCCGGCAGCGGCCTGTCCGCACAGCAGCGCGTGAAGGTGGCGTGGCTGCGCGGCAGCTTTGATGAGGGCCTGCGCCAGCAAGCCGCCAACGCGTCGATGCTCACGGCGCTCGCCGAGGAGGTAGCCGCTGGCGGTGACATAGCGCTGGCGGTGCGCATCCTGTGGAGCGCGGCCCAGCTGTGCTTCTGGTCCGAACCGGGCGCGCAGGTCCGGCAGCTCGTGCTGGACGCGGCCGAGAGGCTGCCGCTGGAAGAACACGATCCGTGGCTGCTCGCGATCTTGGCCTACGTCGCGCCGATCGGCCGCGGCGCCGCCGTCATGGAACGCGCGCGCCGGGTGGCGCCGTCCGCCGGTGACGACGGGCGGGCCTATCGCATGCTGAGCACCGGCGCGCTGCTGTGCGGTGCGTTCGACCTGTCCCGCGACTTCTCCGCCGCGGCCGCTACGGTCCTGCGCGCGCAGGGGAGGCTCGGGCTACTGGCGCGCGTGATCGGAGCGGAGGCATGGAGCGCGATCGTCGTCGGGGACCTGGGCGCGGCCATCATCGCGTGCGACGAATCCCGGCGGCTAGCGCGCGAGACCACGCAGCAGCTCATGTACGCGCTGATGTCCGCGACGGCGGCTAAGCTCGCCGCGCTGCGCGGCGAGACCAGCAAGGCCCTGGCCCTGGCGGAGGAGGCCGAGGAGATCGGCCTTCCGGTCGGCGCGCGGCCGGCGCTGGCAACCGCGCTGATGGCGCGCGGGCTGGCAGCCCTGGCGGATGGCCGGTTCGACGAGGCGTACGGCCATTTCCGGCGACTGCACGATCCGGCCGATCCCGCCTTCCAGATCGCGTTGCGCCTGACATCACTCGGCGACCTAGTCGATGCCGCCACCCATAGCGGCCAGACCGAGCAGGTCCGCCCGATCGTCGCTGAGCTCGCCGGGACGGCGGCGCAGACCCCGGCTCCGGTGCTGCACGCCGACCTGCGGCTGGCCCGCGCCATGCTGGCCGCCGACGACGAAGCGGAGTCCCTGTTCCAGGCCGCGCTGCGCGCGGACCTGGCGGCGTGGCCGCTGATCAGGAGCCGTACCCAGCTCGCGTACGGTGAATGGCTGCGCAGGCACCGCCGGGCCGTGGAGTCGCGTGATCACCTGCGCGCCGCGCGGGACATGTTCGATGCCCTCGGCGCGATCCCGTGGAGTGAGCGTGCCCGCCGGGAGCTGCGCGCCGCGGGGGAGGCCAGCCGGCGCCGCGACCCGGACGCCCGTGACCAGCTGACACCGCACGAGCTGCAGATCGCGCAACTGGCGGCCGAGGGGCTGACCAACCGGGAGATCGGGCAGCGGCTGTACCTGTCGCACCGCACCGTCAGCTCGCACCTGCACCGCATCTTCCCCAAGCTGGGCGTCGCGTCCCGGTCGCAGCTGCGCGTGATGGTCGGCCTGTCGCGCTAGGGCACCGTCATGTGACGCTCGAATCCGGGGCCATCGCCCGCCTAGCGTCGTGTTCATGTTCACCTCTGCGTGGCCGCTGCTGGGCCGGCATGGCGAGCGCGAGGCAATCGACGCGCTGCTGGCGGCGGCTCGTGACGGCCTGTCCGGGGTGCTGATGCTGACCGGCGAACCGGGCATCGGCAAGACGCGCCTGCTGGAGTACGCCGCCGCTGCCGCCGCTGACCTGACCGTGATCTGGCTGACCGGAGTCGAGTCCGAGACTCAGCTGGGGTTCGGCGCGCTGCACCGGCTGCTGCGCCCGTTCCTGGACCGTGTTCCCGGGCTGCCCGCCCCGCAGCGCGACGCGCTGAGCGCGGCGTTCGGGCTGAGCGGCAGCGAGCCGGCCGACCGCTACCTGGTTGGCCTCGCGACGCTGACCATGCTGTCTGGCGTCGCCGCTGACCAGCCGGTGCTATGCCTGGTCGACGATGTGCACTGGCTGGACCGGGAGTCGGCCGAGGCGCTGGCGTTCACCGCGCGGCGGCTGCACGCCGACTCGCTCGCCTTTATCTTCAGCGCACGTTCGGAGGCCGCACGTCCGGAGGCCGGCCACGCCGCCTTCACCGCCTTCACCGCCTTGCCGGTGCACCGCCTCGGCGGGATGGAGCCGCTGGATGCCAGGGCGCTGCTCGCCTTGGGCGTCGCGGGATCCCTGGACCCGACGGTGGCTGACCGGCTCGTCGCCGGGACCGGCGGCAATCCGCTCGCCCTGATCGAGCTCATCATTCAGCTCAGTCCCGAGCAGCTGGCCGGCGTCGCGCCGCTGCCCGCCCGGCTGCCGGTCAGCGGCATGCTGGACGCCCACTTCCGGTCCGCGATCAGCGCCTTGCCCGCGGATACCAGGACCTTGCTGCTGCTGATCGCGGCGGCCCCGGCCGACGCCTCGCCGCTGATCTGGCGGGCCGCGGGGAGGCTCGGGCTGACCGCTCGGGCGGCGGACGCCGCCGCGGAACGCGGCATTGTGACCCGGGAACCGCGGCCCGCCTTCCGGCATCCGCTCATCAGGTCGGCGGTATACGCCGACGCCGACGCCGGGCAGCGGCGCCAGGTCCACGCGGCGCTCGCCGCCGCGTGTGATTCAGTCGGCGATACCGAGCGGTCGGCCTGGCACCGCGCCGAGGCCGCCGCCGGCACTGACGATCAGGTGGCGGCCGGACTGGAAGCCGCGGCCGAGCTGGCCCGGGCCCGTGGCGGGTACTCGGAGCAGGCGCTGTTCTTGTCCCGGTCAGCCGAGCTGACCACCGTACCCGAACGGCGCGCCGAGCGCTTGCTCGCGGCCGCGGACGCGCACCTGATCTCCGGCGATCCGGCCGCCGCCGAGATCCTGCTCGACATGGCGGCGGCGCACCTGAACGATCCGGTGCCACGAGCCCGCGCGCTGCGCACCAAGGCCGTGGTCGAGATGTTCCACCTGCGCGTCGCTAACGTACCCGCGATGCTGCTGGACGCCGTCGCCGAGCTCGGAGCGCAGGACCCCGCAACGACCTGGGACCTGTTGTTCGAGGCGATGCACGCGGCGCTCATGGCCCAAGACCGCGTCATCGGGACCACGCTCATTGACGTCGCCAAGGCCACGGCTGCTGCCTGGCATGATCCGGGCGCCCCAGACTGGAGCGCTGACTTGATCATGGAAGGGCTGGCCCGCCGCGTCGCGGAAGGCCACGCGGAGGCGGCGCCTGTCTTGCGCAGGGCGCTGGCCCGGCTGCGTGCCGCCGCCGAGCTGAAGGAAACCGGCATTCCGCTCGCCGTCCTGGTTTCTTTGGCGACCGATGAGCTGTGGGACATCGAGTCCCTTCGCGAGCTGGCTGATCGCCTCGCGGCGGCTGACCGCGGGCAAGGCGCGCTATACGCGCTGGGCATGACCCTCCTGGTCGCCGCGCAGGCGGAAATCGTCGCCGGGCGGTTCGCGGAGGCCGACGCGTGCTACGTCCAGGCCGACGACTTCTTCGCCGCGACAGGCTTTCCGGCGGACGGGGCGGTCAACCGGGCGTACCTGCTCGCCTGGACCGGCCGCGAAGACGAGCTGCGCGCAGCGCTGGCTGGCATCGCGAACCTCGCTGACTCGTTCGGGCACGGCCACATGCTGGAGATGGGGCGGCACGCGCTCGCCGTACTCGACCTGGGCACGGGCCGCTATCAGTCCGCCCTGGACCACGCGCTGGCGATCTTCCACGACGACCCGCCGGCGGTCGGCAACCTTGTGCTACCGCTGATCGTCGAAGCTGGCGTCCGCTCCGGCCGCCACGAGGCGGCGGCCGCGGCACTGGCTCGGATGGCCGAGCGGGCGCGGGCAGCCGGCACTCCCTGGGGCCTGGGGCTGCTAGCCCGCTGCCAGGCCCTGATGAGCGCGGACGAGCACGCCGAGGCCCGGTACCGGGATTCGGTTGGACTGCTCAGCCAGGTGCCAGTCGCCTTGGACTTGGCGCACACCCGCCTGCTGTTCGGGGAATGGCTTCGCCGCCGCGGGCGCCGCGGTGAAGCGCGCGCGCACCTTCGCGCGGCGTACCAGCTGTTCGATTCCTGCGGCGCCGTCCCGTTCGCCGCGCGGGCACGCGCTGAACTGCTCGCCACTGGCGAGCAAGTCCGCAAGCGCACCGTGCCTGCCCCGAGCGACCTGACGCCGCAAGAACGGCAGGTCGCGATCCTGGCGGCGAGAGGAAGCACAAACGCGGAGATCGCCTCGCGGCTGTTCATCACCGTCTCTACGGTGGAGTTCCACATGAACAAGGTGTTCCGGAAGCTCGGCATCTCCTCGCGCAGGCAGATCGAGTCGCGACTGGGCGCCGAACGGGCCGAGCGCTCGGAATGCTCAACCAAACTAACCTTGCCCGCGGAGGGCGGGCCGATCCCAGGGTGCCCCTAGTGCCATCGCGGGAACTACGCGTACACCTACGGCATGGGCGTGCTGATCAAGGGCGCCGGGTGCACGGTCACCGGGATGCCGGAGTAGCGCGCCATCCCGGTCAGCGGATCGGCCTGCAGGTGACTGGTGAGCTGGTTGACGTTGGCACCGGAGTACCCGTGTGGCACCGAGACCGCGCCGCGCCGGACGCCGGGGTCGATCCGCGCCAGGCCAGTGAGTTCGCCGGCCGCAGTGCGCACGATTACCGGCTCTCCGTCCGTCACGCCTGCGGTGGCGGCGTCTTGCGGGTGGAGCAGGACCTCGGGCTTGTCGCCCAGGAACGTGAGCTGGGAGTTCACGTGCCGCTTCTGCCGCCGCGGAATGAGGCACAGCGACGCGGGCGGGCTCGCGGGCAGTGCCGCCAGCTCGGCGACGAACTGCGGCGGGGCGAGCCGCCAGCCGCCGATCCCCTGGATGTGGTCATCGACCCATTGCGCGGGGAGTTCGTGCGTCGTCTCCAGGTACCGGCTGGCGGTGATGTCGGCGAAGGAGGCGCGTGCGCGCGCTGCCTGCGCGGCCAGCATCACGTCATCGTCTTCCGGACCGTCGCTGCCCGGGGTCTGCGGCATCGTGTAGCCGAGGCGCCGGCCCAGTTCGGCGAGCACCCACCAGGCCGATCGCCGCTCGCCGGCCGGGCTGATGACGGCGGGGGAGTACATGCCTGCGACGCGCGGGGACAGGAAGTCCCACAGGTTGATGTCGGCCCGCTCCAGCTGGTCCTTCGTCGGCAGCACGTGCGTGGACAGAGCGGTCGTCTCGTTCTCGATGATCTCGGTCGTCGCCAGCACGTCCAGCTGCGCGAGGGCCTGTCGCATGGCGCGCTGGTCGGGGAACGCGGTTAGCAGGCCGCCGCCGAGGTTCAGCACCGCGCGGATGTTCCCGGCCGCGATCTCGCTGGGCAGCGCGGCGCACGGCCACTCGCCGAGGAAGCCCGGCAGGTCCGGCCGGCTCGGCGGGCCTTGATGGAAGAACATCTCCGGCGGCAGCCGCGGCAGGGGCGCGGCGTCCATCACGCGGAAGAACCCAGGGTGAAACCACGTCCCGCCGGGCTGGTTCATCGAGTCCGTGAGGATCATGATGACCCAGGCGAGCCACTGGACGACGTTGGCGTCTTCAGACATCGTGATCCCGGTGCCGGTCTCGATCGCGAGCCGGCCGGCCCGCCGGATCGACGCGGCCAGCTCCTGAAGCTGCCGTGGCGGGACGTCCGCGAGTCCCGCGGCATGCCGGAGGACGTACGGCTCAACCGCCTGGCGCAGCTCCTCCGTGCCGGTCATCAGCCGGGCCCCGGCCGCCGGGACGGGGCCGGGGGCCGGCGGCAGCTGCCGGAGCAGCTCGCGGACGACGTAGGCGAGGATCGCGTAGTCGGTGCCCGGGCGGGGCGCGATGTGCCCGGACGCGAGGCGGGCGGTTTCGGTCGCCCTCGGGTCGATCACCCACACCTCGGCGTGCGCGCGCAGTTCGCGGATCGCTGTTGTCGGGCTAGGCATGGCGGTGGTGTGGCCATGCGAGACGACGGGATTCACGCCGAGGAAGACCAGCAGCCGGGAACCCGCGTAGTCCGGTGCCGGCTTGAGGCCCGGGAACCCGCCGACCAGGGCCGCGGTCGCCGTCTTCGCCGTGCCGTCAATGGTCAGCGGGCTGAACCGGGCTGGGGTTCCGATCGCTTTGTGCAGCGCCTCGGCCATCCGGTAGCCGGCGGAGTCCATCCCCAGCCCGCTGCCGAAGAAGATCCCGACTGACGCTGGCCCGTGCCGCTGGAGGATCTCGCGCAGCCTGGCGGCGAGGTCACTGAGGCAGCGCTCCCACGGCACTGGCGTCAGGGCTCCGGCCGCCCGCGCGCCGGGCGGTGCGTCCTGGAGCAACGGGCGCAGGATCGCCTGAGGGTGATGGTGCATGGCCGGCAGGGCGCGCCCCTTGGCGCACGTGTAGCCCTGGGACATGGGATGACCCCGGTCGCCCCGCACCCTCAGCACCCGGGCGCCGTCGCCGTCGCCGTCGCCGTCGCCGTCGCCGTCGCCGTCGACGTCGACCAGGATCCCGCACTGCGACGTGCAGATGCGGCAGAAGCTTCGCGTGGTCGCAGGCTGGTCGGGCATAGTCGCCTCCGGAGCTGGCGGGCCGTAGGAGATCGGCTTCCCCCAAGCCGGGAAGCGGTACTCCCATTATTGGAGAGTAACATTCTCATCCAGTGGCAGGCCCGGGCCGGGGACAGCGGACCGAGACGTCAGGTTGGCCGCCTGGTTCGCTCAGCGCCGGCCGCGAACGCGGCCGGCCTGGTGGTGACAGCGGCAGTCGGGTCTAACCTGGAGTCTCAGGAGGCCAGGGTGGAAATGCTGCATGTGTCTCTCCTGGGGGAGCAGTCCGTTACCACCGAGGGGACGGGTATCCGGGCGTGTTCTTCGCGTGCGGTTGCCCTGGTCGCCTTTCTGGTGGCGCATGCCGGATCTCCGCAGCCGCGGCAGCGGATCGCCGGGTTGTTCTGGCCGGATTCGACGGACGCGCAGGCGCTGACCAACCTGCGCCGGGAACTGCATCATCTGCGGCAGGTCCTGGGAGGCGAGCCTTCGCTCGCCGTGACGTCCACGGATCTGTGCTGGCGGGACACCGCGACCTGCCGTGTCGACGCGCGCGTCTTCGAGATCGAGCGGATGGCCGCCCTGAGCGCCGCCGCCGCGGGCGACAGCGACGGGATTCTGACCCACGCCGCCAGGGCGATCGCGGAGTACGGGGGTGACCTGCTGCCGGGCGTGTACGACGACTGGCTGCTCGAGATAAGAGCACGGATTGAACGTCAGTGTGTGGATTTGTACGACCTTGTGGCTGCAAACCGGGCGCGAACGGGTGACCTGCCCGGAGCGGTGGCCGCCGCCCGCCGCCGGGTCCAGCTTCAGCCGCTCGAAGAACTTGGCTACCGCACGCTGATGGAGCTGCAGGCCGAGCTGGGTGATCGGGCCGGCGCAGTGAGTACCTACCACCATTGCGCTTCGGTCCTGGAGCGTGAGCTCGGCGTCATCCCGGGCACGGCCACGCGAATGGCCTTCCACCGCTTGATGACCGCGCCGCAGACGACAGAGGCAACTATCGTGACCGTGCAGGCTCCCATCGGCCGCTCCGGGCTCGCCGCAGTCCAGCTTGTCGGCCGGGCTGGCGAACTCGCCCGGCTTCGGGACCTGTGGCGGGCGGCCGTTGCCGGAAGTCCCGGTCTTGTCCTGGTCTACGGCGGGGCGGGCGTCGGGAAGACACGCCTGGTGTCCGAGGTCGCCGCGATGGCCCGGGTTCAAGGCGCACTAGTCGCAAGTACCCAGTGCTTCGGAACGTCGGCCCGGCCG
>Ga0137407_10002838_pt1 | contig 11450 bp, 5 predicted proteins | sample CZOMad2_2_16fung_FD_108410 | JGI IMG/M metagenome (GOLD analysis project Ga0137407, IMG submission 108410) | Vadose zone soil fungal communities from Angelo Coast Range Reserve, California, USA - CZOMad2_2_16fungal (Illumina Assembly) | ecosystem: Environmental > Terrestrial > Soil > Vadose zone...
CACATTGCCCCGCCCGCTCACGTGCAGGTACTTGGAATCCTTCGCCATGAGCTTGCCCACGTCGATCCCGCTCAAGTGCTCGTCCAGCGAGAGCGCCGGCGTCGCGGTGCGGCTGTCGAGCGTGACGTCGCCGGAATATTGTCCACCGTAGATCTGCGCCTTGAGCGGGAAGATGTGCATCACCTTGTCGCTGGTGGCCACCGTCACCCTCACGTTCGTGAGATCCAAGGGCAAGAAGTGGATCGACCCCACCGATAGAGTGCCGTTCGCATCCAGCGGTTTCGACGCCTCGGCCGATTTGGGCGGCGGTGCGGGCGGCGTCACCGGCACCGGCGTCCCGGGCGGTGGCGGCGGGGGCAGATACCGGTCCACATCCAGCGTATCCACCACGAGATCGAAGCTCACCGCTTCGGTGTTGAGGTCGACGGCGAGAACTCCCTTGAGGTGGGTGTCGTCCAGGGCCGCCTGCAGATGCGAAACGTGCACGGCCTGCTTGCCGTACGAGAAATCGCCGGACGCGGACACCAGCGATAAGGCCTTCTCATCCCGCGTTGTCGGGACCGCGACACCCAACCGCGGCAGCCACTCGCGCACCACCAGCGGCGCGAGCTTCACGCTCCCCGTCGCCGCCAACGCATCCACGATGGAGGTCGCGTTGACGCTGCCGTCCACCAGCGCACCGGCCGCGTTCACTTCATAGGCGGGAGCGCTCAAGGTCTGCGCCTTGAGATTGAGATCAATGGCCGGAGCCGTGACGCTGAAGCGCAGCGTCTTGTCATTGCCCGGCCGGCTCACCACGCAATTCAGATTCAGCGCCGCCACGGAATAGTTCTCCGCCCCCGCATCGGCGCTGAAGTTAAAGCGCAAGTCGAGGCTGGCGCGCTCGCCGGGGCGGCCGCCATGGCTGGGGGGGCCGCCATCGGCCCTCCCTTTCTTCGCCTGACCGCCATCGGACTCGCCATCCTTCGCCGCACCGCGCTCGGCCGGGCCGCGCTCCGCGTCAACGTGCAGCGTCACCGGCACCGCGTGCTTGGCGGCGAAAGCACCCGTCTCCAGATTGAGGTTCTCGAGCGTGAGGTTCTCGTAGGTCACGCGGGCATTCATGATCTTGATGCCCTCGATCCCCTGCAGTGCAGCACTGCCGGTCTTGGCCGGTGCTGCCGCGGGCGCCGGTGCTTCAGAGCGGCCGAAGCCCTCCCAATTGCCTGTGCCCTCGGCGTTCTTCAAGAGCTTGAGATCAAGGCCATCCAACTCGACCCGCCCCACCTCCAACCGCTTGGACAAGAGCGGCAGGAGCTTGACCCGCACCGAGGCGTGGGTGAACGACACGAAGGGCTCGTCGCTGAAACCCGGCGGATTCCCTAACGATGCCGGCCCCAATTCCAATGCGATCCATGGGAACACCGCGAGCTTGATCGCCCCTTCCAGCTTGAGCTCCCGGCCGGTGGCGTTCTTGACGGCGGCGGCGATCCGGGGCTTGTAGTCGTTGGGATCGACGAACAAGCGCACCGCGAGCAGCGCGACGGCGATGACTGCGATCACCGCCCCGACCAAGATCCCCAATATTTTGGCGGTCCGCATGTGCAATTTCCGTGAAATGCCGCCCGTGATCATAGCTCAAGCGGGCCACCGGCCGGCCGATACCTGGGTGTTGAGGGCGGACGCCCCCTTGAATTCGGTATTCGCATGCGCAGTTGGCCGATTCGCCGCATAGTACTTGCCTCAACCGTGCTCGCGGCCGTCCTCCTCACGGTCACGACCTTGAGGATTCACGAGTCCGGCTGGCACCCCTTTTGGCTCATCGCCGGTCTGAACGCAGTCATCCTCGCGCTCATGGCCGCCGCCTGGGTCCTCGCCGATGCCCTCGCCAAACGCACCGTGCGATTGCAGGAGCAAGTGGCGCAACTGCGCGACCGAGCCGCGGCGCCGGGACCGGACGACACCGCCGCCGGCGCGTTGTGGCGCTCGCCCGAGTTCCTGGAATTCGCGCAGGCCGCGGGCGGCTTCGGCGTGTTCGATCTGGATCTCGTCAGCGGCCGGATCACCGGCACGCCGCTGTTTTTCGAGTTGCTGGGCGTTGCGAACAACGAAGCCCTCTTTACCCGCGATGAATGGCTGGCCACCGTGCATCCCGAGGACTTCGAGGACCTGGTGCACACCTTGAACGCCGCCATCGATTTGGGGGGCACGTTCCAATCCGAATACCGCTCGCTGCTCCTCGACTCGACTCCGCGCTGGCTGGCGGTTCGCGGGCGCATTGTCGAGGATGCCGGCGGCCTTGCGGCGCGCGCCATCGGCACCATCACCGACATCACCGAGCGCAAGCAGCTGGAAGAGTCGTTGCGCTATGCCACCGAGTCGCTCAATGTCGCCCAGGCCGTGGCCGGCGTCGCCACCATGGACTTGGATCTTGGGCGCAAGAGATACCTCGCATCCGCCAACTTCCAAGAAATCCTGGGGGTTCCCGACACCACGAAACTCGACGACCTCGACGGTCACATCGCGTCGGTGCATCCCGAGGATCTGGAAATGATCCGGCGGGCGCCGTTCGAGACCACCGCGGAGGATCGCTCCTACCGCTGCGAATACCGCGTGCTGCTGCCGGACGGCGCCATCCGCTGGATCGCGGAGACCGCCACCGTCGAACATGACCGCGACGACAAATTGAGCCGCATCACCGGATCGCTGATCGACGTGAGCCATCTGAAGCGCGCCGAAGCCGCCGTGGATTCGCTGGAAAAGCGCCTGGCGCGCACCATGCGCGCCACGCGCGACGGCGTCTGGGAATTCGATATTGCGAACAACCGGGTGTGGTACGGACCACGGTTCGAAGAGCTTTTGGGGTACGGCACCGGTGAACTCGATGAGTCCCGGGAGGGACTCCTGACGCTGGCGCATCCCGAGGACCGCTCCACGGTCGGGAGCTTCATGGACGACCATCTGCATCATGGCGCCGCGTTCGATCTCGAGGTCCGGGTACTCCACAAGAGCGGGCGCTATGAATGGGTGCGGCTGCGCGCGCAGGCGGACTTCGGCGCCACCGGCCTTCCGATCTGGATCGCGGGATCCATGCAGCTCATCACGGATCGCAAGCTCGCGGAGCAAGCCGCGATCGACGCCAAGCTCGCCGCCGAGGCCGCGAGTTTGGGCAAGAGCAGCTTCCTGGCCAACGTCAGTCACGAGATCCGCACGCCCATGAACGGCGTCATCGGCATGTCGCGGATGCTGTCGGAGACCCCTCTCGATGCCACCCAGCGCGAGTACGTCGATGTGATCAGCGGCAGCGCACGGGCGCTGTTGACCCTCATCAACGACGTGCTCGACCTCTCGAAGATCGAAGCCGGCCGCCTGGACCTCGAGCACGTCACCTTCGACCTGCGAGACGTGATCTACGAAACGATTGCGGTCATGGCGCTGCAGTCCGGGCTCAAGGGCATCGAGCTCATCGTGAGAATCGAGCAGGTGCCGGTGCTGATGCGCGGTGATCCGGGCCGGCTGCGCCAGATCATCATGAACATGGTGGGCAACGCCATCAAGTTCACCCACGAGGGACACATCGTGGTCAGCGCGTTGGCCACCGTGCGCGACGGGGCACCGGCGCTGCGCATCGAAGTCAAGGACACCGGCATCGGCATCCCGGCGGACCGCATCGACCGCCTGTTCAAATCGTTTTCACAAATCGATTCCTCGACCACCCGCCATTACGGCGGCACGGGCCTCGGCCTCTCGATCGTGAAGCGCTTGGCCGAGCACATGGGGGGCGAGGTGGGGATGACGAGCGAGGTCGGACAGGGCTCCACCTTCTGGGTCACCGTCCGCATGGACCCCCTCGCGGAGCAGCCGCGCTTCGAGCACCTGGGCGGTGGCAAAAGAATCCTGGTCGTCGATGACATTGCCGATAGCCGCGCCGGTCTGGCCTTCCGGCTCAAATTCTACGGTTTTGAGCCGGTGTTGGCGGGCAGCGTCGATGAAGCCCTACAACTCTTAGGCCAAGGCGAAGTGGTGAGCCTGGTGGTCGCCGACGAACTGATGCCGGGCCGGGGCGGCCTCGATCTGCTCGCGGCGCTGCGTGCCGACTCCCGCTACGAGAAGCTGCCGTTCGTCCTCTTGTCCCTGTTCGGGTCGGAAAACGAGGTGGAAATCGGCGCTCACCGTCCGGATGCCATCGGCGCCAAGCCGCTGCGCGCGGCCAAACTGGCCCATCTCTTGGAGGGGGTGTTGACGGGCGAATCGCCCCGCCTGGCGGCGGCTCCCGTCGAACGGCAGCCCGTTCAGAGTTTTCAGGGGCGGCACATCCTCTTGGTGGAAGACAATCCGGTCAATCAACGAATCGCACGGCGTGCGCTGCAAAAACTCGCCGCCGAAGTAACCATCGCCAACAACGGGGCCGAGGCCCTCGAGCGCATCGCCGAGACCGCGTTCGACGCCGTGCTGATGGACTGCCAGATGCCCGTCATGGACGGCTTCACCGCCACCCGGCGCATCCGCGAACGGGAAGCCCGCGAGGGCTTGGGGGTCCGCCTGCCCATCATCGCGCTGTCGGCCAACGTGATGAGCGAGGACCGCGACAACTGCATGGCCGCCGGGATGGATGCGCATCTCGGCAAGCCCCTCGAACCCACGCAGCTCGCCGACTGCCTCGGCCGGTACCTGAAAGTCGACGTAGCGCCCCCGGCGGTCGACCTGGAGGCGCTGCATGAACTCACCGGCGGCGACGCGGAATTCGAGCGCGAGCTGGTCGAGACTTTCGTCAGCAGCGGCGATCAGTGCCTGGTGGATATCCTCGCGGCGCTCGAGATCAAGGATTGGGAGACCATCGGCAAGCGGGCGCATTCGCTGAAAGGCGCCAGCGCCAATATGCAGGCGCACACCTTGAGCGTGGCGGCATCCGACCTGGAGATCGCCGCACGGGCGCAATCCGTTCCGGAGCTCGACGGCCTGGTGCATCAACTGCAGGACCGGCTGCACGCGGTCAACGCCGCGCTGGCAAAGGTTTCTTGAGATCGAGGCTCGAGGGTTTGCGGGCCAACCCTTAGGCACCCCGCCTCAACCGTTGGCGACCAGCGCCCGCGCGTTGGGAATTTCGACCCCGGTGGTGCGATCCCGGCCGCCCTGCTTGCTGGTGTACAAGCACTGGTCCGCCACCTTGATGAGCCCTTCGACTTTCAGATCGAGGTTGGGTCCCGCGGACCCGGTGGCCGATACACCGAAACTCGCGGTCACGTGGATGTCGCCGGCGCGCGTGGTAAACGGCATGGCGCTGATGAGGGAACGCACCTTTTCCGCGACCAGGACGCCGGCCGCGAATTCAGTCTCCGGCAGCACCAGCAGAAATTCTTCGCCGCCGTAGCGCGCAATCCAATCGCTGTGGCCGCGAATCGATTTTTGGATGCGGAGCGCGAACTGCTGCAGCACGTCATCGCCGGCGGCGTGACCCTGTTCATCGTTGATCCGCTTGAAATGATCGATGTCGCACATGATGACCGACAGGGGATAGGCATAGCGGCGGCAGCGCTCGAGTTCCCGCGGCAGCTGGTCCATGAGGTAGCGCCGGTTGAAGGCGCCGGTGAGCGCGTCGGTGATCGACAGCACCCGGTTTTGCTCGTTCGCCGCGCGCAGCGAGTGCTCCAACGCGAGAATGCGGCGCCCCGCGTTCAAGCGGGCGATGAGCTCCGGTTCGTACACCGGCTTGATGAGATAGTCGTCGGCCCCCGCCTCCAGCCCCGCGATGATGTGCTCCTTCGCATCGCGCGACGTCAAGAGCAGCGCATACACATAGCCGTCGAGCTGGATGTTGCGCATGGCCTTGCACAGCGCCACACCGTCCATGCCCGGCATCTCCCAGTCGGTGATGAGGATGGGGTAGTAGCGCTTCATCATCCTGTCGAAGGCCTCGGCGCCGTCGCCGACGGCATCGACCTCGTAGCCCGCCTTCTTCAGAAAGCGGGTCATCAGCATCCGGGTCACGGGATCGTCTTCCGCCAGCAAAATCGCCGGCGGCGACTCAACCGTGATCGAGGTCACGGATTGCGTATCGGGCACAATTCTAAGCTCCGCGGCGGACTGGTATTGCCCTTGTATCGGCTTAAGTGGCCGCGACTTGATGGCTGGCGGGAAAATGGCTAGCGGGTATGGACCTCGGCGTCCGGATCGGGGGCGCCCGTATCGGGAGCCTCCAGACCGCCCATCTGCTCGCCGCCCGCCTCGCGGCCGGTGAACCAGTTGACCGCGTACTGCACCAATTGCGTACCCGTATTGAGGTTCAGCTTACGTTTGATGCGCTGCCGATGCGATTCCACCGTCTTGATGCTCAAATTGAGCGACAGGGCGGTTTCCCGCGTGCTCATGCCCTTGCCGATCATGTGCAGGATCTGCAGTTCCCGGTTGCTCAAGCGGTCGATGGGATTGGCGGACACATACGCCCCGCCGGAGGCGAACTTCTGGATCATGTTGTTGCCGACGGCTTCCGACACATAGATGTTGCCCTCGAGCACGCGCCGCAGCGCAATCAGGAACTGTTCGCTCGCCGCCTGTTTCATGATGTACCCATTGGCGCCGGCCGACAGCATGCGCTCGGCATAGATGGTCTCATCGTGCATGGACAGTACCAGAATGGGCAGATGCGGGTAATGGGCGCGCACATCCCGCACCAGCTCGATGCCGTCCCCCTGCTTGAGACTGATATCCGCGATCATCACATCGGGATTCAGCTCCTTGATCGCGGTGCGCGCATCCCGTGCGGTCTCCGCCTCCCCGCAGACGGTGAGGTCGTCTTCGTTGTCCATGACCCGCCGCAGTCCCTGACGCACGATCGGATGATCGTCGACGATCAGCACACGCCGCTCGCGGCGTTTCCCGGTGGTGGGTCCCGCCGGCGGTACATTCGAACGAACCCACGTGTTGCCAGCAGCCATGACGACTCCCCTTAAAGCGCTTGAACGGACTCTGTTGAATTCGTCGCCGTCGACCGCTCGCCGGTGACGCATACCACCGTGCCGTGCGGATCGTTCGGTGCAAATTCGATCTTTGCGCCGATCATCGCGGCGCGGTACTTCATGATCTTCAAACCCATGCCGGACCCGGTACGCGGGGCATCGCCGATGCCGATGCCGTCGTCGGTGACTTGCAGCGAAAATCGGCGCTTCGTCACCGAGAGATGAATGGCGACCGCCGTGGCCCGCGCGTGCCGCGCCGTATTGGTCAACGCTTCTTGAGCGATTCGAAACAGGTGACTCGCGGTGGTTTCATTCAACGTCGGATCGTCGGAAACCTCCGCCTGAAAGTGCGCCTCGAACCCGTACAAATCGCGGCTGCGGTCGGTCAGCGCACGCAGCGCTATCCCTAAGCCGCCGCGTTCCTTGTTCACGGGCAAAAGACCCCGCGCCAGCGAGCGGGCCGTGTCGATCGACTGATTGACCAGGGCCACGATCTCGTTCACCTGGGCTACGGAGTCGGGGCATTCCTTCTGAATGCGCGTCGCCAGCCCGCGCAGCATCAAGGCGACTCCCGTGAGTTCCTGTCCCAGGCCGTCGTGCAGGTCGCGCCCGATCGTCTGCCGTTCGCGGGTCGAGACGTCCAGGATCTCCTGTTCCAGGCGCCGGCGCTCGGTGATGTTGCGCACCGTGATGGAAATGCCGGTGCCGATGCCATCCTCGAGCACCAGGACCGCGCGGCCCTCGAAATATTCGGTACCCGCCGCGGACACGACGTCGAACTCGTACGTCACCGGCTCGGCGCAGAGCAGCACCCGCCGCAGCTTGGCGATAACCGCAGCGCGCGCCGGTTCCGGCAACAACACGGCAATGTCCCGCCCGACGATCTCGGCGATGCGCATGCCGCGCTCGTCCCGATTGATGAAGCGGATCCGTAAATCCGTGTCGAGCAGGAGCAGCGTATCCGCCGTATTGGCGGTGGTGGTGCGCAGCAGCTCCTCGGACCGACGCAGCCGCGCCTCGCCTTCGTGGCGCTCAGTGATGTCCTGGGTGACGCCGACCAAACCAGCGGGCTGGTTCGCCGCATCGAACAGAGGCCGGGCCACGGCGGCGTAGGCCCGATAACGCCCATTGTGTGACTTGAACCGGAACTCCTGCCGTACTTCGCGATGCTGCTCGAACGCGTGGTCCATGGCGCGGCGCACCGCGAGGCGGTCCTGCGGGTGCACGCGCGACAGTAATTTCCCCATTCCCGTGAACGCCCGCGGCAGATTCTCCGTCGAGGCATCCATCGCGAACTCGAGCCTATCCGTCACACGGTTCCAGCGCCAGGCATGCGTGTGCGCCATGTTCATCGACAACTTGAGCCAGTCGGTGCTGTTCTCGAGCGCGATTTGCGCCAGCTTCTGGGCCTGAATGTTCTGCACCGAGCCCAGGGCTCGAATGGCGCGTCCGTCCCGCTTCTCCCACTGCCCGATGACATGCACCCACAGGCGTTGATTCTTGAGGGTCAGGATTTCGACTTCGACGTCCAGCCGGCCGGCCGTCGATTCCGCCGTAGCGATGGCGTCGTTGAGTTTTTGGCTGGATTCGGGCAGACACTGCGCCATCATGGAATGCCAGGTAACGGCAAACTCCTCGCGATGTGTCTCATAGATGCGGTACATCTCGTCGGTCCACTCGAGTTCGCGCGTCGCGTAGTTGTACGCCCAGGCACCCATCTTGGCGGTGCGTTGCGTTTCGGCGAGCAGGTCCGTAAGCCGCCGGATTTCCGAGACGTCCACCGCGCAACCGATGGCGCGCAGGGGTCCGCCCTCGGTGCCGCGCTGGATGAGCCCGCGCTCGAGCAAGGAGCGATACTGCCCCTGCGCATCGCGAATCCGGTAGGTCGTGGTCCAGCCGCGGGCGCCGGTCAGTGCCGCGGCGACTTTGGACTCATACAGCGCGGCATCCTGCGGATGGATCAGCGCCGACCAGGCGCCTTCGGCCTGCAGATCACGAGGGTCCATTCCGAGCACATCCCGGACACCGCGCGAGCGGTGCACCACGCGCTCGCGCAGATCCCATTCGAAAATGATCCCGCTCACGGCGTCCGCGGCGAGCCGGAACACCTCTTCGCGCTGCGCCAGCGTGTATTCCGCTTCTTTGCGTTCCGTGATATCGCGCCCATTGACAACGATGCCATTGACCAGCGGATTCTCGAGGGCCGACACCCAACTCGATTCCAGCCAGCGGTACGAACCGTCCCGGTGGCGGACCCGATACTGATGAGTGAAGGCGCTCGCCGTCCCGGCGATCAATTCCTCGTATTTGGACTTGAGGTCCTCCAAGTCGTCGGGATGGATGTGCTCGAAAATCTCATACGAACGGCGCTCTTCGACGGCGTAGCCCAGAGCGTTCGTAACCCCGCCGCTGACGTAATGCCACTTCCCGTCGCTGCCCGCGATGCTGATGATGTCGCGCGCATGTTCGGTCAGCGCCGTCAGACGGTGATCGCTCCCCTCGAGGGCGCGCGCTTTGGTATCGCTCTCGGTCACTTCCATCGACAGGACGGCGACCCCCACGATGGCTGCGCCTCTTTCCAGGGGCTGCACGTCGATTTCAAACCAGCGCGTCGGCGCGCCGGGCGTCTTCACCGCGATTGCCTCGTTGCGGTAATGAATGCCCTCCAACGCGTCGACGAAGGCCTCGCGCGGCAACGCCGACGTGGGCACCAAGGCCAATGCCGAATAGCCCAACATCTGCCGGGTTGTGCTGCCCGCCGTCCGGGCCGCACCGGCGTTGGCGTAGGTGACCGTCAGCTCCTGGTCCAATATCAATAAGTCCAACGGCAATTGTTCGATGGCCGACAAAACGGCCGGCTCGGCGACGGACCCGGCGGACGGATCGGCAAAGGTCAACATGGCCGTGTGCTGCGGGGAACCCGCCACCAGCTTGAATTCGGTGGAAATCTCCATCTTCCCGCCGGGAAAGCGCCAAGTGAGCGTGCGGCTGATGCCGGTTCTTCCCACGGACAAAGACCCCAGGGCCATTTCCACCGCCGTATCCGTGGAGGATCCAAGCAGCGAGTACAGCGAGCAGTCGAGCAACGAACCCGCATCGGCATCGCCCAAGAAGCAGCGGCGCGCGGCCGAATTGGCCAATACGACGGGTAGGTGCTTGAAACGCGTATCGACGACGAGGACTGCTTCGCGCAGTGCGTCGAAAATAGCATCGGTTAATGTGCGCGTCGCGCTGCTCGCAAGCCGCACATAATCCGGAGATGTAGCCATCCGATGGTCCTCCGGCTGGACCTCACCAGAGATCCTCACGTCAAGTTATACCCCCTTCATATCTGCTCCGCATATCCCCACCCCTCATTATAGGGGATTCCCCGGTACCCTTAGGGTGATGGCGCCAGATTGCGCGTGAAGGCGCAAGAATTAGCGTGATGCGACATGTAGCACGAACGCTTCAGTCCGAGCGGTCTCCACAGTGCAATGAAAGGCCTGGAGTTCGGTTCAGGGAATAGCCGTCAGGGTGTGTCGCGGTCGTTCGGGTCAAATTTCGGCCGGGAAAGGGACCCAGCGTCGCCAGCCTGACCCGTTAGCTGGGATAATTCACTTACGAAAGAGATCGTCCAGCGCGGATTTGGCGCGCGCCAGTTCGGCCGTGTCTTTGGCGACGTAGGCGCTTGGCCGTGGTTTGAAGAAGTCGCAGAAATTGGCCTCATCCTTCTTGCGCACCTCCTCCGCAATTGGCTCCCTGCAATGCTTGGCATAGCTCACGTCGTACTCGACGCAGAGTTTGCAGACGTGGAGTTCCGCATTGCAGGCCTTGCAGACGTCGAGCCGGCGCAGCGGCAGGCTTAAGGCGGCCAAGGATGCTCCACAGCGCCAACAGACCAGATTGTGTGACATGAAACGGCTACTCAAATTTGTTGAAAGCCACTCGATTTGCAGCTTCGCATTTGCGGCAAAAGCAATTAGGCTCGGTGTATGACGCCACGTGCACGGACGCAATGATCTTGCGGCCATCGATCCGTCCCGGCCTCGTCGAGCGGAACTGCCGGCGGCGGGCAATCCCGCTGCCATCGAATTTTGTCGCCGGATATTGCTTGTCCCGATCATATCGGTTTTCAGCGTTCCATGAATAGCGGTGGTCGGCGTCACCTGGGCTCGGCGGACCCGGTCAAGGACGCAACGGTCAGCGCGCTCGAGCGGGTATTGGACCCGTTGCTTGAACTGTTGCTTGATGCGGGAGTCACCGTGCAGGAGTTGAACCGCGCAGCCCGGAACCGAGCGGTCCGCATCGCCACCCAGCGCGTCGTCAAGGAGAGCGGGCGCGAGAGTAAGTCCCGCGTGGCCATCATGACGGGCCTTCCGAGATCCGAGGTCACGAGGATATTGGGTGAGTTGGATGCGGGGCCGAAGGACAAGCCGGATCATCATCCCGCGCGACGGGTGCTTGCCGCCTGGCACGACGATCCACGCTTCCTGGCGCCGAACGGTGATCCCGCGGTGCTGCCGATATTCGGGA
>Ga0137407_10002839_pt1 | contig 11445 bp, 6 predicted proteins | sample CZOMad2_2_16fung_FD_108410 | JGI IMG/M metagenome (GOLD analysis project Ga0137407, IMG submission 108410) | Vadose zone soil fungal communities from Angelo Coast Range Reserve, California, USA - CZOMad2_2_16fungal (Illumina Assembly) | ecosystem: Environmental > Terrestrial > Soil > Vadose zone...
ACAGGACGATCGTAGTAGTCAGAGCGATGAGTGCAAGCATCAGCAGTATCACACCGACGAAGCGTGGGAGATGATGTTTGTGCAACCAGACCACGATCGGGTTGAGCACCATTGCGATGAGCAAGACCAGCGCGAACAGCAGGATTACCGGCTGCAGTGCGCGCAAAATTAACCACACGATAAACAGGAAGAAAATCAGCCAGACGATACGGCAGGCTCCGTGGTAACTCAGCGGCGCATGCGGGTTCTCGTGATGCGTTTCGTCCATAATTTAAGGGAGCGACTGCTTCTCAGCGCTGGTGTCGATCGCCTTTGTAACAACGAATCCGCCTCCGCGCCAACCACCAATTGTAGTGATTTCCATATTCGCACGAGACTAGGCCACGGCTAGGCAAGCCACCGGCTACGGCGCGACAGGTGCACACGAATGGACACTAATTTTTTCGCCGTGTCCGCGATGCCGCCCCTCGCTGTAGTGGCAGCCGTGGCGGCCTTCGCAGCTGCTTCGGCGGAGTAGGCTGCCGGCTGCCAAGGTAATATCACGCAGGCGACACGCCTGCCTCTACAGTTCCAGCTAGGGTCGGGGTTTCGGATTTGGGCGCGCCCGTGGTGTAGGAGTAACTCTTGGGGCAGGTGTCGGAGTCGCGGTGGGCGTAGCAGTTGGAGTTGGCGTGGGTGTCGGGCTAGACGCTACGGGCACCATCGCATAGGCGTGAGTCTCGCCGTTGTGCACACCCGTGCCGACGATGACGCCGTTTTCGCTAATGCCATCTGCGGACGAGGAAGTGTTCATCGACAAATCCCAGCCCGAGCCGGGAGGGATGAGATCGGCAAGGCGATACGTGTTTGTTCCGTCATAAAGAAATGGAATCGAGAAAGCTGACGAATCGTTTCCCACCACCCAACCGGCTGAATTCACCGCGCGCGCGGACCCTTCGCTCGTGCCTGTAGCGAGAGGAACGGCAACGATTCCGCCTTGGTCCGACCAGATGAACGGCAATCCCGAGCCCTGGTTTAGCATGCTCGAACCGACCACGTAACCGGCGTTACTCACACCGAAGGCGAGCGCGCCATTCAACCCCGGCAACGCGCCGACTTCGAACGCCGTATTCTGACCGATATCATAGACGATCCCAACATTGCGCGCGGCATTCACCGGATCGATCCCCTGGCCCACGACCCGGCCTGAGTCGTTGATGCTGAATGCAGTGACGAAAAAACTTCCGGCCGGTGTGGTTTGCGTAATGATTGTGGCGCTGCCCCCGCTGTAGATCGCGCCCCGCTGTAAGCTGCCAGCGTCGACCGACCCGACAGCAACGCTCGAAGCGTTCACCGAGTTCGCGTCACCAAGCGTTTCGCCCGGTGGCAGCGGCAGTTGCGAAACGGCGCCATTTTGCCACATGACCGGTAACCGGCTGGTGCCGAAAAGTGTGGTAGCGGCAGTTCCCACCACGACGCCATTGTCGTTCGCGCTGTTCGAAACAGCGTAACTACGCCCGGCAAGATTTGGCAGCCCAACGATGCCGCCGTTGATTGTCCAGGTAAACGCCTGACTTCCGCCGGTGCGGATTGATCGGCCCACTGCAATTCCACCGTGCGACACACCGAATCCTTGGGAAGCATCATCGCCGGGATCAATCACGCCGATGTCATAGATCTGATACTGCGGAGTAGTCGCAGTAGCTCCGGAAATTATCGCGACCGATAGCAGCCCAGCGGTAAAGGCGATGAATCGGCAATTCCCTTTAGCGTTGGTTTTCATCGCGCTTCTACTAACCACGAATCCGCCTTCGCGCCAACCACCAATTGTAAGAGGTTTCGTATTCGCGCGAGCCATCCATCATCCAGCGTAGCCTCACTCTGGGGAGCATAGGCTGCCAGTCCGCCACAGGACGGATTCGCCGTGGTGAACCTGTCGTTTTCGGCAGCTTGCCGAAATCCTCCGCCAGGAATCATGGACCGATCACTACTCACTTACCACTTCTGCCTCGTTGGCTATGAACTTGGCCGTCGCACAGGCGTCGGACGCGGCCTCGGTGTGGGAGTAGCTCTCGGCGTCGACGTAGGTGTCCCCGTAGGTGTAGAAGTTGCCGTCGCAGTTGCAGTCGGTGTTGCGCTCGGTGTAACCGTGGGTGTTGCTGTTGCGGTAGCGGTTGCCGTTGGAGTTGACGTTGGTGTTATAGTAGCTGTTGAAGTCGCGGTCGGAGTAGGGCTGGGACTTACTGTAGGTGTCGGTGTAGGTGACGGTGGTGGACCGGTTTGCGCACAGTATCTGCCGCCACTATTCCCAGCGTCGGGATACCGAACGCCTCCGCCCCAAACGATCATCTCATCACCAGTCCACACTGCTGTGTGACTTCCTCGTCCAGCCGGTGCGTTAACCAGGCTAGTAGCAACCCAGCTGTCTGCGCCCGGCGTGTACCGCCCACCCGTGTCGAGAAGTGTGTTCCCGCTCGCAATTCCACCCCACACGATCATTTCACTGCCGGTCCAGACTGCGGTGTGATAGGCTCGGCTGCTTGGCGCATTGGTGGTCGTGGTCGCCGTCCAACTGTTCGCGGCAGGATTGTATCTGCCGCCTGTGTTCGAGTAGCTCGGAGCGTAGCCGCCCCAGATGATCATCTCATCTCCCGTCCAAACTGCTGTATGTGAATCCCGTGCAACAGGTGCATTAGTGATGCTGGTGGCTGTCCAGGTATTCGCGATCGGATTGTATCTCCCGCCGGTATCAAAATCGCCCGAGTCGTTGTAACCTCCCCACACAATCATTTCACTGCCGGTAAAGACTGAAGTGGGGGCAGCTCGCGCGGATGGAACGTTGCTAATGCTGACAGCTGTCCAACTGTTGGTTCCTGGGTTGTATTTACCGCCCGTATTCAAATAATGGTTGTTACCATTAGAAAAATATCCACCCCAAATTATCATCTCAGTCCCGCTCCACACGGCCGTGTGGTACAATCTCGCGGCGGGCGCGTTGGTAATGCTGGTAGCTGTCCAGCTATCGGTTCCCGGATTGTATCTGCCGCCGGTATTCAAACCCGTGCTGTTAACAGCGTCACCACCCCAAATAACCATTTCACTACCAGACCAGACGGCAGTGTGAAAATCACGTGCGCTAGGCGCATTCGTCGTGCTAGTAGCCGCCCAATCATCTGTACTAGGGCTGTACCTCCCGCCGGTGTTTATGACCGCCAATGAATAACCACCCCAAACGATCATCTCGGTGCCGGTCCAGACCGCAGTGTGGGCGCTTCGTGCGGAAGGCGCAGTCGCTGTGGGTACCCAACTATCTGCTGTCGGATCATATCTCCCGCCGGTGTTGAACTCAGAATACCCGGCCCATACAATCATTTCGCTGCCACTCCATACTGCTGTGTGACCCGTTCGGGCATCAGGTGCGTTGCTCGTCGTGGTCGGTGTCCAACTATTTGTGCTCGGACTGTATCTCCCGCCAGTGTTCTGATAGTTGTTACCATCAGTGCCAGCCCAGACGATCATTTGGCTACCAGTCCAGACTGCCGTGTGAGCGTATCGACCAGTAGGTGCGTTCGTAGTACTAGTGGCTGTCCAGCTATCCGTGCCGGGATTGTATCTCCCGCCGGTATTCAAATCACCACTGACATTACTGTGCCCGCCCCAGACGATCACTTCACTGCCGGTCCACACTGCCGTGTGCTGTTCTCTGCCAGCAGGCGCGTTGGCAGTGCTGGTAGCGGTCCAACTGTTTGTGTTGGGATTATATCTCGCTCCGGTGTTAACGTCGCTTATTCCATCGTATCCACCCCAGATGACCATTTCACTACCGGTCCATATTGCGGTGTGATACTCTCGGCTAGAAGGCGCGTTGGTCGTGCTAGTAACTGTCCAGTTGTCCATGTTCGGATTGTATCTGCCGCCGGTATTCAGAAGTGTGCTACCATCCCACCCTCCCCAGACAATCATTTCGGCACCGGTCCAAACTGCGGCGTGGGACTCTCGGCCACTCGGTGCGTTATTCGTACTTGTAGCTGTCCAACTGTCCGTGCCCGGATTGTATCTGCCGCCGGTGTTCGGGTGGCCGCCATCATAACCGCCCCAAACGATCATCTCTGTACCGGTCCAGACCGCAATGTGCGACTCTCGGCCGGTGGGTGCGTTGGTAGTGCTGGTAGGAGTCCATGTGTCTGTCCCGGGAGTATACCTCCCGCCGGTGTTAGAGAAGGCATCGGCATAACCTCCCCAGATAATCATTTCAGCACCGGTCCAGACCGCCGTGTGACCAAATCGGCCAAAAGGCTCGGCATTGGTAGCCGCCCAAGTGTCATCACTGCAGCCGCCTTCCGCTATTGTAGGAAGCGTATAGGCAAAAGTGGCAGACGAGCCTGCGTCACCGATTTGATTCTCCGCTCTACTCAGCCAAGACTCCAACGGCTCCTTCGACCATACGACTGTAGCGAGCTTTAAGTGCTCACCTGTCTTGTCCATCACTGCCGTCGTATAATAACGCGTCTCGTCTTCCTGCAAGGCGCTCAATACTCCGGTTTTGACATGTGTCATCGTCGCCGCTTTTGCAGGCGAGCCGCCTCCGCCAGAAGCTACGGACGAGGCAGGCACGCCTGCCGTTACAGTGCTGTCCCCAAAGGTTGCTATCAATGTTTGGACGGTTTGGTCCCACTCGCGGCCATTGACCGTCATTCTGTGTGCAAGGTCGTCGTTTTCTTTTCCGTGGGCACTACCGCTTCTGACCAATTCAATCTCGGTGTACTTGCCGCTGAGTTGCTTCATCTGCTCGACTGAGGCATACGCTCGTAGTTCAGCCTCCGTGCGCTGTTTCAGTTCGCCGTGAATTGTTTGGTCACGGGCGTACCAGCTTGTCAGTAAACGTTCAGCTAGTGCTGGCCTCGCTAGGCACTCTGCGATGACAAAAGGATTGTTGCCGAGCGCTTCAAGGAGTTCGCGCAAGACCTCGGACTGTTTACTGTGCTTTGCCATCCGATCCATTTCAGCCTGTAATTGTTCAGCTGTAATCGGCCGTTGCCAGTAATGCTCCAGCGCCTGCGACTTGCGCAAGTAGTCTTCGACTTTCCTTTCCAGCTGTGCCTGAGACATCACTGCGTCGAGCGAAGGCTTAAGATCGGGACGTTCCTTCGGCCAGATGCGGTGACGCCAGTAAACATCTTCAATTGCGCGCTGGTAGGCTACGCGTTCTGAGAACGTCAGAGTTTGCGGCTCGATTTGTGGTGACGCGTTCTTGTGCACGAGCGCTAGGAGTGTTCCTGTGACGAGAAAAAGCGCAGCTCCGCAAATCATGAGAGCAAGTAAACTGCACCGATTTAGAAAGATGTCCCGAACGCGGGGCTTCTTTTTCATATGTTAGTTACAATGTCAGGGTTCCAGCTGGTTAGTTAGTGATGGGCTCACTCAGGGACGCGGCACCGGTGTAGGACGCGGTCTAGGTGTAGGCGTACATCTTCCCGTGCAAGGCGTCGGCGTTGGAGTTGCGGTTGCAGTTGGTGTTGGAGTAGGCGTTGGCGCGCCGGATTGCGCGCAGTATCTGCTGCCGGTGTTCAATAGGTTCCCGTCAATATCAACTCCCCCCCAAACGATCATTTCGCTGCCGGTCCAGACGGCTGTGTGAGCGTATCGAGCATTGGCTGCGTTAGTGGTGCTCGTGGCTGTCCAAGTGTCTGCGCCGGGTTCATATCTGCCGCCCGTGTTGAAGGGGCTGACGTCGTCAATTCCGCCCCAGACGATCATTTCACTGCCAGTCCCGACTGCCGTGTGACTGTATCGGGCGGTGGGCGCATTGGCAATGCTGGTGGCTGCCCAACTATCCGTGCCGAAATCGTATCTCCCACCGGTGTTCAAACGGTTGGTGCCATCAGACCCGCCCCAGACGATCATTTCATTGCCAGCCAAGATTGCCGTGTGCCTGTCTCTGGCAGCTGGCGCGTTGGTGGTGCTGGTGGCTGTCCAGCTATCGGTGTTGGGATTGTATTTGCCGCCAGTGTTAAAAAACATCGGGAACGCCGCCGACCCACCCCAGATAATCATTTCACTGCCGGTCCACACCGCTGTGTGGTCGACTCGGCCAGCTGGCGCGTTGGTAGTGCTGGTGGCTATCCAGTTATTGGTGCTGGGATTGTATCGTCCGCCGCTGTTGAAATAGACAGCATCGCCGCCGCCCCAGACGATCATTTCGCTGCCAGTCCAAACTGCTGTGTTCGAATTTCGCGCGGCGGGTGCGTTCGTAGTGCTTGTGGCTGTCCAGCTGTCGGTGCCGGGATTGTATTTTCCGCCAGTGTTCAGACTGTGGGTGCCATCATATCCTCCCCAGACGATCATTTCACTGCCAGTCCAGACTGCCGTGCGAACGTCTCGACCGGTGGGCGCGTTGGTGGTGTTGGTGGCTGTCCAACTGTCCGTGCTGGGGTTGTATTTCCCGCCGGTGTTCGTGTAGTTAAGGTCGATAATTCCGCCCCAAACGATCATTTCGGTACCCGTCCACACTGCCACGTGACCGTCTCGCATAGAAGGCACATTGGTGAGGCTCGTAGGAGTCCACGTGTCATCGGTGCAGCCGTTCGGCCCATCCGACATGATAGGAAACGTATGGCTAGCACTCGCCGTTGCCACTAGTGGTCTCGCCGTGCCGTGAAATCTTTGATGGTGACCATAGGAGCTTGTCACCAATTGCTCCGACAGCACGGGTCGGGCAAGACACTCCGCGATGACAAACGGATCGTTGCCGAGCGCTTCAAAGAGTTCGTGCAACACCTCAGGTTGTTTGGTGTGCTTTGCCATGCGATCCATCTCGGCTTGCAACTGCTCAGCGGTGATTGGCTGTTGCCAGTAATCTTCCAGTGCTTGTGATTTCCGCAGGTAGTCTGCGACTTTGTCTTCCAGTTGCGCCTGAGACACTACTGCGTCGAGCGATGGCTTCGGATCGGGGCGCTCCTTCGGCCAGATCCGGTCACGCCAGTAAACGTCCTCGATAGCTCGCTGATAAGCGACGCGTTCTTCGAAGCTGAGTGTTCTTTGATTGACGTTGGCTGGCGCTTCGGGACGGAAGGCAAGAAGCGCCCCAGTTATCACTGAACATGCGGCTATGCAAAGAAGCAGAAGCAACAAGACGCGCGGACTAAAAAAGGCCGACTGAGTAAATGACTTTCTCTTCACGGGGGGATTTATGGGTTACTGGTTGCCGATCACGAATCACAGATCACCTTTCACGCTTCTTCTAGGGCGGCGTCGGGCGAGGGCGCGGAGTCGGGCGTGGCCTGGGTGTGGGTGAACACCTACCCGTGCTTGGTGTGGGAGAAGGCGTCGGCCCTTGAACTTCAAACGACCCGATATCGATGCGACCATTGACGACACGATCGAAGCCTAGCCCTCGCTGGTCGTACAACGGAGGCGGCGTAAAGCTTGGGTCACCTGCATCAATCGCTGGACTGCCCTTCAACAACGCGTGTGTGAATGTCGGACCACCGTTGTCCTGTAATGGACCTAGCACCGGATCGGTGTTGATCTGGTCCCCAGGGCCAGTCAGGAAACCACCGCCATCATCGTTGCTGAGGTTGTAGCCGAGTGATGTGAATGCGCCGCCATTGTTGAAGAAGTTTCCCGCTGCGCTCGCTTTGAAGATCGTGTTAACAAAACTAACTGGGGCGCTGCCGTTCTCGCCTTCGTCGTAGATGCTATCGCCCGCAGCATCAGCAGAGTTGCCGCCAAAAGTGCTATTGCTCAGCATTAGCGGTGCGCTGCCATTCTCCCCGTCATTATAAATCGCGCCTCCCACGACGATAGATGAGTTATCGGTAAAAGTGCTGTTGTTTATGGTGAGCGCGCCAAGAAAGTTGGCAATTCCGCCACCATCGCCGCCGAAGGTCGAGTTGCCACTAAAGGTGCTGTCAAATACAATGAGCATCGCGTGGTCGTTGTAGATACCACCGCCACTGCCCGTGCCCATGTTGCCAGCCGAGTTGCCGCTGAAGGTGGCCTCGTTGAGAGTTACCGTCGCATTCCCCAGCTGACCGAAATTGTAGATGCCACCCCCGGGAAACGACGCCGAGTTGTCGCTAAAAGTACTGTTGTTTACTGTCACCGTCGTCGGGTTCGGCGACTGGTTGCTATCGTTGTAGATGCCGCCCCCGAAGTCAGCGGAGTTGCCGCTGACCGTGCAGGTGCTCAACGTTAGCGCGGAGTGATCGTTGTAAAAGCCCCCGCCGTTGCCGTTCGTAATAGTCAACCCCGAAATGATGACGCTCCTGCTGGACGCGAGGTGAAATACGCGACTCTTGGCGTTACCGTTTACGGCCAGATTGGCAGACCCGGGACCTGAAATGTTAATGCTGTGATTCACGAGTAGCTCGCCGCTCGTAAGGGTAATTGTACCAGTGACTGCGAACGTGATCTCATCGCCGTCGTTTGCATCGGTGAGCGCCTGGCGCAGTGAGCCAGGACCGCTGTCGTTTGTGTTCGTAACTGTGATGATATTCGTCGGCGCTTCAGCGCGGAGGAAGGCCAGGAGTGTCCCTGTGACGATGAAACAGGCGGCTGCGCAAGGCAGCAAGGTCAGTAACACGCGTCGACTGCAAAAAGCCGAATGGGCGATCAACTTCTTTTTCATGTCAGGCTACGGACTGGGCCGCGGCCACGGAGTAGGACGGGACGACGGTGGAGGCGGTACTGGTGTTACGTGTGGCGCCGGGGTAGGCCGCGCCTTCGGCGCTGGACGAGATCTCGGTGTAGGAGTAGGTCTCGGAGTGCTGCTCGGTGTTCCTGTTACTGTGGGTGTAGCAGTAGGCGTCACCGACGGAGTTGTACTTGGTGTGCTGCTAGGGGTCGCCGTCGACGTCGCAGTAGGGCTTGGGCTAGCCGTAACTGTAGATGTGGCCGTCGGTGTAGGAGTCGGCGGCGGACCAGATTGTGCACAGTATCTCCCCCCGGTCCTGAAAAAGGTAATGTCATCAGTGCCGCCCCAAACGATCATTTGACCCCCAGCCCAGAACGCGGTGTGAGCATATCGCGCCGATGGCGCGTCGGTGATACTAGTCGCCTCCCAGGTGTCGGAGTCTGGATTGTATCTGCCACCAGCTTCAGGATACTTTAACATATTAAAGCCACCCCAAACGATCATCTCAGCGCCCGTCCATACTGCTGTGTGATATTGTCTAGCAGTAGGTGTATTGACGGTGTTAGTCGCCAGCCAAGCATTAGTGCTCGGGTTGTATCTCCCACCTGTGTTGAGAGAGTTTAACGGATCACTTGCGCCGCCCCAGACGATCATTTCCGTGCCGGTCCACACGGCCGTGTGAGCTTCTCGAATGGAAGGCGCGTTAATAGTCGTAGTCGCCAGCCAGCTATCCGTATCTGGATTGTATCTCCCGCCGGATTGCAAAGTGACGAAACCGTCAAATCCACCCCACACAATCATGTCGCCACCGGTCCAGACCGCTGTATGAATATATCGCGCTTCGGGCACGTTGGTGGTGCTTGTTGCTGTCCAACCATCTGTGACAGGGTTGTATCTCCCGCCTGTGTCAAGCGGAACTCCTCCTCCCGCTTCTCCGCCCCAGATGATCATCTCGCTACCAGTCCATACCGCCGTGTGGCTGCTGCGGGCAGGCGGCGCGTTGCTGGTAGTCGTAGCTGTCCAACTGTCCGTAGTCGGATTATATCTGCCGCCGGTATTCGAAGACATCGGGTTAGCTCCGCCCCAGATGATCATTTCGCTGCCAGTCCAAACCGCTGTGTGACCCACCCGGGCAGCAGGCACGTCGGTAAGGCTGGTTGCAACCCAACTGTCGGTGCTCGGATTGTATCTGCCGCCGGTGTTCAAGAAGACGAAATTAACGCCTATACCGCCCCAGACGATCATTTCCGTGCCAGTCCAGACTGCGGTGTGAGACGCTCGCGCGGATGGCGCGGTGATTAGAGCGGTAGCGGTCCAAGTGTCGTCGATACACCCGCCCTCGGCATCTGATCCGGCGATTGCGAGCAAAGCGTAGCCAATGGATGTTGTTACATTTGCGTTCCGGGGACAAGGGGACTGGCTTACTTCCTCGTTGGCCACGGGCGAACGTCGAGCCGACTGAAAAAGACGCTCCGTCAGCAGTTGCCTAGCTAGACACTCTGCCATAACAAATGGGTCGTTACCGAGCGCGTCGAAGAGCTCGCGCAGCATCTCGGGCTGCCTGGTGTGCTTTGCCATGCGAGCCATCTCAGCCTGTAACTGCTCAGCTGTGATCGGCCGTTGCCAGTAATCGTCCAGCGCTTGGGATTTGCGCATGTAATCAGCGACTTTCTTTTCCAGCTGCGCCTGCGACATCACCGCATCGAGCGATGGCTTGGGATCGGGGCGTTCTTTGGGCCAGATCCGATGACGCCAGTAAACTTCCTCAATCGCCCGCTGGTAAGCTACGCGTTCTGCAAAGGTTAGTGTGCGTTGCGGAACATTCGCGGGCGCTTCGCTCCGGAGAAATGCGGGTAATGCGCGTGTTACGAGCAAACAGGCGGCTGCGCAAACGAGGAGAACGACTAGCGCTCGACGACTGACGGATGCGGAATCAAGAGGGGATTTCTTCTGCATTGGAGGGGTCGATTAGAGCCGCCGCTTGTAGCCGACACGCGGAGAGGTGTCAACGCTTTTTACTCCGCCATCGGAATTTCGACCATACAAGAGATCCGCGCGGCTGTGAGCGGCGAAAGACAGACTCCGAAGCCCGTCTGCAAGGACAGCCAAAATGGCTATCTTCGTTTTAACCTTGTAACTTTTGTAACTTTTTTAAACCTTGTCTTGCTGTGTCATTCAATCATTTCGGATTTTTGCCCGAGGTCGTGCGTGGAACGCAGGCTATGGGATTCGTGGAGCCGACCGCGATCCAGCTTCGCGCGTTTCCGATTGTCCTTGCGGGAAAAGATTTGATTGGCACCGCACAAACCGGTACCGGCAAGACCGCGGCGTTTGCTTTACCCATTCTGACGTTGCTGGCAAAGCACGGCGGCTTGCGTTGTCTCGTGCTCGAGCCTACGCGTGAACTGGCGGCGCAAGTGGAAACAGCGTTTCGTGATTATGGCCGCTTCACAGATTTGCGAGTGAGTCTTGTGCACGGCGGCGTCGGTTACGGAAAACAACGCGAAGAACTCAAGCGCGGCGTCGACATTCTTGTCGCTACACCTGGACGCCTGCTCGATCTGCTGGAGCAGCGTACGATGAGTCTCAAAGAGATAAAAATTCTCGTCCTCGATGAAGTGGACCGGATGCTGGATATGGGTTTTCTGCCCGACGTGCGCCGGATTGTTGAGAAAATCTCAACAAAACGACAAACTTTGCTGTTTTCGGCTACGTTGCCTCCGGAGATCGAACGTCTGGCGGCATGGGTGCTGCGCGATCCTGAGTTAGTGGAAATTGGCGTACGCCGTTCGCCTGCGGAAACAGTCACCCACGCGGTTTACCCCGTTGCT
>Ga0137407_10002843_pt1 | contig 11437 bp, 8 predicted proteins | sample CZOMad2_2_16fung_FD_108410 | JGI IMG/M metagenome (GOLD analysis project Ga0137407, IMG submission 108410) | Vadose zone soil fungal communities from Angelo Coast Range Reserve, California, USA - CZOMad2_2_16fungal (Illumina Assembly) | ecosystem: Environmental > Terrestrial > Soil > Vadose zone...
CCTCCCGCCGGAAGAGCACGTGCTGATCACGATGCGCAATGCCAAGACGATGCTCGACTGCGGCTACACGAGCGTGCTGTCCGGCGCCTCGGCCAAGCCGCGTCTCGACATCGTGATCCGCAATGAGATCAACGCCGGTCGCCTCCCGGGCCCGCGCTATCTCGCCAATGGACCGGAGATCACCGTCACGGGCGGGCTCGGCGACGAGAACGAGCTGCATCTGCCGCATCTCGAGACGCCGACGTTCGCGTGGGTCGCGGACGGGCCCGACGAAGTGCGAAAGATCTGCCGGCTGCTCGTCCGCGAGGGGACCGATCTGTTCAAGCTCAACGTGTCGGGCCACGCGGGTCCGCCCGACGGCCGGGCCGACCGCGCCGTGATGACCGACGCCGAGGTGGGGGCGGCCATGGAGATCGCGCGGGCCTGTGGCGTTCGAGTGTGCGCCCACGCCCGCAGCGCGGACTCGGTGAAGATGTGCGTCCGGCACGGCCTCGGCATCATCTATCACGCCAACTTCGCCGACGAGGAAGCGCTCGACCTGCTCGAAGCCAACCGTGACTGGTGCTTCGTCGTGCCGGCGCTCGGCTTCACCTATCAGGCGTGCTACGCGGGGAGCGACTGGGGCTTCACCCCGGAGATGGTCCGCGCGCGCGGTCTCACGAAGCAGCTGGAGACGTCCATCGACACGATGGGCCGGATGCGCAAGCGCGGCATCCGGGTGCTTCCCGGCGGCGACTACGGGTTTGCGTGGAACCCGCACGGGACCTACGCGCGCGATCTCCTGCTGTTCGTCGACGTGCTCGGCTTCACGCCCATGGAGACCCTCGTCGCGGCGACCAGGATGGGTGGCGAGATCATGGGGCGGCCGAACGAGCTGGGCCAGATCAAGCCGGGCTTCCTCGCCGACCTCTTGCTCGTCGACGGCGACCCGCTCACCGACATCAAGCGGTTACAAGATCGGGACGCCTTGCTCGTGATCATGAAGGACGGCCATCTGCACAAGGCGCCGTGAGCGCCTCGTGAAGCGGAGCACGGACCGAATCCTCACGACGCATACCGGAAGCCTCCCCCGGCCCAAGGACCTGCTCGGCCTCTTGCGTGATCGGGAGGAGGCCCGCCCGATCGAGGTCCCCCTGCGGGAGCGTACGCGCTCGGCGGTGCTCGACGTGGTGAAGAAGCAGCGCGAGACCGGACTCTCGGTCGTCAACGACGGCGAGCAGGGCCGCGCCGACTACACGATCTACGTCAAGGACCGGCTGACCGGTTTCGCGGGCGAGAGCTCGTCGTGGCCCAACCCCGATGCCGAGGAGTTCCCGGAGTGGACCGAGATGGCGCGACAGCTCGCGCCGCCGTTCCAGAAGCGGCCGGCGTGCACCGGTCCCGTGGAATGGAAGGACTGGCCGGCGGTCGAGCGTGACATCCAGAATCTCAAGGACGCCGCGACATCCACCGGCGCCGATGAGGTCTTCATGACCTCGCCCTCGCCGGGGCAGATCGGGCGCTTCCTCCAGAACCGCTACTATCCGAGCGACGAGAAGTACCTCTACACCCTGGCCGACGTGATGAAGCGCGAGTACCAGGCCATCGTCGCCGCCGGTTTCGTCTTACAAATCGACTGTCCCGATCTCGCGCTGGGCCGCCACACGCAGTTCTCGCACCTGGGCCTTCGCGAGTTCCGCGACATCGCCGCCATGCACGTCGAGGTTCTGAACTACGCGGTCGCCGACATCGCGCCCGACCGGATGCGCATCCACGTCTGCTGGGCCAGCACCGGCGGGCCGCATCATCGCGATCTGCCGCTCCGGGACATCGCCGACGTCGTGATCAAGGCGCGACCCTCCGGGCTGGTCATCGCCGGCGCGAACCCGCGACACGAGCACGAGTGGAAGGTGTGGAGGGACGTCAAGCTGCCGGACGGCAAGGTGCTCGTCGCCGGCGTGATCGACTCGACCACGAACTTTATCGAGCATCCGGAGCTGGTGGCGGAGCGGATCGAGCGTTACGCCGGCGTGGTCGGCCGCGAGAACGTCATCGCCGGCGTCGACTGCGGATTCGGCACCTTCGCCGGTCGAGTCCAGGTCGACACGAACATCGTCTGGCACAAGCTCCGCGCGCTCGTCGAGGGCGCGAGCCTCGCCTCGCGAGCGCTGTGGTGAGCCTCACCCTTCTCGTGGCGTCGCGGCCGACCCCGGCCCGAGCACGATCAGCGCGGCGCTGATCGCCTGGAGCGCCGCGCACGCGCCGAGCGCGGCCCCGTAGGTTCCGGCCCAGTCGCGCACGACGCCCACGAGCGAAGGGCCGAACGCGAACGTCAGCTGATTGATCCCGACCACGAGGCCGACGAGCCCGCTGAAATGCTCGCGCGGCCACTCGACGCCGAGAATCAGTCCCGGCAACGTCGTCAGGTTTCCCACGCCGAGGCCGAACAGCGCGCAACCCGCATAGACGCCGACGGTCGACGGCTCGCGCGCGAGCAGGGCGAGGCCGGCGAGCTGGATGATCAAGGTCGCGCTCGCGACCAGGCGCGGGTTCACCCTGTCGACCACGAAGCCCGTCGCCAGACGCCCGACCAGTGCCGCTGCCGTCGTCAGGCTGACGGCCCGCGCGGCACCGAACGCGCCGAGCGTGGGCGTCACGAGCGCGACCATGTGCGTGAGGACGCCGACCTGCGCCGCGAGGCCGAGCGCGAACGGGGCCGATACGCTCCAGAAGCGCCACGTGCCGAGCGCGTCCCTGCGCCAGCGCCGATCGGTGTCGGCTGGAGGGCCGGCGGGCGCTCGGCGAGGCGGATCGCCGTCGGGACCTAGCCCGAGCGCTTCGGGCCCGCGCCGCATGACGCCAGCGGCCACCGCCAGGAGCACCAGGAGCAGCACGAGCGCGGCGGTCGTGAGCGCGCGCGCGAAGCCGAGCACGCCGACGAGGTGGATCAGCGCGGGCGCGACGAGCACCCCGCCGAGGGTCGCCCCGTTGAATGCGAGGCTCACGGCCAAGCCTCGCCGCCGCTGGAACCACGGGGCGAGGATGATGTTGATCGCGGCGCCGCTCATGGCGCCCCAACCCACCGACATGACCAGGAAGACCGGATAGAGCTGCCATGGGTGGCTGACGACTCCGAGCGTCGCGAGGCCGGCGGCCATCGCGGCGGCGCCGGTCGCCACGACCACGCGCGACCCGAAGCGCTCGTACACGGACGCGATCGCCGCGGTCAGGAGCGCGCCGGCGACGTAGTAGACCGTGACCGGCGCCGACACGACGGACGCCGACCATCCGTGCAGCTGCTGGAGCGTGGCGACGTACACGGCGATTCCATAGAAACCCAGGCCGAAGCTCCCGAGCGCCATCACGAACGTGGCGGCCACGACGTTCCAGCCGTAGAAGTATCGCGCGCTCATGTCCGCTCACGACGCTATCGGCTGCGCGCGCCTCTGTCTCGCCGTTTTCGGACGTGATCGTCCGCGCGGGCTCGCGGCGCGACCAGCGCGTGCTAGGCTTCGCGACGTGAGGAACGGCGGTACGCTCGACCCGAAGGCCTGCGATCGCGCGCGCATCGCCCGGGACCCGCGCTTCGACGGCGCGTTCTACACGGGCGTGCGGACGACGCGGATCTACTGCCGGCCCACGTGCCCGGTGAAGCCCGCCAAGTCGAGGAACGTCGTGTTCTTCCCGACCGCGGCCGCGGCCGAGCGCGCGGGGTTCCGGCCGTGCCTGCGGTGTCGACCGGAGACGGCGCCGGGGACACCCGCGTGGCGCGGCGCGGCCGCGACAGTGTCACGCGCGCTCCGTCTCATCGAGCGCGGATTCCTCGACGGCGAGGCGAGAGTCGAAGATCTCGCCGACACGCTCGGCATGACGGCCCGGCATCTACGCCGGTTGTTCCTGCGCCACGCCGGCGCCTCGCCGACCGCGGTCGCGGCGACCCGGCGCGTGCAGCGCGCGAAGGCCCTCGTCGACTCCACGGCGATGTCGATGTCCGCGATCGCGTTCGCCTCCGGGTTCGCGAGCATCCGACGCTTCAATTCGGCCTTCCGCTCGGTCTATCGGCGATCACCGACGGCCGTTCGCCACGCGCGCCTCAGGCGGGCCAGCCATCGCCGTCACGCGGCGCGGGCGGCCGTCGCGGCGATTCGGCCGATCCGGGCTCGAGGGGCCGTCGCGCACCGCGCCGTTGCCGAGCCTCGAGCCCCGTGGCACTCTTCCGCCGGGAGGAGCCGACCATGGCAAAGGGCACGCTGATCGCCGCGATGAACATCGGGCAAGCCGCCGAGGACGAATTCCAGGACTGGTACGACACAGAGCACCTGCCGGAGCGGCAGCGCGTCCCCGGCTTCCTCGTGTGCCACCGCTGGATCGGCGCGACCGACCGCAAGATCTCGGTCGCGACCTACGACCTCGACAACGTCAAGGTGCTGGTGAGCCCGGCCTATCTGGCCATCGGCGGCGCGAACCTGTCGCCGTGGTCGAAGCGAGTCACCGGGCGGGTCGAGCGGCTGATGCGCTTCGAGGGGGAGCAGATCCTTCCGGGCGACCAGCTTCCCCCGGCCGACGCGGGCGGCTTGCTCCTCAACGCCATGAACATCGCGCCCGAGCACGAGGCCGAGTTCAACGAGTGGTACGACAAGGAGCACATCCCGGCGCTCGCCGCCGTCCCCGGCGTGCTCTGCGCCCGGCGCTTCCGCGGCACCGGCAACCGCAAATACGTCGCGCTCTACCATCTCGCGACGCCCGAGGTTCAGGACTCGGCCGAGTGGAAGCAAGCGCGCCAGAGCGACTGGACCAGCCGGCTCCAGCCACACTTCCGCGATCACCTGCGCCTGGTTCTACGGCGTTACGTCCGCGGCGCCTAGCCGGACGACGATCCGAGAGGGGAGCGAGCCATGATTCTCGAGCGCTTCAAGGTTCCGGTGAAGGATCAGGTGTTCGTCGCCGAGGCGGCGCTGCGTCGCACGGTGACGCAGATCTTCGAAAAGCTCGGCCTGACCCCCGAGGACGCGGCCGAGGGCGCGGACGTCCTCACGATGACGGACCTGCGCGGCGTCGAGACGCACGGCGTGTCGAACATGCTGCGCGCCTACGTCCGGGACTACAAGGCCGGCAAGCTCGATCCGCGGCCGGGCTGGCGGATCGCCCGCGAATCGCCGGGCACGGCGGTGATCGACGCCGAGCGGCGCCTGGGCATCATGGTCGGCCCCAAGGCGATGCGGCTGGCGATCGACAAGGCGCGGCGCGTCGGCGTCGGCGCGGTCACCGTGTTCAACAGCGGGCATTTCGGCGCGATCGGCCACTACGCGATGCAGGCGGCCGAGCAGGGCATGGTCGGCGTCTGCTTCACCGGCGCCGGGCTCAGCGTGGTGCCCACCTTCGCCGCGAAGCCGCTGCTGGGCACGAACCCGATCGCGCTCGCCGCGCCGGCGCGGCACGAGGCGCCGATGCTCTTCGACGCCGCGACCTCCGCGATCGCCGGCAACAAGATCCGGCTCGCCATGCGCGTGGGCTCCCCGCTCCTGCCGGGCTGGGTCACGGACAAAGAAGGCATCCCGATCATGGAGGAGAAGCCCGTCTTCGACCGCGACGAGTTCTATCAGGCGCCGCTCGGCGGCACGCGCGAGCAGGGCTCGCACAAGGGCTACGGCTTCGCGATGATGGCCGAGGTCCTGTCCACCGTGCTCTCGGGGGCCCTGCCCACGATGCTATCGGCCGGCAGCGGATCGAAGAATCACTTCGCGGCCTACAACATCGAAGCCTTCACCGACCCCGAGCAGTTCAAGGACACGATGGACGGGATGCTCAAGACCCTGAGAACGGCGACACCAGCGCCGGGTCAGGAACGCGTTCTCTACCCAGGGCTGTCGGAGGCCGAGGAGGTCCAGCACCGCCGCGCCCACGGAATCCCCCTCCACAAGGAAGTCGTCCAGTGGTTCGGCGTGTGCACGGGGGAGATGGGCCTCGAGCCGCTGGTGACCTTGCGTTAGGGGTCGTCGCGTCACGGTCGTCGACCGTGGCCTTGAGCCGCCGCCAGCTCGGGAACCCATACTCCCGGGCGACCAGGAGCTGAGCGTCACTGAGCTTTGCGGCGTCGTCGAGCAGGCGCATCTCGTTGAGGCGCTGCTTGGCTTCGTTCCGGAGGTGCTCGAGGTTGGCGCGGGCGGGCAGCTCGTGTGACGAGCCCATGACGAACCTTCCTTCCTTTTCGCAGGTGCAAGGCCCTTGCGTTGTGCCCGGCGTCCGCGAGCTGCGGGCAGGAAGTCAGGTTATGTCGCTGCGTCTACCGATAGAGTGGGCTGAGCCCTTCACGCGGACCGTCGGCCCCTCGATCGGGCCGATGCAGAGCATATCGCAAGATCCAGTACCGCGCGAGTCGTGCGCGCGGATGTATAAGCGTCGGCTCGGCATCGGCACCATACATCGTGTCGCGCGACGCGGATGGCCTGATGTATCGGGAATTGACGGCGCGTCGTCTCCGGCGCGATCCTTCGCGTCGAGGAGAGAGCATGATGACCACGAAGGATCTGGATACGTTCTTCGAGGCCGGCTGGAACGCCCACGACGTCGACCTGCTCATGACCTTCATGTCCGACGATTGCGTCTTCGAGGGCGTCGCGGGCCCGGAGGCCTGCGGCACGCGCCACATCGGGCGCGAGCGCGTGCGCGAGGCGTTCGGCCGCGTGTTCACCGCGTTCCCGGACGCTCGCTTCGGCGGCGCGCGGCACTTCGTGTCGGGCGACCGCGGCCTCTCGGAGTGGATTTTCACCGGCACGGCCGGCGATGGCCGGAAGGTCGAGGTCAACGGCTGCGACGTGTTCACGTTCCGCCACGACAAGATCGCGGTCAAGAGCTCGTTCTTCAAGAACCGGACGGCCTCATGACGACTCGCCGGCGGCTCGCCCTTAGATTCGGGCTCGGCATGGCTTCCGGCGTGTTGTTCGTGCTAACGTCTGGCGCCATGGCTACCGAGATCTCGCCCGCTGTGCGGTCCGAGCTAGCTCCTTCCGGAAAACTCAGGGTGGGGCTCAACCATGGGAACTTCCTGCTGGTCACACAAGGCTCGTCCGCGACCGAACCCCGCGGCGTCGCGCCCGACGTGGCTCGCGAGCTCGGCAAGCGGCTCGGAGTGCCCATCGAGTTCATCAAATTCGACAGCGCGGGCAAGCTGGGTGACGGCGCGAAGTCCGGCGCGTGGGACGTGGCGTTTCTCGGAGCCGAGCCGCAGCGAGCTGCCGAGATCGCCTTCACCGCCGCATATCTGGAAATCCCGTCGACGTACCTCGTCCCCGCGGGCTCGCCGATTCGCTCCGTCGCCGAGGTCGACCGTGAGGGCGTGCGGATCGCCGTGGCCGAGCAGAGCGCCTACGGTCTCTACCTGGCCCGGACGATCAAGCACGCGAAGCTGGTCACGACTCAGGGCCTCGATTCGTCCTTCGACGTGTTCGTCGCCCAGAAGCTCGAGGCCCTGGCCGGGCTCAAGCCGAGGCTCCTGACCGACGTCCAGAAACTCCCGGGCGCCCGGATTCTGGACGGGCAGTTCACGGCCGTCCAGCAAGCGATCGGCACCCCGAAAAACCGCGAGGCTTCGGCGAGCTTCCTGCGCGCGTTCGTCGAGGACGTGAAGGCCTCCGGCCTGGTGGCCGAGGCGATTTCCCGGAACGGCGCGCAGGGTGTCTCGGTCGCTCCGCCCGCTCCGGCCCGGTAGTACGCGACCTCTAGCCCGGGCAGGTGGGGCAATCGGTTGGGGTATCATCAACCGGATGTCCCCCCACGCCCTGACCGCGCTTGCCCTGGGTCTCACTCTCCTGCTGAGCGGTTGCCAGGGGCAGGGCTCGGTCGGCGCCGAGGAGCAAAAGAGCAAGCCGGCCGCCCCGCCGGCGCGCGAGGTGAAGGTGACACCCGCCGCGGAGCGGATCGTGGCGCGCACCGTATCAGCCACCGGAACCCTGGCGGCCGACGATCAGGTGGTGCTCGGCACGAAGGTCGCCGGGCGTCTGGCCGAGATTACCGTCGACCTCGGAACCCGCGTGAAGAAGGGCCAGGTCATCGGCAAGCTGGACCAGAACGATTTCAAGTTCCGCGTCGAGCAGGCCGAGGCCTCTCTGCAACAGGCGCGCGTCCGCCTCGGGCTTTCGGCCACGGGCAGCGATGAGCGCGTCGATCCCGAGCAGACGGCGATCGTCCGCCAGGCCCGCGCGATGCTCGACGACGCGCGACTCACGCGCGACCGCAGCATCAGGCTCGCGCAGCAGGAGCTGATCGCCCGCGCTCAGCTCGACACGGCGGAGGCGGCGCTCCAGGTGTCGGAAGGGCGCTACCAGGACTCGCTCGAGGAGGTCCGCAACCGCCAGGCCGTGATCGCTCAGCGACGCTCCGAGCTCGATCTAGCCCGGCAGCAGCTGACCGACACGGTGATCCTGTCGCCGCTCGACGGCGTGGTGAGCCTCAAGCAGGCGTCGGTGGGTGAGTATCTGGCCGCGGGCACGCCGATCGCGACGATGGTGCGCGTGCATCCGCTCAGGCTGCGGGTGCCGGTTCCTGAGCGTGAGGGCGCCGGCGTACGCGCCGGGCACGCGGTGACGTTGACCGTCGAGGGCGATCCCACCGTCTATCGCGGCCGCGTGGTTCGCCTCTCGCCGATCGTCCAGGAACAGAATCGCACCTTGATGGTCGAGGCGGAGGTGCCGAACGAGCGCGGGTTCCTGCGCCCGGGCTCCTTCGCGCGCGTCGACATCATGACCGAGGTGAGCCAGCCGGTCGTGAGCGTTCCCGCGAGCGCGGTGATCGTCTTCGCCGGCGTCGAGAAGGTGTTGATCGTCCGCCAGGGCAAGACGGCTGAGGTCCGGGTGACGACCGGCCGCCGTCTGGGCGAGGACGTCGAGATCATCGAGGGCCTCAAGCGCGGCGATCCCGTGGTCGCCCGCCCGGGGAACCTCGTCGGCGGCCAACCGGTTACGGTGGTCCCCTAGGCCGCCATGCAAAAACTCGCCGAAGTCTGCATCAAGCGTCCGGTGTTCGCGACCATGCTCGTCATGGCGTTCGTGGTCGTCGGCGCCGCCAGCTGGTTCCGGCTGGGCGTCGATCGTTTCCCGGCTGTCGACCTGCCGACCGTGAACGTGCGCGTCGAGCTGCCGGGCGCCTCCAGCGAGGAGGTCGAGACCCAGGTCGCGCAAAGGCTCGAGGAGCAGATCAACACGATCCAGGGGATCCAGGAGCTGCGCTCGATCTCCGGGCCCGGCGCCGTGATCGTGATCGTCACGTTCAACCTGAACCGCCAGATCGACGTGGCCGCCCAGGACGTGCGCGACAAGGTGGCCATCGCGGTTCGCAACCTCCCGCGCGAGATCCTGCCGCCGGTCGTCTCGAAGTTCGACAACGACCAGGCGCCCGTCGTCACGATCGCGCTGTCCGGCGAGCGGTCGCTCCGCGAGCTGACCGAGATCGCCGACAAGACCGCGCGTCCCATGCTGGAGCGCTCGGCCGGCGTCGGCGAGGTGCGGATCGTCGGCGGTCTGCCTCGCGCCGTCAACGTATGGGTCGACCCCGACCGGCTGGCCGCCTACCAGATCCCGATCACGAGCGTGCGCGATGCCCTCGTGCGCCAGAACGCCGACTTGCCCGGGGGCAACGTGACCGCCGGGCTCAACGAGGCCTCGCTCAGGACGATGGGCCGCGTCGCGGAGCCGCGATCGTTCAACGACCTCGTGGTGGCCACGCTCACCGGCGTGCCTATCCGCGTGCACGACATCGGCTACGCCGAGGACGGGACCAAGGAACAGCGGTCAGCCGCCCGCCTCGACGGCGTGCCGACCGTTATCATGGAGGTCCGCCGACAGTCGGGCGAGAACACGGTGGCGGTGATCGAGGGCGTGAAGGGCAAGCTGGCGCGCCTGCGCGATCAGGTCCCGCCCGACGTCAAGCTCGAGGTGATCCGCGACCAGTCGCGCTACATCTACGCGGCCCTCCACGAGATCAACCTGCACCTGGTGCTCGGCTCCATCCTGGCCTCGCTGGTGGTGCTCGCGTTCATGCGCTCCTGGCGCTCGACATTCATCGCCGCGGTGGCCATCCCCACCTCGGTCGTCTCGGCGTTCGGGATGATGTGGGCGCTGAACTTCACCCTGAACAGCGTGACGATGCTCGCCCTGGTGCTGATGGTCGGTATCGTCATCGACGACGCGATCGTCGTGCTCGAGAACGTCTTCCGCTTCGTCGAGGAAAAGAAGATGCGGCCGTTCGAGGCCGCGCGCGAGGCAACCTCCGACATCGGGCTGGCGGTCATGGCGACCACGTTCTCGCTGGTCGTCATCTTCGTGCCGGTCTCGTTCATGTCCTCGATCTCCGGACGGTTCCTCTACCAGTTCGGCCTGACCGCCGCGGTGTCGGTGCTGGTCAGCCTGCTCGTGTCGTTCTCGCTGACCCCGATGATGTGCGCGCGTCTCTTGCGAACCGAGGATGCCGCGAGCGGCCACGCGGCCGAGGGCGCGCACGCCGCCTCGCGCGGCGGCTTCTACGCCTGGCTCGACCGCGGCTACACCTGGAGCCTGGCCCTGTCGATGCGTCATCGCTGGGTCATCGTGGTCATCAGCGTGCTCACCCTGGCTGCCGCCGTGCCGATCTACCGCCAGGTCAAGCAGGAGTACATCCCGAGCGACGTCGACGAGTCGGAGTTCGAGGTGCTGGTCTTCGGTCCCGAGCACATGAGCCTCGCCGCGATGGACGAGGCGATGCAGGCCCTGGCCAAAGAGGCGCGCGAAACGAAGGGCGTGGCGCTGATCCTGGCGTCGGGCGGCGGGAACTTCTTGAGCAAGGTGAATCAGGGCTACATGTACGTGCGCACCGTGTCGCACGAGGAGCGCACGGTGACGCCCGGGCGTCTCTGGAAGGGACTGATCCACGGCCGGCCGCTCGAGGCGTTCCGGGGCAACTACGCCCAGCGCGAAGTGATGATGGCGCTGCGGCAGCGCTTCCGGAAGTTCACCGACATGCGCACGCAGGTCCGCAACATCGCCGGGTTCAACATCGGCGGCGGCACCTTCGACATCGACCTGGCGCTGCGCGGGCCCGAGCTGGAGAAGCTCGCCGAGTACGGCGACGTCCTCAAGCAGAAGGCCCGCGAGCTCGGCGGCATCGTCGACGTGGACACCACGCTCCGGCTCGACAAGCCCGAGCTCCGGGTGGCGATCGACCGCCAGCGGGCGGCCGACCTGCGCGTGGATACCCAGCAGATCGCGACGGCGCTGCGCCTCATGGTGGGCGGCGACGACCAGGTCTCGCGCTTCCACGATCCGGTCGTCAACGACGACTACGACGTGCAGATCCGCCTGATGCCCCAGTTCCGCGGCAACCTGAGCACGATCTCGCGGCTCTACGTGTCCCGCGACACGACGTCGACCAACGCGGCGACGGGCGCGCCCGCGCAGGTCAACCTGGCGCCGGGCGGCGGCCTCGTTCG
>Ga0137407_10002844_pt1 | contig 11436 bp, 9 predicted proteins | sample CZOMad2_2_16fung_FD_108410 | JGI IMG/M metagenome (GOLD analysis project Ga0137407, IMG submission 108410) | Vadose zone soil fungal communities from Angelo Coast Range Reserve, California, USA - CZOMad2_2_16fungal (Illumina Assembly) | ecosystem: Environmental > Terrestrial > Soil > Vadose zone...
TGGACCGTTTGTATCCGGAATCTATGCAGGTGATCCGGAACAACTGAGCCTGCGCGCGGCATTTCCGAAACTTTACGAGGCAGAGAAAACCGCGGGCAGCGTGATACGTGGAGCCCTGGTTCTGGGGAAGGCCGCGGGCCGGGAGACTGTCTCTCGACCGAGGCCGCGACCTGGGCTGCTTTCGTTCCGGGCAGGAAACGAAACACTCATAAGAGCTCTTGCGAAAAGTCTTGGACCGGCGTTGCGTTGCAAAGTTGAGATCTGTCAAGTACGGCAGGCTGAACGCGGCTTCCGCCTGAAAATCCAGAGCTCTGCAGGCGAGGAGTTAGTCTGCGACCGGCTTGTCCTGGCGACACCCGCGACAGCGAGCGCGCAGATGTTGCAAGACATCGCTCCGGCGGCGAGTGGCAGACTTCACAAAATTTCTTATGCGCCGGTGGCCGTGGTTTCGCTGGGCTACAAACGCGAGCAGGTGCGCCATTCGCTGCGCGGCTTTGGATTTCTGGTGCCACGGTCATCGGGAAGACGGACGTTGGGCACCGTCTGGAATTCGTCCCTGTTTCCAGGCCGCGCGCCGGAAGATCAAGTGTTGCTGACCAGCTTTGTTGGCGGGGCCACGGACCCGGCGGCCGCTTCCCTTTCGCGAGAAGAACTTGCGGCTCTCGTGCACCGCGAAATCGCGTCGATACTTCACATTACCGGCAATCCTGCGGTGAACCGCGTCACTCCGTATTCGAAGGCTATCCCTCAATACAATCTGGGACATCGCGAGCTGCTAGAAACGATACAGGATGCGGTCGCGAGAATTCCGGACCTGTGGATCATCGGCAATTACTGGAAAGGTCCCTCTATCGGCGCTTGTGTCGAGCACGCGATGGCAATTGCGGACGCGATTCGAATCGGTTAAAAGAATCGCTGACGTTCCGGAGAGTTTCTGGACTCATCCAGATCTCGGCTCTTTGCGTATGTTTTTATAGGAGAAAGAAACAGCCCGAACGTGTGCCTTGCGGTCTTCACACCGTCGGAATCTAACGAAGTGTCGCCCGACGCGGCACTGGTAAACCGGCTTCTTCAACGGGATGTCAGCGCGTTCGAAGACTTGTACGACCGCCATTCCCGCGTAGTGTACGCACTGGTTTTGCGCGTTCTTCAACAAGCATCGACAGCCGAAGAGGTCGTGCAGGACGTATTTCTCCAGCTGTGGCGCAACGCGGCGCAGTATGACGGCTCGCGTGGGCCCTTTGTGCCGTGGCTGCTGACTCTGGCACGCAATCGAGCGCTGGATCAGCTGCGGCTGAAGAGCGAACGGCAGCGGCGGCGCGAAGATCAAGCCGAAGAGCTCTCGCCGGTCGTGGCCATTCCGGACTTTGAAGGTTTCCTTGATGAAAAGCGCCGTGCAACACGTGTGCGCGAAATGGTGGCTGCGCTGAATCCAAAGCAGAAGCGCGCCATCGAGCTGGCGTATTTTGAAGGCTTGAGTCACTCCGAGATTGCGAATGTGTTGAAGGAGCCGCTGGGCACGGTAAAAAGCTGGATTCGCAACGGACTTTTAAGATTGAAGGAAGGATTCCAGGCGAAGTCGTGAACAACTCTGATCCATTTCGCGACCCTTTTCGTGAGTTGATCGAAGCATACGCGCTTGGCTCGCTTGATGCCGAAGAACGCGCAGCCGTTGGTACGCACCTCGCGACTGGTTGCCCTGAATGTAGGAAGGCTCTCGAAGAGTCGCGCTTGCTCGTTAGTCAGCTGGCGTATTTGGCTCCGGAGGCTGGGCCCTCAGACATGCTCCGCGGACGGTTGCTGCAGACGGTGCGTGCAGAAGCCACGGTGACGAAGTCGCAGACCTCAGCCATTCCGAGACCCGCTATTCCCTACTGGATGTGGGGCGCGGTCGCGGCAGTTTTGTTCTTTGCCCTTTACAATGCCTATGAGGCGCATTCGCTGCGGGAAATAATTCACGAGACGCAAGAAGCGCTGACGGCGCAGATGGAGTTGCAGCAGGAGTCGGCGCGGCGCTTGGCGTTGGCACAGCGTGAAGCCCTCATCCTGACCGACCCGCGGTCAATGAAAATCGCGATGCCCGCAGGCAGCAAGGGCATGCCGGAGCTTCAAGCCACATGGCATCACTCCATGGGAATCGTTGTTTCCGGACAGAGGCTTCCGATGCCGTCCGGAAATCGTACACTGCAGTTGTGGCTGATTCCCAAGGCGCAGGGCGCGAAGCCGATGCCCTCAATGACGCTGCGGCCAGATGAGGACGGAACGTTCGACCTGCTCGTTGTAAATCCGCCAGACTCTCCGAGCGGAACCAAGGCTTTGGCCATCACGGAGGAACCTGCTGGCGGGAGTCCGCAGCCAACCACCACACCGATCTGGGTCGGGGCCGTTGCGGGCAAGTAGAACCTCGAAAGACGAAGATCGAAATCCGAAAAGCGAAACTCAAAACTGAAAGGACACGCATCAGAAGGCGGCGCGATTAGTCCTTCTCGTGGCGCTTCTTGTAACGAAGCGCAAGCCGCGCTTTGCGGCGCGCACCCGCTTCTTGCCAGCGGCGTTTTTCATCAGCGGTTTTTAGAATCAATGGCGCGACGGATCTCGGTTCTCTAGTGATCGCGTCGATGGCGACAAATGTTACGTATGCTGTGGTGGTGTGCTTGCGTTCGCCGGTCAATGCATTTTCTGAAAATACTTTTACGCCCACTTCCATCGAGGTGTGAAAAACGCGATTCACCTGCGACTTCAGAATGACAATCTCGCCGATGTTGATTGGGTTGCGAAAGTCGATGTAGTCCACAGAAGCCGTCACGACATAGCTATTGGAATGCCGGCTGGCGGCCATGGCTGCGGCAATATCAACGAGATGCATGACGTGGCCGCCCAGCAATTTGCCCAGCGGATTCGTCATCGCTGGGAGCACGACCTCCGCCATTTCCGAACGCGATGCGCTGATGGGCTTGGCCTTCAATGCGGATTCAATGCGTGGCACGTCTTTCTTCTTCTTCGACATGCGGTCCTCGGCTGGGTCTCGATTTTGGTCCTTTGTTCCAGGCGCTATACTACCTGCACACGATGACCGGCCAAAAGAAAACCCGCCGAGAGTTGCTGGAATCCTTCGTCGCGCAAAAACCGGACGATGCGTTTTCGAGGTATGGACTGGCGATGGAGTGCGTGAACTCCGGCGATTCAGCGGCAGCGGAAGCCAATTTCCGCGAATTGCTGCAGCGCAGCGCCGATTATGTCCCGGCGTATCTGATGTTCGCACAAATGCTCGTCAAGGAATCGCGGCCGGACGAAGCGCGCGAGGTTCTGGACAAGGGCATCGCGGCAGCGTCCAGGGCGGGCAACGGACACGCGCTCTCTGAGATGGAATCGCTTCTCAACGAACTCTAATATTCATTTTTGTCACGCGGATTTGCCTCTAGGCGCGGCTCTGCTATGCTCTTCATTGGAAGTCACCATGTCACCGGTTCGGCTACCGCTATTCCCCCTGAACGTCGTTCTTCTACCCGGCGCTGATATGCCTTTGCACATTTTTGAGCCGCGCTACCGGCAAATGGTCCGCGATTGTCTTGACGCCAAGACGCCGTTCGGAATGCTGCTCGCGCTTCCGAATGGAATCGCGGGAACTGGCTGCACAGCGGAAATTCTGGAAGTGACAAATCGCTATGAAGATGGGCGCTGCGACATTTTGACCGTCGGCCGTGAACCTTTCAGGGTCATTGAACTCTTCACCGAAGAACCACTGATGCGGGGCGCAGTGGATTTTCTCGAAGACCGTCCTGCACCGATGAATTCGCGTGTTTCTCACGAACTGATCGAGCTTTACGAAACTTGCCACACACTGGTTTTTGACGATTATCCGCGCGATATCGACGAAGCCGACGGAATCGCGGGAATAGAGCTTTCCTACCGAATCGCTGCGAAGCTCCCGATGGACCTGCTCTGGAAGCAGCGTGTTTTGGAATTGCGCTCTGAAGCCGAGCGTCAGGAACGCCTCGTCGCGTACCTGCGGGAGTGGGCTCCGCATCTACAGAAATCAGATACTGTGCGCGCGCGCGCTGCTGGTAGCGCAGAAGCATTAAACTGAGAACCGACCGATTTCTGGCGCGTTTGCATCTAACTGGATATTCCGCTGAATCTAGCGAGGTTTTTGGGGGCTAAATGACTGTTTTACCATCGATGCATTCTGCCGGTGGACGCACAAAGCCGGCAACTCTGGGCGAATTGCGCCGCATTCCGGATTTTGATGCACGTTCGGCATCGCGCTCCGTGAAAGACGAGATTCGCGCGAACCTGTTGCGCGTCATCGAACGCGGTGAACCGCTCTTCCCCGGTGTGCATGGCTACGAGGACACGGTGATTCCGCAAATCGTGAACGCGCTTCTTTCGCGGCACAATTTTATTCTGTTGGGTTTGCGAGGACAGGCGAAGAGCCGCATACTGCGCGGCCTGGCGAGTCTGCTTGATGCGGAAGTTCCTGTGGTCACTGGCTGCGAGATCAACGACGATCCGCTGCGGCCGATCTGCCGCGCGTGCCGCGATCGCATCGTTACGGATGGTGACAATACTCCTATTGCCTGGATGCCAAGGGAGCTTCGCTACGTGGAAAAACTTGCGACACCTGACGTAACCATGGCCGATATCATCGGCGATGTCGATCCCATTCGCGCCGCGCGTGGAGGGCGCGATCTTTCCGACGAACTCACAATCCATTACGGATTACTGCCGCGCGCCAATCGAGGTATTTTTGCCATCAATGAATTACCCGACCTTGCGGGAAAAATCCAGGTCGGCCTGTTCAACATCATGCAAGAGGGCGATATTCAGATTAAGGGATATCCGCTTCGTCTGCCGCTCGATGTGTTGCTAGTGTTTTCTGCAAACCCGGAGGATTACACCGCGCGCGGAAAAATCATCACGCCATTAAAAGATCGCATCGGTGCGGAAATTCGCACGCATTATCCTTCAACTGTGGAGGAAGGCATCTCGATCACAAAGCAGGAAGCATGGACTGGCCGCGATTCTGGATACTGCGTCGAAGTGCCCGATTACCTGCGCGAGCTCGTGGAAGAGATTGCGTTTCAGGCGCGCGACGATAAGCGCGTGGATAAACGGTCCGGCGTGAGTCAACGTTTGCCGATTTCCGTGCTCGAAAGTGTTGTGAGTAATGCCGAGCAGCGGGCTGCTCGCACGGGAGAAAAGACTTCCGTCGCACGCGTGGCGGATATTTACTCTGCTCTCCCTTCCGTCACGGGCAAGCTTGAACTCGAATACGAAGGCGAGCTGAAGGGCGCGGACACGATTGCGCGCGAGTTGATTCGCACGGCCGTGGGCCGTGTATTTTCGAAGCGATTTGCGGACGTAAATTTTCAGCCTGTCGTCCAATGGTTCGAACTGGGCGGCGAACTGAAGCTGGCCGAACTTGCTTCGACGTCTGAACGCTACAGGCAGCTGGCCAATATCAAAGACCTTGTTGACCATGTGGGCCGGCTGGGCGTTACCGACAAAAAAGATCAGGCGCACGCTTCGGCTGCCGCGGAAATGATTCTTGAGGGACTTTGGGCGCATCGCCGAATCGGGCGCAGCGAGGAACGCGGCTTTTTTGCGGAGAAGCCGAGGCAGCCCGATCCGCGCGAAGGAGGAAATCGTCCGCCGCGCCGCAGCTACAATTGACGACCCGACAAGGGTCGTCATCCCGAGGAGCATGGCGACGAGGGATCTCAGACCAAGTCGCGGGCAAGGCGAAGGCTCGCAACGCGAATGTCAGTACGACGTAGTCTATTAGGACAAAAATGAAATTCACCAAGTTTACGAAGTACACTGGCGAGCCCGCCGACAGCGTCGATCTTGAAGAACTCGTCAAACGGCTAGGCGATTTCTTTCTGCAAAGCGGGTTCGAGTCGCAATACTACGGCATTTCCGAGTTCGACCCGGACCGCTCGATGGAAGCGTTGCGCGAAGCGATTCTGCGCGCGCTGCAGGAAGGCGACCTGCTGCCAAACGACAAAATGACCGAAGAGCTACGGAAACTGTTGAATCGCTCCGATGCGTCGAACAATCAGGAAATCAAAGACCTGCTGGACAAGCTGGTGGAGCGGCTTTCGAATGAGGGATTCATCAATCCGCAGCAGCAACCGCAAATTACTCCGCCGAACCAGGCGTCGGCACGCGGCGCTATCGGCGATCCGCAAGAACGCAAGACGGAAGCACGATTTGAAATCACGGACAAAACGATCGACTTTCTGGGATTCAAAACCTTGCGCGATCTGCTTGGCTCCCTGGGCAGAAGCAGTTTTGGCCGGCATGACACGCGCGACCTCGCAACCGGTGTGGAGACAAGCGGCGCATCACGAGCTTACGAATTTGGTGACACGCTGAATCTTGATGTGAGCGAGACGCTATTCAACGCCGTGCGGCGTGATGGTGCGAAGGTGCCTATCGAAATTGGCTACAAAGATTTGATGGTTCATCAATGCGAATACCAATCGTCCTGCGCCACGGTGGTGATGCTTGATTGTTCGCACAGCATGATTCTTTACGGTGAAGACCGTTTCACCCCGGCGAAGCGCGTGGCGATGGCGCTCTCTCACCTGATCCGAACGCAGTTCCCGGGTGACACGCTGCACCTTGTTCTTTTTCACGACAGCGCGGAGGAGGTTCCACTGAATGAATTGGCTCGCGTGCAAGTTGGACCGTTTTACACCAACACGCGAGAAGGTCTACGCATGGCACAGCGTATTCTGCTTCGCCAGCGCAAAGACATGCGGCAGATCATCATGATCACGGACGGCAAGCCGTCCGCGCTCACCCTCGAAGATGGCCGCATCTACAAGAATGCGTTTGGCCTCGATCCTTTCGTCGTCAGCGAAACGCTCGAAGAAGTGAACAAATGCAAACGCGCCAACATCATGATCAACACCTTCATGCTCGCGACGGACTATTCGCTCGTCAATTTTGTGCAGAAGATCACGCAAATGTGCCGCGGCAAGGCCTACTTCACTACGCCGCAAAATCTCGGCCAATACCTGCTGATGGATTTCATGCAGCGCAAAACGCGGCACATTCACTAGAGCCCTATTTCGATTATTCTGGTCTGTGGAGATGTGACCGGAATAACCGTTCGCGCTTCTCCGCATCGAATTTATGGATGCGAGCATACCTAAGATAGACTAGATAGACTCTCTTTATGCCTTTTTACCGCCGGCTTCTGCGCTGGCTCGGAGCTGAAGACCGCATGACCCACATCGTTCCTGGGAACGTTGCGCCTGGTTTTTCGCTGAAGTCTCTCGATGGAAAGGAATTCTCGCTTAACGCGGCGCTGCAGCGCGGCCCTGTCGTTTTGTCGTTCTTCAAAGTGTCCTGTCCCGTTTGCAAATTCACATTCCCGTTTCTGGAACGCCTTTTTAAAACCTACGGCGGCGACGGCGTCACATTTCTCGGCGTTTCCCAGGACAATGTCACTGCGTCACGTGACTTCGCGCACGACTTCGGCGTCAGCTTTCCGGTCCTCATCGACGCGCCTGGCTACGCGGTATCGAACGCTTATGGGCTAACCACGGTCCCCACGTTTTTTCTGATCAATCAGGACGGCACGGTTCGGGTTGCGAGTGTTGGTTTCGGCAAAGCGGAAATTGAGTCCATTGCAAACACGCTCGCCGATCGTCGCAACATCACGCGCGTTCCGGTCTTTCGCTCTGATGAATCCGTTCCCGCACACAAACCCGGCTGAGGCTCGAAAAACTAGGTCCGGTCCGGACCTCTTTTTAAATCTCAGGCTTCCGACTCGCTTGTCCATTGCTTCTTGTGTTTCTCCGGTTTCTTGCGCTTGTCTTCCACCACTTTCGTCGTGCTCGGCTTGGGCGCAACCTTTCTCGCTAATCTTCGGGCTTCTGTACCCTTGTCGAGCCGCTTTTTCTTTTTACGCATATTGTCACCCGGCAGGTCCTATTAAACTCAATATCGCACACAAGGCATAGAGCCGGTCCGCTTCTAAAATTCACGCTCCCGTTACACGGACACTGTAGAATCTGGCCATGACCAACACTCGATTTATTTTCCGGCTATTCTGGATCGCCTTGGTTGCTATGCAGATTCCCTTTTTTACACAAGGCCAGCAACCGGGCACGCAACTCCCCAATGGGCGCCTGCTCGGTGAAGTTCCCGGCAAGCCGCGCGAGATCAACAATCTCGCCACCGCAGCGGCAGTGTCTCCCGACGGCCGCTTCGCAGTGTTTCTGCACAGTGGATTTGGAGCGGACACGGACGATGGAAAGCAATCGCTTTCCGTCCTGAATCTTGAAACCGATAACCTTTCGGATTTTCCTGACAATCGCCTTGCTCATAACGCGCGGCAAACATATTTTCTTGGTCTCGCTTTTTCGCTTGACGGAAAACATCTCTTGGCGTCGATGGCGTCCTACACCGATCCGCTCGGAAAGAAAGAAGGCAGCACCGGCAACGGCATCGCTGTTTATCGATTTGAAAATGGACAAATCACGCCGGAAAGGTTCCTACCGCTATCACCACGTAGGTCCCTGCCACGCGGGAAAGTGCGCCGAAATGAATTTAATGACGTGACGTATCCTGCCGGCCTTAGCGTTGGCAACATTGGCGGCGAAGAGAGAATCCTTGTTGCCTGCAACAATTCCGACGAGGCGGTTCTGTTGAATTCCTCAGATGGGAAAATTGTCTATCGGTTCGATCTTTCAACCTACAAACGAATTCCGGCTTCGCTTCCCTACACCACAGCAATTTCAAAAGACGGAAAGTGGGGCTTCGTCTCGCTTTGGAATGCTTCGACTGTTGCGAAGCTTGATCTGGCGCGCGGGAGAGTTGTGCAACAAATTCCGCTCAGCAAACCGAGTACGGCGTTCGCCGGCGGGTCGCATCCAACTGCACTTTTGCTTAACAGAGACAACTCTCTACTGTTTGTTGCGCTAACTAATCGCGATCAAGTCGTTGCCCTCGATCCGCGCAATGGAAAAACGCTCTATACGCTCTCGACGAAACCATCCGGACAAACGTATGGGGGCAGTGACCCACAATCGCTCGCGCTTTCGCCCGATGAAAAGACTCTTTTTTCGGCAAACGCGATTTCTGATTCCGTTTCCGTGTTTGATCTCGCGAGCCACCGAGCAGCTGGTTTCATTCCCACCGAGTGGTATCCCACGGTCGTAGTGGCCACTTCCAGGGATTTGCTGATAGCCAGCGCAAAGGGACACGGCGCGGGACCGAACTCCAAGTCGAGCGGCAAGAGGTTGGACGGGCGTCCCCAATATCCTTACGTGCTCGGATTAATTCGCGGTTCACTTGCGCGACTACCACTCGCGGATATTCCCGCAAATTTGCCTGCGTACACGGAAGAAGCCTCGGAAAGAAACGCCGAACGCGGGAACACGGATCGTGTGCCGTTTGCATCCGGGAAAAACAACATTCGTCATGTGATTTACATCATCAAGGAAAACCGCACGTACGATCAGGTCTTCGGCGATCTTGGCGTTGGAAACGGCGACCCCTCGGTCACGATGTATGGAGCAGATATCACTCCAAACCAGCACGCGCTCGCGAAACAGTTTGGCGTACTCGATAACTTTTACGATAGCGGCGACGTTTCTGGCGATGGTCACGTGTGGTCTATGTCAGGATCTGTTTCCGACTACATCGCGAAAACGATTCCGGTTGGCTATCGCGGACGCGAACACACGTACGATTCAGAAGGCGAATTCCTGGAAGGCATTTCCGTGGAAGACGGTTTGCCGGATGCGGGCGAACCGACTGGCGGATATCTCTGGAAGAATTTCGCCACCCATGGTGTGACGTATCGGCACTATGGAGAATACATCGTGTCGCGCTGGTGCAATGCGAAGACGGAAGGCGCCTCTCCAACGCTAGGACCGCCGAAAGTAGCGGGTGTTCAGTGCGCAAGAAGCGTCATCAAAAAAGGCGAGCCGCTGGAGAAGAATGTTGGAGAGCCGCGCGGCGGTCCGAGTCCATATCCGTGGGAGATTCCGGTGCTAGCCAAGAATATTGCGGCAGAATCCGAACTCCGCGGACACTTTGATCCGTTGTTCCCTGATTTCGAAGTGGCGTATCCAGATCAATTGCGCGTGGATGAATTTCTGAACGAGTTCAATAAATTCGTGGAATTGCGAAAAGCTGGCAAAGACGAAATGCCACAGTTCATTCTTCTGCGATTACCGGACGACCACACGGCTGGACTCACGAAAGGAAAGCCAACGCCCTCGGCTTCTATTGCGGACAACGATCTGGCGGTTGGACGCGCGGTGGACGCTATTTCGCACAGTCCGTATTGGGACGACACGGCGTTCTTGATTCTGGAAGACGATGCACAGGACGGACCCGACCACGTGGATGCGCATCGCAGCATCGCCCTGGTGATCAGCAAGTACGGTGTTATCCCGAAGAACAGCGCCGGCGAAGTGACTCCGTTTGTGGATCACACTTTTTATACGACCATAAATATTGTGCGGACGATCGAAGCATTGCTGGGCGTTCCACCCATGAATTCCAATGACTCGCGCGCAACGGTAATGGCGCCGTTATTTTCTGGAGACGGAACACAGCCGCCGTTTTCCGCCGACTATCGAAACCGTGACAATGGTCTGATCTACCGAATGAATGAAAAGGATTGGAAGGAAGGCCGGAATATGGATTTCAGCCACGCCGACGCCGTGGATACGGCTTTGTTGAATCAGTTCTTGTGGCAGGACAGGATGGGCAACAAACCTGTGCCAGCCTTGCAACACAATATTGTTCCAGCGACACAGGGAGCGAAGTCCCATCGCAAATCCAAGGAAAAAGATCTGGACTGATCTGCAATCTAGAAGTTGAAGGTTACCTGCATGTCGACGCGCCGGTTGGAAGCCTGGCTACCGAAAGGACCACCTGCGAGCGAGTTCGCGCGTCCAAAAAAAGACGAACTGATCACGCCGACCGGCACCCCTTCGTTCACGTTGTTCAGGAGATTGCGAGCAGAAATGCCAAACGTGAGGCTGTAGCGCTGTCCGGAAGAGGCCGAATCTCCTCCCAACATTCCGCCGCCGCGATTGCCTCTGCCGCCGCCCGGCCCTCCCGGGCCACCGGGACCGCGGCCAAATGTGCCGCCGGTCATCGGACCGCCGGCAGCGGTTGCCGAGCTTTTTGCTTTTTTGCCAAAGCCAAAAGTTTTGCTAAGTCGCAAGTTCAACGAAAAACGCGCTGGTCCGAGTCCGCAATTGATGGGAATTTCAGGAGCGCCCGTTGCCGGTTCGCAATGGAAGCTGACGTTACCGGGAAGGGTTGCGCCGGCGAGTGCGGTTTGGAATTCCGCGAAAGTTGGACGATCGGTGAAAACGGAATCACGATTAGAGTCAACCCCGGTTGTCACGTTGAAGGGCACGCCAGAGCTTGCGATCAGGAACGGACTGAGCCGAAACA
>Ga0137407_10002845_pt1 | contig 11436 bp, 9 predicted proteins | sample CZOMad2_2_16fung_FD_108410 | JGI IMG/M metagenome (GOLD analysis project Ga0137407, IMG submission 108410) | Vadose zone soil fungal communities from Angelo Coast Range Reserve, California, USA - CZOMad2_2_16fungal (Illumina Assembly) | ecosystem: Environmental > Terrestrial > Soil > Vadose zone...
ACTCCCAACCACGCCCCGAGATTGCCGCGGCTCGAGTCGAACGCTGCAGGATTGCGCCACAACTGCATGAACACCTCCTGCAGGACGTCCTCGGCAGCGCCGGTATCGCCCAGCACCCGCAACGCCACGGCGTACACCAGGGAGGAATAGCGGTCATAGAGCGCAGCCATCGCGCTCTCGTCGCCCGAGCCTATCGCCCATACCAGCGAAACGTCGCTCGCTTCTCCCTTTAATTCAGCGCCGGACAATCCGTTATCTCAATCCTTTCAAAAGTACGCTCGCAAGCCCTCGGTGGATTGCGCGGGCCTTGCTTACCTTTGTACCATCCGCCTGAAGCCACATTCCGTTACCCCACCCAAGGCGTGCGGCGAAACCATAACAGCATCTTCGTTAGTTGGACAAGCCGTCGCCATGGCCCCGAATCGGGGAGAGTAAAATGTTGCCGGGAGAGGGCACTAAATGGGAGATCTTAGCCGCATCGGTGTAGCCATCGATACCGAACTGCTTCGCCGCTTCGACCGCTTCATCGCGCAAAAAGGTTATGAGAACCGCTCCGAAGCTTTCCGCGACCTCATTCGCGACCGCCTGGTCGGCTCAGCGGTGGTCGCTCCCGACGCCTTTGTGGTGGGCACTGTCACTCTCATCTACGACCATCACACACGCCTCCTGCCCGAGAAGCTCACCGACCTCCAGCATGAGCATCATCACGTGATTATCTCCACGCTGCATGCCCACCTGGATCACGAAAGCTGTCTCGAAGTCGTCGTCCTTCGCGGCAAATCCAAAGAGGTGCAAAAGCTGGCCGACCGCCTGATCAGTACCAAGGGCGTTCAGCACGGGCGCCTGGTCATGAGTTCACCGCAGAGCGCTGCCCACCATCACTAAAATCAACCGGGAACTGAGAACAATGAACTGACAACCGAGTTTGAATCCGACAAAGGGGTTTTCGCTCAGCGGGCACACTACTGGCTCTTCATAGCCAGCTGTCTCTCTTCCGGCGTCATCTGTTTCCACAACACTTCGAGATCACGCTGCACCCTGGAATTCCCCGGGTCCCCATGCAGCGCTTTGGCGAACCAGCGATAGGCGGTGGGAAGATCGCGGTTCACGCAGTGCCCGGTCGCGTACATTGCCCCCAGCAAGGTCTGCGCCCTGGGATTCGACTGCCGGGCGCCGATCTGGAGATTTCTCTGGGCCCGTGCACAGTCCTCCGGAACACCCCGGCCATACAGGTATCTTTCCCCGTCGGCCACCAGCCGGTCTTCGAAGCTGTCCGCCATAGGTCCCACAGCCGGGGATGGCCTGGAAGGGGCCGACCTAGGACTCACTGACGTGGGATTGACCGGCTTTGGCGTCGGCGCCGCAGGTGCAACACGCGTTTCCTGCGACGCCGGTTCCGCCGTTTCAGGCTCGCTTGTCTGCGGAGAGACAGGGGTCGCCGCCTTCGCGGTCTCTCCAGAATCAGCTAGATCGCTCGGGGGCGAAGTCTGATCGCCGGGTTTTGCGGCGCTGGATGCATTCGCGACACTTCCGCCACCGGCAGGCTCCCCTGCGGAAGGTTGTACCGCGTCGCTCGTTGCCGCTGGCGTTGGCGCTGGCGTTGCCGCTTGCGCCTCCGGCGGCGCTGGATTCGCAGTCGGCTCAACCGGCACAACCGGAGCCGCCGCAGCGGCAGAATCCGGGGGCGGAACTGGGCGCGCGCTTACCGGCGCATTACTGACGGTAGGCTTCAGGACGAGTCCCGACCAGGGATAACCATCGCGCTGCCAGTGCCATGCCAGCAAACCGGCGCTCACGACCAGCAGAAGCAGAGCGAGGTACAGACGGGCATGGCCCCGGGGCGGTTCGTCCTCCAGCAGGTAGTCTAGGTCACGGGAGCGTTCATCGCCCAGCCCCAAAAACGAAGGTCCGCTCACCGGGACTCTGACTCTTTCGCGCCCGGCGACATTCGGGACTGGCGCCGGAGGGGCCCCAAGGGGAGCCCCGCACAGGCCGCAGAAACGATATTGCGGATTATTCTCCTGGCCGCATTGCACGCATCGCACTGTCATGGCTACCGGCATCACTATACTAATTCAGATGCAGGTTGGGCACGACCCTTTGGTATTCCGCCTTATGGAACCTGGTCGGTTCGAGCAAATTCCCCAAACAGCTGGTCATCCTGAGGGCCTTCAGTCCCGAACGATCTAGCGCGCATCGCCACGGTGAAAGGCGCAGGGGCCGATCCGATCGACGACCGGTACTTCGCAGGCTCAGCATGACTCCCTGCGGAGGGGCACAAGGAAGTTTCAAACCGAGCCACTGTTCCGCCCCACATCCTTTACACCTCGGTCTACAGCGTGTTACCTTAAATGCACGTTACGATCAAATTGAAACTAGAAGACAGGAGCGCACTAGAGTAGTGCTAGCCAGAGAGCAAAAGAAATCCCTCATCGACCAGTACGGCACGCATCCCACCGATACGGGCAGCCCCGAAGTCCAAATCGCGTTGCTTAGCGAACGGATTGGCCAATTGACGGATCACTTCAAAACGCACCAGAAGGACCATGGCTCGCGCCGCGGTCTTCTCATGCTGGTCAGCAAGCGTCGCCGCCTGCTCGACTACCTCAAGATATACGATTCCGAACGTTACAAAACGGTTGTGCATAAGCTGGGCCTGCGCAAGTAGGTTTCTGCGGGGCCGTTCCCGGCTCGGGGTGTATTCGCCGGACCACCATCGGAATCATCGGACCGTTGCGCAGACGGTCGTTACGAACCAAGGAAAAAGCCGCGAACGGTGTGTTTCCGGCCCTCCCAGAACGCTACTGGCTCTTGCCCTTCAAACTGTGCAGCCTCTCCAAACGGACGCGCGTGTGTCCTCCTGCCAAAAGGAAATGAATCATGAAACAAGAAGTATCTGTTGAATTAGCGGGCGGTAAAACCATCTCATTTGAGACCGGAAAATTAGCCAAGCAGGCGCACGGTTCGGTCGTTGTGCGTATTGGCGACAACGTCGTTCTCGCCACCGCCACCGCCAACCCTGATCCCCGCGAGGGAATCGATTTCTTCCCCCTGACCGTCGATTATCGCGAATACACGTACGCCGGCGGACGCATCCCCGGTGGCTTCATCAAGCGCGAAGGCCGTCCCAGCGAGCGTGAAATTCTCACCAGCCGCCAGATTGACCGCCCGGTTCGTCCCTTGTTCCCGGATGGCTTCCGGTGTGAGACCCAGGTCATTGCCTTCGTACTCTCGGCCGACACCGAGAACGACCCCGACGTCGCCGGCATCAACGGCGCATCGGCCGCGCTCACCATTTCCGACATTCCGTTCGAGGGCCCCATCGGCGCCGTCCGGGTAGGTTTGGTCAATGGCGCATTCGTCATCAACCCGACTTACAGCGAGATGCGCGAGAGCCTGCTGAACATCATGGTGGTCGGCACCTCGGAAGGCATCGTGATGATCGAATCCGGCGCCAAGGAAGTGAAGGAAGAGACAGTCGTGGACGCCATCGAGTTCGCCCACACAGAAATCAAAAAGATCTGCGCCGCCATCAACGATCTCAAACAAAAAGCGGGGAAGCCGAAGCGGCAGGTCACCCCTCCAGAGTTCGACCAGGCCTACTACGATGACCTGAAGAATCGCGTCGGCGCCGACCTGACGGACCGCCTCAACACGCAGAAGTATCCGAAGGCGGAAAGCTACACTTTGGTCCGCGAACTCAAGAAAGGGCTACAGGCTGCCATCCCGGCGGAAGACGAAGCTGCGCAGAAGAAATTCAAGACCTACTTCGAGACTCTTCGCGAACGTATCTTCCGCGAGCAGGTCATCAACCAGAAGCGCCGTCCCGACGGCCGCGCTTTTGACCAGATCCGCGATATCTGGATTGAAGTTGGAGTCCTGCCTCGCACCCACGGATCCGCCATCTTCACTCGTGGCGAAACCCAGGCTCTGGTGACCACGACACTAGGCACCAGCGACGACATGCAGCGCCTTGAAGTCTTCGAAGGCGAAGCCAAAAAACGCTTCATGCTCCACTATAACTTTCCGCCGTTTTCGGTTGGAGAGGTTGCATTTCTGCGAGGCGCCGGCCGGCGTGAAATCGGTCACGGGGCTTTGGCGGAGCGTTCCATCACGAATGTTCTGCCCGGCGAAGACAACTGGCCGTATGCCATGCGCGTCGTCTCCGACATTCTGGAATCGAACGGTTCGTCGTCAATGGCCACGGTTTGCGGGGCTTCGTTGTCGCTCATGGATGCCGGCGTTCCACTGAAGTCCCCGGTCGCTGGCGTGGCCATGGGTCTGGTGAAGGAGGGCGAGAGCTACGCCATCCTGACCGACATCGCCGGCGCTGAAGACCACTATGGCGATATGGACTTCAAAGTCGCCGGCACCAAGGACGGCATCACGGCGTTGCAGATGGACATCAAGGTCGGAGGCATCACGGCGCAGATCATGCGCGAAGCGATGGCTCAAGCCCAGCGCGGACGCCTTTACATTCTCGACAAGATGAACGCGGTCATCTCCGCTCCACGCGAAAAGGTTTCGTCCTTCGCGCCACGTATCTACACTCTGCAGATTCCGGTGGACAAGATTCGCGACGTGATTGGGCCCGGTGGCAAGATGATTCGCAGCATCATCGAGCGTACCGGCGTGAAGATCGACGTCGAGGATTCCGGCAAGATCAACGTAGCCTCAAACGATGAGGCTTCAGCAGCCAAGGCCCTCCAGATCATCGGCGACCTCACAGCCACAGCCGAGATCGGCAAAACCTATCTCGGAACCGTCACGCGCCTGGCTGACTTTGGCGCTTTCGTCGAGATCATCCCCGGCACCGATGGTCTGCTCCACATCAGCGAAGTCGCGGAGCATCGCATTAAAGACGTCCGCGATGAGCTGAAAGAAGGCGATCAGGTACTGGTAAAAGTACTGGCCGTCGAAGGCAACCGCATCCGTCTATCGCGCAAAGCCATCCTCAAGGAACAGCGCGCCAAGATGGGCGGCGGCGAGCTTCCACCGGAAAACGGTGGAGGAGAGGGCGGCGGTGAACCCACTCATGCCCCCGCGCTGACCATCGAAGGCGGCGCTGACTTTGCCGACGACGAACCCAACTTCAACCGCGACGCCCCCGTGGCCGGATCGGGTCCAAGTGACCGAGGTCCGGAGCGCAGCGGAGATCGTGGTCCGGATCGAGGCGGTGATCGGGGTCGTCGTCCCGGCGGTGGAGGCGGTGGAGGCGGTGGCCGGGGACGTGGACGCGGTGGTCCCGGACGGGGCGGCCGTGGTGGTTTCGGTGGCGGTGGACACGGCGGAGGCCGTCACTAAACTGCAATGAATGAAGGACGGGGTCCCGCCCGTTCAAGCGGAGCCAGAGCTCGGCAGTCTCTGAGAGGCCGCGATCGCGGCCTTTTCCTTTCCAGTACTACTCACGTCGGGCCGAGCGCGCCAGCCGCCTAGCCGAGCAAAGCTCGGCAGGACTTCACCCAATTGTAAGGAAGAGCATCCTGACACGGTGGACAAAAAGGAAATCGAATCCCCAAGACGGGTAGCGACTTTCCTGATCTGGATCAGTCGCATTCGTGCTCCTGCTGTTCGCGCGGCTAGCGCATTTTGTGTGGAGAGTGTTCTGGCCGGCGGGGGCGACCACGGGAACCCCGTGCCGCCCGCCAGCTCTACCCGACACTGAGGTCTACGCCCGTTTCTCGCAGCGCTTCGGCAAGTCTGCGAACCGCCGTTCCTGCTCGGGGGTTGATGGTGCCACTACTCATATGCCCGATAACCAATGGTAAACGGTTCTGTGTCGGTTGGGCACCGCAGGCCTCGCTTCAGCAGGATGACGTATTTGCGGCTTGCTTTGCGTTTGTCATCCTCACGTACTCCAGCAAATTGATGGTGGAGGTCGGATGATGGAACCGAAGCGGCTCGCCTTTCGGGCTACCGCTTACTTGACAACTTCGGCCATTGGAGAAGCTCGTTCGAGGCCCTGTCAAGGCGGACGGCTCGCGGGAATGGATGACAGAATACCAAGTGGGCTTTGAACCCCACCTTTGCACAAAGGTTGGCCGCCGACCGCTCGTGGACGAAATCAGAAGCGCACGAGCCTGGGCGCTCGCGCCTACATTCCGCTCCCTCGCTCAATACTGTCCGTATCGTCCTCTCACCGAATCTAATAGTTTTCGGGAGTCGTACCCGATCCCATCCTTGAAAACAATTTCGACACTTTCGATGTCCGAAATCTGCTTCGACGGGTCGCCCTTGATCACGACCAGGTCAGCGTTCTTCCCCGCGGCGACAGAGCCGATCTGTTTGTCCCTGCCCAGATAAATAGCGCCGTTCAGCGTGGCAATCTTGATGGCCTCGACGGGAGAGAATCCGGCCTCGACCAACAATTCAATTTCGCGCTGATCTCCAAATCCCGGAAGTACGTCGCCCCGGCCGGTGGGATCGGGGCCAGCGAGCAGCAATCCTCCGGCAGCGACGAAGGCGCGTTCCATTTCCAAGTCATGCTTCCACAGCAACGCCGGATCTATTTTCGGTGCCGGCGCCGAGGCCGGCCGTTGCCGCATCAGGAAGAAGTCTTCGCGCGATTGCGGGCTCATCGCTTCCAGAGCCTGCTGCCGCAAGAGCGGCCGCCCTCCACCCAGATCCCCTTCGAAGACCGGCAGCGTCGATGTGATCGCGACGTGATGACTGATGAGGGTGTTGATCAGATCCTTCGCCTCGGGAGTACTCGGGTCCATGTGGGCGAGAGTTTCATCGCCCTCGCTTTGACTGCAAACATCGGGTTTCTTATTCGAATCAAGCTGAGTATTTACGAAGAAGCCGTGCTCGAGATCATCAATGCCGAGTTCGACGGCTTCTTTGTAGGTTACCGAGCACAGGTGCCCGGTCACTTTGATGCCGCGCTTGTGGGCTGCATCGATCGCGGCTTTCAACTCGGCGCGCGTGATGTTCATGTAGGCCTTAAACGACGTCACGCCTCTATCGGCCCAGTACTCCACCGTCTGCCGCGCGTCGGCGGGACTCGTCAGGTGCGGCATCTGTAAGAAGTAACTCTCCGCGCCCTCAAGATACGGGCCGGTAACATCCAGATGCGGGCCGGGAAGCTTGCCGGCATCGATGTCGCGCTTCAAGTTTAGGTCGGCATAGGTTTCAACGCTGCCCGTGGTGCGCATCGTGGTGACGCCGCTGGCGAGGTAGAGACGCGGCGCCGAGAACGTCATCTGCGTCACCAGGACTGGGTCGTCAAAGTGCCGGCGACTGTCGAGATTTGGCCGCACGATATAAAACAGGTGATCGTGCATGCCGACGATGCCGGGAATCACCGTGCGCCCGTGAAGATCGAGAACCGCGGTGTTCTTGTCGGTCGGGACATCGGCGCCCTTATCGATGGTCGAGATCTTTCCGTTCTCGATCACAACATTCTGGTCTTCGACCGCAGGCCCGCCCGTACCGTCAATGATTCGCACGTGGGTGAGGACAACCTTCCCGGCACTCGAACGGACGAACTCTTGCACTGCCTTCGAGAGCTTAGGACCTTGGGCGTGGACATTGAAAGAAGCCAGTAGCAGCACGAAGACCCGCGACAGAAAGCGCAATGGCATAGACGTCCTCCGGAACGGAAAACATTGTACGTGAGCGAGGATTCGACGCCGCCAGATGCACCAGAGGGTGCCCCGTCCAAGCGGTGTTTCTAGCTGGCACCTTCTATTTGGCTCGAGTGTGTGTGCGCAAACCCAAGGCCCCGCCCAAGCGTAGAACACAGAGCTTGGACGGGGCACCCGCAGGGTCGTTGCATTCAGCAAAAGCGCACGAGCGAGGACGCTCGCGCCTACATTCGTGCCGGCGCCGCCGCCCGCTTGGGCAGGATTTCTCCGATGCGGCGAATCTGCGCGCCTACGCCTTTGAGTTTTTCTTCGATATTTTCGTAGCCACGGTCAATGTGGTACACGCGGTCGATGATGGACTCGCCTTCCGCCACCAGCGCCGCCAGCACTAGGGATGCCGAAGCCCGCAGATCGGAAGCCTGCACCGCCGCCGCGCTCAACGGCGAGGGGCCGCGCACCACAGCACGCCGTCCTTCAATCTTGATGTTCGCGCCCATGCGCATCATTTCCAGCGCGTGCATAAAACGGTTTTCGAAGATGTTTTCGATGATGACCGACGTCCCCTCGGCCTGGGTGGCCAGCGCCATGTACTGCGCCTGCATGTCGGTGGGGAAGTCAGGATACTCTTCGGTCACAATATCGGCCGCTTTGATGGGATTGTCGCCCATCACACGGACGGAGTCGGCGGTGTGACGGGTTTTGACTCCGACTTCGGCCAGCTTCTCGAGCAAAGCACCCAAGTGGGTGGGGTCGCAGCCTGCAACGTTCAGATCTCCACCGGTCATCGCCCCGGCAATGATGAAAGTGGCGGCCTCAATCCGGTCGGGAATGATTCTGTGCTTGGCGCCCTGCAGTTTACTGACACCCTTCACCCGGATGGTCGAAGTTCCCGCTCCTTCAATTTGTGCTCCCATCTTGCTGAGCAGATCGGCCAGGTCGGCAACTTCGGGCTCGCGGGCGCAGTTCTGCATCACGGTTTCGCCCTCGGCCAGCGTGGCTGCCATAAGCAAGTCTTCGGTGCCGGTGACGGTTATCCTGTCGAATAGTATTTCGGCGCCCATCAGACGGTCGGCGCTGGCCTCGATGTAGCCATGTTCCTGCGTGATTTTGGCGCCGAGGCGTTCCAGTCCTTTGATGTGGAGATCAATGGGGCGGGCGCCGATGGCGCATCCGCCGGGAAGAGAGACGCGGGCGCGGCCGCAGCGGGCCACGAGCGGGCCCAGGACGAGCGACGAGGCGCGCATCTGCTTGACCAGTTCATACGACGCTTCGGGGCTGGTCAGATTGCGGGCGCAAATAGTGGTGCGATGCTGCGCCCGGCCGTATCCCAGTTCGACCTCTGCGCCCATGGCAGCCAGAAGTTTGCGCGTGGTTTCAATGTCGCGCACCTGCGGGATATTTTCCAGAATGACAGGCTCTTCGCTGAGCAGGGCGGCGGCCATGGCCGGCAGGGCGGCGTTTTTGGCCCCACTGACGCGAATGGTCCCCAACAGCGGATTGCCGCCGCGAATTACAAATTTGTCCATACGCCCGCCTATTGTAACGGCGACAGCCGGAAAGCAGGGTCGGGAAATTGTTACTCAAGAGGACACGGCCTGTGGGGGTTCAGTGTGGGCGCGAGCGTCCCGCTCCTGCCGGGGTGGGCGAGACGCCTACCCACAGCCGGCGAGACGCCGGCGCTGCGCTACAAACTTCGCGCTGCGGCGATCGCCCGGCGCACATGTCCGCCAGCCGATTTCAGCGCCCGCTCTGCTTCCTTCCGGTCCACTTCCGCCTGCAGCATGACCAACCCAATGGGCACGCAGTTTCGTGCCAGCCGGAGAGCCTGCCCGGCGATTTGCTCGCTCACTCCCGCCGCCTGCTGCAAAATGCTCACGCCTCGGGCCGCCAGCTTCGAGTTTCTTGGAGTGACATTCACCATGAGGTTTCCGTAAACGTATCCCAGCCGGGTCATAGCTCCGCTGGAAAGCATGTTCAACACCATCTTCTGCGCCGTGCCGGCTTTCATGCGGGTCGATCCGGAGATGACCTCCGGCCCCACTTCGGTCACAATGGCTAAGTGCGCTACTTTCTGCAGCGGCGTATCGCGATTGCAGGTTACGGAGATCGTGTGTGAGCCTTTTCTCCGCGCATATTCGACGGCAGCGATGGTAAATGGAGTCCGCCCGCTGGCTGCAATTCCCACGATCACATCGTTGCGGCCAGGCTTTCTTTTTTCCATCTCACGCCTGCCGAGTTCGCGGGAATCTTCGTCCGCTTCCACCGCCGCGGCCAGGGCAGTCGGGCCGCCTGCCATGATGAACTGCACTGTCCTGGGATCGACGTTGAACGTGGGCGGACACTCTGCCGCGTCGAGGGCGGCGATGCGTCCGCTGGTGCCCGCGCCTACATAGATCAGTCTGCCGCCCCGTTTCAAAGCATTCGCGATCAAGCCGACAGCGCGTGCGATTTGCGGAAGAGCTCGTCGCACCGCTCCCACCACCACGGCGTCCTCATGGTTGATGACGGCGACTATTTCCAACGACGACTTCAAATCCAGATCCGCTGAAGCCCGGTTCGGCTGCTCGGTGGTGAGCCGGCTGAGATACTCCCGGGTCTTGCTTGCTCGTCGCTTCAACGCTCGTTCTCCAGCGCTTCCACCACGGCGTCGTGAAGTGCGGGGCGCACCTCCTTGATCGCTTTGTTGCTGCAGTCGGGCCAGGTCCGGTTGGTGAGCAGAGTGATGGAAAGCTGGCGCTCGGGATCGATCCACAGCGAAGTGCCGGTATAGCCCAGATGTCCAAAGGAACGGGGAGAGAAATATTTTCCCGACTGAGATGGCGCGGAAGGCGTGTCCCAGCCTAGTGCCCAGGGAGTATCAGCCGGCGCCGTTTCCCGGCGAGTGAAGAGCGCCAGGGTTTCCGGACGAATCAGCGGCTGTCCGCCTTGCAGAAGAACGTGAGCGAAAGTCGCCAGATCTTCCGCCGTTGCGAACAAGCCGGCATGTCCGGCAACGCCGCCCAGCACGCTGGCATTTTCATCCTGCACTTCGCCCTGGATGATTCGCTTCCGAAAGCTGCGGTCGCCAGCGGTGGGTGGGATCGAGGCGCGCCAGGCTGCCGGTGGATTGAAGGTGGTTCGCAACATGCCCAGCGGACCAAATATTTCGCGCTGGCAGAAACGGTCAAGGCTTTCATCGGCCACGCGCTCCAGCGCGAGCGCAAGAATGATGAATCCGATGTCGCTGTATTCGGCTCTGGCCCCCGGATCGGCCGTGAGCGGGGTGCTAAATGCCACCGCGAGTAGTTCATCTTTACTTTTTGCTTTCAAGAAAAGCTTCTCGTATGCGGGCAATCCGGAGGAGTGCGCCAGGAGCATGTGCATGGTTACCTCGCCGCGCCTCGCATCGCTTCCGGCAAATTCAGGCATGATGCTGACCACCGGCGCTTCCAGATCGACGAGGCCACGCTCATAGAGAATCATCGCCATGCTGGTGGTGGCTACGGCCTTCGAAACCGAAGCCAAATCGAAGACAGTGGCGATGGTTACTGGCGGAGAGGCTGTTTCGAAAGTGAATCGACCGAACGCTTTCAGCGCGACCAATTTCCCTTGGCAGGAAACTGCAATGGAAGCGGCAGGAAAAGCCGCTTGTGCGATGCCTTTTTGGATGATGTCAAACACAGTGGCAAAAATCGCATCCTGCTGCTCGCGGGCAGGAGCAGGGAAGTGAGGAGCGGCTTGGCTGCCAGTCTTCAGTGAGGACAAGCTTTCTGACCAACGGATGTTGTGCGCGATGTTCGGGTTATAGCAAACTTCCGTAATCGGGTAAAGGTCACTATCTGCGAGACTTGTGTACTAGAATCCGACCCAT
>Ga0137407_10002846_pt1 | contig 11436 bp, 9 predicted proteins | sample CZOMad2_2_16fung_FD_108410 | JGI IMG/M metagenome (GOLD analysis project Ga0137407, IMG submission 108410) | Vadose zone soil fungal communities from Angelo Coast Range Reserve, California, USA - CZOMad2_2_16fungal (Illumina Assembly) | ecosystem: Environmental > Terrestrial > Soil > Vadose zone...
CCGGTTTCCCAGCTACAGTGGCCGTTAATCAGATGCCCTTAAAACGGAAAGGGCGTCACCGCCTCAATGGTCGGCACCGCCCTCTCTAGGGTGACCGTGGTAGAAGTCTTATACACTCAAACGTCGTGTAACGCTACCCTTGCATGCAAGAATTCTTGTTTTAAGGCAAGGGCGAGTCGCCGCCCTTTAACCGCCCTTCTAAGCCGCATTCTATGCTAATGGGAGTCGCGCTCACCTATGTTAAGTTAGTTTAAAACCCGGCAGGGTCAACGCCGCTTTCCGATCCGAGCGAATCTCAGATTTGAACTGACCTGATTCGACCGAAACCCTTTTAGGATTCTGAGCGAGAAAGCTACTTTTTTAATTGGTCTTTCAGGTTGAGATTGCGAATTAAGCGGTGTAAATAATTTGGATGCACGCCAAGAAGTTTTGCGGCTTCAGTATAACTTCCCTTCGCTTGCTGCATCGCACCCAAAATGATCTGCTTCTTTGTTTGGGCCACTGCCTCGTGATACCTGGTCCCGGGTGCGGTTGCCGCCGGCTCGGATTCCAGAATTGTCTCCGGTAGGTCCTCGAGCAGAATACGGTCGGTACTGCCTAACACCACGGCGCGCTCAATTGCATTTTCCAGTTCGCGTATGTTGCCCGGCCAATCGTAACCAAGCAAACGCGCCTGCGCTTCCGGAGAGATTCCGGTTATGCGTCGATTGCATTTCTCGCCATACTTCGCGGCGAAGTAATTTGCCAGCAGCGGAATGTCTTCCTGGCGCTCTCGTAGCGGGGGCATTTCCAGGCCCACCACATTCAGACGGTAGTAGAGATCCTGACGAAACGTGCCGGCGGCAACCGCGTCTTCGAGATTCTTGTTCGTTGCGGTGATAAGCCGGATGTCGACCTTGATCGTGCGGGTGCCGCCAACGCGTTCAAATTCGCGCTCCTGCAACACGCGCAGTAGTTTCACTTGCAGTGCGAGCGAAAGTTCGCCAATTTCATCGAGAAACACGGTGCCGCCATCGGCAATCTCGAGGCGACCCTTCTTCAGTGCCAGCGCGCCGCTAAACGAACCCTTCTCGTGACCAAAGAGTTCGCTTTCAAGCAGCGACTCAGCGAGCGCCGCGCAGTTCACCGCCATGAAAGGTTTGTCTGCGCGTTTGCTGTTCTGATGAACTGCTCGCGCCACCAACTCTTTGCCCGTGCCGCTCTCGCCGGAAAGCAAAACGGTCGATTCCGTGGGCGCAACTTTGGAAATGAATTGCAGCACGTCGCGAATGCGCGGGCTTTCCCCGACCATGTTGTGCTCGATATTGAAGTCGGCGATCAGTCTTTGATTTTCGCTGACGAGCCATTCGATGTGGCGTGCGTTTTCAATGGCCACAGCCGTGATGGCAGAGATGGCCGACACGAGTTGCAGGTGGTCTTTGTCGAAAACAGCATCAGGCTCTTTCGTGTCGAGATAGATTACTCCCAGCGTGCGGTCCAGCATGACCAGCGGCACACACAAGATTGATCCGGGTCCCTGTGTGCTTAAGCTCTCCGCAGACTCAAAGCTTTTCCCCTCTGCCTGGTTATTAATCAGCAGCGATTCGCCATGTTGCAAAACCCTTTTCGTAATTGTGCGGCTCACTTTGATCGATTCATCTTGTTGGCGCTGCCGGTTCAATCCAAAAAAGGAAGCAAACTCGGCTGAGTCGCCCTGCGGGCCCGGGTCCGTAAGAAGGATCGCTCCACGCTCCGCAGGCACCACTTCGAATAGCAGCTCGAGCAAAGTCTTCTGAAGCTCTTCGACGCCCCTAATGGCGTTGATGGTCGTGCTGACCTTCATCAACGCGCTCAGGTCACGGGCCATCAGGTACAGCGCGTCGTTGAACCTGAACTGCAACGTAGATCCGCTGACAATCTGCGCGTCGTCGAAGCGAACCTCGCTCGATTTCGATTGAATGTCGCCATCGTGTATTAGAAAGAGGAACTGCGAATCCCCGATTCGAACTCGATCGCCATGTTGCAGTTGCCGCCGTTTCACCGGCACATCATTGATGAACGTGCCATTGAGACTCTCGAGATCGAGTATTACAAACCCCTCGTTTTCTTTTTCAATCTGGGAATGGCGGCGGGAAACGGACGCATCGGCAATGCAAAGCGTAGCCCTTGTGTCGCGTCCGAGGACGACAGGTACATCTTCAATCGTGAAGACGCTGCCCTTAAGTCTTCCGGAAATGGCAGTGAGTCGCGGGTTCATTCGATTCGTGTGAGCTGCAGGTTTTGAGCACCCAAGTTTACGCGCACCTACGTTTGGCGGCAATAGTTTGTAACGAAAACTCTTAGGTGACGCCGGTCGCCAACACTCGAGTCAGCGGCGACGAACCGCCCGCAAACTATTAAGCACTCCAGCCGGGCTGCCCGCCTGGGGACCCCGCACAGTTTGCGTTACCAGAAGCTATCTAAACAGATATCGCGTCTATCTAAAAGGATAGACCCGCAACCCTCGGGGTTTGTTTCTTGCAATAGTTCTTGAAAACGCAAACCTCACGCTAACTTCCCGTGACGAATGGCGTTACTGACAAACCCAAACCGAGCAGTTCTCGATTTAGAAGACGCGGCACGCAAGTGGCAATGGACCGGAGCAGCTCCCGCCACCGAAGACTTGAAAGCGGTTGAGCTGTTACTGGTAAGAAGGAACCTTCGAGGATCACTGGCTTACTACAAAGTTTGAGGTCGAAAGGCTTCGACCGATGCTGAAAGGCAAGAGGAGGAAAACATGAAAGAGGGACTTCTCAAGGGATTTACGATGTTAGCGCTGACAGTAGCGCTTGCGCTTGCAACCGCCGCTGCTTCAAACGCCCAAACGTCTAACAGGATAGTCGCAGACATCCCCTTCGAATTTACTGTCGGAGGTCAGACTCTGCCGTCAGGCCAGTATGCAGTAAGAGCCGCAAACTCGCAGGGCAATGCTCTGATAGTTGAGAGTAAAAATGCGAAGAGCTCGGCCATGCGCCTGACTGATCCGATTCGGCCAAACAAGACTAACGAGCAGGCCCGCCTGGTATTCCATCGCTACGGTGAGCGGTATTTTCTCGCCGAGGTTTGGAGTGGTAGTGATAGTACCGGCCGGCAGCTAATGAAGTCGCGGCAAGAGCGCGCCATAGAGCGTGAGCTCGCGAGCATTCAGGGCAGCTACGAAACCGTCGAGGTATTGGCGGCACTTCGTTAAAGCACCGCTAGACTCCCGCGCAACGGCTGGCGAGCTCCCCGCTTTCCTGCCGGTTGTTAGAAAACCAGAACGGCAACCCCATGCCCCCGGGTTGCCGTTCTGGTTTTTCGGCGCTTTCGGCGATCAGGGCAGCCGCCCCGACACCGAGTCTCCAGGGGAGTATGTCGGCTGGGGTGAGGGATGGCATATCGGTCACACTCTCTATCCAAACAGATATTACCGCTATCTAAAGGGATAGGCTTCAGCCTCTTTCGCTTCAATCTTGCCAGCAATCTTTTAAGGCGGAATGGGTTAGTCGCGCGGTGTTTGCAGTGTTACGTACAAGACAAGCGTGTCCCGATCGCATACTGAAAGTCGCGGCACAAGAATAGCTATGAAACGAGATAGCTCCCAGAGGAAGATTTGACCACGGTTGAGCTACTGGTAAGAAGGAAACTTCGAGGATTACTGGCTTACTACAAAGTTTGAGGTCGAGGCTTCGACGGATGCCGAAAAGGCAAAAGGAGGAAACATGAAAAAGGAACTTCTCAAGGGATTCACGATGTTGATGCTCGTAGTGGCGCTTGCGCTTGCAACCGCAGTTGCCTCCGTAAACGCGCAGTCGGCCAACCGAATAGCTGCAGACATTCCCTTCGATTTTAGTGTCGGCTACAAAATCATGCCGGCCGGCGGCTACACCGTGAAACCAGTGTCCGCCAGTAATGCGTTGATGATCCAAACTGCTGATGGCACGATGGCTGCCGTTCGTTTGAGTGACGTAACGGAACGGGCGAAAAATATTCCGCACGCCCGTCTGGTGTTTCATCGTTACGGCGAGCGCTATTTTCTTGCGGAAGTCTGGAACGGCTTCGACAAGACGGGCCGTCAACTATTGAAGTCGCAGGAAGAGAGCTCTCTTGAAAGCGAGCTGGCGAGCATTTCCGCGAAGAGCGAGACAGCAAAGAACACTTACGAAACGGTAGAAGTACTGGCGGTGCTTCGCTAAGCGAAAAACTCCCCGCGCAACGGCTGGCGAGCGCCCGCTCCCCAACCGGCTGTAGAAACCAGAACGGCAACCCAACGCCCCCGGGTTGCCGTTGTGGCTTTTGTGTGGTGGTTCAGTTTCAACCGCTGGCGTGCTCTAGGTCCGAAGGACCCAGGAAACTTCTCAAAATCCTAGAACCGCCATCCAACTCCTGCTACAAATTGAAAGTTGTGCCGAGTCTCCGCGCGGATTGTGAACGGAACCAGGGTCAGCTCACCGGTGGTGGGGTCAAATGACAGAAAATTACTCTGGCGTTGGCCGTAGTGAATCAGGGTATCGCCGGCTTCAAAGCGCGTCACAATTCGCCTGGAAGGATAGAACTCGAGCACTCCACCAAGATCAACCGCAAAGTTTGTCAGACGATTTTGTCGAAACTCAAAAGGGAAAGGACCGCCAGTCCCTGTGGCAACATATTTAAAGTCGCCCTTACTGAAACTTACGACCCCCGGCCGGACCTTTCCGAATATGCCCCATTTCTCAAAGCGCTTGCCGGCCTTAACTCCAAAGAGTCCCTGCGTGATGTTGCCGCTGTTGCCGCCTGCACAAAAACGGCATGAATGCGGAAAGAAATTTCCCACCGCTTCGAGGGCAACGCTGCGATTGAGGTTGAAAGTAAACCGTCCGCCAAACCCTGGCTCAGTCGCCCCGTTATTGGAGTCGGGCTTTGTAATTGAAGTGAACTGGGCCCCTAATTCAACCTTTGGCACCTCATCCGATTGTGCCTTCGCTTCCAGCAAGGCGAATGGCAGACAAAGCAGGGTGACCACGGTCGCCAGCAGTCTTCGCATTTTCATTTCCATCTCCTTAGAAGTTTGGACCATCCTGAACATTGGACAGGTCCCTTGCCCAGGCTTGGGTAGAAGTGGCCGTTCGCGGCGAGCACGCTGATCACGTTTTGGGGCACACGTCACCCAGGCCCCGAAGCCTCCAAACCTTTAGGCTCCGAAGAAGACGCACTCGAAATAAACCTGGGGAAACTAATTACGTTATAATCGGTCCACGAATCTCATCACTTGCCAACCAACTAAAAACAAGCGACGAAGAACGGATCGGTGAAATCCGCGCTACTGATTCCTGGGCCAAAGATTCTCGATGCTATCCGCGGCACCCACCATTACCTTAAAGCGTTTGGCGACCTGGACATGCTCAACCTCTTCTGTCTTCCTGTGAAAAGTGGTAGGCGCCGGATCACCTATTTTGGTGGCCTTATCGCGAGCGGCTTTGATCGAGTCATCCAACTTGTCTAACTTGTTCTTTTCTCTTTGGACGATCTCCTGCGATCCAAAAGGCAGGTACTTTGGATCATGCAGCACCCAGACGTTCCAGGTCCCGCCACTGGGTAGGATTGGTGAATCGGAAAGCCATTCGTAGTGGTGGCCCTTCACCGTAAACTCGATCCTGTTGTCCTTGATGATCCCGACCTTCTGAAACTGATAGCCTTCTCGTGGAACGAGGGAAAAGATGAAGCGGCCGTGGCCCTCGACGTAACACCAGATCAGGGGGCCGGCGAAGTTGGTACCCGGCTTGCCTGCCGCAACGAGATTGCCGTCGATCAATAACCTGTAGTCCTTTACCGTCAACGCTATCGCATCCAGCGTGAGGTCTCGCGGCAGTGTCCTGGGATTGTCATCCTCGATATTCGGACGATCGAATGACACGCTGACCAGGTCGACGATCTTAACTCCGGTCTTTTGGTTGACTAGTAGATCGAGCGTAAATGAATCGCCGTCATCCAGGATTTGCGGCTCAGAGGATTGCAGCAGAGTAGCAATGTGGTTGGGGTGGTCGTCGGGGCTGCTTGCCAGTAGCTTGTTTTCGATCTGCAAATCCAGCGGCTTGACAGCGATATTGAAAGTCTTTGAAGCGGCAACAGCTTGAATCAATAGGTCGTAGCCGAAAAGATATTTTCCCGACGCATCCACCAGCACGCGATGAATTACGTCGTCCTTGTCAAGGAAAGCCTGTGATCTAAACTCTCCCCGCAGTTCCTGGGCGGCTGCTGACGTATTGGTCGCACCGGCCCACGCAGTTTCGCTTTTGAGGGCCACGAACCCACCCTCGGTGAGAGGCACCACCATGCGACCTCGGGTGCCTTCCTGCGCTGTCCCAAGCGCAGGAAGAAGCAGAAGACCAAACACCAGCGCCACGGTCTTACTTCTCATTCTGGTAACTCCCCTTGATGATCGTCAGCTTGAGCTGATCTGTTGGCTTAAAGCCTACCAAACTCATCGCCGGTTTGCCGGACGCGTCCGACCCTGCCCTGGCGATGCTATTCGCCGCATTCAGATTCACGCGATCCAGTTGGTTTGCTGCACCTCGAGATCTACGACCCTTCTTCTGGACGTAAATGACCTGAGTAACCACTTTTTCCTGAATGACAGGCACCTCAACTGTCCTGGTTTCTACGATCGCTGATGGAGTTGACGCAGTAAGGTTCGCTTGACCGCGCGAGCGCAGGGCGAAAAAGAAAACCACAACTAACAGCATCATTGCCAGGGCGGCAGGGACCGGCACGCGCACCGAAGTGGTTGCCATCTTCCGCAGTCCAGCCCATATCCACGAACTCAAGGACAAACGCACCGGCTGAACGGCCGGCAAATCGTGCGTGAGTTTGACTTGCAGCCTGGCATGGTAGCCTGGCCAGAAGTCTTCTGATGGCAGCGCAGATTGCAGAGCTTGCACCGACACGCGCAAGGTATTTCTGAGCGTTGCATACTCCTCCCGACACGCGGGGCAGTCGTCCAATTCTTCCAGGAGTTGCTTTGCCTCGGTCGGCGCCACTTCATCAAGCGTGAGATCGAGCAAACAATTTTTCGCCAGTCTGCAGTTGTGCATTTTGAAAACTCCTACCTCAATATCCCGGTTGCGGCACACGAGATGTAATTCTCTGACTCTTCGTTAACTCCCAACTGTTCGCGCAGTTTCGCAACAGTGCGCGAAACCGATTTCTTCACGGTGCCCGGTGAACAATCAAGTGCCTTCGCTATCTCTTCGTAAGTCATCCCTTCCTGATGCTTCAGCAGGAAAATCAATCGTTGTTGCTGTGTTACGCTCGACAAGGCCTGCATGACTTTTTCTACGACCAATTGATTCTGCAATCTGATCTCCAACGAAGCAGTTGCTCCCCCTTCCTGCTTAATTGGGTAGTCGCGGCTGGTAACGTCGTCGGTGGTTTCCCTGGACCAGGGAAAAGACCTCACCCGGCGACGTCGATGGTTAAGAAAGCAGTTGATGGTGATTTTCCGCAGCCAGGTGTAGAAGGTGGATTCATTTCTGAAAGTTGCCAATGCTGCGTAAACTTTAAGCCAGACCTCCTGCGATAAGTCTTCGGCATCCTGACGGTCACGGCAATAGTGGAACGCCAACGAATAAATGCGTCGTTCATAAGCCTGGGCGAGCAAACAGAAAGCGTCGGACTCGCCGGCCTGGGCCCGCCTGATTAGTTCATCTTCACTGCTCAATCAGGAGTTACCTCGAGGAAACAAAGCGCGTTCTACTGGCTCAATAGACACAGAACCTGGTGATTTGGTTGGCGAGGGAGACGCTATTTCTTGAGGCGCGCTGCTTAGTTGATCCAAAGTTGGACTTGGATTATTACCAGACAATCTTCCAGTTGTTCGTTGGCTCCGTCGGAATGGTTTTGTGGTGTTCCACCCAGTCGATGATCAACTCGCGAATCTCTTCACTGGACCGATAGACTACCGGTGCGCCTTTATACATCGTATATCCACCGCCGCCGTTCACCCGGTAGTTATTAGTCGCCAGTCGAAGTTTTTGCGTCGGCGACAGCAGCTTACCCTGGAATTGAAGATTCTCAATCCGCTGGCCAATGGGTTTGGCGATATTGAGCACGTACGTCACGCCTTCGGCGATATCAAAGTTGTAGGCCGGAATCTTTTCGTCCACCAGTTCTGCCGGGGACTTGCCAGGCTCGTAAGGGCGAAAGTATTTCGCCGAATGCTCGAGTGCGTCCTGCAACTGTTGTCCAGTCACTTCCAAAACAACGAGCGTGTTCTCATAAACATAGAGCCCCGCGATGTCGCGCACGGTTACCGGCCCTTTGGCTATGCGCGCGTCCGGATTGAAGACTGCCGCCATCGATACGTCAGCCTTGCCCGCTTCCAGTTGGACTCGCTGAATCAAATCCAGAATTGCTGTGTCACGGAAGCGCGCCTCCGCAGCCGTCAGCTCCGCGGCGGATTCGCCGATTGGGCGCGACAGCCAGGCCTGCGTCTCGCGGTCGTAGGGTTCACCGATTTTCAATAAGTCCTGATCGGGAGCGACCCGATCGTCGACGGCAATCGTGCGGGCCGCACGCGCAAATACGCGCCAATGCGGCCCCGCGTTTTCCAAATACAAATCCACGCGAGCCAGGTGTCGCCCCCAGTAGTTTGCCTGAATCAACTGGACGCCGTTGATGACGACCGACGGCAGGTCACGATGCGTATGGCCCATGAAAATAAGATCGACACCCGGCACTTGTTGCGCAATCGCGATAGCCTGGTTCTCGTTTGTCACTTGTCCGGGATTGATTTCGCCGGTTCGCAAGTCCTGCTCAAGACCCATGTGCATGGCGATGATCACGACGTCCGCGCGTTCTTTCCGGCGCAATAACGGCACCCACTTCTTTGCCTCGCTCAAGGGTTCGTGAAACTCGAGCCCCGCATAGTTTGGGGCGTTTTCCCAGTTTGGAATTCCCGGTGTGGTCAGTCCTAAAACGCCAATGCGCACGCCTGCGACTTCTTTCATGATGTAAGGCTTGTAATGAGTCTGGTTCGTACCTTTGTTATAGGTGTTGGCTGAGAGCCAGGGAAACTCTGCTTCACTGCGAGCCTTCTCCAGTACCTGCAAACCAAAGTTGTATTCATGATTGCCTACGGTCATTGCGTCATAATGCAGCGCATTCATCGCTAGCATCATCGGGTCCGGCGGTTGATTGTTTTTCTTGTTGTGATAGTACTCGAGTGGAGTTCCCTGAATCGTGTCGCCCGAATCGATCAGGAGAACGTTTTGGGTTTCCTTGCGAACCTGCTTAATGAGCGTGCTAATCTTCGCCAAACCCCGGTTGTCGGTCTTGTCAGTGTAGTAGTCGACGGGAAAGAGGTTGCCGTGTAAATCGGTTGTGCCCAGAACTACTATGTAAACACGCTTTGCCGAGCTGCTACCGGCGAGTGGAAAGCCCGCCAGGATCAGCACCACCGCGATAACAGACATTCGCAGAGTCCAAAGTCCGAAGTCCAAAGTCCAATGTCTGTGTATGCAAGCTCGCCCTGGAAATTGGAGACTAGACGTTGAACTTCGGACCTTGGACATTGGACCTTCTCCCTACTTCCCTTGATTCACAAACACTTCAGCCGCCGTCATGCCGTTAATCGGAACCTCATGGATCTTGTTAAAGTTATCCCGAATGAACGCAATCTTATCTCGATTCTCGAAGTATGTTCGACCCCGCTGAATAATGAAGTAAGCGGGGCCGGAAAGTTTTGACACATCGAAATCCGGGGCTGATATCGCTTTTGAATTGAGGTCGGCACGCCGAAACGTTTCGAGATAGTAACGCGTGACGCCAGGCGTCTCGTGGGCAATGGTGGCGCCTGGTGGTGCCGTGTCACACACAAACTTGATCGCTTCGCGCAGCCCATCGTCATAAAATTCGTCGTGCGGAAAGAGGTAACCAACCTTGTTCGCGGCCAGCGCGTTTGTGTACAGCGCATAATGCGGGCCGGCCGAATAGGCGATCCAGGCCGGCACGCCGGCAAAGATTGCAACGGCCAATGCTGCGACGATCGCACGAGTCTGTTTTGTGGCATGCAAACGACCATTCACAAATAGAATCAACTCAACTACTCCAATCGCCCCCAGCATGTATACGAAAGGCATCAGCGAAAGCGTGTAACGCAGCCATTTCGCGCCCATCAATGAATAAGGAATGATCCATAGCAGGAACATGAAGAGCACGAACGCGTATGCGGGATGTCGCCAGCGCCTAAGCGACACGACAAACCCGATCAGGAACGACACCAGCACCAGCAACGGAATCTTGATGGCCATGAATATCAGATAGAAATATATGGGCGTGCCCCAGAAAGGTGAACTCGACACGGTATTTTTGTAGAGATGATCGGCAAAGAGATAGCCCGAATGAACCAACAGCTTCTCGCCCATGTATACATTCAAGTATTCCCAAACCTGCGGCAGCAAAACTGGCGGGTTGGCAATGATGAAGGCAACCAGGATTGCAATGTAGAAGAGTCGCGGTGTTTTGCCGGGCGGCTCCCCAGGTTTACGTTTGCGTACGTGGAAGTTGTGGTGATAAAGGGCGTTCAGGCCGAAGTAGTGGGGGAAGTATTTGGACGCAAGCAAAAGCCCAAAGGAAATACCGCTGAGCAGATAGTTTCGTTTTCTGAGCGCAACGTTCCTCGTGTCGGTCTGCTTCGCTCGCAAGTAAAAGTAGAACGCGAACAGCATGAAGAAAACGAGCAGCGTGTCTTCCTTGCCTATGCGATTGAAAATGATGGCGTTTATGCCGCCAGCCCAGAACGCGGCCGCTATCAGTCCGGTCCAGCGATCGAAGAAAGCCGCGGTCAAAAGGAACAGAGGGATTACTGTTAACGCGCCGAAGATGGCGTTGGGAAGACGCAACAGGGCTTCGTTGCTAATTGCTCTGCTGCCGGCTTGCAGCGCCGCTCCAACCTTTAGCGAGACGAACATTAGCGCTTTCATCAGCATCGGGTGTTCGGCATTTGCAGTAATATCGCCGCGTTCATACGCCCGCACCGCTTCAACTTTATTCACTTCGTCTTCAGCGAACCCAATAGCACCGAGGTGACTGGCTCGGAATCCAAATCCCACAACGACTAGCAACGCAAGCACGCCAACGACGCCCCACCCCAGGCTTAGGGCGGGCTCAGTTTTTGTAGTGATGGAGCCGCTGGCTGCATCGGCTTCAATGAAAGATTTAGTTTCGGTAGTTGCCACCAGGATGAATGTTCCTCTTCGAAAGTCGCTAATCGTAACCCACCATGGAGACACAGAGAACACAAGGGCGGCATCCTATTACGATAAAACCGACCTTCCGGGAGTGGGTCAGTTTGATAAATCAGAGGTCGGAGCTCATTACAGAACCGAGCGCGGTAGCGCCGGATGTTAGACTCAAGTTCGGACGATGATAATTCGAAGGATTCACCGAGTATTCAGAGTTGAG
>Ga0137407_10002849_pt1 | contig 11434 bp, 16 predicted proteins | sample CZOMad2_2_16fung_FD_108410 | JGI IMG/M metagenome (GOLD analysis project Ga0137407, IMG submission 108410) | Vadose zone soil fungal communities from Angelo Coast Range Reserve, California, USA - CZOMad2_2_16fungal (Illumina Assembly) | ecosystem: Environmental > Terrestrial > Soil > Vadose...
GACGGATCTGACCCAGCGCTCCGCATAGGCGTTCAGGTTCGGTGACCGTGGCGGCAGGGGTACCCGCATGACTCCGGCGGCGTCAATGATGTGCTGAAATGCCGGGCAGTATTTCCCGTCCCGATCATGGATCAGGTATAGCCCGGGTGCCAGGAAACCCCACTGCTCCATCGTGACGTTGCGCGCCATCTGGACCATCCACCGGGTCTCAGGATGGGGCGTCACGCCGGCCACGTAGACCTTCCGGCTGCCAAGATGGATGAAAAACAACACGTAGTACGTGACCAGCCCCCCCAGTGTCCAGACCTCGGCGGTGAAGAAGTCCGTGGCCACGAGCATATCCATATGCGTGCGGATAAACTCGTGCCATGTCGTGGTCTTCTTGCGCTCCGGGGCTGGTAGGAGACCATGGCGTTTCAGGATGTTGCCCACTGTTTGGTCGCTGATGGTGTACCCCAGATTGGCCAAGGCGCCGACAATGCGATCATAGCCCCATGACCGATTCTCCTGTGCGAAGCGCACGACCAAGGCTTCCAGTTCCGCGTCGACCTTCGGTCGGCCTCGTGACCGGCGTTGCTGAGACCCGTCAAATTTCTTGGCAATAAACTGGGCGTGCCAGGCGAGGATCGTATCAGGCTTGACGAGGCTGGCCACTTCCGCCAGGGCTTGTTTTCCCAGTTTCTTACCGATCTCAGCCAGGGTCTTACGCTCAGCGTCGGTGAGTTGGACACGAGCTTTGATCTGCTGGCGCAGGATGCGATTTTCCGTCAGTAGGTACTCGTTACGCAAGAGTAATTCCTGATCGACAGTCCCCGTGATATACGCGAGTAAGGTTTTCCAATCCATACGCCTGTCCACCTCCACCAGTTCCGCCCTCAATGGGTGTTGAGTATGCGTGATGGGGTGGGTAGCAGGCAAGCCGAAACTTAGGCTATGGCTGGGGCGTAAACTCTGCTGTCAAGTCGGTTTCGAGTTTTTTGACCATACGACGTGACAATTACAGCTTCCTACACCGGTTTTTGTACCTTGAGGTATCCTGTGAACTCAGTGGTTTTTTTCAATAATAAGGGTGGAGTAGGAAAGACAACGCTTACCTGCAATGTCGTTTCGTTTCTTAACTTATATAAATCGAAGCGTACACTCCTGATTGATGCAGATCCACAATGTAATGCGACTCAAGCACTGCTAGAAGACGACATATGTGAAGATATTTACTTTAGTAGGAAGCCATCAGCTAAAACCTTATTTGATTATCTTAAGCCGATTGAGGAGGGAGAGCCAGCAATAAATCCATCGGTTGAGCCAATGCTTGGCACACAAAATTCATTCGGATCTGACCTTATTCCTGGCCATCCGAGGATGTCACTTATCGAGGATAGATTAAGTTCTGCTTGGAATGATCTACAGGCAGGAGCACCTGGTGGATTTAGAATTACTAATTGGTGTTCACAGCTTTTCGACGCTCTGAAGTCACGATATGATCTAGTAATATTTGACGTGGGCCCATCACTTGGAGCACTTAATAGAACTGTTATTCTTTCTTGTGACTTTCTTGTGACACCGTTTGGTTGCGATATTTTCAGCATACTTGGTATTCAAAACATCTCATCGTGGATCAAGACTTGGAAACGTCAGTACGACCGAAGTATTTTAAACATAGAACAAGATCGCAAGGGGTTGATTTATAATTATCCAATTGTTGTTCAGAGCGAATTGAAGTTCCGATTTGCAGGTTACTCAGTTCAGCAATATGTGACCAGAACGTTCAAAACTGGCAGGCGCCCGGTAAAAGCCTATGACCGGATCATGGGCCAGATACCTGGGACGGTGAAACGGTATCTTGACTTTCTTAAGCCTGGGAATCTACCCCAGCAAGATTTAGTGCTTGGCCATATTCCATTTTTATACAGTCTTGTACCTCTTGCTCAATCGGAGAGAGTCCCTATTCATGGGCTTAAAGAATCTAAGAAATTGATAGGCAACCAGTTCAGGCAGGTCGAGGATTATTACGAGCTGATGGATTCCTTCTGTGATAGATTGCTAAAAAATATTGGGGATAGGAAATGATCGCATGGCCCACTTCGCTGGTTCGCGAGGTAGCCGCGCGGCGATGTGTTTTTTTCTTAGGCGCTGGTGTATCAGCGACCGCGACGGATAAGGATGGAAAGCGGCCAAAGACCTGGACTCAGTTTCTTGAAGAAGCCTGTAAGCTAATTACATCAGGAACAAAGAGAAAAATTGTAAAAAAGCTCATCAAAGATAAAAAATACCTGCTTGCGCTACAAGGCATCCGGGATGAGGTGAATACTGCAGACTATCGTGATCTCCTTAACCAGCACTTTCATACTCCCAGCTACGAGCCAAGCACTCTTCACAAGTATATTTGCGATCTAGATTCGAGAATCGTGATTACAACTAATTTCGACCGCATCTATGAAAGATATTGCCAGCAACCAGGAAATAGGGGAGCTTATAAAACTATTGACTATTCCTCAATGGATTTGATCGACGAAATCCGTTCGGATACTCGCCTGATCATCAAGGCCCACGGTTCAATCGATGATATATCGCAAATGATATTCACGCGATCCGAGTATCATCGGACAAAGAGAAACTTTCCGCACTTTTATGAAATCCTTAAAGCGATTTTCCTGACACATACCGTTATTTTCATCGGCTGCAGCCTCGAAGATCCTGACGTCCAGTTACTGCTGGAGGAAGTCAAATTAACAGGATCATCCGAGCGACCGCATTACGCGATCATCTGCAAACGTTCGCAAGACGCGTTAACCCTAGCTGATTGGCGTAAGACATATAACGTCGAAGTGCTCGAATACGGGCCTTCCCACGATAATTTGCCAAATGAACTACGAACGCTCGCAGAGCGAGTTGAGGCGGAAAGAACTACAATAATGACCTATACTCTACCTTAAAAGTCTGACCCTTCTCCAAGTTCCTCAAACTTCCTCACTATCTCCTCCACCCTCTTCTCATGCTCCAGCAATACCGCCATGACGATGGTCTCAAACGCCCATGGGCGAGCGACCATGACCCCAGCTTGGATATGCAGCTTCGCACAATCAAAGAGCCGATCGAAGATCGCTTGATCGGCTTTGGGAAGCGCCCGCTTAAATGGGGACCAGCGACGGCGTTCGTACTCAATGAGTTGGCTGAATGGCGGGAGCGTCTTGCCCATGGCATGATCCCCTGACTATGGGAGCGTTGAAGGTGTGTACAGAAGTTTCGTTGGTCGCGACTATATCAACAAGACGTTGATGTCACAAGCACTATATCTATCGGGAGGACCACTAGCGTATGATGCTTGCTACGGCGATAGCGCTCGTGTATGCATGGGGTGGAGAAGGATACGCGACGAGACCTGCACCGCGTGCAGGTCTTTTACATGGGTGAGGACACGACGATGACGACTCGCGAACTTCGCGCCGCCCTGGCGACCATGGAGGCCAACAGTGACGTCCGGGTAGTCTTGTTCAAAAACGACGGGACGAGTGGGGTATTTGAGCTCGAAGAGGTCCTCAGCAACGATGGACACACGCAGCTCGAAATCTATGAGCCCGAGGATAAAGCCTAGAGGAGGCCCCCATGGCCGACCCATCATCTCCCATCGAGTTCGAAGACGTGCCCCTCGATGAAGCCCGCCGCATGACCCGGGGACCTCGCATGGATCCCCTGCTCTACCAGGCCCTTCGGGATAAAATCCGCTCGTTGGACACCACCGCCATTCGCATGCCACTCCCGGACGGCACCAGCCCGACCACGATGAAACACCGCATTCTTCGCGTGGCCGCAGAGCTGAGTATTCCGGTCACCGTCAGAAAAGTCCCCGGAGGCCTCATCTTCTGGCGCTCGACCGACGAAGATCTCCAACAGGCGCAAGAGATTGTGACACGACTCCAATCCGCTCGGCAGCCGCCACCAGCAGCCCCGCGTGGCCGACGCCGGCGTGTATAGCGCAATACATCAACACACGACTGTTCGTCAGAGGGAAGCCATGGCATGATTCTCCTCATGAATCATCGTGCTGTCCGCAATAGACCGGTCCTCACTCCGCTCCTCGTGATCCTCTCCCTTCTCTTCACTGCCGGCATGGCCTTCGCCGCCGCGATCGGCGACCATGTGGAGCTCACGGCCACGCACCAGTCCGGCATCCCCTTTCACCAACAACCGCACGGCACGAATGACTTCCAGCGCATCCCAGATGGCACGCGCGCCCAAGTGATCGACGTCGCCAAAGGCGGCCAGTGGCTCAAACTTTCCTTGCCGAACGGCCGCACCGGATGGGTCGCCTCGCGCTATGTCAGCAGTCCCACGACGAGCACTCCATCACCCGGAACCTCCCTCGCAGCGCCGCGGCCGCAACGCACCGAAGAAGGCACCGTCACCCATGTCGCCGACGGCGACACGATCACGGTCATTACGGCAAACCAGACCAAGCTCCGTATTCGGATGGTTGGGATCGACGCTCCAGAGACCCCAAAAGGAACCAAATTCCCCGGCCAACCTTACGGCAAGGATGCCGAAGCGTACCTCAAACTGCTCGTGGAAGGAAAACGGGTGAAGGTAGAGATTTACAGATTCCCCCGGATTTAGTGGTAAAATTTCAATCTATTGATATTGTTGATGTTATTTTATGACAGATCCCGCAACGACGCGTCGGGTACATACAGAAAATCAAGGGTTGAGCGGCTCTCAACTGACGAAGCCCAGCTGCCTACCACTAAATCCGATGGAATGTGGAATTTGCGACGTTCAGCAGATGGGCGACAGATCCCTTTGTGGCCGGCCGGGAAGCTGGCTGGAAAAAGCGTCCCATTACCCTGCACAACTACGAGCGCATTTTCGAAGCCTACTTTGGATACCTTCATCATCAGTTGCAGATTAGGCCGGTGCAATTCAGTCACCTGTTTGATTTCGCTCTCCTTGAGAGGTTCGTGTATTGGCATATCAACGAAAAATGGCGTCGACCCACGGGCCTCGCCCATAACTTCGTTAAAAGCGTCCATGCGATGGCCTCTCAATATCACCTGGATCCCACACTCCGAGAATCTCTCAAGGCCCTCAGAAAGCGCATGCCTCTGCTCCGGCCAGTCTTCAATAAGAGTGAAGCGTGGGTACCACTCCGCGAGCTCGAGCGTGTCGGCCTCGCGCTGTGGCCGGAAAAACCTCCAGAAGCCATAACAAGGTATGGGACACCTCCTGAGTCCGTTGGCCGGAAATACGCCGCGCGAGCTGGCGCATCACTCATACTTCGCCTATGGGTGCGCATTCCCTACCGCCAGCGCAATATGCGGGAGATGAAGCTGGATCAGAACCTCTACCGCACCTCAACAGGGCAGTGGCGGATTCGATTTGCCAACGAAGAGCTAAAAATGGCCAGCAAACGGGGACGACCCAATGTGTTTGACCTCCCCTTTCCACCGGCGTTGATTCACACGCTAGAATCTTACCTGACCACGTGGCGACCTATCTTAGCCCGTGCCGAGAACGCGCCCGAGGTCTTCTTAAATACTCATGGGCGTGCTTATGCCGCATACAACATCCATAGGACCTTGCAGGGACATATTTACAGTTTTACTGGACGCCACTGGCATCCGCACATCATGCGAACCATTTGGGCCACTGAGTGGATTCAATCGAGCGGCGATTTCATGACCGCCGCCATCATGCTCAATGACCGCATGGAAACCGTCATTAAGAACTACTCGCATCTCCGTGATGAAAATGTGTCTGAGACTGCCTATCAGTGGGTACAACGCCGCGTGAACGGTCATTCGGGTGTGAGTATGATCTGTGAGGAAGCAATCCCTGCGAGGGCTTTGGACGAGTTATCTGCAAAATAATGCTCTATTAGGGTGTTTGGGAGCAACCGAACACAAAACCGGGTTAAGAAAGGCATCGGATCCTAAGCTCCCGAACCAACAATCTTTCTGACCCTCCCAACCGCAGCTCACGATCGCTCCCGGCCAGCTCTGAACAAGAACCTGTGCACTGGTCTAGAAACCAAAAATCAACAACTTAGAAGCGAATTCCGAGCCTCGCCCGGCTCTTAAGCCGGTTCTCTGTTCCATTGCTCTCCAACACCCTGAACGTGTTCGATCAGCTGCTCGAGTGTGGTATCCAAGGCCACTCCTCCATTTTTTTCCAATGTGACGTTGCTCTCCAACGATCACTTCGGCCCTCTTGGGTCAATGCTGTCGGGCACACACTTCAATTGTGTGCGAATGGTGTACCCCTTAATGACCTGCTCAATAAAGGGTCCATCAACTTTCTCCCCTTTCTCTTTTGAGACCTGGCGAATGTGCTGCAGGTCAGCCATGCACTCGCGATGGGTCGGCCAAGTGTTGGCGATGTGCCAGCGCACACCAGGTTCACCATGCATGGTTGCCTCGGCCCACAGAATCCAGGCGCACTCCAAGAGAATAACCGCCCATTTCCTCGCCATCCCTTCACCTCTTAATCTTCCCCTCAGCGACTACTGAACCATGTCAGCGGTCCAGTGCTCCATGGCTTCGTCGCAGGCGTCATCGTCGCCAATCATCTTGTTCAGCCATGCTCTGAAGCCAGCCTTTGATGGGCTCTGACCACGTACCTCCTGGTCACGGATATAGATGTTGTGCAGATCAGGGAGCCACGTATGCGGGCCGTCCCGGTCTTCAATGATGTGATCGGTCATCACCTCGAACCACAGGTCGTGATAGGTTCGCGCCCCTTTGTACTCCTGTTGCAAGCGCTTGGGTAACGGTTCCAATAACCCGCAGAGGACATCGACCACCGGGTAGAGCTCATCCGGATCTGCCGCCACGGTGCCACCCAACGTGTCAGCGAAGTAGCGATAGACCCACTTTTTAGCCGCATCGATCTCCATCACATTCCCTTCTAGGCCGCAGTGCCCAGCATCGCCTGGCCCATGGCCTCGGCTATGGCTAATAACGCCCGTTCATCGGATTTGAGGTACTTGTCAGTCGTTGCCGAACTGGAATGACAGAGCCAGTCACGTACAACGGTGATATCCTTAGTTAATTTCATCATGGCGACTGCTGAGGATTTGCGCAGGCAGTGTGTCCCATGCAAGTAGGGGTTGAGACCGTTGGCTTTCATCAGGACGTGTAGGCGATATCATCCCTGCTGGCGACTGATCGGTTTCGATTTCCCGCGCTTATCCCGCTTGCGCGATTCGTAGAGGTAGATATCTTGCCCATAGAGATGTGCGATGACGCCATCTCGCTTTCTCGCTTTCGCCAGTGCCTGCAAGCGGGCCATCACATACGGCGCGGCCGATCCCATGGGCACCTTACGGTCGGGTGGTTTGCGCCGGTTGATGGGCTTGCGGTGGCAGAGATTACAGGGACAATCGGCGTCATGGGATGCCGGTTTGGGTGGGAGCGGCTTGGCAATACGGGGTTTCCCGCCTTTGAGTCGTTCGCTGGGAACCACGACAAACGGGCGCAGATAGCCGTGCTCGTCCATCACGTCATCCACTTTTAAAGAAAGCAATTCTGAAATCCTGTAACCCCAGAAGGCGCCAGGACCAATCAGCGCTTGGTCAAACTCGCTACTATGCTCCAGGAGTAGGTTGCGCTCCTCATCGGTCCATGACCACTTACCCCCGCGGTGCTGGCCCTTCTTACTCTTGGCGGGTTTCTTGGGCTTGGGCTTTTCGATATGGTTCGTAACCCTTCTTGGGTCACATCGCCCCATTTTGGCCGTTATGAACCCTCTTGTGAACCCCAGGAACCCTCAAACGCGCTGAATTGCAGATGGGGCTCATCGGAGTGCTTTAGGGCTTCAGTCCTAAGCGACTCACAGAACGCTTTTACCGAACTCATCGATCTTGCAACCGCTTTCGGCTCCACGAACGTATCCCAGTCGTGGGACCATGTGAAGTCTCTTTCGTCCGCGTTCGGAATGGTGTATTCAGATCTTACGACTCTCCCGTGAGTCACCAAATCCCTGAAGCGCTTGAGTTTTTTGATGTCCTGATATGGCTGTTTTCCTTTCCACCCCTTCTCATACCCCGGTAGTTCGTGAACAATGGCGTCTATTTTGGCTTCTATGGTATCGCTCGCGCCACGGAAGGCTCCATTTTCATTGACCCATGCTTCTGGACACAGGGTCTCTCCGAGGAAGTTCACAAACGCCTCAAAAGCAAAGTACGTCATCGCCAAACACGGGAGATACACATAACGGACCTCCCTATTACTGCAGGCGTGCTTGTACAAAGTCTCTGCTGCGCGCCACAAATGCTCGTGAGTAAATATCGCTTTGGAAACGTGCATAGGCGCTTCTCCTCATGCGCATCGACGACAAACATACCCGCCCCTTTCTTAATTCGCGTGCTCGGGCGTCCAGGTCAGTCGTGAGGCCTTGGCAACCCTTGGTTTCGTGGCTTTCTTCGTCGCAGGTATGCTAGGCGCCTCCAGGTTGCACGCGACCTCGACGGACGCAGGAATATAGACCGGAGGGGGCTTGCCCATCTGCATACCCCTACCTGGACCTACAGGAGGGACCCTGCGATATGACCTAACAGATGACCTCTACTTTTCTGGTGAATGTAATCTTTCACACAAACGTTGCAATGGCCTAGGAGGATTACCGCATTGGAAACAGGAGAAAAATTCCGACCCAAATAGCTAGCAGTAGCGTAAACGCAACAATGGCAACCAGCGGGCCTACTAAGGCCAACCCGAACAACATGGCGGCACTCATCCGGTGCGCGCAAGCAAGGCCAACGGCAAGGTACGCGGAATTGATCAGGTAATAGAAGACCCAAATGCCCAGTAGTAGCCACTGGTAGCTTTCGCCGATGATTGGTATCTCAGTACGCTTTGGAGGGTCCAGGCCAGACTCCTCGATAGGAACTCGAACCCGATCCGAGGGGCTCAATGGGACATCAGCGAGCCGAAGCGACTCCTTTGGGGGGGCAGGCGGCAGTATCGTCCCTTCCTTTTCAAGCTCGCGCTCTTTAACGTAGGATTCCCTACGGATCCCCCATAAATAGGCGAGATCCTTCTCACTAAGGGCCTTTCGAAGAGTATCCGGAGACATCTCCGCCCACCTATCCTCTCGATTGGCACCGAAGTAGACCACGTAGTGGTAAGTAAGCACGACCCGCGTCTCGGTGATGAGATGACCAACGATAGCCAGCGTGGGGATAAATACTAGGTGGAGGGTAGAAACCACATAGAGAAAAACTACCAGGGTCGCTTCCATAGTTCCCCTGGCGCGGAAGACCTTGAGGCAGGGATGGAGGACCAAGGCTACTAGGATCCAAACGAAGAGAACCGCAATTGCAATCTCTGGCTTGACTCCTGGTGGGCTATCCTGGAGTTTTACGAAATTAGCAACACAGAGCCCGATGAGAACGCTTGTCGCGGCATATACGAGGGCGTTTCGGAAGCGATGGCCTCTACCGCCGTCCAGCTCTTCAAAAATGCCTGCGAAGGTTGATCTCGGCCTGGAAAGGATGGACAGAAACTGATTCGTATACGCCGCCAAGAGATCGGCGATTGACTCTGCGAGCTTACGAATATCGAGATCGGGCACGATGATTCACCACCTGGGAACACCGCCCAACTCTTGAGTATATGGAAAGGTTCCACAGCACCTTCCCAACGGCCCTGCGCGAGATGTGGATCGCAGCTTCCGCTGGGACTACTTCTATGGAAATGTTTCCGCATCATAGTCCAAATACGGATTTTATACATCGGGCAATTCAGCATCATGGCCAGTGGTAAGCGACGACCTGAGGATGGGTTCAGACGAGCCGAGGGACTTCCCTACCAGCGTAAAGGACGTCCTGGTCAGGAACGTCGGTACTCACTCAAGCTGTTACGCGAGGCAGGCTATTGGAAGTAAGGAACATTTCTAACGTAGAGCATCATCCCCACAGTGAAGCTCAACCATCTAGTGGCGCCATGCCCTGACTGCAACGTTCTTGTATCGTGTGATATCCCAACGCTCAATCTGTAGGAGGGGTAGTGGATCTAATTCCGTTCCGTACGAAGTTTTGACAGTAGAGGGCTGTTCAACCACATCCTCCAGGTGAACATGGTAGGAGCGCCCCCCCTCTCTAGGGGGAAGCGCGCGCACAGCTGCTTCTATAGGCACGTGATGGCGAACGTGAATCCGAAGCCGATGGCTCCCTCCTCGCCGAAGAAGAGGGTGAGCGGAAACGTAATTGGTATGATGTTCCCACTGGCATCAGAGAGGTCGATGGTCATGCTCACAGGCACCTGATGGTTTCCGCGCGGAAGACGCTCAGTGAAGTTGATGGCCCCCTGGCCTGTATGAGTCGCCTGTGCGCGATCGGGGCTGTTTTGGTCCTCATCCTGTGGGTCCCACCACACGTTAGCTTTTAATATGCTGCTGACTTTCATCTCGCCTGTATCCGTATTGATAAGGTTCTGGATGATCCCGCCGCGGATGAGTTCGAACGTGATCCAGCCGCCAAGTCCGAAGTCTGGCAAGCACGCCGGTGGCGAAATGAAGGCACCGGACCCTCCCCCCCCGCTACTAATTGGCAGTGTTGTGTTGATGACATGGGCGCCAGCGCTGGCGAAAAGCACACAGACGAGACCCATCGTCAGCCCTATCATGATTGACCGCATGGTGGTTCCTCTGGTGGTCGATAATTTTGCAGTAGTTGAGGGGGCGCTGTGTCTGAATGCTAGACTTCTAGCGGCCAGGCCCCGCCACCAGCGGAGCCGACAATTAACGGTGTGCATCTGCTGTTCCAGGGCTTCGAGGCAAGTCTGCAGCTGGTCCATGGAAGATCCTCCTCGGCTACCAGACAGGGAAAGTCTGACATGAGACACGCTTCAATCTGCGAGATTCAGTGAATGTTACCATTTTGAGAACGTGTGCTATTCGTGCGTGACATAGCCACGCTGTTGAAAGAACTCCTGGCACATGGCGTAAATGACATCCTTGAGGTCAAGCCGGTGGTCCTCAGCGTACAGTTCAATCAGCGCGATATGCCGCACATCGAAGACATACGTTTTCTTGGTGGTGATCCCTGGTGTTCCCAGTGGTGTACTCAGGGACACTTGCCGCTCCGCTATCATCTTCTCTACCTCCAGCCATCTCGCCTTGATGGTGCTCCACAACTCCCAGTCGTCAGCAGTCGGTGTTCCTGGGTGTACCGCTGGCACCTCCGCAGGCCATTCCTGACGAACAGGTACACCAGAGTGTTCCGGTACACCTGAGTGTGGAAGACTCAACTCCTGGTGTTCCTCTGGTGTGCCTGGGTGTACTTCGTCTAGGTCGGTATTCTGTGGTACACCTGAGTATTCCGCGGTGTGTTTTCCCGCGTTTGACGACCTGCTTGCTGTGACAGTAGGGACATTGGACCGCGATGAAGGTCATGGGCCACTCCTTGCTGTTGGACGCTGGCAAGACGAGGTCCAGTGTGACA
>Ga0137407_10002852_pt1 | contig 11429 bp, 9 predicted proteins | sample CZOMad2_2_16fung_FD_108410 | JGI IMG/M metagenome (GOLD analysis project Ga0137407, IMG submission 108410) | Vadose zone soil fungal communities from Angelo Coast Range Reserve, California, USA - CZOMad2_2_16fungal (Illumina Assembly) | ecosystem: Environmental > Terrestrial > Soil > Vadose zone...
AGGAAAGCAGGAAAAATTGATCCCGAAGCGCATGCGCCTCGTCTGCAAATGGCAGCCCAGCTCGGACTAACGGCGATTTGTGAGCAAAAGTCTATGTGCAGACTGGTTGCCCCAGCCGGCCGCTCTCTGCTTCACTAAATAAATTTAAATAAATTTTAAGTGGCTTCACCCAGTCGGAGAGTGACTTACAGATGAGATTCTCTGGCGACACTGGACAGGGACGGAAACGGCGGTACATGAAGCGGGATGAAATTGATCTACGCGCCGATTCGCGCTGCCCGCTGGGGCGGGCGGGCGGCATAGAGGCTCGTTAGACTTCGCCAAGTTGGAGCCCCCGAACGCTTTCGGGGCACCCAAGTGGTCGAATCTTAACACGCACGGGTTTTATTGCGCCGCTATCCGAACCGACTTCGGCAATCACATTTAACAACTTAGAAATTTATGAAACCAATACTTCAAATTAATCACAAACAGCGAGGCTCACGTCGTGACAACCGCGCACGTCGTAGTCACAAGAGTTTTCCATTAACGGATTACAACTATCATCCAACAGCGGAAAGCCAGGTACATCCCTCCGTCGGTCGGCCGGCCACGAAGGCGCCCGCCTTCCACAAGTTAAGCAGTGAATTCCTAGGCGGAGAAACAAGCCGGGATTATGTTGCCGAGCTTTTGTTCTTCATTCTGATCACTGGCATCGCCGTATGGCCGATTATGTCCATGCTCATCGCAGTGATCCGCATGATCAGGAATTACTGACGGCCCGGATTAGTCAGCGTTGTTAGCGGTTGCCGCCGAAAATGCCGCGAATAGTTTGGCGTGACCATTTATGAAAACGAAGGCCAAAACCTTCCACATCATTGTCTGGTCGATGCTGACATTGGCCGGCTTTAATCTGCGTGCTGCGAAGGAACCTCTTTACGACGGGCTCGGCTCCTATTCGCGCAAGGTCACGACTGACTCGGCCGAAGCACAACGCTATTTCGATCAGGGCCTTGGTTTTCTCCACGGATTCAATCATCGCGCGGCCATCCGGGCGTTTCAGCAAGCCGCCGAACTCGATCCGGAATGCGCGATGGCACACTGGGGCGCAGCGCTCGCATGCGGTCCGCACATTAATTCTATGGCGGTTCCACCGCCCGCAGCGGAGCTCGCTTGGAAGGAACTTGAGCTCGCTCAAAAAAATGCCGGTAACGCGTCGCCGGTTGAGCGGGCGGTGATCGATGCCCTCGCAAAACGTTACGCTAATCCGCAGCCGGAAGATCGCAGCGGGCTCGATCGCGCTTATGCCGATGCCATGCGCGAAGTGTGGAAAAAATATCCAAAAGATCCAGACGTCGGCGCTCTTTTTGCGGAAGCAATGATGAACTTGCGCCCATGGGACCAATGGACGCCGGAGGGGAAACCGCAGCCGGGGACGGATGAAATCATTGCTGCTCTCGACGCCGTGTTAAAGCTCAATCCTAACCACCCTCTGGCGAATCATCTTTACATTCACGCGGTAGAAGCATCGCCGAATCCGGAGCGCGCGATCGCCCACGCTGACCGGCTTCGCAATTTACAGCCGGGCCTCGCTCACAACGTGCATATGCCGTCGCATATCGACATTCGCACCGGCCAATGGCTGAAGGCCGTGGATACAAATGCAAAGGCAGTGGAGGCAGACCAGCGCCACCGAAAGATTTTCGGGCCGGCCAAAGGTTTTCTGAACGTGTACATCGCGCACAACCGCCACATGCTGGCCTATGCTGCGATGATGACGGGCCAGCGCAAGGTGGCGATGAAACACATCCGTGCCATGGTCGCGGAGATGCCGCGCGATTTTCTAGAGGAAAACGCACTGCAAGCGGAAGGAAACGTGGCGATGCCGCTGGAAGTGATGGTGCGCTTTGGCATGTGGGATGAAATCCTCGCGGAGCCGGAAAAGTACACCGACAAGATGTGGTTCACCCGCGGATTTCACCATGCCGCTCGCGCGATCGCATACGCCGCGAAAGGCGACACGGCTAACGCGCGCAAAGCACAAAGTGTTTTTCTCGAACGCTCCAAGCTCGTGCCAAAGCAAGATTTTGTGAGCAATAATAGTTGTGAATCGCTTCTCGCCATCGCCATTCCAATGGTCGAAGGAGAAATTTTGATCGCAGAAGGAAAGCTTGATAGCGGCATTGAGCAACTGCGCACTGCAATCCAAAAGGAAGACGCTCTCAAATATGATGAGCCACCCGGATGGATGATTCCGGTGCGTCACTCGCTTGGAGCGGTGTTGATGAAACAACAACGTTTTGCCGAAGCGGAGCAGGTCTATCGCGACGATCTCGCACGTTTGCCCGAAAACGGCTGGTCCTTACTTGGCCTGGCAGAAAGTTTGCGGAAACAAAAGAAAAACGCAGACGAAGTTGCTCAAACGCAGGCGAAGTTTGAAGAAGTTTGGGCAAAAGCTGATCTCACGATAACCACTTCGTGTCTTTGCCAGCCGCAGGCGTGATTAGCTGCGGAAAGGAAACCAGGATTAGCGGAGCTGACGTTTTCTCAGGCCGAGAAAAACTACAGCTTTGCGTAAACGCCCATCAGCGGACGTTTCGATGGTATCGGTGAACGAAAATCGCTGACGAAACCGTCCTTGGTGCGAATTTCAACATGACCAACGCTTCGCGCGGTACCATACACGAGCACCGAGCCTACAGGTGCAGAGAATGGATCCGTTATCGATAGCCTTTTGAATCCGTAATTGTTGACGAGCTCGGACGCAGCGTCTCTGGCAAGCTCTGTCTTCGGGCGGGAATCGATGACTCCTGAAGCGAGCAACGCGTCTTTGACATAATGCCAGCAGCGCGAGCGCGAATGCGCATGTGCGCGTTCCTGAGCGATACTCGCTGCTTGCGTCAACCTGCTATCGATATGTCGATCAACTTTGCCGAAAGGATAAACGATCTGCTTGGGATAATATTGCGTGATGACCGGCGCCGATTCCCTTTTGCCGTCTGGCGATCTGAAACTGAACCGGCTGGCAGGTTTTGTCGTGCTGGAAACAGTCGGTTGATTCATTGGTCGCACCGGCTCCAACGCAAAAGTTCGCCGATTCGATTTTGGCATCGCTTGCACCGGCTTTTCCGTGACCGTCTGCGTTGAATCCTTGGCGATTGTCGTTGCCGGCTCTTTCACCACGTGTTGCGCCGGTTTTTTCATTGCTACGGGCGCGCGCTTTTTCGTGATTGGGTGCACCGGCTTACTCGCGGTTTTCCCGGCCGACTTCTCCGTGATCACCTGAACCATGTCGTCAGCAGCCTTCCGATCATGGCTCTCAGAACCCAGCGTGGAAGGAGCCAGCGCTTGCGCGTACGCGTTTGCGCCAGAAACAACGAGAGATGAAACGGTTAAGGATGCGACGAATACCAGGCGCCACATGGACGCGAGGTTATGCCGGGAACCACGGCATTAGGCAAGCTTTTTTTCAAAAAAAATTGCGGCGCGAAAGTAGCGTCAAATGTCCGGTCCGTCAGCTGATACGAATGCCTGGCCCATTCCTAATCGTTAGGAAAATAATCCGGCTCAAATCGAGGCGGGGGAGCAAACGTCTCGTCGCGGTCGATCATGGCGCGGTGGTGCCGGCGAGGAGCCAATTCGTCGCGTTCCTCATCAGGGGCGACGAACGCAGTGCGGCCAGAGGGCAAGCGCAAAATCAATCGTCCATCTGACGTAATACCGACGACGCGAGCGCGTACCGAACGACCGCCGCGTTGCGTCGAGTCTTCGCGCGCAGTTTGACCCGCGCGCCCGTGTCTCGAGTTTGAGGCAACAGATTTCTTTTTGCTCTGTGAGCTCGATTGGCTGGAAGTAATTGGCTGCGCTGTTTCATCAGGTTTTGAGGATGATTTCGCCTCGCCCGCAGAAAAGGAAGAACTTTCGGCAACCGTTGGTGGCGAAGCTGCTTCGGACCCCATTGGAGTAGTTGCTTGCGGTTGCGCATTCATTGTTTGAGTCTGCTGAATATCCTGCGATGGAGCCTGCTGAGGCGGTTGACTTGCAAAGGGCAAAGCCGCGTTTGCTGGTTGAGATTTCACAGTCGCGGGAGCGTTCGTAGCCGACGCATTTTGGGAGGCCGCTGCTGGTGGCGAAGACTCCGGTACGCCAACGAGAACCCCGATTTTCTTTGTCTCGCGATTCCGATGCACGATTCTGTCAATCGGCTCCCGCAGTAAGACGGCTGCGATCAGTGCTGCGGCGAGCAGCAGCGCGGCAATCGGCAATGCTACTCGCCACAAGCGCACCGGGCGAGCCTCGGGTCGCCGCGGAATTGTTGTTCTGTATGGGATGCCGTACTTCTCAGCGAGTGCACGCCGGCGTTCGATTTTCAGCAGGCATTCGCGGATCATTTCCGCCAGCACGACCAAATCTTTTGGGCGTTTATCGGGATCCCGATTTAACATTCCGGCAACTAAGTTTCGCAGCGGTTTTGGAAACCTCGAAAACTTTGGACCCTGCTGGAGCGCCTCGGCCGAAAGTGCAACGCCGGTCAGGAGAAAATAAAGCGTCGCACCGAGCGAATATATCTCAGAACGGATGTCGCTGGGGGCAGCGGCTAATTGTTCGGAGCTGGCGGACGGTTCGGCGGTCGGCGCTGCGACCTCGGTCGGAACGCTTTCGCGATCGGGTCTGGCAGGATACAAGCCGAAGTTGGTCAATTTTATTAGCGGCCAGGTGCCTTCAGGAGTCTGCCCCGGAACGATCATGACGTCGGAAGGCTGAATGCTGGGATACGGAAGCTTATGAAAACTCGCCGACGAGAGCACGCTCACGATTTGCTCCGCCACACGCAACGCGGCATCAGCCCGCATTGGTCCGTGGCTGCGCACCCATTCCGCAAGCATTTCACCTGGCAAGTGCTCCGAGACATAAACAAAATCGCTGCCTTCACGTCCAAAATCGAAAATCTTCGCTATGTTGACGTGCCGTAACTTCTGCGCCGTGGATACCTGCTCCTCGAACCGCCCGCGAGTGGCGGGATCTATGCTCTCAAGAGGGATTAAGCGTAGAGAAACTGGCTCAGCTGTTCTTTCGTCTACGGCTTCGTAACCGACTCCTGCACCATTGCGATCAACTTCGTACGGACTGCCGTCAGACCTGACTCGAATCCGGTAATGTTGAAGGAATCTTGTGCGCTCCATAACCGCATGCCTTATCTGCGGCGCGAGAATCATACTCGCCCCGTTCGCCGATGATTCAACCTCGATTGTGGCAACGAGTTGCTCCCCGCACCGAGATCAGACTTAATTTTGGGCGTTGCGCTTGAATCGAAAATCGCGAATCTAAAATCGCGCATCCGGATACCCCGTGGTGTAACGGTAACACAGCGCCCTTTGGAGGCGTTATTCTTGGTTCGAATCCAAGCGGGGTAGCCACCTTCTGGAGTGAGTTTGAGGTATCCCCCCTTGGGCAAATTCTTGCGGATCAAATCATTCTTTGCTCTTGCGGCTGTTGCATCGGGATCGCCTTCGTTTTTTCGTGCGCTGCTCGTCACCAAAGACCGGGGAAAAGGCGGTAACGGACTAAAACGATGTAGGCTGGCCATTCGGCATGTTGAGACAGTACTCGCTCCTCGGCTTGGATGCGGTAGATCAGAGACACCCAACCAATCAACACCAGGAGGAGAGTGACGGAATTCCATTCCTGCAGGTTGTATCCGATGTCTGCAATTACGTACGAGAGATACATCGGATGGCGGACGAATCTGTAGGGCCCACGGGTGACCAGACCTCTTAAAGCCGGGCGGATGCCGAAGAGTCTCCCTATACTTAGAAGACTAACAAGACTAAGAACAGCCCCGAGCGTCACCAGGACCAGCCCAGCTACAGGCCACCCCACGTGCCCGGGCGACCAGCGTAGGTAAATAACTTGGGCATAGGGATAAATATAAGCCACGCCCACTGCCACGCTCGAAGCGATCGAGTAATCTCGGACCTTCGGGCGAGGCCGTGTAAGAGCGATTCCAAGAACGATCAAATGTTGCAGGACGTAAATCCAGTCAGCGATCGTGAAGGTGGGTGTCACGAAAAAGAGGATTACCAATTCTGTCAAGGTGACGCAGAACAGAAGGAGATCGGCAAACCGTCGCCGAAACATATCAGAGACGCGCGGGATCACTGGCGTCGTTGAGGAGTTTGATGAATCTGGCTCAAGGCCGAAGCTTGGGAGTCGGCGTCGAGCCGGGTTGCAATGGGATGAATCATCCAGAAAGAAATGCAAACGGCGACCGCGATTAACTAAAACCCGCACAACGGCCGGGACCCAAATCAATTGCAGCAGGAGAAACCCGGCGCGCCCGGCTAAACCCACTCGTGAATCGTCAGGCTCCTCTTGTTGCCTTGGTTCGCGCGCCTAATCCTGCGAGTCGTCCTCCACGTCATCCTCGGTTACTTCCCACGTGTTGTCAGGGTTGTACTTGTCCATGGACTGAAAGATTTTCATCGTATCGGCGCCGAGGTCCTTTTCGTAAACGACTCCGTCGGGGCCAACCATGAAGGTCATCACTCCGGTCACCCGGTACTCAGCGGGCGCAGCGGCCAGGCCGAATCCACCAATCATCGCGCCACCGACCATGAAGTCTATTTCTCCTCCGGGCGCCTCAGGTCCCTGTCCCTTTAGAACCTTGAAGAAGTAACCGTGATAGGGTGTGCCTCGCTCGACCTTGTATCCTTCCTGCAACGCTTTGGCGGCTTCTTCGCCCACCGGGCCTCCCCACGTGCCATCCGAATTCTGCCATGCCAAGCCGTTATGTTTCCCAGGGTCGCTGAGGATATTTTGTGCGTACTGGTTTACCTTCGAGCCATCGTGTTTTTCCATGGCATACTCATGTTGTGCCTCGACGAAACCACGGCAAATCTCGATGGCGTTCAGTTCGTTCGCGCCGACGCGTCGATTTAAGATCTCTTCACGGCCTACTTTCGTATCAAAGAACCATTTCCCGTTTTGCTTCACGATCGGGATCGGAAGTGGGAAATTATCATTACCCACTATCAGAATGGCCTGATTTGGACTTTTCTTGCTTGTCTCGACCGACATTTTTTCTTTTGCCTTGTTTGCAAATTCCGTCGCTCGCTTTTTGTCCATCACGGGATCTTCGGAACTGACAATATCTTCACCGTCAGGGCCGAGAACTTCCTTGGCGGCGGCGACGTCAAGATTTGTTGCGACCTGAACCAGAGCGTCGGCGGCCTGTTTCGGCGTGTCGAATTGCTTTTGCCCTGGCTGCGGCGTCGCTTGGGCGTCCGGCTGTTTCGCGGCCGTTTCCTTCTTCTCCGGCGCTGCAATCAATGCCGACGCCAGAAAGCTTGTTGTGAGGATCGCTCCAATGAGCACGATCGTTTTAGACGATATCATGGTGCTTCGTTTTGTTTTCATAATTGTTCCTTGTATCGTTCGGTTATCGGCGCCCTCCACCGCCGCCACCACGACCACCACCGCCGCCACGACCACCACCACCACCACGGCTCATTCCACCCCCGCCACGACCACCGCCACCGCGGCTCATTGAAGCACCGCCGCCACCCATGCTGCGGCCGCCTCTGTTGCTGCTGGCTCGCGCGTAGTTTCCGCTGCCGCCGCTAAATCCTCCACCCTTTTTGGCAGCAGAACTAGGCCGCGACGATGCGCTGCGGTTACCGACTTGGTTTTTGGCGGTACCGCCGGCTCCACCCGGACGAGCTCCTGCGCCTCCACCCGGTTTAGCTCCAGCTCCACCACCCGGACGACCAGCCCCGCCTGCGCCGCCAACGCCTCCCGGTCCACCTGGACGGCCAGCTCCACCAGCGCCTCCTGCGCCACCTGGACGGCCAACTCCACCGGCGCCTCCCGGTCCACCTGGACGGCCAGCTCCACCAGCGCCTCCTGCGCCACTTGGACGGCCAGCTCCACCGGCGCCCCCGGCGCCACCGCGACCGCCAGCTCCGCGACCCGGCTGCTGACGCGCATTGCCACCGAACTTGTTCGCGGTTCCTCTGTCACCATACGGCGCATTTCCGCGATGTTGCGGATTGTGCTGCCACTTGTTGCCCTGGCCGGCTTGGCCTCGATTAACGTTCTTGTTGTAGTTCCTATTGAAATTATTGTTGTTGTTGATGTTGACGTCGCCGCCGTTCCAATCGCAATTGCCCCAATGGCCGCCCCAAGCGCCCCACGCGGCGGCACCCAGCGCAACTCCCGCGCCCCACATCAAAGCTGTCCCCGGCACATAGCCCGGATAGGTGTACGGGTAGTAAGGATACTCGGGCGCAGGCGGACCGTAAACGACCGCAGGGTCGTACGAGGGAACGTACACCACCTCGGGGTTAGCGTCCTCAATTGTAATCACCTGTTTGCCACTTTGGACTGGCTTGGTTTGCACTGTTTGCTGCGAGCTGGTTTTCAAAGTTCCTTTACCTTCAGCCTTCCCGCGCATGCGCTGGACCGCATCCATCACATCAGACTCTTGCGCCAGGAACGCGTTTCCCAAGTCGGTCGTCCATTGGATGTTGCCGGCCATTCGCTGCACCACGTCCGGAAACGCTACCAATCCTTGGACGCTTGGGTCCCACTGCTGCTTTGAGACGGCATCTGCCAGCGCTTTGCCTGTCAAATTCTTGTTCTGATCCATCCACTGCTGGAGCTGGATAACTTCAAGCGGATAGGTGGAAGCAGCCAGCGTTTGAGCCAGGAGTGAATCCGAATACAGAGCGATCGGCGCGACCAAAGAATCCAATTCACCACTCGCAAGTTTCGGCGCCTGCCCCGTGTCGGCGTTCGTCGTGGTGGTCATGACCTGCGACTGCACCTGCTGTGCAAACGCTGCTGTGGGCGCGGATGTGAGCAATGCCACACCTGCGCTTACGATCATGCCGTGAAATAGTTTGCGGCTTTGTGATTTCATAACTTTTCTGCTTTCCAACCGTTGCCCTGTATAGATGAATTTTGCCGATCGGGATATTGGACTTTCGTCCAATGGAACTCGTCGCATAAAAACCTTTATTCTGACGACGTCGGCAACTCAGTCGTCACAATGTAAATGGTCGCAGAAGCTGGAACTGCATCCTCGTTCCTGGGTTAAGAATTTAACCATCGTTGGAGCGACGATTAACCCAAGCCCCGTGAGGGTTTCGAACGTTGAGGCTACCGCAAGTAGCACCTTGCTCGCCATATCGCGTGAATACTTGCAGCGGTTAGCTAACCTCGCCAACCGGCTTAGACTGGAGTTCTCGTGCTCGATCATCAACCGCTAAATCACCCTCAAGAAAGCCGAGAGCGTGTGGCACCTTGATCACCCGTACTCGGGCCGCGCGTTGCTGCTCGATAATCTGATCGCGAAGCGCCTGCATTCGGGTCCAATGGACCTTCGGCCGGAAATGATGTTCGGCGTGATAGCCATTATAGAACCAGGTCCAATTGTACACCTTTTCGTAGGTGCTTACCCCCCACGCAATCGGCTCATCAGGATTGCCACCATAATGCCGATAGTAGCCATTCAAATAAGACAGGCAGTGGCCGAAGTACCAAAACGGCAGAAGAAAACAGATGTACCGCCAATTGAGAATGCCGAGAATGACAAAGGTCGTTACGAATGATGCGAGTTCAAAGACTCCCCAGAACGCTTCGCGCGGATCTTTACGTTTCAGTTCCTTAAAAACAATCTTGGGATCTTCGCGAAAGAAGCTGAGAAAAGTGTACTTAAGCGGATGTTCGGCTTCACCGTCGTGCCCGTGTTTATAAATCGAAATCCAATCGACAGTTTCACCGGTCTCATCCGGCCGGTCGGCATTGCCTTTGTGATGCTGCAAGTGAATGCATTCGTAGAAAATTTGGCTAAACCCAACGGTCATCGATTCCACGATGCTGAACGCACGATTGAGCAGAGGGGACCGGAAGTACGGATTATGGATGAAGTTGTGGGAAATGCCGTTGATGTTCCAGGAGATGCTGACTGAGTAGATAAAACCGAGAATGAGCATCACCCAGAGCGGAACACGTGGAAAAAGATAAAACATGCCGAAGAAGTAAGCGCAATGAAAAGCGGCCGCCGCGACTGGGATCGAATCCCAGCGCGTGTGCGCAAAGATCCGAGAGTCAGTCTTGGGGCGTTCGACGTTTACGACCTCGCTTGGTGGGAGCGGCATTCTCGGCAAAGAATGTCTCAGCCAATCGGCCAGTCTGCAAGCTGCGAATTGTACTATATCATCGACGGCGCGTAACTCTCTCTAGCTCGGGCGCCGATCCGACGGAAAGAGGGGAGATTAATAGAGCCTAAACATTCGCAAATCTGCCGATCCCACGTATATTTATTGTTCGCTTTTATGAACGAATTGAACGTAGAGAACCTGCATATCGCCGTCGGCGGTCAGCAGATTGTTCGCGGATTGACCCTCCGCGTGCCGCGGGGTGAGGTGCACGCGCTTATGGGCCCAAATGGCTCAGGGAAAAGCACGCTGGCAAAAGTGCTTGCTGGCCACCCCGACTATGAGGTCACCGCTGGCAAGGTATTGATGGACGGAGAGAATCTTCTTGAACTTGAGCCAGACGAACGGGCGCGGCGCGGTTTGTTCCTAGCCTTTCAATACCCGAGCGAGATTCCCGGTGTAACAATTGCTAATTTCCTACGCGCAGCGTTACAATCGCGTCTGCCGGAAGGCGAAGAACTCGAGGCCACCGACTATTACGCAAAGCTTTATGAAAAAATGGAACTGCTCGGCATGGATCGCTCGTTTACGTCCCGGGCAGTTAATGAGGGTTTCTCCGGCGGCGAAAAAAAGCGCGCTGAAATTCTGCAACTGGCCATGCTCGAGCCGAAATATGCCGTTCTGGATGAAACCGATAGCGGCCTGGACATCGACGCGCTCAAGACCGTTGCGCACGGGGTGAATTCGTTGCGTGGTCCCAATCTTGGGATATTGTTAATCACGCACTATCAGCGCCTCCTGAACTACATCGTCCCCGACCACGTCCATGTGATGGTGGCAGGGCGAATCGTTAGAAGCGGGCGAAAAGAACTCGCTCTAGAGCTTGAAGAGAGAGGATACGATTGGGCACGCGAAGGGGCGGTTGAACCAGCGTTTAGATAAACAGGGGGAAATACACAATGAAAACCGAAACTTCTGCAGTCAATATTGATAGAAGCAAAGGAGATTTCTTTTATCCGGAAGCTCATGTGCGCGATGCCGGCGCCGGACTGAGCGAGCGGACTGTTCGCTACATATCGGACGTCAAAGAGGACCCAGATTGGGTGCGCGAGTTCCGCTTGCGCGGCTTGAAAACATTTCTGGAAAAACCGCTCCCGACGCACTGGGCGAGCAAGGATCTCGAAGCGATCGATTTCGACAAAATCCGTTACTATCTCTCGCCCGGTACCGAGACGAAACGCAGCTGGGAAGAAGTTCCGGACGACATCAAACGCACATTTGAGCGGCTTG
>Ga0137407_10002856_pt1 | contig 11420 bp, 16 predicted proteins | sample CZOMad2_2_16fung_FD_108410 | JGI IMG/M metagenome (GOLD analysis project Ga0137407, IMG submission 108410) | Vadose zone soil fungal communities from Angelo Coast Range Reserve, California, USA - CZOMad2_2_16fungal (Illumina Assembly) | ecosystem: Environmental > Terrestrial > Soil > Vadose...
ATCCGCCAGATCGAGGCCAAGGCGCTGCGCAAGCTGCGTCATCCAAGCCGTAGCAAGCGACTGCGCAGCTTTGTGGACAATATCTGAGACACACCCACCCGCGTCGCTTCTGTCCCACCTGATGCCTGAGCCCTCGGCCAAGCGTCAGATGGGACAGAGCTACCTGATGTACCCTGACGAATCCACACCCTGCACCGCGTGGTCAAGTATGCTCACGCGGCGGGCACCTCTCCAGTGCAAAATCACAGAATCGGACTGCGCCACTCCTCATACTCTTCTGGGAAGACGCTATCGTTGCCCGTAGTGATAAGCAGCCACCACCGCGTTCCAGAACGCTATTGCCTCCCCATAGCTGGCTGCACCGTAATTTCCCATGTTCCGCGCCATCGCACGGACAGCGTGTAGGCCATCTACCACCCAGCTCTCTGCCGTCGGTACTTCCGCATGATTAAGAATTCCGCCAGGCCGGCGTATAGGCATAGCGATCGATCAATGCATGCCCTGCCAACTGCCCCTGGATGCGGACGAGAAACGGCTGACGGCCTGCCTCTACCCAGTTACGATCAAGATACGCGTCTCCGAAGCAATCATGGGCATCGAGGTCAGCGCTGTCCACCAGGGACAAGTCGTCCCGATAGCATTCCATCATCCGCTCTTGCGCCTGTCTGAGGCGGCGATCGTCACCAATGGTTGCAGTGGGCTGCGTCTCACCCGAGCCTGACTCTCACGGGACAACGCGACACCATGCGCCCGATCTTTTCATAGGGCGCTATGAGGCAACCGAGACGTGTCTAGTCGCAGCAACCACGCTTATCGGGTGCTGCAGTCGCCGCTGGGGCGGCGAGAGACCCTCAATACGGGTTTGGTGCAGCCACCTAGGGTCTACGCCATCATACGGACATCAAGTCAGCGCCCGAGACCGACGGCTGACTGCGCCAGGACTAGGAAAGCCGCAAAAGGAAACAACCGCTTATCGGAGGCGTTTGTCTCTTGACAAGATGTCGCTGGCAAACCCTGGATAGAAGCCATGCTGGAAGCGACTCTGGTCCAGTGAGGAGCGTCTCCTATATGATTGATCAAGTGCGTAGTGCTGTAGTCGAGCGAGTCAAATCCCACCACAGGAGGCTTTCGATGTCTCTGCATGCTCCGCCCTGTGACGTCATGCCTGAGCAAACCCTCCAGGTGGCCCGCGCCGCGTTCCCCAACGGCAATCCCTCTAGGCGCATGCGAGACGCACGCGGTCCCCTCTCTGCGAACCCGACGTGTGCCGCGCTCGTTTCGCATCCCGGGCGGCCGGCGGAAGCCCCGGCACAGCTCGCGCTCATGACGATGAGGCAATGTGCCGAAGGGCTGTCGGACGTGCAGGCGGCGGATGCGGTCCGGGCGCGTATTGACTGGCAATACGCGCTCGCGCTGGAGCTGACCGACCCTGGCTGTGATGCCTCGGTCCTGAGCGAATTCCGCCAGCGCCTGCTTGCCGGGAAAGCCGAACTCCTGCGGTGCGAGACCAGGTTGCCCCTGTTCCGCGACCGGAGGCTGATGCACGCCAAGGGCCGCCAACGTACCGATTCCACGCATGTCCTGGCCGCTATCCAGAGGCTCAATCGGCTGGAGTGCGTCGGCGAACCGCTCCGCCAGGCGCTCAACATGCTGGCCACCGCCGCGCCAGCCGGGCTCCAATCTTGGGTGCCTACGGTGTGGTTCGATCGCGACAGCCGGCGGTTTGCGGAATATCGCCTGCCAATGGAGAAGCCAGCCCGCGATGCTCTGGCCGAGCACATCGGGACGGGCGGCCGCCAATTGCTGGTGGCCATCGACGATCTGGCCACGCCCGCCTGGCTGCGGGCGATCCCCGCGCTCCAGACCCTACGGCGGGTTTGGCTCCAGCCGTTCTACACGGCGCCCGAAGGCCAGCCAGTGCACTGGCGCCGCGCGGATGATCTGCCACCAGCGCCGTGGCTGAGCAGTTCCCCCTCTGACCCGGAAGCCCGCTATGGTAAAAAGCGCGAGACGGAATGGACGGGCGACAAGGTGCAGGTCACCGCAACCTGTGACGACGAGACGCCTCACCTGATCACCGAGATGACGACCACCCCGGCCACGACCTCTGATGTTACCATGCTGCCCACCATTCAGGCTCACCTAGCCACCCGCCAGCTGCCGCCGGGGGAACAGCTGGGCGATGCGGGCGATGTCCCCTCCGACCACCTCCTGACGAGTCGGGCCGCTCACGGGATCGCCCTGATTGGCCCGGTGGCGGACGACCAGAGCTGGCAAAGGCAGGCAGCGCACGGCTTCGCGGCGGCCCAATTGGTGCTCGACTGGGACGCCAAACACGCGCTCTGCCCGCAAGGACAGCAGAGCGTGGTATGGATGGAACGACCGGCTCGACACGGCCATGCCACGGTCCGGATGGCCTTCAGTCAGCCCGTGTGTGCGGCTTGCGCCAGTCAAGCGGACTGCACACGCGCCGCGACCGCGCCCCGGGCATTACGCCTTCGAGAGCGCGACCATGACACCGTCCTCCAGACTGCGCGGGCACGGCAACAGACGGGTACCTTCAAGAAGGTGTAGGCCCGTCGAGCTGGCATCGAAGGCACGATTGCACGAGGAACACGGATGGGCGATCTGCGGCGCTCACGGTACATCGGGTTGGTGAAAACCCGGCTCATGCATCTACTGGTTGCCACCGCGCTCAACTGTGTGCGAGTGGCGGCCTGGCTTGCGGAAATACCCCGAGCCCAGACACGGCCATCGGCGTTTGCTGCCCTCGCCGCAGCCGCTGCTTAACCGCAGTACGCTAGAAGGCGGGTTTGCCAGCGACATCTTGACAACCGGGGGCCTTCTATGTGGCCGCTGTTGTCAAGCGCTTTGTGGGTGTCTTCCCTGACTGATGCCGCCTGGTGCCTCGCAACTGTCGGGTCGTATCGGGGGCCTGCGATGGGTGCTGGTGGCTTCGTGAGGCGTGGGGCTCACCGGCCCCAACGACCTTCTCTCCGGGTCGGCGCCCCTGCACCGAACCCCCGATCCTGCATGCGCTCTAGGCGCCTGTGAAGCCCTGGGGTGGGCCACTCCTCCGCATAATCGGTGCGCCATGCGCACCCATGCCCCGCCACGAGCTGCCCACACCAGCACCAGATCACCGCACCTGCCCTTGGACACCTCCTACACGGCCACTTCGGCCTTCAGGATGGCTCCGGCTGGCAGTACCCCTGGGTTCAGGAATCGCCAGAGCGCGATCAGCCCCTTCCGGGCGAGCGCCACCATCCCAATCGTCCGGAGGCGCACACGCCCCCGCCCAAACCGCGCCTGATCCCACGGCGTCAGCGTCCTCTCGGGCTGAAACCGCACCCAGCCCCACGCAATCTCCTCGGCCATGGTCCGCATCTAGCCATGACCAGCCTTCGTGATCCCGAATTCTCGGGATGCCTGGCCACTCTGGTCCGGCGGCGGCGTGAGGCCGGCCAACGCCCCGACTTGCTTGGGCGTCCGCAAGTCGCGCCAGGCAAAGCCTTCCATGACCAACAACCACGCCCTATTCACCCCAAGCCCTCGTAAGGTCGCCAACTGGCGGACCTGCTCCACGACCGACTCCTCACTCGCGCGCAGGACCGCCCGCCGCTCCACCTCCAGGCTCACGATCTGTGCCGTAAGCCACTGGACCTGCGGCCATGCACGCTGCAGGCGGGCCCGTAAGGCCGCAGGCAGTGGTGAGCCAGCCCATTGGCGTGCCTGGTCGAGCTGGGCCCCCACATCCCCTTGCAGCACCAGGCGTACCCCACAGCCTACCAGCAGGCCCTTCATGCGATTGCTCACCCGCGTCCGGTCACGCTTCGTGGTGAGGCGTTCCTGGTGGCGCTGCCGCCGGTCTTCATCGGCGATGCTCGGCACCCGCCCCACACTCCAGACCTTCCGCTCCCCAGCCCCGTGGCGCCGCAACCTCGTCAGCAACTTGTGCCCGTCCAGACGAGCGGTCTTGGCTCGGCGGTGGCGCCGATTCACTGCACTGCTCGCCGAGTCCACCACGCGGTTCTCCACTCCAGCGGCGACCAGGCAGCGGTGGCGCCAGAATCCCTCGCGGCCGGCCTCATCGTAACTGAGGAGGCGTGCGTCATGGGGTAATCCCAAACGCGGCTTGGCCCGGGCGATCTCCTCATGCAGAACATGGCTAGCACCTGCAGGCCTACTGCGCTCCCGCGGCCGCTGCGCCGCCCTGGTGGTGAAGCCAAGTTTCCCGGTATTGACCCCCAATTCGACGGCGAGCAACAGGGTCGGCTGATGGGTGGTTGCCTGATCCATGCGCATCGCGGCTGGTGTGGCCATCGTTGGACTCCTTCTTCCGTGGTTCAGCACATTGGGTTCACAGACTTTTGAAGGAGCTTAACACCAGCGGCCCTGGCATGTCTTGTCTCCCTACATAGGATCTTCCAAGGAACAGTCTCCCAATGTGGGAGCGGAGGCCATTCGGGAACTTGGGGAAGTTCCTTGCCGTTGCACGGCCGCGCAGCGGCATAAACACCCTCATAAGGATTGGGCGGTAGCTCTTCGCGTCAGCCTTGGATCAAACGATGAGATTCTCGGGGGTGTCTTGTCCTTCAAGATCAGCCGGTTTGTAGAGTGCAATACCGCCTACTCGGTCGAAGTCTCCATTGGCGGTTGCCAGTTGCGTGAGCCCCTGCTCCCGCATACAGGCCACGACAAAGGAATCGTTCGTCAACAACCCCTCGCGCTTCCGAAACCCCTCGCGCTTCCGAAACTCGGCGTTTGCCTGCACAATGTCGAGCGTGAGAGGGAGAATGGTGAGGTGCATGTGGGGAATTTTACTCACGTCGTCTTGATACTGTGTGAGTTGTTTGACCATCTCCGGGGTTTCCCGAAGCTTCCTGACGGCCGTTCTGGCGGTGACGAGCCCTGTTGTGATGGCTTCGGCCACCATGCGGCGGTGCAGCACTTCTGCAAGGACCGGTGTGGAGGTGTAGCCAAGCAGTGCGCGACGGGCGCAGCGCTCCAGCAAGACTTTCCATTCCAGGGAGCGCCCACCAAGGTGGTAAATGAAAATATTGGCGTCGATGAACACGCGGTCACCGTCCCGTAAGTCAGCCAAGCTCATATTCCAGCTCTTTGTCTTCGGCGACCCAGCGCAGCGTCTTCTGATCGAGAGTTATTGTCGCCCAGGTGCTCTGGACAGCCGCCATTGCTTGTTGGACATCTCTCGTGTCAGCCGCACGATGTTGATCGATCCATGCATCGATCAAGACAAGAAGTTTCTGCCGTTCGTTTTCTGGCAACTGTTGCAACTTTGCAACGACTGCTTCCTCAAGAGTCATGGCGTTCCCCCTGCTGTAAACGCGTCAAACTTCCTGCAAGTTTAGCATAGAATGATGAAGGATCGGATATTATACAACCCAACGCTAGGTTTCAGCTGCCGCTGGAAGCGGGAGCGACGCAGGAGCGTACGCTGTAAGCGGTCAGCTGCAAACCCTTGTTCGGCGGGCTTATCTGCTAGCGTCGTGGCAGGGCCTTCTACCTTGGTCACCACCTCTGGCCTGTCTACGGGAGCCCTAATCACTGCCGCAACGACTGGCCGACCTGCTCAGCATCCGTTGGGGTCAGTCGGCCAACACGTTTGAGAATGAGTGTCTCGTGCACCGTATACAGCCCACGTTTCACCGCCGTTGACACGTGGAGCCCGGCTGCCGCCCACTCAGCAAGGACAAACTCCCCAGCAAGGAGAGAGGTCGTCCGACTGGTCAGCGGGACGATGAAGACATCCTGCGACACATGTGGAGCATTGACAATAATGGCGGGCCGGACTTTCACACCGGACAACGCGGAGCAAGGGTAGCGCACCAGGATGACTTCATTCTTGGAGTAACTGGGCATACACATCGTCCTCGGTGTTATCCCAGATGGCATCTAGCGCGATGTGACTAACGCGTGCCCAGAACAGCGCGTCTTCCTCAATAAGCGGCGTCACAAGGACCGTGGTGCCTTCAGGGAGGTCCACAGGTTCCAACAACTCAATATTGCCTTCGCGCACGACGGCTCGCACTGTATTGAGCATAGCTCACGCCTCCGGTCGGGTGGTGGTTGGTTTTGGTCAACTCTATTATGCTGGAAAATGCGCCGCAGTGCAGCACCTTGTCTTGCCCCCTGTGTACGTTGTCCTGGCAGGGGACTCCTTTATGACTAGGAGCTGTGCATTTCCCTCCGCTCCTCTGGAGCCGAACGCCGATTAGCCTGCCGAATGAATTGGTGAAATCCCGCAGCGTGTTGCCGCCTATCGCCCTGCCACCAGCAGCCGCCCATCCCTCAAAATAAGTTGTATTTTAGTACACATACGCTTTCCCATCAGGCCCACTGTGACGCCTGTTAAGCTGCAGCACCGTGCCATCTAACATCCTAACACCGCCATCCAGCCCGCTCGACTCAGGGACGGTCGATGGGGCTATAGGCCCTTTTTCTGCCCCGGTGCAGTAATAGGTGTACATCATCGTCCTCTTTACATCCTGATGTCGAAAAAATTCTTGTATCGTGTGCAGATAATCGCCATCTTCCAGCAGGCTCGTGGCGAACGAGTGTCGTCGCGTGGGTAGTTGGCCGCCTTGGTCAGTCCCATGGTTTTGGCCGCTTTTTTGACGGCCCATGGCAGCCCCAATCTGTGCCGATGATGTCGCCTGCGCTCACCGGGCCCCGGGTCCAGGCTGACCTATGGTGCCGGGAACACTCATTGCCAGCTCTATGTCCTGATAGCGTTTGGCTGCTTCCTTTAGCGTGTCTGGTACATAGACTCTGCCGAAGCCTTGCGCCAAGTCGTGCTGATGCCGTGGGCGCACGAGGTCCAGATGCGCAGTAAGCGGTTCTTGCACAGTCGCTGGCAGTATTGTTCTCCGATCCTTGTGGCCCTCTCCCTCGTGGACCAAGGAGCAATCCGTGTCCTTCGCACTGAGGCGCAGACATTGCCGCAAGCGTTGGCCGGCACCATATCAGAGGTTGGCTATGATCCACTTAATGCCCGCCAAAGAGCCTCGCCGCGCTGCGACCTCTGATCCTGTCAACGCGGACCGGCAGACGGTGCGGCTGCTTAGCGCAGACACCGTCCTCTGATTGTCCCACGCGCTGGTCGAGGATAAGGCGGTACAGGATAAGCCAGCTCACAGAGCGCCTAATGCTGCGTCGAGGCACTAACGTGCTCGTTGACGACCGAGGTTGATTGGTTCATCGAACTCCCCGCACGACGGTTCTAACCAAACCGTACGGATGGCGGTCGGGATGCAGCGCCCATCCGCCAGCTTTGCGACAGTTGACAGGCGTCTGCCATTTTCCTATATTACGCCCCTAAATCGAGGGTAACCATCGAGGTAACGAGCTGAGGGGTGTCCGCCAGCGTGGCACATAGGGCGGCACAGCCTGTCGATGTTTCATGTTATGATCACCTTGGCGATGGGGCGGCGATATGACGACAACACTGCGTCAGGAGCTGCAAACGTATCTCTTGGAGTATTCGCTCCGCTTTGGCGATTTTACGCTGACCTCGGGACGCATGAGTGACTATTACATCGATGGCAAGCAGACCACCTTGCGCTCGCGCGGGGCGTATCTCGTCGCCCAGCTCATCCTGGACGATCTGAAAGGAACGGAGGTGGCTGCCATTGGTGGGCCAACCCTTGGGGCTGACCCGGTGATCGGCGCCGTGGTGGCTCTGGCCGCGCTCGAGAACATTCCATTAATTGGCTTTATCGTACGCAAGGAAGCGAAGGGACATGGGACGCAGCGCCTGATCGAAGGCCCGCTCCAGCCCGGCATGCGGGTCGCCGTGTTCGATGACACCGTGACGACGGGGGGATCCCTGAAGCACGCCATCGATCAGGTCGAAGCGGCTCAGTGTATCGTGGTCAAAGTGTTAGCCATCGTCGACCGGCAAGAGGGAGCGCAGCAAAACTTTGCGCAGTGGGGGTATCCATTCCATGCGTTGTTCACCATTGAGGCGCTGAAAGCGGCTCGAACCCCCTGATCTCTCCGTTTGGCCCCCCATGCCCTTCGGCTGGCGCGCCTCAGCGCCTCAGGAAAACACCTCGCAGTCTCGTACGGCGAATCTGTGCAGCAGCCCTGGTGGTACGAAGACATCGGACAAAAGAGGGAGAAGTAGCATGCCACAACGGCGTGTGCGCAGCAGAGATGAGCAGCGCTTATTGGAGAAGGCCAAGCGTTATCTGCCAGGGGGAACCCTGGGCAATACACGGTTTGCAGACGACGTGGCGTTTGTGGTAAAGGCCGGGCAAGGGTCAAAAGTCTTCGATATGAGCGGCAATGAGTATATCGACTATCTTCTGGGATCGGGGCCTATGATCCTCGGCCATGCGCACCCGGCCGTCGTCACAGCGGTGCGGGAGTACCTGGAGCGTGGTTCAACCTACTTCACGTTGAACGAGCCAGCGATCCATCTGGCGGAGACGATTTGCCAGGCAGTGCCGTGTGCCGAGAAAATCCGTTTCTGTTCCACCGGCTCCGAGGCCACGTTTTTCGCTCTGCGTGCGGCCCGCACCTTCACAAAGAAGGATAAGATCCTGAAGTTCGAAGGGGGGTATCACGGCAGCCACGATTATGCGCTGATGAGCAGCAGCCCCAGCGTTCCGAAGGACTTTCCTCAAGCAGTACCCGACTCGGCGGGAATTCCGCGCGTATTGGAAGATCAGGTGCTCATCGCGCCCTTCAACGATATCGAGACCACGAGCGCCATTATCGAACGGCATCATCACGAGCTAGGCGGCGTGATCGTCGAACCCTTCCAGCGCATCATCACGCCGCGCCCGGGCTTCCTGCAAGGCTTACGTGAGGTCACACAACGGTTCGCTGTTCCGCTTATCTTCGACGAAGTGGTCACCGGCTTCCGCCTCGCCTGGGGTGGGGCGCAGGAATATTACGGCGTGGTGCCGGACCTGGCCGCCTTTGGCAAGATTATCGGTGGGGGCTTCCCCCTATCGGCCGTTGTAGGACATGCCGACCTGATGGAGGCCTTTAATCCCGATCGCGAGGCGTCAGGCGATTTCATCGCCCAAATCGGCACCCTGAATGGGAACCCTGTGGCGGCTGTAGCCGGGTTAGCCACCCTCGAGCAATTGAAACAAGACGGCACGTATCGGCACCTGTTCAGCACGGGACATGCGCTGCGCCAAGGGCTGGCCAACCTGCTAAAGCAGTATGGCATGCCCGGCCAGGTGGTGGGTGAAGATCCATTGTTCGACGTGGTGTTCACCGATGAGCCGGTCAACGATTATCGCGGCGTGCTGACCCAGAATCGTGAGCTCTTGCGTCGGTTCAATGGCGAATTGCTCAGGCGCGGCATCCTGAAGGGAAGTTCCAAGATGTATGTGTCGGTGGCGCATACGTTAACTGATGTGGAGCAGACACTGGCGGCAGTGCGGGAGTCGTTAGAGGTGATGACCAAGGTGTAGTGTTCGATCTCGAATAGGGGGGGAAAGCCATGATTCAGTTGACCCAGCAAATGCGTGATCTAATCGATCCGGCCCTGGCGAAGGGCACCCCATGCCTGGTGGCGACCGCGTCGAAAGATGGGGCCCCGAATATCGGCTACAAGGGCAGCGTCATGGTGTTTGACGACGACTCGCTGGCCTATTGGGAACGCACGCTCCAGGGGACACAGCACAATCTCGAAGAGAATCCAAACGTCATGATTCTATTTCGCGATCCGGCCGCCCGCGCGGCCTGGCGTTTTGTTGGGAAAGCTACCGTCCACAAAGAAGGGCCGCTGCGCGAGCAAGTCATGGCACGGACGGTACAAGCCGAGCTCGATCGAGACCCGGAGCGCAAGGGGTATGCGGTGATCGTCAAAGTCGATAAGGTATTGCCCGTCACCGGCCAGACGCCGATCCAGAGTCGAGACAACTAGTGCCGTATGGCCCCAGAGGTCCATGGTTTGTCACCCTGACCGCCGCGGAATATCTCAACGTTTCAGTGTCGAGATCGTTCGCGGCGCTCAGGGTGACCACCATCATATGATTGCTGCTGGGCTCTACCAAGTGATGACTTCGAAGGGGGCTATCGCGACACCCCCCGGTGATCAACTAGACCAGACGATCCCTATGTGTGCTCGGCCCCTCAGTGATGTGCTGCACCACTATGTGGTCCCATGGCTACAAGCAGAGTGGCCTCTCAACTGGCAGATGCTTGTCGGTCGCGCTGCTCGATTGGTGGTGGAAATCGGTTTTGGCAACGGACTGTTTTTGATCCGACAGGCGGAACGCAACCATGACGTCAACCTGGTCGGCATTGAGCTCTCATGGGGATGGGTGCAGCATCTTGCCAGACGCCTCGACGAGGCCGGGCTGACACATGTCCGCTTGATCCATGGCGAGGCGCAGGTGGCCTTGCAGCACCTCTTTAGCCCCCATAGCATCGGCGAGATCTTTATCAATTTTCCAGATCCATGGCCCAAGAAGCGGCATCACTCGCGACGATTGATCCAAACAGGACTGGTTGAGCTCCTGCACGATCGGCTTGCGCCAAGCGGTCAAGTGACGATGGCGACTGATCATCCAGACTATGCTATCTGGATCGCCGCTATTCTTGAACGCCAGACAGGGCTGCAGCCATGGTTTTCCACCACGGCCGTGCCGGAGTTGACCGGCCGCACGCCAACGAAATACGAACAGCGCGCGCGTGAGGCCAATATGCCAATTTACTACTTTGTTTGGCACAAGCCTTTCGGTTCACCTCCGATGGCATCCGTACAGAGAGGGGAAGCCGTGCCTCATGTGGTTCTCGAAGGCCCATATGACATCGAGAAGGCCCTGAGCACCTGCACGTCCAGGACTTGGCGTGACAGCCAACAAGGTATCGAGGTCTCAACGACCCTCATCCGCGCCTATCGCGAACTCACCAACGACTCATGGTTGGCGGAGCTGGTGGTCAAGGAAGGCAAACTTTGCCAGCAGATCGGTGTGACGCTCATCCCACGTTCGCAGGAGCAGGTGCTACTCAAACTCTCGGCCATGGGCTTCCCCCGGCCGACATGGGGGGTCCAACGCGCCGTCTGGCATGTGGCCCAGATGCTCCAGGAGCACAATCCGCAATTGCGCATGCTGTGGATGTCGATGGGGGCTCGTGAGCAGGTCGCCGAAAACATGCACGAAAGGCCAGCACAGCGCGGCATGAGCACACGTCCGTCGATAGCATCAGAGTCTTGAAGCGGACATCTCCGACGGGCAGGAGGGAGAGCACTATCGACCTGCCGGCGCGATAATCACCGTCGCGACAGGGCCAGGTCGCGCCCCAACAAGTAGGACGTGCGTCCGCCGCAGGTCGCTTACAGAGGAATCAGGGCGGCGGTGCGCTCTCGATGCCAGGTGGAGTCACCGAGGAGGACTTCCGAACTCTTCGCCCGCTTAAAATATAGGTGC
>Ga0137407_10002859_pt1 | contig 11418 bp, 10 predicted proteins | sample CZOMad2_2_16fung_FD_108410 | JGI IMG/M metagenome (GOLD analysis project Ga0137407, IMG submission 108410) | Vadose zone soil fungal communities from Angelo Coast Range Reserve, California, USA - CZOMad2_2_16fungal (Illumina Assembly) | ecosystem: Environmental > Terrestrial > Soil > Vadose...
CGCTCCGTCCCGACCGTCGCGAGCACCTGGTCGGCGAGGGTCTCGAGGTAGCTGACCAGGGTTGTGTCGGCCAGGGCCGCCCGCCGCGCGAGGTCCTCGGTTCGAAGGAGGAAGGACGAGGCCAGGGTGCCGAACTCGAGCGGGGAGCCGAAGAATCGTTCGTGTTCCTTGACGTCGGCGGGCTGCCGATACGAGAGCTGGGTGAGGAGGGGCGTGATCGACTGGGCGGCGATCTCGCGGCAGGCCGAGAGCAATCCCGCGAGGCGCGCGTCGACGGCGGGACGGAACGCGCGCATCTCCGGCTGCACGTCCAGCCGCACCCAGGTCGCCTCGCGCTCGGCGTCGAGATGGACGACCAGCGCGTCCGACATGACTCGACTGTAGTGAGCGAAGCGATTGAGCGCCGAGCCGAGGGTGCTGCTGAAGGCCATCGCGTAGCCGACGAGGCCCCACTCGCGCACCGATATCTCGGAACCGAGGCGAAGCCCGAAGGCCGGGTCGGACGCCTGGGCATCAGCGGCGCGCCACAGGCGCGCGACCGCAGTGAGCGGGATCCGCCCGTCCGGATCGTGCAGCTGCCGCTCGTCGATCTTGGCCTCGCGGAGGAGCACGTCACGTGACACGCCCAGCTGCGCGAGCTTGTCCAGATGCACCAGGACCAGGCGTACGAGACCCGACGGTTGGTTCACGCGGCGTCTCCCTGCTGGTAAGAGTATCCGACAAAGTCTCTGCGCGGCACCGCGCGCGAGGACTTGCTACCCTGGATTCATGAGCAGCCCTGATCTGTCGGCCCTGCGGATCGACGAACGCTCCAGGCGAAGCCCTCGGCGGCTCGGCTGGCGCGCGATCGCCGTGGCCCTCGTGGTGGTGCTCGCGAGCGCCGCCGGCCTGTTCGTCGCGCTGCGCGACCGAGCGCCCGAGGTCGAGGTGGCGACCGTCCGCGCTGACAAGGGCGGGCGCGCGGCCTTGCTGAACGCCAGCGGCTACGTCACCCCGCGCCAGCGGGCCACCATCGCCGCCAAGATCACCGCGCGGGTCAACGAGATCTACGTGGACGAGGGTATGCAGGTCGAGCCCGGACAGGTGCTGGCGCGACTCGACGATTCCGACGCGCGCGCCCGACTGACTTCGGCCATGGCCGAGCGCGACGCGACCGCCGCGACCCTGGGCGATCTGCGCGTGAACCTCGACAACGCCGAGCGCGATCTGCGACGGATCGACGAGCTCTGGGAACGCAAGCTCGTGGCCGAGCAGGCCCGCGATCAGGCTCGCATGGCGGTGGACAGCCTGAAGGCGCGGTTGATCGTCGCGCGCGAGCAGGTGAGCGTGGCCGAGGCGCGGGTGAAGGTCGCCCAGCAGGACCTCGACAACTGCACGGTGCGCGCGCCCTTCGGCGGCATCGTGGTCTCGAAGGACGCGCAGCGCGGCGAGATGGTCTCGCCGGTGTCGGCGGGCGGCGGGTTCACGCGCACGGGCATCGCGACCATCGTCGACATGGCCTCGCTCGAGATCGAGGTGGACGTGAACGAGTCGTACATCGCGCGGGTGAAGATGGGCCAGCCGGTCACGGCCGTGCTCGACGCGTACCCCGACTGGCCGATCCCGGCCAAGGTGCGTACCGTGATCCCGACGGCCGACCGCCAGAAGGCGACGGTCAAGGTGCGCGCGACGTTCGATCGCCTGGATCCGCGCATTCTTCCGGACATGGGCGTCAAGGTCACGTTCCTCGGCGAGGAGCGAAGCGTGCCCGCCGAAGCGGCGGGGCGCGTGCTCGTCTCGCGGGCGGCCCTGGTCGAGGATGGCGGCACCACGGCGGTGTTCGTGCATCGGGAAGGGCGAGTCGAGCGGCGGGCGGTCCGCCTGGGACAGGCCCGCGGCAACGAGCACGAGGTCGTCGCGGGCCTGTCGGACGGTGAGCAAGTCGTCACCGCCGGCGCCAAACAATTGCGCGACGGCCAGTCCGTTCGCGTGAAGCGATAGTTTTTCGACTGCCGATCGTCGCCGGGCCGAGGCGCCGCCGCCGAGGCCGCCCTATGCATTGTTTTAACCGCCTATTCATAGCCTTGACTAAGGAGAATCGATGGTCAGCATCGATGGTCGCGGGGACGGCAAGAGCCTGATCCGCGCGCGCGGGCTCGGCAAAACCTATCGGCGGGGCGGCGCGGAGATCCACGTGCTCCAGGGGCTCAACCTCGACGTCGACCCGGGCGATTTCGTCGCGTTCATGGGCCCGAGCGGCTCGGGCAAGACCACCTTGCTCAATCTGCTCGGCGGCCTCGACGTGCCGTCGGCCGGCAGCGTCATCGTGGCGGGCGACGAGATCACGCACATGTCCGCCCGCAAGCTGACGGCCTGGCGAGCGCGTCACGTCGGGTTCGTCTTCCAGATGTACAACCTGATCCCCGTGCTCACCGCCTTCCAGAACGTGGAGCTGCCGCTCCTGCTGACCAGCCTGTCGAAGGCCGAGCGCCGGCGTCACGTCGAGACGGCGCTGGCGGTCGTGGGGCTGGGCGATCGGATGCATCACTATCCGCGGCAGCTCTCCGGCGGACAGGAGCAGCGCGTGGGCATCGCGCGCGCGATCGTGGCCGATCCGACGTTTCTGCTCTGCGACGAGCCCACCGGCGACCTCGACCGGAAGAGCGCCGACGAGATCCTGGACCTCCTCGACCGTCTCGTACGAGATCACGGAAAGACCGCGCTGATGGTCACCCACGACCCGCTCGCCGCGGCGCGCGCGCGCCTCGTCCTCCATCTGGAAAAGGGCGTGCTCGTCGAGTCGGTGACGGCGGGTCGGGTGCCGTGAGCGGAGCGCGACGATGAAGTACCTGCATCTGGTCGTGAGCAACCTGTTTCGGAAGAAGACGCGCACCGCGCTGACCGCCGGTTCCTTCGCGGTCGCGCTGTTTCTCTTCGGCATCCTGGCGGCGGTCGACGGCGCCTTCAAGCAGGGCGTGGACGTGGCCGGCGTCGACCGGCTCGTCGTGCTGAACCGCGTCTCGATCATCCAGCCACTGCCGCTCGCCTATCGTGATCGGCTCGCGAGAGTCCCCGGTGTCACGGGAGTGACGTTCGCCAACTGGTTCGGGGGCGTGTACCAGGACGAGCGCAACTTCTTTCCGCAGTTCGCCATCGACCGCGAGCACTATCGGCAGATGTATCCCGAGTTCGTCGTGCCCGACGATCAGTGGCAGGCGTTCCTCACCGACAAAGAAGGCGCGATCGTAGGCGAGGCCCTGATGGAGCGTTTCAAGTGGAAGGTCGGCGACCGGATTCCGGTGAAGGGCACGATCTTCCCGGGGAGCTGGGAATTCAACATTCGCGGCGTCTACAAGGGACGGCGGATCCAGGACGACACGACGCAGTTCTGGTTCCGGTGGGACTATCTCGACGAGCGCAAGGCGTTCACGAAGGGCCTGGTGGGTTGGTACGTGATCCGCATCGCCAACCCCGACGACGCCGTGCGCCTGGTCAAGGTGATCGACGAACAGTTCGCGAACTCGCCGTCCGAGACCAAGACCGACACCGAGAAGGCCTTCGCCGCCTCGTTCGTGAAGCAGATGGGAAACATCCAGCTCCTGATCATGAGCGTCGGCAGCGTCGTGTTCTTCACGCTCCTGCTCGTGACCGGCAACACGATGGCCATCGCCGTGCGCGAGCGCACGCGCGAGCTGGCGGTGCTGAAGGCGGTCGGCTTCCGCGACGGCTTCGTGCTCGCGCTGGTCATCGTGGAGACGATGACCGTCGCGGTGGTCGGCGGCGGCATCGGGCTCGGTCTGGCGAAGCTCTTCACCCTGCGCGGAGATCCGACGGGAGGCTTGCTGCCGTTCTTCTACGTGTCGCCGCAGTCGATCGCCCTCGGGCTCGGCCTGGCGCTGGTGGTGGGCCTGGCGGCGGGCATCCTCCCGGCGCTCTCCGCCAGCCGGCTGCGCGTTGTCGACGCGCTGAGGCGGATCTGACGTGGCCATCCCCATCGTCTACAACGTGCGAAGCCTCGGCGCGCGGTGGACCTCGACCGTGGTGGCCGTGCTGGGCATCGCGGGCACGGTCGGCGTCTTCGTGGCCATGCTCTCGCTCGCGCGCGGATTCGAGGCCACGCTGGTGGCTTCCGGCTCGCCGAACAACGCGATCGTCCGGCGGGCCGGCGCGACGTCCGAGATGGACAGCAGCGTGATGCTCGAGCAGGTGCGGGTCGTCGAGGACGCGCCGGGCATCGAGCGCGGGGGCGGCGCCGGGCCGCTGGTGAGCCCCGAGGTCGTCGTGATCGCGTCGTTCCCGTTGAAGGGCCGCGGCACCGAGGGCAACGCCCAGGTCCGCGGCGTGTCGCTCAAGGCGCTGGCCGTCCGGCCGACGGTGAAGATCGTCGCGGGTCGCGCCTTTCAGCCCGGGCTGAGCGAGCTGCTCGTCGGCCGAAACGTGGCCGCGAGCTACGACGGTCTCGAGCTGGGCCAGACCGTCCGGTTCGGCGGTGGCACCTGGACCGTCGTGGGCGTGTTCGACAGCGGCGGCTCGGCGTACGACTCCGAGCTCTGGTGCGACTACAGCGTGCTCCGTCAGGTCTATCAGCGCCCGCTGAACATGTTCCAGTCGGCCACGGCGCGTCTCACGTCCCCGGACGCGCTCACCGCGTTCAAGGACGCGCTGACCTCGGATCCACGCGTGACCGTGCAGATCGACCGCGAGATCGACTACTACGCCAAGCAGTCGCGGCAGCTGACGACCTTGATCACGGTGCTGGGCTCGATCATCGCCGTGGTGATGGGCATCGGCGCCGTCTTCGGCGCGCTGAACACCATGTACTCAGCGGTGTCCGAGCGCTCGCGGGAGATCGCCACCCTGCGAGCCCTCGGGTTCGGGAGCGGGAGCATCGTCGTGTCGTTCGTGGTCGAATCCTTGTGCATCGCGCTGGTGGGCGGTCTCCTGGGCTGCATCGTCGTCCTGCCGCTGAACGGCCTCACGACCGGCACCATCAACTGGCAGACCTTCTCGCACCTGGCCTTCGCGTTCAGGGTCACGCCGGGTCTGCTGGCGATGGGGCTCGCGTTCGCGCTACTGATGGGGCTGGTCGGCGGCGTGCCACCGGCCGTCCGCGCGGCGCGCGCGCAGATCGCGTTCGCGCTCCGCGAGCTCTAGCGCCGACCGGGGCGGTACCGTCTCCTCGACGTGGCCGCTACTTCCGGGCGTCGACTTGCTCCGCCCACTCACCATGAGCGTGAACCCTCCAGATTCAGTGGCCGCCGAGCCCTGGGATCGAGATCAGCAGATGGAGCGACCCGCCCAGCTCGTTCAGCTTGCGGGCATCCCAGCGCGCGAATGCGTCGCGCTCCTCGTCGGTCAGGTCGGCGTCGGCGAGCGCCCCACGGGGGTCGGCACGGAATCGGTCGCGGAAGGCCGGGTCCTTTTTCAGGCGATAAAGGACGACGTTCGTCTCGTAACGGCTCACGCCACGTTCCACTCGAGCGCCGCCAGGTCGACGCGCCCCATCTCGCCGAAGAATCGGACGCGAGCGCGCGCGGGGCTCACCGCGCCCAGGAGCACCAGCCAGTTGAGCAGCTCGTGCGAGCCACTCTCGTGGAGCTCCTTGGCCGTCAGCGCCGCGAGCGATTCGTGGTCGGCCGCTTCCATCAACTTGACGATCCGACGGTCGAAGACCGGGTCGGACTGGCCGACCCTCGCGAGCGAGAGCTCCGGGAAGTGGCTGAGCCCGCCGGTCGCGATGACCGCGACGTTCCACGGCCCCTCGGCGATCACGCGCGCGAAGTGGCGTCCGACGGCGTAGCAGCGCCGCGCAGTCGGCTGAGGCGTGACGAAGCAGTTGACCCAGAACGGCACCAGCGGCGGGACCGGCCGGTGGCCGTACAGGGTCGAGACCGGGCTCAGGAAGGCGTGGTCGAGCGGCGCCGACCACGACGCCGCGAAGTCGAATCCGGACTGCATGCCCGTTTCTAGGATAGCGTTGGCCAGGTCTTCGTGGACGGGATAGCGCTCGGGGAGTCCTTCGAGGGCGCGGTCGAACTCGATCGCGTCGTCCTGGACCATTCGGTTGACCGAGCGGCCCACGCGGACGCAGAACGCGGGGATCGCGTCGAACGAGAAGACATTGAGGTGATCGTCGGCGATCACGACGAGCGCGTCGGGAGCCGCGGCGGCCAGCATCTGCCCCATCTCGCGCACGACGGCGATCAGCGCCTCGACCATCTGCCGGCCGTGCGGCCCGACGTTCTGGCCGTAGTAGTCGGGGTAGAGCACGTGCGACATCGCCGCCGCATAGACGATCCGGCCCATCCGGTCCTCCCGCGCCCCGAGGGGCGCCCCATGATGCGCCCGACCGCGACGCCCGTCGACCGAATTGTGCTCGTGACGGCCGAAGCCGGCCGCGGCTGGGCTGTCCGGCAAAAAGCGCGGCATCAGTGGTAGGCTGTCGGCGACATCCACCATCAAGGCCATCAGGAGATCGATATGGACAAGAAAGTCGCGATCGTGACGGGCGCCGGGAGCGGAGTCGGCAAGGCGGTCGGGCTCGCGCTGTTGAGAGAGGGCTACCACGTCTCGCTCGCCGGGCGCCGCAAGGACGCCCTCGAGAAGGTGGCGGCCGAGGCCGGCGACGCGCGCTCCAGAGTGCTGGTCGTGCCCACCGACGTCTGTGATCCCCAGGCCATCCGCGCCCTCTTCGCGCAGACCAAGAACGCGTTCGGTCGCCTCGATCTCCTGTTCAACAACGCCGGGATCGGCGCCGCCGGCCTCCTGGAAGACCTGAGCGTCGAGCAGTGGAAGGCGGTCGTGGACACCAACCTGACGGGCTCGTTCCTGTGCACGCAGGAGGCCTTCAAGATCATGAAGGACCAGAACCCGCGGGGCGGCCGGATCATCAACAACGGCTCGATCTCGGCCCACACGCCGCGGCCGAATTCGGCGCCGTACACCTCGACCAAGCACGCGATCACCGGGCTCACCAAGGCGACGTCGCTGGACGGGCGGAAGTACGACATCGCGTGCGGCCAGATCGACATCGGCAACGCCGCCACCCCGATGACCGAGCGGATGGCCAAGGGCGTGCCGCAGCCGAACGGCTCGGTCATGATCGAGCCCACGATGGATGTGGAGAACGTCGCCAACGCGGTGGTGTGCATGGCGCGGATGCCGCTCGACACGAACGTGCTGTTCATGACGGTCATGGCGAACAAGATGCCGTTCGTCGGCCGGGGCTGATCGGCCACCTCGACGCGGAGACCGGGCCATGCGCGTTGCCGTCCAGCAGATTCGCCGTCAGCTCGTGTCCGTATTCCGGGCGTGGGGGATGTCGGACGCCCACGCCGAGACCACCGCCGACATGATGGTGGAGACCGATCTGCGAGGCGTCGACTCGCACGGCATCGGGATGCTTCCGACCTACGATCAAGAGTTCCGCAACGGCCGGCTCAACATACGCCCGACCTTCAAGAAGGTACGTGAGACGGCGGCGATGGCGCTCATCGATGCCGACGCCTCGCTCGGTCATCCGGCGGCCGCATACGGCATGAACCTCGCGGTCGACAAGTGCCTCACGGTCGGCGTCGGCGTCGTCGCGGTGTACAACTCGCATCACTTCGGCGCGGCGGGTTGCTATTCGCGGATCGCCGCCGACCGCGGCGTGATCGGCATGGTGACCTCGGCCACGCGTGGCGTGACCATGGTGCCGACCTTCGGAGCGGAACCGGTCATGGGAACGAACCCGCTCGCGTTCGCCGCTCCGGCCAAGCGCAACGCGCCGTTCGAGCTCGACATGGCGACCACGACCGTCGCCGCCGGCAAGGTTCGGGTCTACAAGCTGAACCACAAGCCGCTCCCGGCGGGCTGGGTCGTCGACGGCGACGGCAAGACCGTGACCGACTCGGCGAAGGGGTTCCAGCACGTCAGCGACCGCGACGGCGGCATCACGCCGCTGGGCGGCTCGCGCGAGGCGGGAAGCCACAAGGGCTACGGGCTCGCGGTGATGGTGCACGTGCTGGCCGGCACGCTCGCCGGCGCCTCGTTCTCGCCGATCCGCAACCAGACGCAGAAGCAGTCCGACCCGCACAACATCGGCCACTTCTTCATGGCGATCGATCCGCGTGCCTTCCGCGCGGAGGGTGAATTCGAGGAAGATCTCGACCAGGTGATCGACGTGCTCCATAACGCCAAGCGCGTCGACGCGAATCAGCCGGTGCTGGTCGCCGGCGACCCGGAGCGAGCGAACAAGAAGGAGCGGCTCGAGCAAGGCGTGCCCATTCCGGACGACTTGATGGAGCAGCTGCGGGCCGTCGCGAAGAACGCCGACGTGCCCTTCGTTCTCACCGGCGCGTCGTGGCCCAGGTGAGCTGGATCGGGAAGTCGGTCAAGCGCGTCGAGGACGCGCGGCTCCTCACCGGTCGCGGCACCTACATCGACGATCATCCGCCGGTCGCCAACGCGTGCCATGCGGCGATCGTGCGCTCGCCGTTGCCCCACGCGACGATCCGTGGCTACGACCTGTCGGCGGCGCTGGCGCTGGACGGCGTCGTCGGCGCGATCACCGGGCAGGACGTCGCGCGCCACACCAAGCCCTTCTCGGTCGGCGTGACGGCGCCGATCCACTACTATTGCGCCGCGACGGATCGGGTTCGGTTCGTCGGCGAGCCGGTCGCGGTCGTCGTGGCCAAGAACCGCTACATCGCCGAGGACGCCGCCGATCTGGTCCGGGTCGACTACGACCCGCTCCCGGTGGTCGTCGATCCCGAGCGCGCGCTCGATCCGACGGCGCCCGTCCTGCACCAGGCCGTCGGCTCGAACCTGGCCGGCCACCGACGGCTCGTCTACGGCGATCCCGAGGGCGCGTTTCGCGAGGCCGACGTCGTCCTGACCGAGCGCTTCACGTTTCCGAAGTACGGCTCGACGCCGATCGAGACGTACGGTGTCATCGCGCGCTGGGATCCACTCGACGGGATCTGCACGGTGTGGTCGAACTTCATGGGGCCGTTCATCATGCACCCGCTGACCGCGCGGGTCCTCGGCCTCGCCGAGAACAAGCTGCGCTTCATCGTGCCCACGGATATCGGCGGCTCGTTCGGCATCAAGTCGTCGATCTATCCGTACATCGCGCTGATCGCGCTCGCCGCGATGAGGCTGGGGGTGCCGGTCAAGTGGATCGAGGACCGCCGCGAGCATCTGCTGGCCTCGTCGAGCGGGACGGATCGCGTCGCCTACCGCGAGATCGCGGCGCGCCGGGACGGCACGATCCTCGGCATGCGGTTCAAGTGGCTGGACAACGTCGGCGGGTACATCCGGAGCCCCGAGCCCGGGTGCAGCTTCCGTCCGACCGGCAATTTCGTCGGGCCCTATCGGTTCCAGAATCTCGAGGTCGATGCCTCGGTCGTCATGACCAACAAGAGCCTCACCGGGCCCAATCGCGGCTACGCGTGCGGCCACCTGTATTTCGAGACCGAGGGCATGATGGACCGGCTCGCCGACCGCCTGGGCCTCGATCCCGTCGAGGTGCGGCGGAAGAACCTCGTGCAGCCCGACCAGTTCCCGTATCGCACGCCGACCGGCGGGCTCTACGACAGCGGCGATTATCCAGCCGTCTTCGACAAGGCGCTCGAGCTGGCGCGATACGATGAGCTGCGGCACGAACAGGGCAAGGCGCGGGCCGCCGGGCGTTACGTCGGGATCGGGCTCGCGCTGGCGGTCGATCCGTCGGTGTCGAACATGGGCTACGTGGCCACGGCGCTCGACCCGCAGTTCCGCGCGAAGCCCGAATACCTGCCGAAATCCGGCGCCGTCGACGCGGCGACGATCAAGATCGACCCGCTCGGGCGGGTCATCGCGATCCTCGGCACGACGCCGCAAGGCCAGGGCCACCAGACGGTCGTGTCGCAGATCGTGGCCGACGAGCTCGGGCTGGCGCCGTACGACGTCACGGTCGTGGACGAGATGGACACGTTCACGCGCGTGTGGTCGATCTCGTCCGGCACGTACTCGAGCCGCTTTGGGTCGGTCGGGACGAGCGCGGTCGCGCTGGCGGCCCGAAAGCTGAAGGCCAAGCTCGTGGACTACGCGGCGCACCTGATGGAGCTACCGGTGGCCTCGCTCGAGTTTCGCGACGGCGCCGTGCGTGTGCGGAGCGGCAAGGGCCCGTCGTACTCGATCAAGGACCTGGCGGGGCGCGCCCACTGGAACACCGAGTCCTTGCCCGAGGGGATGGAGCCCGCGCTCCAGGCGACCGCGGTGTTCGGCTTCACGGTCGCGAAAGCCGTCGACGCCGAGGACCGCGTGAACTCGTCCAACACGTACGGCTTCATCGCCGAGGTGATGGCCGTGGAGGTCGATCCCGAGACCGCGGCGATCACGATCCTGCGCTACGTGACCGTGCACGACGCGGGCACGATCATCAATCCGATGATCGCCGAGGGACAGATCTACGGCGGCGCGCTCCACGGGCTTGGCGGCGCGCTCTACGAAGAGCTCGCCTATGACGAGCACGGTCAGTTCCTCACGGGAACCTTCATGGACTATCTCGTTCCCACGGCGAGCGAGGCGCCCGAGATCGACATCGCCCATATCGTCTCGCCGTCGCCGCTGACGCCGCTCGGCTCGAAGGGGCTGGGCGAGTCCTCGTCGATGACGGTGCCGGCGGTCATCGCCAACGCCGTCAGTGACGCGCTGGCGCCGCTCGGTATCAGGATCAACGAGCTGCCCATGACCCCGTCGAAGCTATGGACAGCGATGGATCGGGCGTGTCGGAGCCACGCGAAGTCGGAGCGCCCAGCGTGAGAACGGGCATGTCGGAGCCACTGGCACCTTTCTCAGGCCACCCGCGGTCAAAGCCGGACTCGAGGACATCGCTACAATGAAACCGCCCAAGTTCGAGTACCACGCGCCCAAGAGCCTCGACGAGGCGCTCGCGGCGCTCGGCCACTACGGCGGCGACGCCAAGGTGCTGGCCGGCGGCCAGAGCCTGATGCCGCTGCTGAACTTCCGTCTGGCGCGGCCGGCCGCGCTGGTCGACCTGAACCGGATCGAGTCGCTCGCCTACATTCGCGAGCAGGACGGGCAAGTGCGGTTCGGCGCGATGACCCGCCAGCGGACGATCGAGTTCTCATCCGTGGTCGCCCAGCGGTTGCCGCTCCTGAAGGAGGCGACGCGCTGGGTCGGGCACCTGCCGATCCGCACCCGCGGCACCATCGGCGGCTCGATCGCCCACGCCGATCCGTCGGCCGAATACCCGGCCGTGCTCGCGGCGCTCGAGGGCGAAGTGGTCGCGCGTGGCGCCAAGGGTGAGCGGGTGATCCGTGCCGCCGACCTGTTCCAGACCTACCTCACGACGAGCCTGGCGCCCGACGAGATCCTGACCGAGGTGAGGCTGCCGGCGATGCCGGCCGGCGCCGGCTACGCGCTCGAGGAGTTCTCGCGCCGGCACGGCGA
>Ga0137407_10002860_pt1 | contig 11418 bp, 8 predicted proteins | sample CZOMad2_2_16fung_FD_108410 | JGI IMG/M metagenome (GOLD analysis project Ga0137407, IMG submission 108410) | Vadose zone soil fungal communities from Angelo Coast Range Reserve, California, USA - CZOMad2_2_16fungal (Illumina Assembly) | ecosystem: Environmental > Terrestrial > Soil > Vadose zone...
CGCGGCGCACAGCGCTGCGAGCAGTACCACACGGGAAAGAACCGCCAGTACTTTTCGTGCGCGATGTTGTGCCGCTTTACGGGAGCGAACTTTCACATCAAGCAAATGCTGCTGGCGACGCTGGCGCACGTTCGAGACTCGTCGATTGCGCGATTGGGGGCGCCTCTGCGCGGGACTCATCTCCGGCTCCTTTCCACCCTGGCGCGAGAAAGGGCGATAATACGCGCGCAAAGATCGACATAATTGATACCTGCAGCCGCAGCAGCTTCGGGCAACAAGCTCGCCTCCGTCATTCCGGGGATCGTGTTGACCTCGAGCACAGACGGATTGCCCGAATCGGGAAGCAGCACGTCAACGCGACCATAAACGACCAGGCCGAGCGCGCGAAAAGCTTGCAGCGCCTGTTTCTGAACTTGTTTCGTCTTGTTCGGATCGATCTCTGCCGGGCAAACATGCTCGGCGCCACCGCCAGCCTGCGGATTCAGAAACGGGTACTTATTGTTAAAGTCGTAAAAACCGCCCTTTGGAATTATTTCTAGAATCGGCAGCGCTTGATCACCAAGAACACCTATCGTCAACTCGCGGCCCGACACAAATTTTTCTATCAACAATTTCCGATCGTACTTCGCGGCCTCCGTCATCGCCGAATCAAGTTCGCTCGCGTCTTTCACAATCACCACGCCGACGGTAGAACCCTGTCTCGCCGGCTTGACTACCAGGGGAACCGAAATCGTTGGACGCTGGCCGACTTCGATAACTTCCCATTCCGGAGTGACGACACCGTGCTCGCGAAATTTTTCTTTCGACAGAATTTTGTCGAATGCCGCCCGGCTCGCCTCCACGCCGTCACCGGTGTAAGCCACTCCGCGCTTTTCCAGAATTTCCTGAACCTGACCGTCTTCGCCGAAAGTTCCGTGAATGGTGATGAAGGCAAGATCGACATCCTTCGGAAGAGCGAAGTTTTCGTCATGAACATCGACTTCAACGACTTCTGCACCTAAGGAGCGAAGCGCTTTGGAAACGCCACGACCAGTCGCCAGCGACACATCGCGCTCAGACCCAGGGCCGCCCATTAACACCGCAATTTTTTTCGGTAAATTTTGATCCGTCGCCATCGTCACCCCGGCTCCCCCACGATTTGCACTTCGGTCTCCAGCTCGATTCCGCGCCTGGCCAAAGCCGTCGCCTTGATCTTTTCGATTAGTTCCAGTATTTCGGCCGCTGTAGCGCCGCCGTCATTAACAATAAAATTACCGTGCACTTCCGATACTCGCGCTTTACCGACGCGCGAATTTTTCAACCCCAGTTCGTCAACCAGCTTCCCCGCAGAGCATGAATCTGGATTTTTGAAAATGCAGCCTGCGCTTTTCGCCGCCGGTTGCGACGTGCGCCGTTTCTCCTGCGAGGCTTCCAGTTTGCGCACGATTTCTTCAAGTGGCGCACGCTGGCCGCGGAAAACGGCGGATACTGCAAAATTTTTCACCAGCAACGGGAAATTGCGGTAGTACACCTCCAGTTCGTCTCGTGACTTTGTGTGCTCCTCGCCGTTAGCATCGAGATAACGAACGCGCACGAGATTCTCAAAGGTTTGCGCCCCCATTGCTCCGGCATTCATGCGCAAGCCGCCGCCAACCGCGCCCGGGATTCCTTCCATCCATTCCATCCCTCCGATCCCGGCCGCCTTTCCTGCGTATGCCACTTCTTTTAATTTCGCGCCCACACCTGCGGTGATCTCAACACCGTCGATCTCGATCCTGTCGAAATCGCCACCGCAAGGATGAACGACCACGCCGCGAACGCCTCCATCGCGAATCAGAAGATTCGATCCGCGACCCATCACGAAGAGCGGAAGATTTTCGTCCCGGCAAAACCGGATCAACTCGGCAAAGGCCTTCTCAGTTCGCGGCTCGACCCAGAATTGCGCCGGGCCGCCTACTCGCAGCGTTGTATGCTTCCCGAGCGGTTCATAGAGACGCACTTCGCCGCCTTCGCCAACGATCTCTTTCAACTTTTCCGCAACAACCAGGTCGGCAGCGAGGGCAGATAACCGCTCGTGAATATTTCCGGCACCGAGACTCAGAACGAGATCGCCGGACTCGAGCATGTTCCCTACCGTGCGTTGCACCCATTCCAAGCGCGGCTCGTAAGTGACGCCCCGGTGTCCCCGCCCAACGATCTCGTCCGCGATGATTTGTCCGGTCACTCCCGGGATCGGCGCTTCATTCGATCCGTAAATGTCCGTCACGACTACGCGATCCGCATCCTCGAACGCGCAACCAAATTCCTTCAGCAACGCTTTGGTGCGCGAATAACGATGCGGTTGAAACATGGTGAGTATGCGCTTGCGACCAACCGATCTGGCCGTCTTGAGCGTGGCGCGGATTTCCGTCGGGTGATGCCCGTAATCGTCCACCAAAAGAAAACGGGGGCTGTCGTACTTGATTTCGAACCGCCGGCGCGCGTGCTCGAACTTCGCCAGCGACTTCGCGATTTTTTCAAACGCAACACCGAGCTGTGACGCGAGCGCGATCACTCCCAGCGCATTGTGAACATTATGTTGGCCGGGCACATTCAACACAGCTTCACCGAGATCTTGTCCCCGATGATCGACCCGGAACGTTGAAGCAAAGGCGCTCAGCCGGATATCCATTGCGCGATAATCGGCCTCGGCGGCGAAACCGTATGAAATTGCGCCTGCCAAAGATCGACATACCCGGGCCGCATTTTTGTCGTCCAGGTTATAAAAAACTCTGCCGGTAGTCTGAGTGATCAGCTGCCCGAAGACCTTTTCAATTGCGTCGAGATCGGCATAAAAATCCAGGTGCTCTTCCTCGATATTCAGAATCAATGTGTGCTCGGGTCGAAAAAGCGCGATCGTTCCGTCGCTCTCATCCCCTTCGGCAACGAAATACTCGCCGCGCCAATCCCAGTGCGCATTCGTTCCCAGAATCGGAATCTCTGCGCCGACGTAATGGCACGGATGTAGCCCTCCTTCGCGCAAGACATGTGCCGTCATTGCTGAAGTTGTCGTTTTACCGTGCATTCCGGCGATGACGATACCGCGTTTGCTCCGCATGATTGCGGCCAACGCTTCCGCCCTGCGCACGATCGGTTTTCCGTCGTTGCGCGCGCCAACAAGAATTGGATTGTCGCCCTTGATTGCAGAAGAAAAGACAATGAGATCAGCGGTGCCGATTTCTTCCGGTCGATGCTGCCCATGAAAACGCAGACCGAGCCGCTGCAATCGATCTGTTTCCATCGTACTAACCTTGTCCGAGCCGCTGACTGCGTGGCCAAGTTCGATTAAAAGGGCAGCGATACCGCTCATGCCGCTGCCCGCGACACCGACAAGGTGAATTCGGTGACGCTCACGTGTCAGGAATCCGGGCAGATCAAGCGGCACAGCGCGCTCGCTTGTGGCAACGGGGCCGGTCCATGGCGGAAGCTGCTCGGATGCGCTGCGTTCTTCAGAGACGGGCTTCATGAGTCGTATATCTCTCCATGGTCGTCACAACGTGCCCAGCCGCGTCTCTCGGCGCGAGGCGCGAGGAATTCGCAGCCATCTGTTGAATCCGGTCCCGGTTCTCGATCAACTCCCGAATTTTGTGCGCGAGTAACTCGCCCGAGACCTCTGACTCCTTAAGAAGAATCGCTGCCTGAACCCGAGCATAGATCTCCGCGTTGCGGGTTTGATGATCATCGGTCGCATACGGAAATGGAATCAGGATGCCGGGCAATGAAAAGGCAGCGAACTCCGCGAGACTGGCAGCGCCGGCTCGCGCAACAACGAGATCGGCAGCGCTGTAAGCTTCTTCCATTCGATGATGAAAGGCAGCGACGTGGGCTGGAATATTTTCGCGGTGATAATTGTCTGCAACCAAACGTTCATCGCGCGTGCCGGACAGGTGAATTACTTGCAGCGGAGCGTTCCGCAAAAACGGCAGCGCCTTAATCATTGCCTGATTAATTCCGCTCGCCCCCTGGCTGCCTCCCATGACAAGCAGCGTCAGGACGTCCTCGCGGAGCCCGAGTTTTTGACGAGCCACCAGTTGATCCAGACGGGTCAACTCGGTCCTGACTGGGGTGCCTGTAACCTCAGTGTTGGTTTTTGGAAAAAAAGGCGCGCATTCCTTGAAACCAAGCATGACCGTACGGACAAGCCGGGCTGTCATGCGGTTTGCTTTTCCAGGGATAGCGTTTGATTCGTGGATAAAAGTCGGAATACCGCGTATCCGACCGGCCAACACCGGTGCAGTAGAAGTAAATCCTCCCATGCCGAGAATAACCTGAGGTTTGAAGGTCGTGTAGATCGATCGGCACAGCCTCAGGCTTTCGTAAAAACGGCGAAGGAAACCAAAAAACGCCGGAGAAAATGGCGATGGCAATCCCACGGTGGGCAATTTTTCCACTCGGAAACTTTCGCGACCGGACAGAGCCAGGGCGTCGATATCTTTCTCGGAAACCAACAGCATCACTTCGTGCCCGCGGTCACGGAGCACTTCTGCCACCGCGATGCCCGGAAAAAGATGTCCGCCGGTTCCTCCGCATGCGATTACTGCATTCATAAGATCTGATCCTTCCACCTTCGACTGATACGACTTATACAATCTGTTGAATTCATGGACGCTAAATACGTGGCGTTACTCGGACCCGGACGGCCACAGGTTTCTTGTGCGCTGGCTCAAGGATTCCCTGGCGATAAATGTTCAGTAATAAACCGATACCGAACATGCACGCGACCAGGTTCGAACCACCGTAACTAATGAACGGCAGCGGCAGTCCTTTGTTGGGCAGGAGCGACGTGGTCACGCCGATGTTGACTGCGGCTTGCAGAGCTACCAGTGAAACAACGCCACAGCCGAGGAGCAGACCGAACCGATCCTTGGCGTGCAGCGCGATCATTACGCCGCAAACAATGATGACCACGAACAACAGAACCACGAGCAGGCTGAACCGCAGACCGAGTTCTTCGCCGATAATTGGAAAAATGAAATCCGTGTGTGCGTACGGCAGATAAAGCATTTTTTGGCGACCATTACCCAGGCCGAGTCCTTCCATTCCTCCGCTACCCCAGGCAATCAACGCCTGCATTTGCTGCAGGCCAGCGTCTTCCTTGTAGTTCTGAGGATGGAGAAAAGCAGAGAGCCGTCCCATGCGTTCGGAGATTCGGCTTGCAACAACCAGAAGCGTGCCAAGGCCGGCGAACGATATCATCCCGAGCCACAATGGATTCGTTCCTGCAACAAACATGACGACAAACGCGGTGGTTCCCAGCAGAGCTGTCGTTCCCAAATCGACTTCTCCCAGAACAAGTCCCGCGGGGATGCTGATGATTGCAAGCGGAAGAATAAGTCCAAAGAGGAGATTGCGCCCTGCTTCTTCGCGTCGCGAAAACCAGGCAGCGAGGAAAACAATTGCGGCAAGCTTCGCTAGTTCCGAGGGTTGAAAAGTTAGCGGGCCAAGGCCGATCCAGCGGCGCGACCCGTTAAGGCGCATCCCGATGTGCGGAAAATAGCAGAGGGACAATGCCACGACCGCCAGCCCGAACCAAAGCCACCACGTGCGCTGCCAAAAGTGGTAATCAATCAGCGCGGCAAGGATGCAGACCCCAAGGCCAATCCCGAACCAAATTGCCTGCCGTCTGATGAAAAAATAAACATCTCCGTGACTATCGCGCGCAAACGCGCTCGTGCTAAAGAGCATGACAATCCCGATAACGAGAAGTCCCAGCACAGCGAGAAAAAGAATATAGGCGCTCTTACGATGCATGGTTATGTGGAGCGTGCTTTTTGCTTTGCGTGGCGCACATCGCTTTTCTTCTCTTTGGCGTTCACTGCTTTTCCGTCCGTCTTTTTTGGCTTTGTGATTTTGGGAATTAACAGCTTTTGGCCGATCCGTAATTTACGCGGATCCTCGATATGATTGAGCGCCATCAAATCGTCGTAGGGGACCCTTAGCTTTTTTGCGATCGTCACCGGATTGTCGCCCTTTTTCACGACGTATGTTTTTCCGTCAGACACAGGCTTGCCTGCCGCAGCCTCCCGACTCGCAGTAGCCTTGCGCGAGGGCCGGTTATCGTCGGAAGGCGCGTTCGGGGGCTCGTCTTTTAAAGCTAGTTTCGGGGAATGTGAAGGTTTCAGATCGTAGCTGGGCGCGTTCTCATTTTGCGCTCCTGCAGTTTGGGGCTTGGCACCATCAGTTTGAATCGCAGCGTACGCCGTCGCCGACGGTTTGGGTTCCACCTTTGTCGAAGATGCCGGGACAAACGAACTTTCCCGGGTTTTAATCGCGTTGAACGCGATAATTCCCGACACCGCGACTACGTGCAGAAGCAAAACAATCAGTAGCGCTCGCGATAATTTCATGTTGGGCTCCGGCATTTCTTCAAAGTCCATTCCGGCGGACCCCGCCGAGGAGCGACGCGCAGTCGCCGCCCGGAGCTTATTATGTTTCAGGAGGCGCAGGATTTTCATCGGTCGGTCTGGGGTAGAGCTTGCACGAGCACACGAAATTGATCGCCTCGATCGACGTAACTTTTAAACATGTCGAAGGACGACGTGCCCGGGGAAAAAAGAACGATCTCTCCGGGTTTTGCGGTGGCATGTGCGCGCTCAACCGCGTCGGCGAGCGAGGTTGCGATTTCGGCCTTGACCGCCTCAGCCCACGACTGGCTGATGCTTTCGGCCATTTCGCCGATCAAAATCGTCGATCTGACCTTCTCCTTCACCAGCGATCGAAGCGGATCGAAGCTAAATCCCTTGTCCTTGCCGCCGGCGATCAGGACGACAGGTTTGCTCTGGGCTCGCAACGCTTTGTCCACTGCATCGAGGTTAGTGGCCTTGGAATCGTTCACATAGACAACGCCGCTGACTTCGCGCACAAATTCGCAGCGATGCGGACGAGGTTCGTACGCGGAGAGCGGCGGCACCATCTCCTGGAACGACAATCCGCGTGCCATGCCGACAGCGAGGGTCGCCATCAAATTCTCGATGTTATGCAAGCCACGCAGCTTGGTATCCGCCAGTCGCAACACTGATTCGTCGAGGTAAAGAATCGCTCCTTCTGAGACCCGGAAGTCTCCACCGTTTGAATAGGCGCTGAAGGTGATCGTGCGCGGACGGAGTTTCGGAATTCTTTCGATGGCATTGATGACAGCTACATCGGCATCAGTTTGATTTTCAAAGATGCGCAGCTTTGCCTCGCGATATTCCGATACCGAGTGATAACGATCGAGATGATCCGGAGCGAAGTTGAGCCAGAGGCTGATGGACGGATGAAAAGTGCGAATCGTTTCCAGTTGGAACGAGCTCACCTCGACCGTGAGCACGTCGTACGGCCGTTTCTCGCGCGCCACTTCGGAAAGCGGTTTCCCAATATTTCCGCAGGCAATCGTTCGCTGGCCGCAAGCGTTCAACATCTGGGCAAGCAATTCGGTCGTTGTCGTTTTGCCGTTTGTGCCAGTGACTGCGATCACCGGAATTTCGCAAGAGCGCCAACCCAGTTCGAGCTCGCCGATAATGTCGATTCCGCGCGACGAGAAATTGCGCACCAGCCGGGAAGCGGGATCGATGCCCGGGCTCAAGACCGCCATTTGATAAGTGGACGACTCTTCATCAGCAGCCGCACCGCAGATTACGCGGACGTCCTGCGCCCGCAGATTATCGATCGTCGATTTGAGTAAGTTCTTCTCCTCGGCGCTATCGAGCATTGTCACCTGCGCGCCCTCCGACCGAAGCAGCAACGCCGCGGCGCTCCCGCTCAGCCCCGCACCAAGAACGGCAATATTTTGATTCTTGTAGCGCACGTTTTACCTCAGTTTCAGTGTCGCAAGCCCCAGCAACGCAAAGATGATCGAGAGGATCCAAAATCGAACGATCACCGTGTTTTCCTTCCAGCCCGTCAATTCAAAGTGATGATGAAGCGGAGACATCACGAAAATCCGTTTGCCCGTCAGTTTGAAACTCATCACCTGCAAAATCACGGAGACCGCTTCGATCACGAAGACGCCGCCTACGACAACCAGGAGCAGCTCCTGCTTGCAGCAGATTGCCACGACACCAATCATGCCGCCGATGGAAAGCGATCCGGTATCGCCCATGAAAACTTTCGCTGGAAAACAATTGAACCAGAGAAAACCCAGACCCGCACCGATCAGTGCGGAGCAGACGACAGTCAATTCCCCGGCAAATGGATAAAACGGAACCTGCAAATATTCGGCGATTCGGAAATTTCCAGCCGCATAAGAAAGCAAAGCATACGCAAATGCCACGGTGATGGTGCACCCAATGGCCAGGCCATCGAGCCCGTCGGTGAGATTGACGGCATTTGAGGAACCAACAATGACCAGCAGAAAAAATATGAAGGTAAACCAGCCCATGTTCGTAATCACGGGCGCCTTAACGAACGGAACGTAGAGCGAGCGGGCCTGTACTTCCAGCAGCGGACTGCTGAGAAAAACGGCCGTGACAATTAAGGCAAGAGCGATTTGAAAAACCAGTTTGATCCGGCCGCTGATGCCGTCGGACTTCTTCTTCGTCACCTTGAGATAATCATCAGCGAAACCCAGCGCTCCGAGATAAACCATGCAAAACAGGACCAGCCAAACAAAGCGGTTATCGAGGCGCGCCCATAAAAGACTGGAAACAAACACGGAGCCGATAACCAGCACGCCACCCATGGTAGGCGTTCCTTGTTTACCACCATGCAATTCAGCGAGGCGATGAACTTCCGCTGCTCCGCGAATCGGTTGTCCCAATTTCAGCGCAATCAATATTCGAATGATAAAGTTTCCAAAAATCAACGTGAGCAGGAACGCCGTAACCGCCGCAGCAATGGCTCGAAACGTGACATAAAGGAATACGTTGAACCCGATGAACCGGTCGCTCAGGTGATGAAGGAAGTACATCATGGCGAATTAGCGGATGTAGATTGCCGGTCCGCCGTAGCCTTGGCGAAGGCGGATGGTTTACGGAATGCTTCAATCACTTGCTCGGTGCGCGCCAGGCGACTGCCCTTGATGAGCACCAGGTCGCCGGGCGCGGCGAGCTCCGCTAATAATTCAGCCGCCTCAGCAGTCGACGCCACGATAGAGCTATTCTTCAGCCCCGCCTGGTTTGCCGCTTCTGCTATGGTCGCAGCCACGTTTCCGATGGCGATCAGATGATCGACTTTTAAGGCGGCGGCGGTTTCACCCACTTCGCGATGTCCACTTTCCGATTCGCCGCCCAGTTCACGCATCTCGCCCAACACGGCGATACGTCGCCCGTCCGCGTCCAGTTCAACTAGCGTTCGCAACGCCGCTTTCATGGAATCGGGGTTTGCGTTGTAGCTGTCGTCGAGAAACTGCACACCGTGGATTTCCTTGACTTGCAATCGCGCCTTCGTGAGTGGAGCGGCGACCAGGCCGGCGGCGCATTCTTCCAGGGAAAGACCGAAGGCACGACCGGACGCAACGGCCAGTAGCGCGTTCTGCACCATGTGCAACCCAGGCACAGGTAACTGAGCGCGGCAGCGATGAGCACCCTCGAGAATTGTAAAATCTGTTCCGCTTCCGCTTTGATTGATCTCACTGGCGCGAATCGTACCGGCAGTCGTGCCCGCTAAAATCACTTTGCCGCGCGTGCGAATCGCGATTCCCTTTGTAAAAGGATCATCAGCGTTCAAGATGACCGTTCCCTCGACGCCAACGGCCTCTGCAAGCGCGCCCTTCTCCTCCGCGATTTTTTCGCGCGATCCCATAAACTCGATATGCGCGACACCTATGTTCGTAATGATGCCAACGTCGGGAGCCGCTATTTTCGCAAGCACCGCAATCTCACCTGGGTGGTTCATTCCGATTTCCCAAACAGCGAGTTCATCCTGGGCCGTGGCTTCGAGAATCGTTCGGGGCAAGCCGACATGATTATTGAAGTTCCCCTGTGTTTTCGTCACTCGAAAGCGGCGAGCCAGAACCGCTGCGGCGAAGTCTTTTGTGCTGGTTTTGCCGTTACTTCCAGTAATTGCGACCACATCCAGCTTGAGCGACTTCCGATAATTGGCGGCGAGCTGTTGGTACGCCTGCAGGGTGTCCTTTGCACGAACGAGCGCGAAATTCTCCGGCACGTTTCCTTCCCAATTGGAATCAACAATCGCACCGGTTGCGCCAGCTATTGCCGTTGCTTCTACGAAATTGTGTCCGTCGAAATTTTCACCACGCAACGCGACGAATATTTCGCCGCGCTTAATCGTGCGCGAATCCGTGCTGATCTTATCGATGACAACATCTCCGTCGCCGGATGAGAGCGAGCCTCCGGCCCATTGCGCAATCTGAGAAAGCGGAAGCGGATTCATACCGTGGAAATCGGAGACCGCACGCTGTGTGTCGGCGAATTACCAAACAAAAATGTCATGATAAAAACTCCATTGGATGATCTTCAATCGCACGTCGCGCGACTTGAATATCGTCGAATGGAATGGTGTGATCCGCGAATTCCTGATAGTTTTCGTGTCCCTTGCCGGCGATCAAAACAATGTCGCGCGGCTGTGCCAGTTCAATGGCGCGATTAATGGCCTCAGTGCGATCGACAATCTTTTCAAAGTGCGTCGATCGAAATCCCTTTTCGATCTCGGTGATGATCGTGTCCGGATTCTCTTTGCGCGGGTTGTCGGAGGTAATGATGGCGTAGTCAGCATGGCGATCCACTATTTCGGCCATCAACGGGCGCTTCTGCCGGTCGCGATTGCCGCCGCAACCAAAAACCGCAATCAACCGATGCGGCTCAAGCTCGCGCAGAGTTTTGAGAACATTCCCCAGCGCGTCGGGCGTATGGGCGTAGTCGACGAAAACCTGAAATTGCCGCCTGGCCGGAACCAATTCCAGGCGTCCCGGTACTTGCGGCGACTTGCCAAGACTAAACACTGCGTCGCGCAGATTAATCCCCATGGCATTGGCAGCAGCCAGCGCCGCTATGGAGTTTGTAACATTAAACCGACCAATCAACGGGACGCGGACCAAATAACTTTTGCCGCGAGCGTCCAGCTGATAAGAAGTACCGCTGGACTCAACGCGATAATTGGAAGCGCGGAACTCGGCACGTTGCCCCATTCCGTAGGTGATAACCGGGATGCGTTTGTCGATTTTGCCGAGCAGTTGTTCGCCGTACCGGTCATCGATATTCACAATTGCTATCGGTTTGCGCTTTTTTTTCTGACTCCCAAGCCCCGTGAAGAGCTTCATCTTGGATTCGAAGTAGCTTTTCATGGTCCCGTGAAAATCGAGGTGGTCCTGCGTAAGATTTGTAAAGACGGCGACGTTCCATTCGAGTCCACGCGTACGATCCTGCGCGAGCGCATGCGAAGAAACTTCCATCGCCGCTGCCTTACAACCCGCGTTGACGATCTGGGCCAATAGCTCCTGTAAATCGAGCGATTCCGGCGTAG
>Ga0137407_10002863_pt1 | contig 11414 bp, 7 predicted proteins | sample CZOMad2_2_16fung_FD_108410 | JGI IMG/M metagenome (GOLD analysis project Ga0137407, IMG submission 108410) | Vadose zone soil fungal communities from Angelo Coast Range Reserve, California, USA - CZOMad2_2_16fungal (Illumina Assembly) | ecosystem: Environmental > Terrestrial > Soil > Vadose zone...
AAGACTGAAGCTCAATCCATCGAAGCGAACCAAGCCCTTCTCGGTCCCGATCCACAGGTAACCGTCGGGTGTCTGCGCGATCGCATGGACGGGGCCGCCGGGAAATCCCTGTTCGGCGCTCCATTGGTCGCGGATGTACTCCGACATCGCTTTATGCGAACTCAAAGCGTTCGCCAAGTTCGCGCAACACACCACGGCAAGTGCCGCAGCCAACCATTGGGAAGGCCGGCAAAATATCGGGCTCTTTCTACGGGAAGTATTCGAATTTTTCAATGACGACCTCGGCCCCGCTTTGCAGAGGATTCTTTGCGCCGCCAAAAACATACAGATTCATGCGCAGGGTCTCGATGCCAGGAGAAGGAACTCCCGATGTAAACACATGTTCGGCGACGACACGCGTTTTGCTGTTTACTCCCGACCCGCGAACACTTCTGAAGGACACACGGCCCGGTTCCCAGCGAAAGGCATGCGCCGTGACTCCGGCAGGCAAACTAAATCGAGAGGCGTTCTCAGGAACAAAAAAAGGCTGAACGACATATTGCGCATTCTTGCTGGACGGGTCGCCCCATTTGGAGATCTCGATGTCCATTTCGCGGTGGTTCTGATCTGTACCGCCGTAGTCCCATGTAAACATGCTGAGAACAACAGGCGACTCCAGCTGAGAAGTGTCTCGCGCCACGAAGGAATACGTTCCATATCCGAGATTGCGCGTCAGCGATACTTCCGCGCAAGTCCAATGCCCCGCCATCTTCGCGATGCGGAGATGCAGCGCTCCATCCGAGTCGGTCCATGCGTTGCTCGGATCATAGAAATTCATTCCACCACGATCGCTTGGTGCCTCACGGATTCTCCACTCGTATCCGCTGAATACCAAACTCTTGGAGGCCGATGCGCCGGAATTCCCGCCTTTCGCAACCGCCACGGCGGTTACGCCACCGCCCAGCGCCGGCAGCTCACTCAGTGTTGCTGGCGGATGGTATCCGGCTTCGACAAGCAGCGCGGCGTACTCTGTTCCCAAATGAGTGGAGTTTATCCAACTTGAATCTGCTTGAATCTTGGTAAGTTCCTCGCTCACTAGCGGTTGCACCCACCAGGTTCCGCTCTTGGCATACAAAACAATCTTCTCCCCCGGACGGGCGGAGACCACGCGACCTTGTATAACGTCCAGTTTGTCCGGACCACCCACTACTGCGGGCGGAACTCTTGTGAATTCAATCGACGATGCGGGAGGTTTCTGCCGCGAACCACAGCCCGCGAATAGAGTGGATACGAAGAGGAGAGCCACGCTGGTTCGAAACAGATTTTGCAAGCCTGCATTCGTACCCGGGTTCCGCTTGCACCGGTCGAATCGACGAAAGCAAAGTGCCTTATGCCAGAGAGCGAAGCGGGACAACTCTAAACTCAGCGCGGATCGATTCCGTCCGCTCACAATCGTGGAAAGCATCATTGGCTTGAAATCTATCACATCCTACAATTGCGGAGTCGTATTTGCCAGCTTTGCAGGTCGAGTGCGTGTTAAAATATTTGTCACGTCCGCTGAACAGCAGAAATCGTATGTGCGACCTGATTCGCACGGCTCTATGCAGTTTTGGAGCGCCGTGAGATTGCTAGGAAGTTGGCTGCGCGACCTTCGTTGTTCCAGACATTTCTAGCTGCACGTTTACCACGTGCTTCACCTTCAAAAAAAAATTGCTTGGATCTTTTATTCCCCAGGTGACGTAAGGAACTTCGAATTTGCCGGTTCCCGTCCAGTGATCTCCCGCCAATTCCGCGTGCACCTGCGCCGCCATCTCGTGATCGGTTCCGTGAATCGAGAAGATGCCGTGCAGCGTGACGTCCGATGCGCCAGAAGGCGCAACTTTGCCTTCCACCTGCGTGGGGCGAAAAATTACTTCGGGATATTTTGCCGTCTCCAAAATTTCTTTGTGCATCCGCTTGTCGCGCGAATTGTTTCCGCTTTCACCGCTGGTAGCGACAACCACAATTTCACCCCCAGCTTTTCCAGTTACCGGATCAAAATGGACCGATCCGCTTTGCAGGTTGAATGTTCCATGAACCGTGTGCAGGCTACTGTCCACGGTCCAGTGCACCGTGGATTGCACGGGATCGAGCGCCAGAACAATTTCCGACGCGGCGGCCGAGGGCGATTGCAGGCGAGGGGGGGCCGCGGCTGCCGAAAGAAGAATCGCCACTCCAGCAATTGACAATATTCCTGTGCCGAGCGACCGCGCTGTTACCCTGTACATGGATACCCGTCTTTTAAATCGGCCAGAAGCTGGAATCCGAGCTGCGCTCCGAATGCAACGAGATGCGCGGGCGATTGTTTGCCAGCGTGCGTCGCCAGCAATCGCGCAAACAACTCGGGCTTGTCCTGCGTAAGGCGAACAATCTGCGACCGCACCCGTGGATGGCGACATAGCCAAAGCATCAGATGGCTCATGAACATCGGACGGCGAGCAAGTTTACGATGTGCCCTCTGGTATTTCGTCAGATCATTCGCCGCCATCGCATCGGCAAGGGATATTGCCTGCCGGAACGCCAAGTGCAACCCTTCGCCAGTAATGGCATCCACACCGCCCGAAGCATCGCCAAGTAATGCTATGTTGTGATTTTGTACGTTTTGCAGGGTACGCATGACGGAGGCCGCGCCACGTTCCCTGCTGCTGAGCTGCGCTCTGGAAAGTTTTTCACTCAGTACCGGCATTTCACTCAGCATGCTTTCAAACGATGCGTCCCCGCCGTCCTGCCCCATCACTACGATGCAAACTTCTTTCTCGCCGGTCGGAGTTACATACACTTGTGCGTTACTGGCCCAGTGGATTTCCATATAGCCTGACCACGGTTTGACGCGGTAGTGCCGGCGGCTCGCATAGCGTTGTTGAATACGCTGCGTTGAATCCAGACCGCTCCATTTTCGAACGCGTGAACCTTGTCCGTCCGCCCCGACAATCCAGCGCGCACGTATTGTTCGTTGCGGAACTTGCACGTCGCCGCCGTCAGCTCCGGCAACGATGCCGGTCACCGGCGTCTTCCATAAAAACCGCACGCCGCATTCTTCCGCTCTCGCGACCAAGCGTGAATGCAGCAGCGTCCGGCGCAAACCAATTCCCTGCCCCTTCGGAAAATCAGCTGAGACCTGAGCGTCACTTTGAATAAAGGAGATACCGCGAAAGTTTCGTCCTTCACCGTGCTCAAACTCTACGCCCAGAGAACCTAGGACGCCTACTGTCTCTGGCATCATGCCTTCTCCGCAGGGTTTTTCAATGGGCGGAGCCGAGCCATCGGCCACAACAACGCTAAATCCTTTTTGCCGCGCGGCAATTGCGGCGGCCAGCCCGGCTGGACCTCCGCCAACGATGAATACGTCTGTACTCCCTTGGGATGCGACCACCCATCCGCCTTTCCAACATCTACGTTCAATGCATTCGCGCCAACTGTAATTTTATCTTGCCAGCACTGCGCAGATGTCAATTGCAGGTCATTTCGCTCGGTGAGCTTTTTTACATATTCCTTTGATCCGTGAGCGAAATCAGATGTCGCTCGCCCGGCAGGCTATTGAAAGCGACCAAATCGCGAATTGCCAAAACAAATTCATTAAAATCCAGAATGCGCGGCTGTCTTTCGTGAACAGTTCGCAGCCCAAACATCTTTCATACTCGACATTCATGCCGAGCAGATTGGGCAGTGTCACCCGCTCCGGGTTGACTTGATCCTGATAAGTTCGATGCGCCTGCTACGGTTAACGGCGCACCAGCCGTAACAGTTAGAGTGCGCATATTGCTCAAATGGATGCACCCCTCACACATAGAGATGTCCTCTCCGACATACGCTGCCGTCGGGCTGGCTCGATCCGGCTCGCCCGAACTAGTTCCCGCTGCCAGCGCGGCGATGTCGCCCGATGAATAGGTTGAACTGGCAAGAATTTATTTGCTTTTCGCGGAATACGCGCAGGAAAGGAATAAAGGAATGCAGGTACACTCATTGGCCGGAGGAGTAACAGTGAAAACGAGACGGGAATTCCTGGAGGCGGCCGGAATAAGTTTGGTCGGAGCAGTTGTCTGCGCTGAAGAAATGGCAGGTGCGCACGAAGCCGACTCTGCCGTGGCGATCGCTCATCAAGATCCAGCGCAGACTCCGGCGCAAGTACCGGCAGGTATGCCGCCAGCGTTTGGTACAGCCACACCCGCGGGCCCGGAAGTTTCCACGCAGACATTTGTGGAAGCTGAAAGGCTTGTGCAAGTTAAGTTAAAAGATGCGGACATCGCGCAGGCCGCAAAATCGTGGCGGGTCAACATGGCGCCGCTATACGAACGGCGGGTCGGCCCTCGCAAGATGGAGTTGCAAGATGGGCTGGCACCATGGTCGCGTTGGGATCCGGTTTTGCCAGGGACAAAAGCCGGGCCGGGTCACAATCGTTTCGTTCGAACCAATTCTGACGCTGCACCGCTGCCTTCGACCGACAGTGACATTGCCTTCGCGACCGTGGCGCAACTATCGCGATGGATCGAATCGAAAAAACTTGCTTCCGAACGGTTGACCAACATTTACCTGAAGCGGCTGGAGGAGTTTAATACGACGCTGCGCTGTGTGATTACCCTGACCCGCGAGCACGCGCTTGCTCAAGCGAAAAAAGCCGACGCCGAAATCGCGGCCGGAAAATATCGCGGACCGCTGCACGGAATTCCCTGGGGCGGAAAGGATTTGTTGGATACGGCAGGAATCGCCACGACCTACGGCGCAGAGCCATTTCGTAATCGCGTGCCGAAGGAAGATGCTGCTGTCGTACGTAAATTAAACGAAGCCGGCGCGGTACTGGTGGCCAAGCTCAGCCTTGGCGCTCTGGCGCTGAACGACATCTGGTTCGGCGGCCAGACCATGAATCCATGGCTGCTGGAAGAGGGAGCGTCGGGCTCGAGTGCCGGGCCGGGAGCGGCGACGGCCGCGGGCCTGGTCGGCTTTTCCATTGGAAGCGAAACCGGCGGCAGCATCGTCTCGCCCAGTATGCGCTGCGGCGTCACCGGACTGCGGCCAACCTACGGACGTGTGCCGCGAACCGGTGCGATGACGCTGTGCTGGTCGTTGGACAAGCTTGGTCCCATGACGCGCAGCGTCGAAGACGCTCTGCTCGTGCTAAACGCGATCTCCGGACTAGACGCCGGCGACGTGAACAGCGTACCGAGTAGGCTCGACTTTGACGCCAACGCTAGCGTAAAAGGCTTGCGCGTCGGCTACTTCCCTGCCTGGACGAAAGAAAATCCCGCGACAGACGTGGACCGCGCGGCGGTCGAGACATTGAAAAAAGTTGGGATGGTCCCGCTCGAGGTCAGCTTGCCGAATTGGCCCTACGATTCGCTGCAATTGATCTTATTCGCGGAAGGCGCCGCAGCGTTTGAAGAATTAACCCTGAGCCACGGCGTGGATCAACTAAAAATGCAGACCTTCGATTCCTGGCCCAATTTATTCCGGCAGGCGCGATTCTTGTCGGCGGTGGACTTCGTGCAGGCGGACCGCATGCGCAGAAAAGTGGCCCTGGAGATGGCGCGAATTTTCTCCGAAGTGGATTTGCTGCTGGTGCCGTCGCTCCGTGATGAAATGCTGACCATTACGAATTTCACGGGACACCCATCGCTGACGTTGCGAGCGGGCTTCGTGGAAGTGAAGCAGGCGCGCAGCGATTGGGCGCCCGATCCAGCCAATCCTTTGCCGACATTTTCTCCGGCAAGACGAGTGCCGCACGGAGTGACTCTCATTGGGAAATTATTCCAAGAAGGAACCCTTGCACAGGCCGGCCTGGCCCTGGAAAAAAGCTTTGGCGTGGCGCAGGAACGGCCGAAAGGTTTTTAACTGAACAGTCTTTGCCTTCTAATCGGCGAACAGTCCCGACAACACCGCAATCACTTTGCCGGCGCGTCAGAAGAACTCTTCTCAACGCTTCTCAATCCGCGTGGGAGGCGGAGTCGCATCAACATTACGTCGGCGTCCGGGATTGACAGGTGTACTCAACCACATTCGCAGGGGCGTGATCACCTTTCGCCGGAGCGAATCCGCGCGTTGCGGAACATTCCCTGCAAACGCGCTGACTTGTGGCGCAAGGGATGTAAAGAATGCTCGCCAATCTCGCACGAAAGATTCGGCAACATCGCGCCAGTACGCAGCGAACGCGCTTTGCGATCGATGCGAACGATGCGAACGATGTTTGCGCCAAATGTAGTCGCGTGCGGGCGAGTGTTTTTCGCACGACGAAACGACATGCAGTCTGGGTTGCTCTTCGTGTGATTCAGTCTCTCCTGCAATCGCTGGCGGCGCTGGCTCCCTTCGTATTTCCGCAGCAACCGTTTCCAGCTCTGGTGTTTCCAGCTTCGATTGAGCCGTCGCGATGTTTTCACTTTGAACGATAAAATTCGGCTGTGGCTGATCTGGAACTGGCGCTGCTTGTGGTCGCTGCTGCTCGAGCAAATCCCTCGCGTCCTGTGCCGTCTTTTCTTCAGCGAAAATTACGGAATCGACGATCGGCTGTAGCAGTTCGGGCTCCGATTGCAGTTCCGGTTCCAATTGCGGTTTCGCTTCCGGCTGTGACTGCGGTCGTTGCTCCGCCCCGGCGATCGGTCCCAGTCTGACGAACACCGGAGCGATTGGTGGAACGGCCTGCGCCCCTGCCGCCGCAGCCATGGCTTGCTCGAGCGCCGGGGTTTTCTCCGTAGCCGGAATGGCGGTGACGGCAATGGCTTTCTCAAGCACAGTTTCTTCGCTAGCGGGAACGGCAGTAGCGGCCGGCTTCTCCGGCACCGCGGACTTTTGCGGAACTGGCGAGCCCTTCGCGGGAAATTTCGGAGTAAATTTCACGTCCAGGTTGCCAGCCTGGAATGGCTCACCCACCAGGTCGAATTCCGCCGCCACGCGCCGGACGTTTCCCGACGTTACTATCGTGCTGCGATCCGCATAAGCGCCAATTAACGCCTGTTCGCACAAAAGATTGACCACCCGCGGAATTCCTCGCGCGTACGAATAAATAGTTTGTATAGTTTCTGCCGAAAATATTTTCTCGCCAGAGCCACCTGCGCCACGCAACCGAGAGGCGATGTATTCTCCCGTTTCTTCCAGCGACAGCAACGGCAGCCGGCAACGAACCATAATGCGCTGACGCAGTGCACGCGATTCCGGACGGCGCAACTTTTCTTCCAGCTCCGGTTGGCCCGCAAGCACGATTTGCACCAGCTTGCCGCCAGGATTTTCCAGATTCAGGAGTAAAATCAATTCGTTCAACGTCCGCAGCGATAACGCCTGCGCTTCATCGATAACGATTACCGGCGAATCGCCTTCCGCCTGGCGGGTGTGCAACCAGCGGTGCAGAGTCGCCAAAAGATCGGTCTTTCTGCTGGATTCCACCGGCACGCCAAAATCCCGCAGAATGAATTCGAACATGTCCGACGGATCAAGATGCGCGTGAAAAATATAAGAACTGGAGAATTGCCGGTCCTTCAGCCATTGCAGAAAGTGTCGCATCAGCGTGGTTTTGCCGGTGCCGGCTTCACCGGTCATCACCAGCAATCCGCGATGCGCTTCGATTCCGAACATCAGTTCGGCAAGCGCGGTTTCATAGGACCGTCCCAAAAATAGGAACCGCGGATCAGGCGATACGTGAAACGGATTTTCTCTCAGGCCAAACGAGCGGAACATGTGCTCGTAGATTGTTGTTGTACCCGTGGTAGTCACAGAACACCTGAAGGATGAGCAGCTTGGGCAATCGAATTGTAAGCGACCGATGTAGCCCGGACAACAAAAAGATGTCGCCAAGAAGAAGAAAAGTACTACAGGAACCTCTGTACTACGTCTGAATAGTACTTCGTATTGACCATTCTCTCAACGCGGTGGTGTTGCCTAAAACGTCTCGGCTCACTCGCACGCCAGATTTTCCGCGTGCCCAATCACCGGCAATGCGGAAAGATGTAAATGTTGTAACTGTTTGTTGACTGCAGGAATATCTTTTTCATTGATCTGTCGCCACGTAGCCAACTTTTTCTGCAATGCGATGCACGCTTCGTGCGAGACCTCTTGCGCTGATGCAGCCGGCCGCATATCCGCCGACTCAATCATCACAAAATACCGCGAGATGTCGCGATTCATCGGACCGATGCCGGGCGCCTCGCGGATGCCCTCCGCGGCATCGCTGGCAGCCTTTTGCAACTTTGTAAGAGTGTCCAGCAATTCCTCGGCTTGCGGATTGTCCTTCACCGCCGTCTGCCGCTGCGCGATCGCCGTCTGCAAAGCGGCATAGTCGTTGTAGGCGTTGTAACTCGCCTCCATGGCAGTGCTCATCGCGTGTGCAAGGTTCCATTGCTCCGCCAAGTCCGAAGCTGAAACGTGAACGCGCGGATCCAGCACCACCTCCAGCCGCTGTCGGTACTGCTTGCCATCCACGCTAAGCACGGCTTCATACGCTCCTGGCGGCACCAGCGCGCCCGGCGGCTGCTTGCGCGGCGTCTGCCCCGGAATAGCGTGATCTGGCAACGTATATTCGATGTAGTCGAGCTTCCCCCCGAAATATCCATACGTGAGCGTAAGCGGATTCACCGTGCGCAAATCCCATACAAAACGATGCAATCCAGCAGTGGTATCAAGCGTCGCCGCCGATGCAAACCAATAATCCGGCGCATTGCCCACCGTCCCGTTCGCAGCCGCGGCTTTACTCGAATAGTGGCGAACGCGATTCCCTTTCGCATCCAATACATCCAACGACATTTCACTTTTCGAGTTATTTTTCAGCGAATAGTACAGAATCGCGCCGTCGGGAGGATTTTCCGAAGCAGGAAATTCCGGCGAAAGCGGCGTTTCGTTGTGGTTATCCCAACGAACGCGCATTGCAGTCTGCGGCTTGAAGAAATGCACCGGCGAATCCGCAACGTTCGCGCTCAATTCGCGCAGCGGGGAGATGTCATCCACGATCCACAAACCCCGCCCAAACGTAGCCGCCACCAAATCGTCGCCCTGCACCGCGAAATCGGTAACCGGCGCCGCCGGAAGATTTAGTTGTAGCGTTTGCCAATGATCGCCATCGTCGAAGGACACATAGGCGCTGCTCTGTGTGCCGGCAAAGAGTAATCCTTTTCTCTTCAGATCTTCGCGCAGCGTCGCTGCCGGCACATCCTCCGGTAAGTCGTTTACAATCTTCGTCCAGGTTTTTCCGGCGTCATGCGTGCGCAAAAAATAAGGGTGATCGTCGCGGCGCGCTGCCACTACCGCGTACGCCGTGTTTGCATCGTGCGGCGAAGCTTCCACTAACTTGACGTCGCTGCCCTTCGGCAAATCCGGGGGCGTGACGTCCTGCCACACGGCTTTCCGGAAAAGCTGCACCAGCCCGTTCGAAGTGCCTACCCAGATCATTCCCGCTTCCACCGGCGAGGGAGCAATGCTGTGAATCGCGCCATTGCGTGCAAATTGCGCGGCGTCTTTGTCGCCAGGATCGTCAACCTCTTCTTCGCCGGGATCGGGCTGGTGCCCGCCTGCGGCCGGCTTTTTCGCTTCCGCGGGATGTAGCGACGACGACGTCAGGTCCGGACTGATCACCTCCCAGTTCACCGCGCCGTCCGAAGTCTTCAGCAAATATTGCGCGCCGTAGTACAACGTATGAGGATCATGCGGCGCATAAATAATCGGCGTTTCCCACACCGTATGATAATTCGCCGGCGGAACAAAGACCGTCGCCAGTTGTCCGGTAGTGCGATCGAGCCGCATCACCGTGCCAAACCAGCCGATTGAATACACCAGGTTCGGATTCAGCGGATCGGGCGCGATGTAACCGCTCTCAAATCCGCCCGCGGAAAACCAATCGCGATACGTGATTTCACCGAAGTCACTGCGATTCGGCACCACGATCGTTCCGCTATCCTGCTGCGCGGCGTAAGCGTGGTACGGGAAAGTATTGTCAGTGGTCACGTGATAGAGCTGGCCGGTGGGTTGATTGAACCAAGAGGTCCACGTCTCTCCGCCATTTGCACTGATAATCGCTCCCTGGTCCGTGCCCAGAATCATGCGGTTCGAACCATCGGGTGCGATCCACAATGTGTGGTGATCTTCTCCGCTTGGCGCTCCACGAAAAGCAAAAAAAGCTTTGCCGCCATCGTTCGAACGATACGTGCAAGTCTGCATCACGTACACAACTTCAGGATGGTTGGGATCTACAAACACCCGGCTGAAATACCAGCTCCCCTCAATGCGAGGATCCTTGGTGGCTTGCTGCCACGTCACTCCGCCATCATTCGAACGATACAGCCCTTGATTCATGATCGCCAACACGCCGCGCCCGGATGTTCCCGGTATCACCGCCAGCCCGATTCGCCCACGCCCCTTTGCAGGCAATCCGTCGGTCCCCGATTCCTTCCAACTCGTTCCTTCATCCGCCGAAATGTAAATACGCGATTCACCGGCCAGGTCGCGCTCGCCAGGCTCGCCCGGCGGGGGATTCAGCGCCGCGTAAAGTATCTGCGCATTTTCTGGAGCAGCCGCAATATCGGCCACGCCAGAGGCGCCATCAGCATCGCTGAGCGTTTTCGTCCAAGATTTTCCGCCATCCGCGGTTTTGAACAGTCCGCGCGGTTCGCTGGGAACCGCACTCCCGAACGCGCCCGCCACCACCACATCAGGATTTTTCGGATCAACAATGATCGAGCTGATGAAATGCTCTTCGAGCAGTCCCGCGCTGCTCCACGTCGCTCCTGCATCGCGGGACTTGAAAACGCCGCGGCCTTTGCTTTGTTCGCCGGTCGCAACATAAATAATGTTTGCGTTGGAAGGCGCGACAGCAAGGGCGCCGATGGACGCAACGTGAACCGCGTCGAAGATCGGCTTCCAGGTACGGCCAGCGTCTTCGGTTTTCCAGACGCCGCCATTGGGCGTTCCCGCGTAATAAAGGTTAGGCTGGCCCGGAATTCCGGCAACCGCGGTGATGCGTCCGCCGCGATGCGTGCCTAGAAAACGCCAGCGCAGGCCGGAGTAGGCGTCGGGGCCGATGTCTTGCGCGGCGCAAGCCATCGCCGACAGCAAAGAAATTGCCAGAATTAAGGCGCGCGTCAGATTGCGAATCAGGAAAGACCACAGAGCTGAAGCCCGGCGGGATGGGATCACAATTTCTCCAGGGAAAATAGTCTACTACGGTTCGGGCGGCGGTATCCTCGCATCACCTGTAATCAGACGCGCTCCGCGGCTGAAAGTCACGAATTGAATTCCCCATTGGATAAAAACGATTACCCGGCTTTGAAATTCCACAATGTAAATAAGGTGAATGAAAAGCCAGACCAGCCAAGCGACCAAGCCGGAGAGATGTAAACCAAAAATATTGGCGACCGCAGCGGCGCGTCCGATCACCGCCATGTCGCCTTTATTGAAATAGTGGAACGGCGGCGGCTCGTTTTCTTTCT
>Ga0137407_10002864_pt1 | contig 11412 bp, 9 predicted proteins | sample CZOMad2_2_16fung_FD_108410 | JGI IMG/M metagenome (GOLD analysis project Ga0137407, IMG submission 108410) | Vadose zone soil fungal communities from Angelo Coast Range Reserve, California, USA - CZOMad2_2_16fungal (Illumina Assembly) | ecosystem: Environmental > Terrestrial > Soil > Vadose zone...
CCGCCCGGCCGCAGCGCGCGCACAGCAGCATCGAGCACGCTCCTCGCACCGCCGCCAATGAATATTGCATCCGGCTGCGCGAGCCCCGCCAATGCCGCCGGCGCTACGCCCTCGATGACGTCGAGTCCTGGCACTCCGAACGCAGCGGCGTTGCGTCGGATGCGGGAAGCGCGGTCGCTGCGCGCCTCGATCGCGATGGCGCGCATCGCGGGATCAGCGAGCATCCATTCGATCGCCACCGAACCGGCGCCCGCGCCCACATCCCAGAGCAGCTCACCGCGCCGCGGTGACAATGCGGCGAGCGTGATCGCGCGGATCTCGCGCTTGGTGATCTGCCCGTCGTGCTCGAAAAGCGCATCGGGCAGCCCGGGCGCTCGCGCGAGCACGCGCGCGCCAGGCGCGGCCTCAATCTCGATGGCAACGGCGTTGAGAGGGCCGATATCGCCGAGGTCGAAGCCCGCCGCGGTCGTCGCCCGCACCCGTTCCCGCGGCCCGCCCAGTGCCTCGAGCACGGTCAGGCGCGAGTTGCCGAAGCCGACCTCGCTCAGCAGCCGTGCGAGGGCCGCCGGTCCCTCGCCGTCCGAAGTCAGCGCAAGCACTCGCGCGCCCGGCTGCAGATGCGGGCGGATGAGATCGAGCGAGCGGGCATGCAGCGAAAGCTGGGTTGTCTCCGGCAGCGCCCAGCCAAGCCGCGCCGCGGCAAGACTGAAAGTCGAGGGCGCCGGCACCGCCACCGTTTCGCGGGGGTCAATATGGCGCAACAGGACCGAGCCGACGCCGTGAACGAATGGGTCGCCGGAGGCGAGCACGCACACGTCCCGTCCGCGTTGCGCCAAAACATCATCGAGCGAGCGCTCGAACGGGTTCTGCCACGGCCGCGCGGCGCCACGGATGAGCGGTGCGGCGAGAGCGAGATGGCGCCGGCCGCCGAACACAATCTCTGCCGCTTGGATCAGACCTCGCGCAACCGGCGTCAGCCCTTCGATCCCGTCTTCGCCGATTCCGACGATGGACAACCAGCGAGGCGGTGCGGCAGTCTCGCGCGCACGGGATTCAGCAAACGACATGCGGCGCATCCTCATTCTCGGCGGCACCACGCAGGCGCGACGCCTGGCGCAGCGTCTCGGCGAACGCGCGGACATGGCCGTAACGGTCTCGCTCGCCGGCCGCACCACGGCGCCCGCCGCGCAAGGCGCGCCGGTGCGAATCGGCGGATTCGGCGGCGCCGAGGGCCTGGCGCAATATCTCACCACCGAACGCGTCGATGCTTTCATCGACGCGACGCATCCTTACGCTGCGATCATCTCCGCCAATGCAGCCGCGGCGGCGGCAGCCACACGCGTCCCCTTGCTCGCGCTTCGGCGTCCGCCCTGGGCGCCGCTCCCCGGCGACCGCTGGATCGAGGTGGCGGATACGGCGGCAGCAGTCGAAGCACTCGGCGAAGCGCCGCGCCGTGTTTTTGTTACGCTCGGCAAGACCGAGATCGGCACCTTCGCGCGAGCGCCGCAGCACCACTACCTTGTGCGCAGCGTCGAACCGGTTGATCCGCCGCTCGCCGTACCGCACGCCGCCTATGTCACCGGCCGTGGTCCATTCACTGAGGCCGACGACCGGGCATTGTTGGTCACACACGCCATCGACATGCTCGTCGCCAAGAACAGCGGCGGATCTGCAACGTACGGCAAGATCGCAGCGGCGCGAGTGCTTGGCCTTCCCGTCATCTTGCTGCGCCGTCCGGCGCTGCCCGACGTGCCGACCGTCGAGACCGTCGAGGACGTCGTGACTTGGCTCGATCATGCGATCGCGCTCCGTGGCGTATAGACGAGCGGCGTGTGGCCCGGCCGCGGCACCAGGCGCGTCTCGGCCGAACCGACGATGACGAGCGTGGCCATGTCTGCACTCGAGGCATCAGCCGATTGCAGCGTCGTGACGGCGATCGTCTCGTCGCCCCGGCCGACCGCGCGCCCGAATACGACAGGCGTTGTCGCAGGGAGATAAGGCCGCAAGCGCTCGAAGGCCGCAGCGAGCTGCCACTGCCGCGCCTGCGAGACCGGATTGTAGAGCGCGATGACAAACCCCGCTTGCGCCGCCGCGTCGAGACGGCGCTCGATCGCGGGCCACGGTTTCAAGTTGTCGGACAACGACAGCGCGCAGAAATCGTGGCCGAGCGGTGCACCGACACGCGCGGCAACCGCCAACATCGCCGTGACGCCGGGCACGATCTCTACGTCGAGCGTGCGCCACGCTGGAGGACCCGATTCGATCTGCTCGCAAACCGCCGCCGCCATCGCGAATACGCCGGGATCGCCGCCGCACACCAAGGCGACCTTGCTTCCGGCTGCCGCCCGTTCGAGGGCCGCGCGCGCCCGCAACGCTTCCTGACGGTTGTCCGAGGGATGCCGGCTCTGGCTTTCGCGAACAGGCGCGCGGTCGAGATAAGGACCGTATCCGAACAGCGCATCGGCCGCGGCCAAGGCGGCATCCGCTTCAGGCGTGAGCCAGCGGGCATCGCCCGGGCCAAGCCCAACCACGGTGAGCAAGCCGTTCATCGCTGTGCGTCCCAGCCCGGCACCAGCACCACCGCAAAATAAGGTGCACAGTCGTCCCGCTTGGCGGCAAGCGCGATCGCCTTTTCACCGCTCATCGTACCGCGCTCGACGTAGACCGCGCGATCGAGGCGTCCGGCCCGTTCGAGCGCGCGCCGCACCTTCGGTAGATTGCGTCCAAGCTTGATCACGACGGCGGCGTCCGCTTCGCCCAGGCGCCGCTCCAGCTCGTCCTGCGCGAGCGTGCCAGGAATGACCGAGAACACGTCATCGCCCTGGGCGATCGGAGTCCCGGCTGCCGACCAGCATCCGGACATTCCACTCACGCCGGCAACGATCTCGGTGTGGAAGCGGGGCGCCAAGCGCACGTGGAGGTGCATGTATGAGCCGTAGAATAGCGGGTCGCCCTCGCAGATCACGGCGACGAGGCGGCCGTCGTCGAGATGCGCGGCGAGGTCGCGCGCGGCATCGTCGTAGAACGCGCGAATGACGTCGCAGTAGCGCGCCTCGTGCTTTGGTAGCTCGGTCGTCACCGGGAAAACGAGCGACAGTTCGCGGACACCCGGTTTGAGATAGCGTGCAGCGATGGCCCGCGCGTTTCCGCTGTGCGCGGCCTTGGCGAAATGTACCACCACATCGGCTTGTTCGAGCACGCGCACCGCCTTGAGCGTGATGAGCTCGGGATCGCCCGGTCCGACGCCGACGCCGACGAGCTTTCCGTTCATATTCCGGCCCTCGCCAGGGCGTTGACCGCGGCCGCGGTCATGGCGCTTCCGCCCATGCGGCCCAGCACGGTGAGGAACGGAACGCCGCGCGGGTTCGCCGCCAGCGCATCCTTTGCTTCTGCAGCACCGACGAAGCCCACGGGGATACCTAGAATCGCGGCGGGCTTTGGCGCGCCGGCGTCGAGCATCTCGAGCAAGCGAAACAAAGCGGTCGGCGCGTTGCCGATCGCCACCAATGCACCGCCAAGGCGATCTCGCCACAATTCGAGCGCGGCGGCCGAGCGGGTTGTCTGAAGCTCCTGGGCGAGCCGCACCACGCGCTGATCGCGTAACGCGCAAATCACCTCGTTATGTTCGGGAAGCCGCGCGCGGGTTATGCCATGCGCCACCATCTCGGAGTCGCAAAGAATGGGCGTACCCTGCGCGAGCGCCGCCCGCCCCGCACCGACCAGGTCCTCGCCAAACACGATCCGGCTCGTGATCTCGACACAGCCGCAGGCATGGACCATGCGCACCACGATCTCCGCTTCCTCGCTCGAGAAGCGCGACAGGTCGGCCTCTGCGCGAATGACGGCGAACGAGCGCTCGTAGATCCGCTCGCCGTCGCGAAGATAGTCGAGCCGCTCAGGCATCGATCGCCTCGCCAAGCATCAATCGCGCGAGTTGGCGGCGGTCGAGACGGGACAGCACCCCTGCGCTGTTTTCATCCGCCGGGCGCATGCGGCGCACTGCATCCGCAACGCGCGAGAGCGCGTCCGGCAGCGCTTCCGGCCCGAGGATCACCACAGGCTCATCGCGAGCGGACCCGTTCACCACCACGCCGCATCGGCCTTCCATGCCGACGACCGTCAGCGGCATGGAGCGTGGACAGGCGCAACCTTTGGCGCATCCCGAGACGTGCACCATCGGTGCGCCGGCGACCGCAGCCATGCGCGCAAGGACCGGCGCGAGCGCACGCGTCGCAATCTCCCCCGCCGCGCAGATCGGCGCACCCGCGCAGGCAATCACCTTGCGGCGCGGATCCTCCGCCCGCACAATAAAGCCAAGCCGTTGCGCGATCTCTGCGAGACGCACCGCGGCATGTTGGGGAATGCCCAAGAGGAGGAGCGCACGGCCTGGCGCAGTACGCAGACCCATGGCGCCTGCAGTGGCTGCAGCATGTGCAAGCTCCTCGAGCGCGCTCGCGTCCGCATGTCCGAAGGCAAGACCAAATCCGATTGCCACGCTGCCGTCGCGAAGCGCGTGCGTGCCGATGGGTTCGGCGGCCGGCCGCGGCGGCGGCCGCGCGTGGTCGATGAGAATGCCCGCAATCGCGTGACGAAATGCCCCCGCCCCGTGGGCCGCGACAATATCCCGCGCGCGCGCTGCGGGCCCGGCCGCTGCGACCACGCGCACGATGGCCATGGCGGCCTCGATCGCATGCTCGGTCGCTACAGCGCCGAGAGGCGTCGCGCTCTCTGCATCGCCCGCGACAGCGACAAGGCATGCGGCACCGGCCTCTGTCCGGATCCTCACATCGGCGGCAACGGCGTCGAGGTGAAGCACCCCGCCGCCATCGAGCGCGATGGAAACCTTCGGGCCGATGTCGGCCGAGAAAACGGCTGCCGCAAGCGCGCGACGCAGTTCTGCGGCGATGGCGCTCATATCGAGCGCCTCATCGGGATCGAGCCCCGCGAGAGGATTGATCAACACCGGGGGACCTTCGCAGAATGGCAACTCGATGCTGCCGACCGCCGTCGCGAACCGTTGCGCGGAGCTTTCCGTCAGTCCCCGGATCTGAAGGCTGCCGCGCGAGGTGATCTCGATGACGCCGTTGCCGCAGCTGCGGGCGGCCGCGCACAATGCCGCGAATGCCTGGCAAGACATCGTCGCGCCGGTCGGCGTCATCCGCACGAGCAGGCCGTCCCCCGTGGCCATCGGTTGCGAGAGTGCGGGGCAAGCGCCGCGTCGCAAATGAGCGTTCACGGCGCCGCCTCATCCATGAGCGTTTGCAGGCCAGCATCGACATCGTTGCGCCGGGGATGCCAAAGCCCGCGTCGGCGCGCCGCGTCGAAGCGCGCCGCGATGGCGGCCGCCGCCGCGGGATTCTCGCGAAGCAGAAAATTCCGAACCACATCGTCCGCAACATAGGCATCGTGCAGGAGGTCGAACAAATGGCTCGCGACGTCACCGGTCGTCTCCGCAAAGTCGACGAGCCGGTCGACGGTTTCCGCGAGTTCGGCTGCTCCACGCGGACCGTGCCGCAGCTGGCCTGAGATGAACTTTGGATTCGTTGCACGCGATCGTACGATCCGCGCGAGCGCGGCGGACAGCGAACGCGCGCGCGGGCGGGCGGGGTCGGTCGTGTCGAGGATGATGAGATCGGGGGCGCGGCCGAGCGCGGATGCAGCCGCGGCGAAGCCGCCGATGAAGGCGACATCCTCCGCGCCTTCCAGCAGGTCGCGCGCGGGATCTTCGGCCGAGTGCACGAGCACGTCGGCAGCCGCGATGCGAGCTTCGAAGCCGCCGGGAGCCGCCACGGCATCGCCTTCCGCGCCGCCGTAGGCGTGCGAGCCGGCCGCGAGGTAGGTCTCTCCGAGCTTGCGGCGGTCGATGTCGCGCCCCAGCAAATCCTCGACACCGGCCCCGTAGACTCCAGGCGCCGTGCCGAAAATGCGCGCAATCGGCGCACCTGCCGATCGCGCAGCGGCCAGCGGGTTCTCGTCAGCTCCCTCCTCGCGTGCGGCGACCGCGCGCACGGCCGCATCGATGAGGGCAATTTGGGCGGGGAACAAGTCGCGGAACAGACCCGAGATGCGCCAGGTCACATCGACGCGGGACCGACCCATGCTCGCCGTGGGCAGAACCTCGACACCTGTGACGCGGCCGGTCGCTTGCTCCCACGTCGGACGGCAACCCATCAAGGCGAGGCCCTGCGCGATCTCCTCGCCGCCGGTGCGCAAGGTGGCGCTCCCCCAAAGATCGATGACGGAGGCGCGCGGCATTTCGCCATGGACTTGCGCGTAGGCGCGGATCACCTCGTCGGCGGCGAGGCGGCCGAGATCGGTCGCCGTCGGCGTCGGCAGCATGCGCGGATCGGCGATGAACATGTTGCGTCCGGTCGGCAGGACGTCGCGGCGCCCGCGCGCTGGAGAGCCGGCCGGCCCGGGCGCGATACGGCGACCGTCGAGCGCGGCGAGGATCGCAACGCGTTCCGCTTCCGCGCTCAAGCGCCAAGCGGGATCGCCGGCATTCGCGGGCTCGCGCCCATAGATATGAAGTCCGTCCTTGACGCTCAGATCCTTGAGATCACAGAGCCAAGCGTCGATGCGCCGCAATGCGTCGTCCGGACTGTCGTTAGGCTCTACGCGTGCTTCGACCGCAAGCCCGGTGCGATCGGCTTGTTCCAGGATCAGTCGCGAGAGCCGCTCCCGCCGGCGCCGATCAAGGCCGTCTGCCTGCGCGTATTCATCGAGGAGCCGCTCGAGCTCGCGGGCATCCCCCACAAGACCTGCTTCGATGAGCGGCGGCGGCAGGTGACCGATGGTCACCGCGCCGATCCGGCGCTTTGCCTGCGCCGCTTCTCCCGGGTTGCTGACGAGGAAGGGATAGATCACCGGCAGGCAGCCGACCATCAATTCCGGAAAGCACGAGGCGGTCAGCGCGACGGCCTTGCCGGGCAGCCACTCGAGGGTGCCGTGCGCGCCCATGTGGACGAGCGCATCTGCTTTCGCGACATGCCGTAGCCAAAGTGCAAACGCGAGCAGCGCATGGCGTGGCGGCAACGTGGCGTCGTGGTAGTCCGCTCGCCGATCGGTCGAGCGTCCACGGTCGGGAGGGAAAGCGACAATAATGTTACCGAACGCCCGCGCGCGAAAGCGAAATGCGCCATCGTGCACGTCGGCGTCGTTTTCCGGGGCACCCCATGCCGCCTGCATGCGCTCGACGGCCTCAGCGGGAAACGCCCCAATGAGATCCCGATAGCAATCGAGCGGGAGGACCGCCTCGCTCGCAGGCTCAAGCAGCGCATCGAGCAACGCACGCGAGGTGGTTGGCGCCCCGGCGACCGCGTAATCCACCGTTTCCATGTCCGACAGCAGGGCAAGCACGCTCGCCGGAACGTCGAGGCCGACGGCATATCCGCCTCGACCCAGCACGCCCGGATAATCCGGTAACAACACTGCGATCCGCCGCTCGGCCCGCGGTTTCGACTGAAGCTTCACCAGCGTCACGACCCGGTCGGCCAGAATCGCGACCCGGTCTGCCTCCGACACGCTTCCGAATGCGCTGAAACCCAGTTCGGCTTGTGTCGGCAGCGGTCCCTTAAATGCAATCACTCCCTGCAGCACCCGTCCATCGAGTTCCGGCAGGACAACGTGCATCGCCAGATCGGCAGGCCCGAGGCCACGCGGGCTTTGCGCCCAGGCCGAGCGCCTGGTGGTGGCAATCACCGCCTGCAGCACAGGCACGTCGGTTCCATCGAAGGGTGTGGGCTCGTCCGCTGCTGCAGCGGCCGCGAAAGCGGTCGTGGTGACGATGACGGCGGGCTCAAGTCGCACAAGTGCCGCGCGGATGAATTCCGCTGCCGCGCGATCCTTCAGAGTGGGCACCACCAATGCAGCAGGCGCGAGGCCACGCTCCGACAGTGCGCGACACAGCGCGTCTATCGGTGCCGTATCGGCCGCCAGTAGCATCGCGCGATAGAAGATGATCGGCACGCAAGGCTGGCCCTTCGGGCAAGCCGAGACGAGTCGGTCGAGATCGACGGCGCCTTCGCCTGGGATATATCCCGCGGTACGCGGCACCGGACGCGGCTCAGGCGTCTCGACCGGCGATCCCGCGTGGCGCGCGAGCCGCCGAAGCAGCGCCGCCAAGTTCTCAGGTCCGCCCTCGCGAAAGAAACGCAACAGAGTCTCGAGCTCATGAGCCGGCAATGTGGAGGCTTCGACGAGGCGAGGATCGTCGCGATCCTCCCCGGGCAGAAGCGCGAGTGCGATGCCGCGATCACGCGCAAGCGACGACAGCCGCTCGACCCCGTAACGCCACCAGTCGAGACCGCCGAGTAGCCGCACCACCACGACCTTGGCGTGCTTCCCCACGGTGTCGAGCCACAGGTCGACCCAAAACGGGTGACGCAGATCCCGCAGGTTTGCGAGCCGCACGCTCGGGAGCAAATCCCGCTGCGCTGTCCAGGCAGCCGCAAGGCCCGACAGATCGCTGTCGGCGAAAGACAAAATCGCAATATCACCGGGAGTCTGGCGCAGATCGACCGCTTCGACCACATCGTCGAGGGAAGCCGAAGTCGTCGCCAGCAGATGCATCTTTTACCCTAGGAGCGCGCGTGTGATGCTGTCGCGATCGAGCCCCTTCATACCGATGACGACCAGCTGCCCTTGCCGCCCCTCTGCTGCGGTCCAGGCACGGTCATAGTGATGGCTGATGCGTGGACCGACCGCCTGCACCAGCAGGCGCATCGGTTTCCCTGTCACGGCGGCGAATCCCTTCACGCGCAGGACGCCCGCATCCGCCGCCGTAGCCGCAATGCGCGCGGTGAGAGTTGCCGGATCGGAAATCTCCGGCAGTGACACGCTGAAGCTTTCAAAATCGTCGTGATCGTGTTCCAGCTCCGCGTCGTGGCGTGTGCGTCGATTTTCGATGTCGTTTTCAGTTCCGACGTCCAAGCCGAGCAGCGCCGCCGGATCAACCTTGCCGTCGGCCACCGACAGGATCTTCACCGCACGCGGCAGGGCCTTGCCGATTGCGGCGATCGCCTTCTCGGCCCCAGCGCTATCCAGCAGGTCGCTTTTGTTGAGCACCACGAGATCGGCGCAGGCGATTTGATCCTCGAAGACTTCCTCGATCGGATCGTCGTGATTTAGCGCGGTGTCGACCTCGCGCTGGCGTGCGAGCGCCTCTAGATCGGCAGCGAACCGGCCTTGTGCGAGCGCCGCGCCGTCGACCACGGCGACGACCCCATCGACGGTGACGCGACTCTTGATCGCCGGCCAGTGAAAGGCTTGCACCAGCGGCTTCGGCAACGCGAGACCGGACGTCTCGATCACGATATGCTCGACCGGCGGTGTTCGCGCCAGGATCGTATCCAACGCCGGGACAAAGTCGTCAGCAACCGTGCAGCAGAGGCAGCCGTTGGCGAGTTCGACGATGTTCTCTTGCGGACACGTCTCGTCGCCGCAGCCTTTGAGAATTTCCCCGTCGATGCCGACATCGCCGAACTCGTTCACGATCACCGCCAATCGCCGTCCGTTCGCGTGGGACAACACGTGCCGGATGAGCGTCGTCTTACCGGCTCCGAGAAAGCCGGTCACGATCGTGCAGGGCACGCGTGCGGTCGATTTGGTCATTCGGGTTCCTCGAAATTGATGGGGGGCACGCGGGCGATGAGCCCGCGCTTGAGCGATTGCGGCCGTCCGCGCCACGGCATGATGCCGTCAGCCGCGCTCGCCAGCAGGCGCGCACCGTCGATAAGCGCTGATGCGCAAGCGGCGTCGAGGCCGCCGAAGACATATGTCCAGGAGCCATTGCAGCGCACGGCAGCGCTCAAGCCGCGCGTGCAATTCGCCAGGCACCGCACCGGCTTGATCACGACGCCGCTGCCTTCCGCAGCTTTCGCGGTCGCCGCCGCCAGGATCGCGCCGGGCCGCGGTTCCGTGTCGGGTCCGCCCGGATGTCGGCAGGTGATGCATACGTATACGATCGCCGCACCAGCGAACGCTTGCGCATCGGTCTCGCTCGATTTTTCGATAGAGCTCACGCGTGCCGCTCCGCAGGGCGCTCGCCGCAATCCGGGTGCTTGATGCGAAGCGACCGGCCCCGAAGCACCCCGCCCGGGCCACGACCGAATCGCCGGTAGGTCTCCTGGCTCGCGGCTCGCCGCCCGTGACCGCCTTCCCGGGGTTGTCCCAGTGGCAATTTGGTACGGGCTCACCGCCTACAGTTGCGGGGGCAGCTGCGGCTTTGGAACATTCGTTCCGCACCGCATTCCCTGTTCGCTCTCGGATGAGAGACCGTCGATCGCAGCCAGTAAACGGTCGCCGTGCGCGCTTTGTCAATGCCGCCGCGTCATCGCGCTTGCGGTCGATGCTCTGAGGGCTATAGTCGTGCCGTGCTCGAGGCCTACTGACGAGGCGACAAATAAGAAGGTGAAGGCGTTGCGCGGAAAGCGCGGTTTTCCCGCAACAGCAAGCCTCGCTCAACCAGTTAGGGATCGAAGGGAAGCAAGGAAAAGGTCGGCGAGTCTTGCGACTTTAGGAAAAACGGCTCGACGCGGCCAGCTGCAATCTCTTTGGGATGAATGTGTATGGGGGATAGGATGGGTCTGCGTCCGCTTTGCCGCACGGCGCTTGCCGCGCTTCTTCTTCTCTACACGACATCCGCGTTCGCCCATCATGTGATGGGCGGCGAGACCCCCTCGACATTTGCTGAGGGTCTCTTGTCCGGGATCGGTCATCCGATCATCGGCGCCGACCACCTCGCTTTCTTGTTGGCGATCGGTATTGCGGTCGGGATCGGCGGCCTCAATCTGGCGCTACCGGCGTTGTTTGTCCTTGCCTCGGCGATCGGTGTGATGCTGCACGTGAACGGCATCGATCTTCCCTGGGCGGAAATGATCGTTGCCGGTTCGGTCCTCCTGGCAGGCGTTCTGATTGCACGCGGACGCGCTCTATCGGTCTGGTGGTGGGCGGCGCTTTTCATGGTTGCGGGGCTCTTCCACGGCTACGCGTTTGGCGAGTCGATCGTCGGCGCGGAAAAATCTCCGCTGCAGGCCTACCTCGTAGGCCTCATGCTCATCCAGAGCGCGCTCACTGTCGCAACCGCGCTGTTCGTGCGCTGGCGAGGCGGCAGTGTGTCCGAACTTGCACCGCGGCTCATCGGAGCGGCAATCGGTGGGGTGGGACTGACAGCCCTGATCGGGCAACTCGTTCCCGGCGCGTAGAAGTTGGCGACCCCCGGTGCATCCTGCAGCGCTGGGCTCACGCTCGTTCTCGGCGGCGCTCGCTCGGGCAAAAGCCGCTACGCCGAAGGCTTGATCACGGCTTTTCCGCCGCCTTGGATCTATCTGGCAACCGCCGAACCAGGCGACGCCGAGATGGCAGAGCGCATTGCCGGTCATCGGGCACGACGTGGAGCAGACTGGAGCACGC
>Ga0137407_10002866_pt1 | contig 11407 bp, 6 predicted proteins | sample CZOMad2_2_16fung_FD_108410 | JGI IMG/M metagenome (GOLD analysis project Ga0137407, IMG submission 108410) | Vadose zone soil fungal communities from Angelo Coast Range Reserve, California, USA - CZOMad2_2_16fungal (Illumina Assembly) | ecosystem: Environmental > Terrestrial > Soil > Vadose zone...
ACTTCCCTTGCTTCGATCGCCGACATGGGCAGGGGATCGAATCGAAGCGACCGGAGAGCCGCGCACGAGGACTGCGGGCCGCGGTACAGCGCGGCCGCCGCCGGCTCGTCGACCGCCCCGGCGCGGTGATCGTAGTCCGGTCCGCCGAACGCGATCATCGAGCCGGGAGAAAGGCGGGGGTGGGGCGCGCGAACGAGATCGCGCTCGGCCGTCAACTCGTGAATCAGGACCTCCCGTTCGATCAGGTAATGCCCTTCGCCGTCGGGAAGAGTCGCGAAGTTCACGAGGCTCAGCCGGTCGTCCGGCACGATGAAGACCCGGTCCGCCGCGGCGATGGAGGCAAGCCACGGATCCCACAGCAAGCGGCGCAGCTTCCCGCCCGCGGCCGAATAACCGCGTTCAGCCCCGGCCCCCCGGCTCGCAAGCGCAGGAGGCTCCATGGCGATGGCCTGCCGCCATCGATCCACCGCTTCGTCGACGCTTCGTGCGGCACCGAGACTCACGAGTCGGGTGGGGGCGTTCCGACTCGCCAGAACGAAGGCCGCGTATCCCGGCGCGGGGCCCCCGTAACGGGCATACGCGACCAGCGCGCTGCCCTCCGGGAGGGATTGCCGGATCTGGCCGAGCCCCGCCCCGGATCGGCTCTCGTTCTCGCGAAAGACGAGGCTGGTTCCCGCCAGGGATGATTCCGCCCGCTCGCTCTCACGCGTCGCCGCGGCGACCTCCTCCGCGAAGCGCGGGGAGTCCCCCGCCTCCGGGCCCCGAAGGAGCAACGAGGAGAGCCTGCGGCGCGTCCGCTCGAGATCCGCGGCGAGCTTCGCGACCGCGGGGTCGTCCGATCGAGCCACAGCCCGGTGGCGCGCGGCCATCTCGTCGATCACCGTCGCGCGGGAGCGGATGACCGCGTCGAAGACGCGGTCCCGATCGATCGTCGGGCCCCCCTGCACCGCGAGGGCGACCAGGGCATCCACGCTCGTCCGCGCGGCCGCCGCGTACCTCAACGCCTGCGCGTCGGGAAGCGCCCGCGCGGTCAGTCGCAGGTGCTCCGCGCGGATCTTCACGGCGCGCAGCGCGCTCGTCACGGCGTCGCCGGTCCGCTTCTGCTTCGCGTCGATCCGGGCGAGGATGTCGAGCGCGTCGGCGACGGCCGGGTTCGAGCCGCCGAGGATTCGCTCCTCGATATCCCGGACGCGCTCGGCCTTCGAGCGGGCCGCGTCGAGCGCCCCTTCGGCCTCGTCCACGCGCGCGAGGAGAATCAGCTCGTCGGCGACCTCGAGATGGATCGGCCCGTAGCGGCGCTCGCTGAGAGTAAGCGCGAGGGCCAGGCGGCCCCGGGCTTCCTTGAGGCGGCCCTGCCGGAGAAGAAGGTCGCCGAGCCCGGTGGCGACGGAGGGGTAGTAGACGTGGCTGGTGCCTCCCCAGCGGTCCAGGATCCCGAGCGCGCGCTCGTACGCGGCGCGCGATTCCGCGATCCGTCCGAGCGTCATTGACGCGCGGCCGACGCTGTCCAGCGCCATCGCGACATCGGGGTCGAAATCTCCGCGATCTTTCGACCAGACGTCGACCGCCTGCTCGAAGTAACGCTTTGCTGTCTCGTAGTCCCCGGTCAGTTTCGCGAGCACGCCGAGGTCGAGAGTGGACGCGCCGATGTTGGAGAGGTACGGCCGAGGCAAGCTCCTGCGCGTGGCGAGCGCGGCTTCGAAGTCCTCGCGGGCTCCGCTGTAGTCACCGAACTCCATCCGAAGAATGCCTCGGTGGTTCAGGCTCGTAGAGTAGTGGGCGTTGTTCTTCCCTTCGGTCCGCTCCCATGCCGCGAGGGCCCGCTCGATGTACGTCATCGAGGCGGCGTCATCGCCCAGCCTCCACGCGTAGCGGGCGATCTCGTGGATCGCAGAGATGGTCGATGGATGGCTTTCGCCGAAGGCCTCCGTCCGCAGCCGGAGTATCCGCTCGAGCAGCGGCATGACGTCGTGGCGGTTGCCGGTGTCCCACGCTTGATAGACGTAGAAGTCGAGGGTCTCGGCGAGGGCGAGCCTGGCGTTGGGGTCGTCCGCGAGTCGCGCTTCACAAGTTCGAACGGCTCGCGCGAGCAGGGCGTCGGCGGTTTCGTCCTCTCCGAGGAACCGGTGGATGATCGCCATGTGGAGTAGTGACGGGACGACGCCGACGTCTTCCGGGCCGAGCTGCCGCTCCTTGATCGCCAGCCCTTGCCGGGCGAGGCGCATGTTCTCCGGTTCGAGCGTTTCCGTTTTCGCGCGCCGCGCTTCCAAGTACGGGTCCAGCGCCCAAGCGGCTTCGATGGAGTCGGCCCCGTATCGAGCGACCACGCCGTCGTAGAGGCGGCGCGTGCAGGAGCGGGCTTCCCGCCACTCGTCCGGAGTCGCGTCGTCGGCCGTGCCGTACGCGGGGAAGCAGTCCGTGCCGGGGCCGAAGGGGAGGGGGTGGGGGGTGGCAGCCTGCGCGGTACGGGTGAAAACAACTATCGTCAGGATCACGAGGCTCTGAGTCACCGGCCAGGATCGCAGAAGCTTCAAGCCAGGCGCACGTTGCGAATAAGGCACGAACCTCTCTCCAGTTGAAGTAGCTAATGCTTGCAATGAGTGCAGTTAGTTCATACCCCGCATCATGGATAGAGTCAAGCCGCGACCAAGAGCGCTGCGCCTCTTCCGCGACAAGTCGTCGACATTCCCATTCCCGCATGGGTCGTCTGAGCCGGAGATCGCCACTGGGAACGTGGGCTTGCCGCTAACAAATGCGCGCTGCCCGCGACAACTCAATTGAGGATTTCGGCCGGCGCCCGGAGACCGACCCTCGTGAGACGCGCGTTCATTCCGGCACGACGTGTCGGCGAGAACACCGAGTATGTCGGGCCGTGGACTCTTCTGGAGCGTCTGTGAGCAGCGATGGGGGTGTGAATGAAAATCGGTGATGGTGAGGACAAGATCGCGGATTACTACTTCAAGGGTGAGAGCGACGTTTCAAATATGAGCGTACTCACGACCCGCCGGTTGATCGTGGTCTACGGAAACGCGGAAGAGAGCTACCCGCTCAGCAAGATCACCGCGGTGAAAACCATCTTCAATCGCTCGTGGCTTCTCGTCATCGTGGGGCTGTTCATTGCGGTTCCGACCGCCTTGGCTGCGCTCGGTGGGATCGCCAGAATTGCAAGTGAGCCAGCGCCGTTCTTTGGCACGTTGCTGGTCGCGGCTATCGCCGGGGGAGTCGCCTACCTCGGGTGGAAAGGGAAAACCCGCCTTCTCATCAAGCAGATGGGGGGCGAGAAGTACTACGTCGTTCGAGGGAAAGACTCTCGACTCATCGACTTCATGGAGTCGGTGAACGCCAAGCTCGCGTAGCAATGTCGTCGGAGGCCACCTTCCTGGGCTCATCACCCGGGCAGGCGGTCCGTCTGGCCACGCACCCGCTTAATTGTTCCGCCGAGCCCCTGGCCCGATGCTGTTGGCCGGTCGGCTTCTGGCCCCGGAGAATGGAGAATTCAATGAATCGAAGAGCGATGTTGATCGTGCTCTGCGGTGTCACAGTCATGGCTACGTTGACCGCTGCGAAGGATCGCCCACAAGACTGGGCGGGGATTAGGGTGTCCAGCCCTCCGGTGGACACCGCCGCGTGCAGATCGAGAGGCACGATTCACGCGGAAGTCGACACGTTCTGGATGCAGGGCACCGAGAATCTCTACAACAAACTGAGGAAAAACGCCGCCGATCTCTACTCGGACACGGTGGTTCTGGTTGGCGCGGTCACTCAGGTAAAGCTTCAGAACGGAACGAAACTCAGCGCCGACGGCGAGGTGTTTCGGTGCCAGCCGCCGGACCCGGGTGAGCCCAAGGGGGAGCCTCTTGCCATTGAGCTCGCCGCCGCCGAACGAGGGATTCTCGATGCGCAGAAAGCGGGTGACAAGGAAGCGCTTGCCACAGCGATCGCAGACGACGCAGTCTTCAATCTGGACGGCAAGGAGTACACCAAGACGCAGTTTCTGAATTCGGTGAGGGTGGATCAGCGGATCAAGGACTTTGAGTTTCGGGAGATCAGCGCCCGTACAGATAACGATGCGGGGGTGATCGAAGGGACGATGGTGACGTACGTGCAAGTACCGAGCGGGGCCGTCGCCCTCAAGTCTCAGTTTGTCGACAGATTCCGCAAAGGCGAAGAGAAATGGCGACTCGTTCATGCACAGGTGACGAGCCTGAAGTGATGTCGCCGAGAGATGATCGTCCGCGGGGTGCGACCGCGAGAGATGGCGAGAGTGACCGTCGCTGCCCGTGGATCAGGCGATCGATCTACTTTCCACGGACGTGGCCGGGCGGACGATCGGAGCTCGCCAACTCCGCCGAGCCCTGCACACCCACCGAGGCGCCGATCCCCGCCCTCTTCCGGAACACGTCGAGGAGCGACGCGGCAAGGGCGAGGGCGACCGGGCCGATGAAGAGGCCGGTGAAGCCGAACGCGGCGAGGCCGCCGAAGACGCCGAGGAAAACGATGAGAGTGCTCAGTTCCTGCGCGCGGCCGATGAGGGCGGGCTTGAGGATGTTGTCGGCGGCGAATGTCGTCACGATGGCCCCCCAGAGGAGGAGGAAGACGCCGTGGCCGGGGCTTCCCGTGAAGACGAGCCAGAGGCCTCCCGGCACCCATAGAATCGCCGTGCCCCCGAGCGGCAGGAGGGAGAGGATTCCCATCGCCGCCCCGGCCAGGACCGCCGACGGGAGCCCCGCAATCCACCAGCCGAGCGACCCGCTCATCCCCTGAATCACCGCCGTCAGAAGAGACCCCCGGAAGATCGCCGAGATCATGCCGCCGATGGAGTGACGGAGGGCGCGTCGCGTCGCCTCGTCGCCCGGAACGATCCCGACCACCGCCTCCGCCATGTCGGCCCCGTCGCGGAAAAAGAAGAAGAGGAGAAACACCGTCGTGAAGAACGTCACGCCGCCGTCGAAGACGCCCAGGACGAGGCTCCGGCTCAGCGTCCCGAGGAGGGCCGTCCCCTTCGCGGCGAAGGTCGCGGCGAGCCCCTCGAACTGCTCGCGCGTCAGGCCGAGCCTGTCCTGGAGCCGATCGGCCCAGGCGGCGACCTCGGGCAGCGTGACGAGATCCGAGATCGACGAGACGTGCTGCGTCTCGAGCCTGGCGCTGATCTGCTGGGCGAGATCGATGACCTGCCCCGCCACGAGGGACGCGAAGAACGTGATCGGGAGGGCGACCAGGAGGCCGATGGCGGTCGCCATGAGCGTGGCGGCCAGCCCCACCCGACGGGGCCACCGGCTCCGGAGGAGGCTCCACGGCCTGTCGAAGACGATCGCGAGGACGGCGGCCCAGGCGATGGCGGACAGGAACGGGCTCAGGACCTTGAGGCAGATCCAGCCGAGGACGACGGCCGCGGCGAACAGGAACGCGCCGGTGTATTTCCTCGAGTGCTCCTCGGGTTTTTCCACGCCGTCCCTCCGGCGGCGGATTCTATCAGCCGGCCGCGGAACAGGGCGGATGGAGGCGCAGGGGAGAGATCCGGGCGTCAGGGGATGAGGATCGAAGACCCGGTCGTGCGGCGTGATTCGAGGGCGCGGTGGGCTTCGGCCGCTTCGGCCAGGGGCCACTCGCGCTGAATCCGGATCTTCACCGCGCCGCGTCCCACGACGTCGAACAGGGCCCGCGAGCTTTCCTCGAGATCCTGCCGCGTCGCGGTGTAATCGAAGAGGGTCGGCCGCGTCAGGTAGATAGAACCCTTGCGCGAGAGCACGAGCGGGTCGATCGGCCCGGCCGGTCCCGAGGCGTTTCCGAAGCTGACGACCATCCCCCGGCGGGCCACGCTGTCGAACGAGGCGTCCATCGTCGCCCGGCCGACCGCGTCATAGACGACGGCCACGCCGGCTCCAGAAGTGATCTCGCGGACGCGCTCAGCGACGTTCTCACGGGTGTACACGATCGTATGAGCGCATCCGTGGGATCGCGCCAGCTCGGCCTTGGCGTCGTCGCCGGCGGTCCCGATGACGACGGCGCCGATCGCCTTGAGCCACTGGCAGGCGATGAGGCCGACCCCGCCAGCCGCCGCGTGCCAGAGGACGGTGGTGCCGGCCGTTACCGGGAAGGTCCGGCGGATCAGGTACTCGACGGTCATTCCCTTGAGCATCATCGCCGCCGCGGTACGCTCCTCGATGCCGTCGGGAAGGCGGACGAGGCGGTCGGCCGCGATGACGCGTGCGCCCGAGTACGCCCCCGGGGCGCCGCCGGCGTACGCGACGCGATCTCCTGGCTTCACGACGGTGACGCCGGGACCGACCGATTCGACGACCCCCGCCCCTTCGGACCCGAGGCCGTGGGGAAGCGACGGGAGAGGGTACAGTCCGGAGCGGTGGTAGACGTCGATGAAGTTGACGCCGATCGCCGATTGACGGACGCGAGCCTGGCCGGCGCCGGGCTCCGGGACGTCGATCTCCTCGAGACGGAGCGCTTCGGGGCCGCCGGTCGCGCCGATCCGGATCGCGCGGGTCTTCATCTCTCTCCTCGCTTCCTGATCGCCGGGCCGATCATCGCTTCGAGATCTCCGCCGGCCAGTTCGTCACGAGCGTCAGGATAGGCCCCGTCGTGGAGGGCATCGGCTGCGCGACGAGCACGCGCTTCCCATCCGGCGCGAAGTCCAGGGGGTCGATCGAGCCTGAGGCCAGCCCCGCGAGACGCACGTCGCCGAGAATGCGCGCCGGCGGCGAGACTTCCACCCCCGCGCCGCTCGGCGTGAGGCTCACTCGGAACGCCTTCGCCTCCGCATCGACGTACGCGACGTCGTGGCCCGGTCCGACCCATGCGAACCACTGGACGCCGGTGGTCGAGAGCTGCCACTTCCCCCCCACGGCGGGGTACGACGTCACGTAGACTTCGTCGCGCCCCGACTCGTCGGAGGTGTAGAGGAGCCAGCGGCCGTCGGCGGAGAACCTCCCGAACCTCTGATCCCCCGGGGCGGAGACCACGACCTTCGACTTCGGCTCTCCCGACAGCGGCACGACCGCGAGGTCGATTCCCGAGGTGCGCGTCTGAATGGAGCAGAGGAGCCCGGATCCGTCCCGCAGCCAGTCGAGAGGGAAGAGCGACGCCTGCTTGTCGTCGACGACGAGCCTCGCCGGGGAGGCGCCGTCGGACGCCTTGACGAAGATCCGGCTGCCCCCGTCGCTGAAGGCCAGCTGGCGGCCGTCCGGCGACCACAGGGGACCGAGGGCGCTCGTCTCCCCCATCGTGAACCGGCTGCCTATCGAGCGCGAGAAGTCGTACATCCAGATGTCCGAGGCGCCGTCCGGGTGGCGCACGCTCGTCGCCGCCCTCCGGCCGTCGGGGGCCATCGCGAGCGTCAGCCAGAAAATAGCGGGCTCGCCCACCGTCCCCACGCGCTTCCCCTCGAGATCGAACCAGGTGAGCTGCGCGCGCCCCTGGATGGCGCCCGTCTGGTAGACCAGGAGCCCCGCCGGCGACAGGCTGTACGTCCCGGTATACCTGAACGTGTTGAACTGGACATTCTCCCCGATGGGCGTCACCTCGCCGTCGAGCTTCAGGGTGTCGGGGTCGAACCGCTGCACGGAGAGGTTCCCGTCCCGCACGAACGCGAGGTAACCGGGCTCGACGTAGATCCCCTCGCTGTCCGCGGCGGCGATCAGCCGCGACTCCCTGGTCGCGAGATCGACGGCGAAAATCCCGTTCCCCGCGTCCTTCCAGTTGCGTCCGGAGAAGTACAGGACGCGCTTGCCGTCGGGGAGGAAGTGCGGGTTCCTCTGCGTCAACGTGGTTTCGGCCGGCGTCGTGAGTGAGGCGGGGGTTCCTCCTGACGCGGGGACGGAGAAGAGGCCGCCTGCCGGCTGCGGCGCGTAGACGATGACCCCGCTCGTCCCCCAGCTCGCCCCCCGCCCGTCCGCGGCGTCGCAGATCGATTGCACGACGCCCCCGTTGCCGGAGATCTTCCTGAGCTTGTGATCCGCGAAGAAGCCAAGGGTGCTCCCGTCCGGCGACCAGAACGGGTACGACGCTCCCTCCGTCCCCGTGAGCGGCTGAATGGTGAGGCTGTCGAGGCGGCGGATCCACAAATGGCTCTTCGCGCCGGCCTCCGATCCCGCGAAGGCGAGGCGCGTGCCGTCGGGGGAGAGCGCGACGGAGTTGTTGTCGGTGTCGAGCGAGAATCCCGCCGGCAGGACGAGGCTCGTCCTGGTGACGGGCGCCGGCGCGGAGGCGGTGCGGTGCACCGACCAACCGAGGGCGAAGATCGCGCCGGCGCCGGCGGCCAGAGCGACCGCCGCCGCCGCGACCCTCGAGGCGCGCCGGGCCGGCCGCGCCGCCGCGCTCGGCGCCGGCAAGGAGCCCGTCCCCGTCGCGACCGCTCCGCTGCCCGCGGCGATCCACTCGATCTCGCTCCGGATGTCGAGGGCGCTCTGCCAGCGGTCGTCCGGGTCCTTCGCGAGGCAGCGCTTCAGCAGCCGATCGAGCGCCGGCGACCCCGGGGCGACGAGCTCGGAGAGGGGGCGCGGCGCGCGCTCGAGGATCGCGGCGATGACGCTCGCCTGGCTCGACCCGTCGAACGCCCGCTTCCCCGAGAGCATCTCGTAGAGAAGCGCCCCGAAGGAGAAGATGTCGGCCCGGTGATCGACCGCTTTTCCCTCGAGCTGCTCGGGGGCCATGTACTGCATCGTCCCGAGGATCGCGCCGTGCGACGTGAGCGGCGTGGTGCGGGTCGGCGCCGCGGTGGGGAGCATGCCGATGCCGGGCCGCGCGGGCGACGTCTCGTCCCTCAGCTTCGCGACGCCGAAGTCCAGGACCTTCGCGCCGCTCTTCGTGAGCATGACGTTGCCCGGCTTGAGATCGCGGTGGACGATCCCCTTGCGGTGCGCCTTGTCGAGCGCATCGGCGATCTGCGCGGCGATCGGAAGAGCCTCGTCGCGCGGCATCGGACCGCGCGCGAGCCTCGACATCAGCGTCTCCCCCTCGAGGAGCTCCATCACCAGGTAGCCGGTCGCCCCCTCGGTGCCGACGTCGTGGAGGGTGCAGATGTTGGGGTGGTTGAGGGAGGAGATCGCCTTCGCCTCGCGCTCGAACCGCTCGCGGGCCTCCGGGCTCGACGCGAGGTGCTCGGGAAGCGCCTTGACGGCCACGTCGCGGCCGAGGCGCGTGTCGCGGGCGCGGTACACCTCGCCCATGCCGCCCGCGCCGATGGGAGCGAGGACTTCGTACGGTCCGAGGCGCGTTCCCGGCTGGATGGGCATCCGGGGAACATACCTTGGCCGCCGGTCTTCATCAATTCTTCACACCCGCGATCCATGGTCCTCCGCGGGCCGCCGATCCGATGCGAAGGCGGTCTCGAGGAGGTGGACGATGGGTTGGATGAGGAGCATGGGCACCCTGCTCGCGGCGGGCACGATGGCGGTCGCGATGCCTGCGGGCCCGCGCGCGGACGAGGTCGCCTTCCCGAACACGGAGCCCGGCCGCCACGCGCGCGAGTTCTTCCAGGCGTACGACAAGGACGAGGCGGCGATGCGGGCCTTCTACACGTCGAACGTCTCGGCGAAGGATCTCGAGGATCGGCCGGTCGAGACCAGGCTCGGCGTCTGGCGGCGGATGCGCGGTGAGCAGGGGACCTTCACGCCGGTGCGGCTCCTTGCCGAGGGGGCCGACTTCGTGGAGATCCTCGTGCGCGGCGAGCACGGGCAGCCGCTGAAGATTCGCCTCAACTGCGCGGCGGAAGCGCCCCATACGCTCTTGAACCTCCGGCTCGAGCCGGCCGAGGAAGAAGGGGGCGGCCCGCCGGCGGCTCCCGAGGTTTCGGGGCCGCCGCCCGACGATGACCAGATCGTCCACAGCCTCTCGGCGGAGCTCGAGCGCAAGACCGCGGCCGACGAGTTCTCGGGGGCCGCGATCCTCGACAAGGGGGGGCGGACTCTCTTCGGGAAGGGGTACGGCGAAGCGTCGCGGAAGGAGAAGCGGCCGAACGCCGTGGACACCCGGTTCAACCTCGGATCGATCAACAAGATCTTCACGCACGTCGCGATCCTCCAGCTCGAGCAGCAGGGAAAGCTGAAGCTCGACGACACGATCGATCGTTTCCTTCCCGACTACCCCAGGGGGAACGCGAGCCGCGTGACCGTCCGGATGCTTCTCGATCACCGCGGCGGCGTTCCCGACGTCCTCGAGTCGCGAAAGCTCTGGGACGATCCGCTGAAGGTGCGGACCGTCTCCGACTGGTACGCCCTCGTGCGCGACCGCGACCTCGATTTCGAGCCGGGAACGCGGCAGAAGTACTCGAACGGCGGGTACGTGCTCCTCGGCGCGATCGTGGAGCGCGTCTCCGGCGAGGACTACTACGGGTACGTCAGGAAGCACGTCTACGGGCCGGCCGGCATGACGGACGCCGAGAGCGACCTCGGCGAGGCCCGTCCGGCGAGGACCGCCGTCGGCTACGTGAAGGAGCTGGACGCCGGAACCGTGCGGTACGTCGAAGAGACGCAGCGTCTCGGGCGCGGGAGCCCGGCCGGAGGCGGATACGCGACGGTCGCCGACCTCGTCGCCTTCGCGAACGCGCTCCGCGCCGGCAAGCTCCTCGACGTGGCGCACACGCGCGCGCTGATCGGCGACCAGATTTCCCTCGGGATCGCCGGCGGCTCGCCGGGCGTCAACGCGCTCCTCGAGGTGAGCGGCCCGTACACGCTGGTGGTCCTCTCGAACCTCGATCCGCCGGCGGCCGAGCAGTTCGCGCAGACGGCCGGGAGGATGATCCGGAGGGCATCCGGCGTCCCGGTTCCGGCGGGCGGCGGGGTGCGCGTGGGAGGGAGGTAGGCTCCCGGGGCTCCATCATCTTTATATACTCCCCCCCTGCGGCCCGCGCCGGGGCAGACCCGGGGCGGGCGCGAGGGGAGGATCGAGCTGAGGATCACCAGGGGAGTCGTGCTCGCACTGGCCGTCGCGCGGCTCGCCGCGCCCCCGACCCCGGCGGCGGCCGCCGCGGGCGCCCTGGCGTACCGCATTCGCGCCGCCGAGGGCTCCTGCACGATTCACGTCGAGATCGGGCTCCCCCCCGACGCGTCGGAAACCGGCGACGTCGTGATACCGCGGGCCATCCCGATGGGATACGGGGTGCAGCGCTACGATCGCTACGTCAGCGGCGTGACGGGGATCGCGGAGGACGGCACCGCCGTGCCCGTCGAGCGAAGCGAAGGGCCCCGCTGGCGGCCGCAGGCCCGCGTCGCGACCCTCGCCTACGACGTGGACCTTTCGGCGATGGAGAGGGAGATCCTCGCGGGGACGGACGCCTCGAGGTGCCGTGACGGATACGCCGGTATCCTCGGCTATTCGATCTTCGGCTCCGTCGATGGACTCGAGAACCGGCCCGTGACGCTCCAGGTCACCGCTCCGCCGGACTGGCCCGTGTTCA
>Ga0137407_10002869_pt1 | contig 11406 bp, 9 predicted proteins | sample CZOMad2_2_16fung_FD_108410 | JGI IMG/M metagenome (GOLD analysis project Ga0137407, IMG submission 108410) | Vadose zone soil fungal communities from Angelo Coast Range Reserve, California, USA - CZOMad2_2_16fungal (Illumina Assembly) | ecosystem: Environmental > Terrestrial > Soil > Vadose zone...
AACGGCGCTGCTTCCAACGGCGCTGCTTCCAACGGCGCTGCTTCCAACGGCGCTGCTTCCAACGGCGGTGCCCGCAATGGCACTGTCCTCAAGGGCAGGGAGCTTCCCCGGTGATCCGCCGGGGGTTTTGGCTCGCGGTCGGCGCGGCAGGCGGCATCGTGGGGTACCGGCGGGTCACCGCTCTTGGCCGGCGCATATCCGGGAGCCGGGTTCCCGGGGGCATGCCCAGTCAGGGCGGCGCGGCGGCGGGCCGGCGCACGGCTCGCCGGAGCCTTGCGCGCGATGCGATCCGCGCGACCCGGGAGGCGCGGAGCATCGTACGTGACGTCCGCGAGGGCATGGAACTGTATATGGCTCGCCGCCCGCGGGCGATACCGCCTACCCTTCCTGCAAGCAGGCACAGCGCTAGCCGGCAACACGGCGCTAGCCAGCAACACAGTCCTGAACAGCGCGACGCTAGCCAGCAATGCGACGCTAGCCAACGAGACAACGACGTAACCGCAAAGGATGACCGCTGATGCAGTCGGCTGAGATCGCCCGCCGTTTCCTGGCGTACTTCGAGGGGCAGGGCCACGCCATCGTGCCGTCGGCCAGCCTCGTCGCCGACGATCCCACGCTGCTGTTCGTGGTCGCCGGCATGCAGCCGTTCAAGCCGTACCTGCTGGGCCAGCAGACCCCGCCGTACCGCCGGGTCGCCGACGTGCAAAAGTGCGTGCGGACGCTGGACATCGAGGAAGTCGGCAAGACCACCCGGCACGCGACGTTCTTCCAGATGCTGGGGAACTGGTCGTTCGGCGACTACTTCAAGGAAGGCGCGATCCAGTTCGCCTGGGAGCTGCTGACCAGGCCCGAGGCCGACGGCGGCTTCGGGTTCCCGGAGTCGCGGCTGTGGGTCACCGTGCTGCACGGCGATGACGAGGCGGCCGATATCTGGCACCACAAGATGGGCGTGCCGCGCGAGCGGATCCAGCCGCGCGGCCTGGCGGACAACTACTGGCACATGGGCGTGCCGGGGCCGGGCGGGCCCTGCTCGGAGATCTACTACGACCGCGGCCCGGAGTACGGCACCGAGGGCGGCCCGGAGGCCGACGAGGACCGCTACCTGGAGATCTGGAACCTGGTCTTCATGCAGGACACGCTCGGCGCGGTGCGGGCCAAGGACGACTTCGACGTCGTCGGGGCCCTCCCGTTCAAGAACGTGGACACCGGCATGGGCCTAGAGCGGATGGCCTCGCTGCTGCAGGGCGTCGACAACCTCTACGAGATCGACACCACCTGGAAGATCCTCGACAAGGCGGCCGACCTCACCGAGCAGGACTACGGCCGCGACCGCCGCGCCGACGTGGCGCTGCGCGTGGTCGCCGACCATGTCCGCTCCGCCGTCATGCTGATCGAGGACGGGGTGCTCCCGGGCAACGAGGCGGGCGGCTACGTGCTGCGCCGGCTGCTGCGCCGCAGCATCCGCAACCTGCGGCTGCTGTCGGGGGCCCAGCGCGGCGGCGGCGCGGGCGCCGGTACCGGGTTCATGCATGAGCTGACCGCGACGGCGATCGCGGCGATGGGCGAGCAGTTCCCCGAGCTGCGCCGTGACGCCGCCAACATTCACACGGTGATCGACGCGGAGGAGGCCGCGTTCGCCGGGACGCTGCGCACAGGCACCGCTATCTTCGACGTCGCGGTGGAGGAGACCAAGCGCAGCCACGCCACGGTGCTGTCCGGCGCCCAGGCCTTCCAGCTGCACGACACCTACGGCTTCCCGATTGACCTGACGCTGGAGATGGCCGCCGAGCAGGGGCTCGTCGTCGATGAGGAGGGCTTCCGCCGCCTCATGGACGAGCAGCGGCAGCGGGCCAAGAAGGACGCGCGGGAGAAGAAGACCGGCAACGCCGACATCTCGGTCTACGCGCAGCTGCTGGAGCAGGCCGGGAAGGTGACCTTCACCGGCTACGACATGGCGACCGGCGAGGCCACCATCGTCGGGCTGCTGTCGGGCGGCGTCCCGGTCAAGTCCGCGACACCGGGCCAGGAGGTCGCCGTCGTCTTGGACCGGACCCCGTTCTACGCCGAGGGCGGCGGCCAGCTCCCGGACAACGGCGTCATCCGCAGCGACGGCCCCTCAGGCCCGGCGGAGATCCAGGTGAACGACGTCCAGACCCCGCTGCCCGGCCTGGTCGTGCACCGGGGGACCGTACGGTTCGGCGAGGTCACCATTGGCTCGCCCGCCAACGCCGAGATTGACGCCGAGCGTCGCCGCGCGACCTCCCGGTCGCACACGGCGACGCACCTGGTGCACCGCGCGCTGCGCGGCGCGCTGGGCGAGTCCGCGGCGCAGGCGGGCTCGGAGAACGCGCCCGGGCGGCTCCGGTTCGACTTCACCGCGTCCGGCGCGGTGCCACCCGCCGTGCTGCGTGAGGTGGAGGAGGAGGTCAACCGGGTGCTGATCAACGACCTGGCCGTGCGCGCCTTCCACACGTCGGTGGATGAGGCCCGGGCGATGGGCGCGCTGGCGCTGTTCGGCGAGAAGTATGGCAGCGAGGTCCGCGTCGTGGAGGTCGGGGAGTACTCCCGCGAGCTCTGCGGCGGTACGCACGTGACCCGCTCGGGGCAGCTCGGCCTGGTGAAGCTGCTCGGCGAGGCGTCCATTGGCTCCGGGGTGCGGCGCGTCGAGGCGCTCGTCGGCATCGACGCATTCCGGTTCCTGGCGCGCGAGAGCGTCCTGGTCGGCCAGCTCAGCGAGCAGCTCAAGGCACGTCCGGAGGAGCTTCCCGAGCGCATCTCTGGCGTGGTGGCCCGGCTCAGGGACGCGGAGCGCGAGCTGGCCCGGCTTCGTTCGGCAGAATTGCTCTCGTCCTCGGGCGAGATCGCCCGGGGCGCAGAGAACATCGGCGGTGCCGCGCTGGTGACGCACCGTGTGCCGGACGGCACCGACGCGGACAGCATTCGCAAGCTCGCGCTGGACATCCGCTCCCGCATCCCGTCGCAGCAGCCGGCGGTGGTGGCGCTAGTCGGCGTGCCCGCCGACAAGCCCGTGGTGATCATCGCGGTCAACGAAGCAGGGCGCGTAGCTGGCTTTTCGGCAGGTACGCTGGTCAGCGGCGCGGCGAAGGCGCTGGGCGGTGGCGGCGGGGGCAAGCCGGACATCGCCCAGGGTGGCGGTGCGCCCAATTCGGGGCCCGATGCGGTAAATGCGGCTTTCGGCGCTGTCCGTAGCGCATTGCGGGACAGCGGGCGGTCTGGTAGGTAACGTGTTGCCATGTTGTTGCGAACCGGTGATCCGGTGAGAGACGGCGTACGGCTAGCAGTCGATCCGGGTACGGTTCGCATCGGCGTGGCGCGCAGTGATCGCAGTGGCATCATCGCCACCCCGTTGACCGTCGTGCGGCGAGGCAAGGGCGACCTGGACGCTCTCGCGTCGCTGGCCGCAGCCGAGGAGGCGATTGAGATTCTGGTAGGCCTGCCCAGGTCCCTGTCGGGACGTGAGGGACCCGCCGCCGCCACCGCGCGGCGGTTCGCCGGCGACCTGGCGGCTCGCGTCGCGCCGCTGCCGGTGCGCCTGGTCGACGAGCGGTTCACCACCTCCACCGCGCATGAGGCGCTGCGCGCCGGCGGCAAGGACTCTCGTGCTCGCCGTCAGACGGTCGACTCCGCCGCGGCCGCCGTGCTGCTGGAGGCGGCGCTAGAGTCCGAGCGCCGCACCGGCAGAGTCCCCGGCGAGCTCGTCGTGGGTACGGCCCCCTCGTCTGCCTCGCCAGTCACACCTGCCTCATCGGCTGCTTCTGCAACGACCCGCGCTGTCCGCTCCGCTCCTGCCGCTCAGCGGCGGGGACGCGGGGAGGGAGCGTGAGCGGGTATCGCGACGGTCGCGACGAAGACCGGGGACCGGATGGCGGGCGCCCTAGCTCGGGAGGCTACCCGCAGCAGGGGCAGCAGGGTTACGGGCAGCGGGGCCGTGGTGAGCCCGCGCCCTGGGACGATGACGTCCCCGCGTACGGCGACCCCTATGCCGCCGAGCCCTACGATCGTGGCTATGGCGACCGTGGCTACGACGGGCGCGGTGGCGGTGGTGGCCAGGCCGATCCCCGGGATGCGTGGCCCTCGAGTCAGTCGCGCGGACAGGCGCCCGGCTGGGATGACCAGCCGGGCGGCTACGGCACCGGCCCGCGCGCGATGCCGCCGGGGGGCGACCCGTCGCGCAGCGGCGGGTACCCGGCCCAGCCAGGTGGCGCCCCTTTCCGGGGTGACCCGGCTGGCAGCGGGCCGAGCCCGGTCCAGCGCGGCCCGGGCGGATACCAGAGCGGCCCGTTCCAGGCCGGACCGCAGCGTGGCACTGGCCCCGCCTGGGCTGGGCGCGACCCTGGGCTGAGCGGGCCTAACCAGGTCCAGCCGGGCGCCAGCCAGTTCCGGGGCGATCCCGCCCGCAATGGCCCGAACCAGGTCCAGCGCGGCACCGGTCCCTCACCCCGAGCCGGACGTGACGGGCGAGCCGGCCGGGACCCGGGGGACAGTGGCGGTTACCGGATGCCGCCCGGGGAGCGCCCCGCCGATGGGTACGGCTACGGGGACCGGCAGGGCTGGGGTGACCACGACCAGTTCCTCCCCGGATTCGACGATCCCGCGGGCGGGCGCGACTACCGCCGCGATGAACGGGCCCGTCGTGGCCAGCCGCCGGTGGCGGCCGGCGGCGAGCGTTACGGTGACGACTACCGCTTCGACGAGGGCCGCAACGACGATGGCTACGCCAGCCGGGGCGAGCCCGGCGGCGGGCGCGGCGGCCCGCAATCCCTGGACAGGCGCGACGACGACTATGTTGAGCGGCCCCGCAAGCGCAAACGCGGCCCCATCCGGCGGATTGCCCCGTGGGTCGCGCTGCTGGTGGTCCTCGCCGCGCTGGCCGGGCCGGGCCTGTACCTCTACAAGTACATCCAGAACAAGGAGCATCCCGCCGATTACGTCGGGGCGGGCGTTGGCCCGGCCGTCCTGGTCGAGGTCAAGACGGGCGACACCGCGACCAGCCTGGCCCCGGTCCTGCTGGGCGACGGGGTCATCAAGTCAACGCGCGCATTCGTCCTGGCTGCCGAGCACAGCAGCAACAAGGCCGGCCTTGAGGCCGGGTTCTTCACCATGAACCGGCGGATGCAGGCATCCCTGGCGTACGCGTACCTGCTGGACCCGAAGCACCGCGTGCAGGGCACCGTGACCATCCCCGAGGGCAAGCGGCTGTCGCAAATCCTCGCCCTGCTGGTGAAGGGCCATCCGAAGATCACGATGGCTGCCTACCAGGCGGTCCTGAAGAACCCCGCGCAGCTCGGCCTGCCGGCGTACGCGGGCGGCAAGCCAGAGGGGTACCTGTTCCCGTCCACGTACGTCATCGAGCCGAACGACACGGCGCTGACGGTGCTGAAGGCCATGGTGGCCCGGTACAACCAGCATGCCGCCGTGTTCAACCTGCCTAAGACGGCGCCAGCCGTCGGCATGACGCCGGCCAAGATCATCGTGGTGGCGAGCCTGGTGCAGGCCGAGGCCGGGCGCAACCAGGACATGGGGAAGATCGCCGAGGTGCTCTACCGGCGGCTGAACATGGGCACGCCACTGCAGTTCGACAGCTCCGTCTTCTACGGGCTGGGCAAGTACGGCACCAGCGCGACCAACGCGCAGATCAACAAGCCTGGCCCGTATAACACCTACCTGAACACAGGGCTGCCGCCCGGCCCGATCGACAGCCCCGGCGACCTGGCGATCCAGGCGGCGCTGCACCCCGAGCACGGGAACCTGCTGTACTTCCGCGGGTGCGCGGACAAGAACAAGGTCACCCTGTTCTCGCCACTGGGAGTGCCGCCCGCGAGCGCCTGCCCGATGCCCTGAGCGTGGTAGGTTCGGCCGCTATGAAGGCTGATTTGCCCGCTTCGCGGCCGTTTCGGGCTGGCGTCCTCGGGTCGCCGGTCGCCCATTCCCTGTCGCCGGTGCTGCACCGCGCCGCCTACGCCGCCCTCGGCCTCGATGACTGGTCGTATGAGGCGATCGAGTGCGATGAGGGGGGCCTGGCGGCCCTCATCGCCGGGCTCGGCCCCGAATGGGCGGGCCTTTCGCTGACCATGCCGCTCAAGCAGACGGTCCTGCCGCTGCTGCAGCACACCGACCCGGTCGCCATCGCCACCGGGGGCGCCAACACCGTGGTCTTCCGCCCCGACGGGCGATACGGCTACAACACCGACGTGCACGGCATCGTCAAGGCGCTGACCGAGGCCGGCGCGCCCGCGCCCGGCACCGTCACCATCCTCGGCGCGGGCGCCACCGCATGCTCGGCGCTCGCCGCGCTGGCCGAGCTCGGCGCCTGGCGGGCCGACGTCATCGTCCGCGACCCGGCCCGCGCCCAGGGGCTGCTGGAGGCGGCCGGGCGGGTGGGCGTCGCGGTCCGGCTGCGCGACTTCGCCGCGCTGGCATCCGGCGACCCGGGCGACCTGCTCATCTCCACGGTCCCGGCGGGCGTCGCCGACGCCTATGCCCGGCACGTCGCGGCCAGCGGCCGCGCCCCAGCCGCCGTGCTGGACGTCGTGTACAGCCCCTGGCCCACCCCGCTGGCTCAGGCGGCGGCGGATGCGGGAGCCATCGTCGCCAGCGGCTTCGCGATGCTGCTGCACCAGGCGGCTGCCCAGGTGGAGCTGATGACCGGCAAGCCCGCCCCGCTGGAGCCAATGCGCGCCGCCGGCGAGGCCGAGATGGCCCGCCACTCCGCCACCTGATCCTGGGCCGGCTCCCGCGCGGGGCGAAACTATGACTACTAGCAGGTAACTGTGACTTTGCCGACGATTATCGCCGGCGAAGTCGCAGTTACCGGTGGGTGACGGGTGGGGTGGGCCGGCGCCCGCCGCTAGCGCTCGCGGCCGGAGTTCGCGACGGCGACGGCGTCGGCGCTGCGGGCGTCGCCGCGCTCCCGCAGGCCCGCGAGCACGCCCGTGACGTCGGCGACCGGGCGGTTCTGGCTCAGCTTGGCCTTCGCCTCGATCCGGCTGATCACCAGCTCCACGCCGACGATGGCGCGCAGCTGGCCCTCGATGAACGGCCGGGGCGCGTCGTCGGCCGACCAGGGATGGGAGCTTCCCGCCTCGTGCTTGGCGGTCAGCCGGCGGACCACGCTTTCGGTCCACGCCGCGTCGTCGTGCACGATCAGTGACCCGTACACGTGCGCGGTCACGTAGTTCCAGGTGGGGACGACCCGTCCGTGCGCGGGCTTGGACTCCGCGTAGAACGACGGCGAGATGTAGGCGTCCGGCCCGCGCACGATCGCCAGCGCTTCCCCGCGGGCGGACAGCCTCCACTGCGCGTTGTTGCGGGCCAGGTGCCCGTGCAGCGCGCCGTGCCCGCCCCGGCCGGCCTCGCCAGGCGAATCCGGTACGTAGATGAACGGCAGCATCGTGGCCACCAGCCCCTCGGCCGTCACCGTCACCAGGTCAGCCGCGCCGTGCCGTTCCAGCAGCTCGCGAACAGCCGCGTCATCGGCCGCGAAGTGCGCGGGAACATACACAGAACCACATCCTCTCCCGATGCCCCGATGCTATCCGGCGCCGTGCGCTGCGGCATTGGCGTACCCGAGTCCCAAGCCGGGTAGATAATGCCCGGTGGGGGTCACGTCCCCTGTGGTGATGGATGCGCCTTCCGTGACGGGGTGCCCGGATGAGACACTGCTGGAAATAGTCAGAAACATAGCTGTCACCTGCGGAAATAGCCGTGGAACAGCAGGTACCTAGGCTGGTCGGTGTGGCGGACATTTTCGAGGGTTACCGGCTGGCGCAGGCCTGGGACGAGATGTTCGCGGCCCCCGGCAAGCCCCGCGCGGCCTACGGCATGCTGTTCTCGGTGCTCCAGCCGATGGACCCCGGCGAGCTGAGGTACCGCGCCGATCAGCTGGCGCGGGTGTTCACCGACCGCGGTGTCACCTACGACTACGCGGGCGAGGAACGCGCCATGCCGACCGACCTCATCCCGCGGGTCGTCGAGGCGCAAGAATGGGAGCTCGTCGCGCGCGGTGTCAGGCAGCGGGTCCGGGTCCTGGAGGCATTCCTGGCCGACGTCTACGGCGACGGCCGCGCCTTCGACGACGACGTGGTCCCATGGCGGCTCGTGTACACCAGCGATAAGTTCCGCCGGGAAGTGGCCGGGTTCACCCCGCCGAACGGGGTGCGAGTCCACATCGCCGGCATCGACCTCATCCGGGACGAGCAGGGCAAGTTCCGCGTCCTTGAGGACAACGTGCGCGTGCCATCCGGCGTCAGCTACGTCCTGGAGAACCGGCTCGCGATGACCCGGATCTTCCCGGCGCTGTTCGCCGAGCAGCGGATCCACCAGGTCGACGAGTACCCGTCGCGGCTCCTGGGGGCACTGCGGGCCGCCGCCCCGCACGGCGTGGTCGACCCGTTCGTCGTCGTGCTGACCCCAGGCGTGCACAACGCCGCCTACTTCGAGCACACCCTGCTGGCCCGGCTGATGGGCGTGGAGCTGGTCGAGGGCCGGGACCTGTTCTGCTACCGAAACCGGGTCTACGTGCATACCACCCACGGAAGGCGACCCGTCGACGTCATCTACCGCAGGGTCGATGACGACTGGCTGGATCCGTTGCACTTCCGGCCAGATTCGGTGCTCGGCTGCCCTGGCCTGGTCAACGCCGCGCGCGACGGGAACGTCACGATCGCCAACGCCGTCGGCAACGGCGTCGCCGACGACAAGCTCATCTACACGTACATGCCCGAGCTGACCAGGTATTACCTGGGCGAGGAGCCGATCCTGGAGAACGTCGAGTCCTTCCGCCTCGACGACCCGGAAGTGCGCGGCTGGGTGCTGAGCGAGCTGCGCAACCTGGTCCTCAAGCCGGTGGACGGCGCCGGCGGGGCGGGGATCGTCATCGGCCCGGTCGCCACCGAGGAGGAGCTCACGCAGCTGCGGGGAAGGGTCCTGGCGAACCCGCGCGGCTGGATGGCGCAGCGTCCCGTCGCCTTGTCCACCTCCCCGGTGCTGGTGGGGGAGAAACTCGCGCCGCGCCACATTGACCTGCGGCCGTTCGCCGTCAACGACGGCAACGACGTGTGGGTCCTGCCCGGTGGCCTGACCAGGGTCGCCTTCCGCGAGGGCGAGCTGAAGGTCAACTCCAGCCAGGGCGGCGGCTCCAAGGACACCTGGGTCATCGCCCCCGAGCGCCAGGAGCAGATCACCGTAACCGCGAGCCAGGCACAGCACGGGCCAGCGGCGGGCGCCGCCGTCGTGCCCGAGCTCTCCCATGGCCCCGAATACTCCGTCCCCGCCGTCGTCGGGCGGCAAAGCGGCCCGGAGCAGCAGTGAAGACCGAGCTGCTATCGCGCATCGCCGAGACGCTGTACTGGACCGGCCGTTACATCGAGCGGGCCGACGACACCGCCCGCCTCGTCGACGTGTACGTGCACCGCATGCTCGGCGAGCCCGGCGCGGGATCAGACGCGGCCTGCCGCGCCCTGTTCGCCATCCTCGGGGTCCCCGTGGAGCCCGAGCCGGAGGTCGACATCGGCGTGGTGCTGTTCCGGCTCGTCTACGACGCCCAGTCCCCGTCCGCGATCGCCGGGTCGATCCTGGGCGCACGGGCCGGCGCCCGCGGCATCCGCGAGGTGATCTCCTCGGAAATGTGGGAGTGCCTCAACGTCACCGGCCATGGCCTGGCCGGCCAGCGAAGGGCAGCCGAGCGACTCGGCCCGCACGTCTACCTGCGATTCATCAGGGAGCGGGCGGCGCTGTTCTTCGGGCTGGCCGACTCCACGATGAGCCACGACGACACCTGGCGGTTCCTGGTCCTGGGCCGCAGCCTGGAGCGCGCCGACATGACGGCCCGGCTGCTGCTGGCCCGCATGACCACTCCCGACGACCTCGGCTGGCCGGTCCTGCTGCGGGCCTGCGGCGCGCACGAGTCGTTCATCCGGACCCACGGCTGGGCCGCCGAGCCGGCGAGGGTAGCCGAATTCCTGATGATGGACCGGCTCTTCCCCAGGTCGGTGGTGCACGCGCTGGCCACCGCCGAGGACGCCCTCACCGCGCTGAACCCAGGCTCGGCCCGCGCTGGCGTCGAGGACCCCGCGCGCCGCCCGGTCGGCAGGCTGCGCAACCGGCTGGAGTACGCCGACCCCAAGCAGCTTCCCTCGCAGCTCCCGGAGCTGCTCACCACGTTGCAAGAGACCTGCGTGCTGGCGAGCGAGGCGATCACCAAGCGGTACTTCCAGTACCAGTCTCCGGTGGCCTGGGCAGTGGGCGGCTGACACCATGAGCTGGCGGCTGCGAATCGAGCACGTGACTAGGGTCAAGTACGCGGGACCGGTACTGACCTCGTTCAACGAGGCGCGGATGACCCCGCTGACCTTGCCCACCCAGACCACGCTGGAGTCGCGGGTCACGGTGGGCCCGGGTGCCGTTCCGGTGTGGTCCTACAACGACTACTGGGGCACCTACGTCAGCGTCTTCGAACTACCCGAGGCACACGACGACCTGGTCATCCGGGCGTCGTCGACGGTGGAGACCGATGCCTTCCCCGGCCTGGCCCCCGTCGCCGACCGGCCAGACTGGGCCCGCCTGCGCGCCCGCGCCTCCGGGGGACGGCTGCTGGAGATGCTGCTGCCGACCCCCCTGACGACCGTGGCGCCGCAGATCTCGGCCGCCGTCACCGCCGAGGTCGCCGGGCTGTCGCCGGAGGAGGCCGCCGAGGCGATCTCAGCCAGGGTCCGCGAGCGGGTCACCTACATGCCCGGCGCGACCGGCGTGCGCACCAACGCCCAGGAGGCGTGGGACAAGGGCCAGGGCGTCTGCCAGGACATGGCGCAGCTCACCGTCGCGCTGATGCGCGCCGCCGGGCTGCCGGCCCGCTATGTCTCGGGCTACCTGCACCCCAAGGCCACCGCCGAGCCGGGTACGACCGCGGTCGGGCAGAGCCACGCCTGGGCCGAGTACTGGGCCGGCACGTGGATCCCCCTCGACCCGACCAGCGGCGCGAAGGTCGCCGAGCGGCACGTGGTCGTCGCCCGGGGCCGCGACTACACCGACGTTCCCCCGCTCAAGGGCATCTACCACGGGCCCGCCCAAGGCGACATGACCGTCACGGTCGAGGTCACCCGGCTGGCGTGAGGGGACAAGCGACAGGTCAAGGGCCAAGGCCAGGCCGCGTAACGAAGCCCGCCCCGGCCGCCGGCTCCTTACCACCCCCTAACGAGACGAGGGCGGCACCGGACCGGGGCTGGCCCGCAGCGGGGCCCAGCCGTATGGTGAGGGGGGTGGACGGCGACAACGGCGACGACGGTGGCGAGCCGAGGCTGCGGTCAGCCGCCGAAGGCCGGCGCGTCGAGGTACCCAGCCCGTGAGGATCACCTTGCCCAGGGCGGACGGGACCCTGGAGGCTTACTC
>Ga0137407_10002872_pt1 | contig 11398 bp, 9 predicted proteins | sample CZOMad2_2_16fung_FD_108410 | JGI IMG/M metagenome (GOLD analysis project Ga0137407, IMG submission 108410) | Vadose zone soil fungal communities from Angelo Coast Range Reserve, California, USA - CZOMad2_2_16fungal (Illumina Assembly) | ecosystem: Environmental > Terrestrial > Soil > Vadose zone...
GCGCTCGCCGATCCCGAGCGGCGCGCGAAGATGCGCGACCAGGCGCTGAAGCCTCAGCGGCGGCGGCCGGGCGTGCCGGGCCGGCTCGTGCCCTGGAGCTCCATCTTCGTCCGCAAGGTGAAGCTCGCGAAGAACCAGGGGCTCGTCGACCAGAGCCTGACGGCGCTCGCCGAGAAGCACAGTAAGCACGTCGCCGACATGATGCTCGACCTGACGCTCGAGGAAGGGCTCGACACCGAGTTCCAGCTGATGACGCGCTCGGACCAGGAAGAAGCGCAGATCGCCGACATGGTGAAGAGCGGCCACGCGCTGCCCACGCAGTCGGATGCCGGCGCTCACCTGAACACGAACTTCTGCACTGCCGGCGAGTCGAGCTACATGCTGGGCCAGTGGGTCCGCGACCGCGAGCTGCTGACGCTCGAGGACGCGATCCGTCGGTACACCTTCCAGCCCGCCCGCATCATGGGGCTGCGCGATCGCGGCATGATCCGCGAGGGGCTGGCGGCCGACTTGATGGTGTTCGACCTCACGTCGATCGGCATCAAGGAGGACGAGGTCACGCACGATGGACCGTCCGGCACCCCGCGGCGCGTGCAAGGCGCTGAAGGCGTGCATCACGTCATCGTCGGCGGTCAGGTCGTCCTCGAGCACGGCAAGCACACGGGCGCGCTGCCCGGTCGCGTGCTGCGCGCCGGCCGGTACTAAGAGCGGGTCCGCTCCAGATCTGACGGCTCTTTCGGACGCGGTAGCGGTGGCGCGCGCCTCGCGAAGCCCGGCTTCGTCGAGGCGCGCTTCGCATACGCGACCAGCTCCACGACGAACTCCTCCGCATACGGCGCCAGGAATCGCCGCGGGTCCCAGGCGAGGCTCAACCATCGGCCGATCGGCGCCCCACGCTGAACGAGAGGCACGGCTCGGACACCTTTCCGCGGAAGCCGTACGTTGGATGGCACGATCGCGATGCCGTACGCCACCTGAGCCAGCGCCAGCAACGTCGAGGGTGCCCCGCTCTCCAGGAGCACGCGCGGCCGCAGGTGCGCGACCTGGCAGGCGGCGTCGAACCATTCGCGCGAGGCGAAATCACGGCGCGTGAGGAGCAGCGGCGAGTCCGCCAGTTCGGCGATCTCCAGAGTCGCGCCGCGGCCGAGCCGGGAGGATTTCGGCAGGACGGCCAGGACGTAGAGCGGAAGCAGCAAGCGCCAGCGGAACCGCGCATCGGTGGACGCCGTGAGGGCGAGGTGGACGTCGCCGTGCTCGAGCCGTGCGGCCAGCCGAACGCCGCCGTCCTCGACGAGGTGTACGTCGACACCGGGATGCCCTCGGCGATAGCGAGGAAGGAAACCCGCGAGCTGAACCCCCAGCTCGGCCTCGAAGGCTCGAATCTGCCGCGACAGCGCCGGCTGGCTCAGGTTGAGCCGGACGCCGGCGCGCGCGAAGCCGCCGGCGTCGACGATCGCCACGAACGCGCGCACGTGTCGAAGATCCACGCTCGATGCACCTGGCGCATCGATTATACGAAGAGAAATGCATTGGACACATCGCAGCCGGCGCCCTATCGTGACGGCATGTTCCACCTCGACCGCTCCATCGCCGACTGTCGCGCGGCCCTCGCCACCAGTTGTCCAGCCGTGCCGCTCGGCGCGCTCGCCGAGCGCGCGGTGGCCGAGGCCGCGCGCGCCAAGCGCGCGTATGCTCTGGCCAACGAGCGCGGTACCATGGACTGGGCGTGAACCGGATGACCTCGAGGAGGTCCCGATGAGAATCAAGACGACGCTGTTCGCAGTTTCGTGTCTGATCGCGCTTGTCGCGCCGGTCGCGGCTCAGCAGGACAAGCTCGGCAAGGTCACCTTCCCGACCTCCTGCGACGCGAAGGTGCAGGCCCAGTTCGAGCGCGGCGTGGCGATGCTGCATTCCTACTGGTTCACCGAGGGGCGCAAGGTCTTCGAGAACGTTCTGCAGCAGGACCCGAGCTGCGCGATGGCGTACTGGGGACTCGCCGTGAACTATCTCGGGAATTCGCTGGCAGGGGCGCCCTCGCCGAAAGACATGAGCGCGGCGTCCGAGGCCCTGGACAAGGCGCGAGCGATCGGCGCCAAGACGCAGCGCGAGCGCGACTGGATCGAGGCGATCGGCATCTACTATCGCGATGCCGACAAGTCGCCGTTGAACGTGCGGCTGGCCGCCTACACCCGGGCGATGGAGCAGATGACGCAGCGCTATCCCGACGACTTCGAGGCCTGGACCTATTACTCGCTGACCCTTCAAGCCTCGGCGTCGAAGAGCGACAAGACCTACGCGAGCCAGCTCAAGTCGGCCGAGATCCTCGAGCGCCAGTTCAAGCAGAACCCCGACCATCCGGGCGTGGCGCACTACCTGGTCCACGCCTACGACTATCCGCCGCTCGCCGACAAGGGGATCAAGATCGCCGTCGCGTACGGACGCATCGCGCCGGCGGCGCCCCACGCCCGCCACATGCCCTCGCACATCTACTCGATGGTGGGGATGTGGGAGGAGTCGATCGCCTCGAACCGGTCGGCGCTCGAGATCCAGCCCGACTACTACCACGCGACCGACTTCATGGTGTACGCCCATCTGCAGCTCGCGCAGGACGCGCGGGCGAAGGTGCTGGTCGACACGATCGCCGTGCTGCCGCGCCAGGATTTCCCGAACATCGCCGGCTTCACGGCGGTCGCGGCAGTCCCCGCGCGCTACGCGCTCGAGCGGAGTGACTGGGCGGGCGCCGCCGCGCTCCCGGTCGCCAGCACCGGACGGCAACAGGCCGACTCGCTCGTCCGCTTCACGCGCGGGCTCGGCATGGCTCGCAGCGGCGATCTCGCGGGCGCGAAGCGAGAGATCCAGGCGATGCAGGAGCTGCGCGCCGCGCTCGAGAAATCGAGCCAGGGCTACTGGGCCGACCGGACCGAGGAGCAGATGCTCGCCGTCTCCGCCTGGGTCGCCCTCGCGGAGGGCACGCCCGACCAGGCGCTGAAACTCATGCGCGCCGCCGCCGATGGCGAGGACGGCAGCGTCAAGCACGTGGCGATGGAGAACCGGCTCTACCCGATGCGCGAGCTGCTCGGCGAGCTTCTCCTGCAACAGGGCCAGGCCCCGTTGGCCCTCCGCGAGTTCGAGGCCGCGCTGAAGGAGAACCCGAACCGCTACCGCGGGCTCTATGGCGCCGCGCGCGCGGCCGAGGTGGCGGGCGATCGGCAGAAGGCCGTCGGCTACTACGAAAAGCTCGTCGCGCTGGCCGGGAAGGCCGATACCGCGCGGCCGGAGATCACGCGGGCCAAGACGTTCCTCGGCGCGCGCTGAGTCCCCCGCGCGCGCCGTTTCGCGCGTCGCGCCGTTACGCTAGCACAGTGCTAGGATGACGCGATGATCGGGGAGGCTCACCCTCGGCTCGGCGGCGATCGGTTCGTCGCGGGCACGGGTCGATTCGTCGACGACGTGCGCGTGCCCGGCATGCTGCACGCCGCGGTGCTTCGCTCGCCGCACGCCTACGCGCGGCTGGTGTCGATCGACGCCAAGCGCGCACGCGACCTGGCCGGCGTCCACGCCGTGCTGACCGCCGCCGACGTGCCGGCGGCCGCGATCATTCCCAACCGCGTCCCCGCCCCCAAGGGGACCGACCGGTACCTGCAACCCGCCATCGCGCGCGACGTCGTCCGCTACGTCGGCGAGCCGGTGGCGCTCGTCGTCGCCGACGACCCGTACCTCGCCCGCGACGCGCTCGACCGGATCGACGTCGTCTACCAGCCGCTGGCCGCGTGCGCGTCGACCGGCGAGGCGCTCGGCGCCGGCGCCGCGCGCCTGTTCCCGGGCACCGACTCGAACAACGTCGCGACGATCACGATGCGTGTGGGCGATGCCGACCGGGCGCTCGCCGCGGCTCAGCTCAGGCTCCGAGAGCGGTTCACCTACCCGCGGCAGACCGCGGCGGCGCTGGAGACTCGAGGGCTCGTGGCGGTGCCGCCCGACCCACGCGGCGGCGAGCTCCACCTGATCGGCTCGACCAAGTGCATTCACATCAACCGGACGATCCTCGCCCCGATCTTCGGTATCCCGGTCGGCGCCCTCCGCCTCACCGAGGTGGACGTCGGCGGCGGCTTCGGCGTCCGCGGGGAGCTCTATCCCGAGGACATCCTGGTGCCGCTCGCCGCGATGAAGCTCGGCCGGCCTGTGAAGTGGATCGAGAGCCGCCGTGAGAACCTCATGGCCGCCAACCACGCGCGCGAGGTCGCGTACGAGATCGAGATGGGCTTCGACGGGGACGGCCGCATCCTGGCCATGCGCGCGGTGATCCACGCCGACATCGGCGCCTATGTGCGCACGGCCGCGCTGGTGCCCGCCGAGTTCGGCGCGGCGCTCCTCCCCGGCCCGTATCGGGTGTCGAACTACGAGTGCGACCTCTGGTCGGTGGTGACCAACAAGACGCCCGCCGGCACCCTGCGCTCGCCCGGCCGCCCGGAGTGCAACTTCGTCCGCGAGCGCCTTCTCGATCAGGCGGCCGCGCGCCTCGCGATCGATCCAGCCGAGATTCGCCGCCGGAACCTGATCCGCCCGGACGAGATGCCGTACGACTGCGGCACCAAGTCGTTCGGGGTCAGCACCGTGTACGACTCCGGCGATTTCCCCGCGCTCTTCGACGAGCTGCTGCGCCGCCTGGACTACGCCGGCGCGCGCGCCGAGCAGGCGGCGATGAACGCGCGAGCATCGGGACCGCGCCGCGGGATCGGGCTCGCGATCTACGTCGAGAAGACCGGTCTGGGCCCCTTCGAGACCACGCAGGTTGAGGCGCGAGCCGACGGCCGGCTCCTCGTGGACACGGGTGCTTCGTCGATGGGGCCGGGGCTCGAGACCGTCCTGGCCCAGATCCTGGGCGAGGCGCTCGGTCTGCCCGCCTCGCGCTTCGACGTGCGTCACGCCGATACCGCGGCCGTGGAGAGCGGCGTGGGTACGTACGGCTCGCGCGGGACGGTCACCGCCGGCAACGCGGCGCATCTGGCGGCGGCCAAGCTGATCGCCGAGGCACGCCGGCGCGCGGCCGAGGCGTGGGGCGTGCCCGAGAACGAGGTGACGTACGCGAGCGGTGTCGTGGAGGCCCGCGGCCGGCGTCTCACGCTTGCCGACCTGGCGCGCGAGCAGAGGCTGGCGGCCGGTGCCTCGTTCGAGGTGCCGAAGGTGACCTACGCCGGTTGCGCGGCGGCCGTCGTCGCCGATGTCGATGCTGAGACCGGCGCCATCGCCTTGCGGCGGGTCGTCGTCGGCGCGGATGTCGGCCGCGCGGTGAATCCCGCGCTGGTCGACGGCCAGCTGGTCGGAGGCGTTGCCTTCGGCATCGGCAACACCATGCACGAGAGCCTCGTCTACGACGCTGACGGTCAGCTCCTGTCATCGACCTTGATGGACTACGCGCTTCCCTCGGCGGCCGACATTCCGCCGGTCGACAGCTTCTATCAGGAGGTGCGCGCGACCACCAACCCGCTCGGTCTGCGCGGCCTTGGCGAGTGCGGCAACCCGGGGCTCGGCGCCGCCACCGCCAACGCCGTGTGCGACGCGCTGGCGCCGGGCGAGTCGTCGATCACCGCCCTGCCCCTGACGCCCGCGCGTGTTTTCCTGAGCACGCGGTCACGTCAGGGCGCGCCGGGGCGCTTCCAGTAGGCGGACGGCGCGTGTGGCCATTCGGCGAACGGCCAGGACCATCCGGCACGGCGCGCCCCAAGGACGGACTCTTGCGATGCTCGTTCTGTGTCAAGTCTCAGAACGATGTCCGGAAGCTGATCGCGGGACCCAAGGTGTACATCTGCGACGAGTGCATCGAGCTGTGCAACGACATCCTCACCGAGGAACACGAGGAGGAGCGGAGCCGGGCTGGGGATGAGTCGCGCCCCGACGAGCGCTCGCGCTCAACGGGCGTGGCCGTCTGTCGCTTCTGCGGGCTAGCCGCATCGATGGACCAGGTGGCGATGGTACCGGACCGCGGATTTCTCTGCTTCGTCTGCTTGGACGCCATACGGGCGGTGTCGGAGCCGGAACCGAACGATGGACAGTGAGAACGAGGTCCGCCAGCTCCTGAAGGAGATTCTCGATACTCAGCGCGAGCATCTGGCCGAGTATCGGCGCGTGACGGAGCGGTCGCTCGAGCTGCAACAGCGCGCCGTCGCCCGACAGGAGCAGATAGGCCAAGTCTACCGGCGGGTCCTCACCGTCGGCGGCGGACTCGTCGCGATCCTGCTGGTGCTGCTCGTCTATCTGCTGGCCCGGTGGTCGCGGTACCTCTTCGGCCTCTGAGCGTGCGATAGAATCTCGCCACGCCATGCCACCGGCGGTCGATTCACCTCGCGTCGTCAACATCTCCGATCTCCGCCGTCTGGCCGAGCGTCGTCTGCCGAGAGCGGTGTTCGACTACATCGACGGCGGCGCGGACGCCGAGCTCACTTTGCGGGAGAACTGCCGGATCTACGACGACGTGATCCTTCGCCCGCGCAACGCCGTCGCGATTCCCCAGTGCGATCTGCACGTGACCGTACTGGGGCGGCGCCTGGAGCTTCCGTTTCTCCTGGCACCGGTCGGGAGCAGTCGCATGTTCTATCCGCGTGGCGAAGAGGCGGCCGCTCGGGCGGCCGGCGCCGCGGGGACCGCCTACATTCTCTCGACCCTGTCGGGCTGCAAGCTCGAAGACGTCAAGGCGGCGTCGACCGGACCCGTCTGGTATCAGCTCTACCTCCTCGGCGGTCGCGACGTCGCCAGCGGCGCGATCGAGCGGGCGCGGCGCGCGGGCTTCTCAGCGCTCGCGGTCACCATCGACACCGCGGTCTCGGGGCTGCGCGAGCGTGACGTGCGCAACGGCACGAAGGAGCTCCTGGGGCCGAGCACGTGGGCGAGGCTTCCCTTCCTTCCGCAGTTCCTGGCGCGGCCCCGCTGGCTCGCCGGGTTCCTGTCCGACGGCGGGTTGATGTCGTTCCCCAACGTCCTGATTCCGGGTCAAGGGCCGATGCCGTACGCCGACGTGGCCGCCGCGCTCGAACAGTCGACGGTGTCCTGGCCCGATCTGCGCTGGATCCGAGAGGTCTGGCAGGGGCCGATCGTCATCAAGGGCGTGCTCACCGGCGACGACGCGCGCCGGGCCGTCGACGAGGGCGCCGAGGCGCTCGTGGTCTCGAACCACGGCGGACGCCAGCTCGACGGGGTCTCCGCGACCTTGCGGGCGCTGCCGGAAGTCGTGAGCGCCGCGAATGGCCGCGCCGAGGTCCTGCTCGACGGCGGCATCCGCCGGGGCAGCGACGTCGTCAAGGCGCTCTGTCTGGGCGCCCGCGCGGTGCTGTGCGGCCGCGCCTACGCGTACGGGCTCGGCGCGGGCGGCGGGGCCGGCGTGGCGCGGGCCATTCAGATCCTTCGCGCCGATCTGGTCCGCACCCTCAAGCTCCTGGGCTGCGCCTCGGTCGGCGAGCTGGACCGCTCCTACGTCGACGCCCCCCCGGCGTGGCTTCAGTACAAGTGACAGGCCACCGGGTGGCCGCTCGCCTGCTCGCGTAGCGCCGGCTCCACCTCACCGCAGATCGCCAGCGCCTGAGGACATCGCGGATGGAACCGACAGCCGGTCGGGGGATTGAATGCGCTCGGCACCTCGCCCTTGAGGATGACCTCGTCACGCACGTCGTCGGGATGCGCGGGGAGCGCGTTGCTCAACAGCACCTGGGTGTAGGGATGGAGCGGGTTCGCGTAGAGCTCGTCGGCGGGCGCGGTCTCGACGAGCTTGCCCAGGTACATCACGCCGATCCGCGTGCTGACGTACTTCACGACGGCGAGGTCGTGGGCGATGAAGAGATAGCTCACGCCCGAGCGGTCCTGGATCTCGCGCAGGAGGTTCATCACCTGGGCGCGGATCGAGACGTCGAGCGCCGACACGGCCTCGTCCAGCAAGATGCACTCCGGGTTCGTGGTCAGCGCGCGGGCGATCGCGACCCGCTGGCGCTGCCCGCCCGAGAGCTCGTGGGGATAGTCGCCGGCGATGCGCGGCTGGAGCCCCACGCGCGTCAGCGACGCCGCCACCCGCTCGCCGACCTCGGCTCGACTGAGATCGGGTTCGGTCTGGGCCAGGGGCTCGCTCACGGTGGTGCGGATCGTCAGCCGCGGGTTCAGCGAGCTGAATGGATCCTGGAAGACGGCCTGCACGGCACGGCGGTAGCCTCCCCGCTCGTGACGGCTCAGCGAGTGAATGTCCCGGCCGCGGAAGAACACGCCGCCCGTGGTCGGCCGCTCGAGCGACAGGACCAGCCTCGCCGTGGTGGTCTTCCCGCAGCCGCTCTCGCCGACCAGGCCGAGAGTCTCGCCGCGCCGGAGCACGAAGTCGACCCCGTCGACCGCCTTCACCGTCCCGAACCGCCGGCCGAAAATCGTGCCGCGGGCCAGCGGAAAGTGCTTGGTGAGCTGACGCGCCTCGAGGATGACATCGCCGTCGCGGTCCGACGCGGCCGGCCGCGACGACACCGGTGACACCGTGGCCGCTCGCCGGCCCAGGGTTGCGGTCTCGCCGGCGCGTAGGCAGGCGACGAGATGCTCCGCGTCGACCGGCTCGAGCGGCGGGCGTGTCTGGCTGCATCGCGGCTCGGCCATCGGACAGCGCGGCGCGAAGCTGCAGCCCTGCGGCACGTTGGCGAGGTCAGGAGGCTGTCCCTCGATTGCGGTCAGCGGCCCGCGGCCGCGGCGCAAGGTCGGCAGGCAATCGAGGAGGCCGACCGCGTAAGGATGACGCGGGCGGTTGAAGATGTCGCGGGTCCGCCCGAGCTCCACGATGCGCCCGGCGTACATCACGGCGACCCGGTCGCAGAGCTTGGCGACGATTCCGAGATCGTGCGTGACGAACACGAGCGCCAGGTTCGTCTCGCGCTGGATCTCTTTCAAGAGACGGAGGTACTGCGACTGGATCGTGACGTCGAGCGAGGTCGTCGGCTCGTCGGCGATCAGGAGGCTCGGCTGGCACGAGATGGCGATGGCGCCCGCGACGCGCTGGCGGATGCCGCCGCTCATCTGGTGCGGGTAGGCATGCACGCGACGCTCGGGATCGCTGATCCGAACCTGACGCAGGAGCTCGATCACCCGTTCGTCGAGGGCGCGGCCCCGCAACCCACGATGGAGCGCCAGGGTCTCGGCGATCTGCTCGCCGACCGTCATCGCCGGGTTGAGTGAGGCCATGGGATCCTGCAGGATCATCGCGATCCGCGATCCCCGCAGGCGCCGCATCTCTTCCGGGCTCTTGTCGAGGAGGTTCTCGCCGTCGAAGAGGATCTGGCCCCCGACGATCCGTCCGCCCGGCTCGGGCACGAGCCTCAGGATCGAGAGACACGTCATCGACTTGCCCGAGCCCGACTCGCCGACGATTCCGAGGGTTTCGCCCGGGCGGACGGAGAAGGTCGCGCCGTCCACCGCCTTGACGACGCCCCGACGAGTGTAGATGTAGGTGCGGAGATCCCGCACCTCGAGAAGCGTATCAGCCATGATCGGCCCTCCGAACGCCGGGATTATACTCGGGGCCTTTGGCCTGGGATGCATCGGCGCCGGGAATGGACGTAGGTGAGATGCGCGCCGAAGAACACGATCATTGACGCGTAGTACACCCACACGGTCAGGACCACCAGCGAGCCGGCGGCGCCGTATGCCGACCCGACGCCGGCGCGGCCGAGGTAGAGCCCGATGACTTGCTTGCCGAGGGCGAACAGGGCCGCAGTCGCGACGGCCCCGACCCAGACATCGCGCCACATGACCGGCGCATCGGGCAGCACTTTGAAGATCAACGCGAAGAGCAACGTGATGACCGCCAGCGAGATCAGCCCGTAGAGGATCCGGTGGACGGATGCATCGCCCACAGTCCGGCGCGCCGAGTCGCCGACCGCCGACAGTCCGGCGTTGACGAGGAGCGAGACGAGCAGAAGAAAGCCGACGGCCAGGACCATGGCGAGCGACAGCAGCCGCTCCTTGACGAAGCTCCGCACGATGCTCCGCGACGCGTTCACATCCACCTTCCAGATTCGATTCAGCGAATTCTGCAGCTGCACGAACACGCTGGTCGCGCCCAGGAGCAGTACGGCGACGCTGAGGATCACCGAGAGCGTGCCTTTGTCGCGGTCGTTCGCGTTCTTGAGAACTGTCTGGACTACCTCGGCGCCCTCATCGCCGACGAGGAGGTGCATCTCGGCGATGATCCTCCCCTCGACGTCCGCGTGCTCGAAGGCCAGGCTCGCCACCGCGACCGTCATCAACACCAGGGGCGCGACCGAGAGGAGCGTGTAGTAGGACAGCGCCGCCGCGAGCTCCATCGGCCGGTGGGCCCAGTACTCGCGCGCGATGGCCGTCAAGGTGGACACGCGGCGCGTCGGGTGGTCGTCGCGCCGCTCAGACCTGGCGGAGCTTGGGGTCGAGACGGTCGCGCACCCAGTCGCCCAGAATATTGAGCGAGAGCACCGTGACCAGGATGGCGATGCCCGGGAGGATCGAGACCCACCAGGCCTGCTCGATCAGGCCACGACCGTCGGACACCATCACGCCCCACGACGGGGTCGGCGGCGGGATCCCGACGCCCAGGAACGAGAGCGCGGCCTCGAGCACGATGACGTAGCCGACGTGGAGAGTCGCCAGCACGAGGATCGATGGCGCCAGGTTCGGCACGATGTGACGGAACATGATCCGGGCACTCGAGCAGCCGGCGATACGGGCCAGCGCCACGAACTCCTGCTGCTTGAGACCGAGAGTCTCGCCGCGCGTGAGCCGCGCGTAGCTCGGCCACAAGAGAAAGACCACGACGATGATCACGTTCGTGAACGACGGCTCGAAGACCACCGACAGCAGGACGGCGATGAGAATGCCCGGAAGCGACAGCGAGATGTCGGCCAGACGCATCAGCACCGTGTCGACCCAGCCGCCGAAGAACCCGGCGAGGAGTCCGATGAGACTCCCTGCCGCGCCCGTCAAGGTAATGCCGACGACCGAGACTGCCAGCGAGATCCGCGCGCCGTAGAGCAACCGGCTCAGGGTGTCGCGGCCGTGACGATCGGTGCCGAGGAGATGACCCGGCTTGGCGCCCTCGAGCCCGATCGGCGGCGCCAGCCGCTCGCCGAGCGAGCCCTCGACCGGCGAGTGCGGAGCCAGCACGGGCGCAAGCAACGCGCACGAGACGAGGGCGGCGACGACGGCGAGCGGGACCGTCGGCGGCCAGCGTCGCTCACGGGCTCGCCGCTGGAGACGCGCGGTCTCGGTCGCGGCGGCGCCGCTCATTGCGAGTACCGGATCTTCGGATTCAGGTACGCGTAGAGGATGTCGACGAGCAGATTGACGCCGATGTACATCGCGGACAGAAACAGGACGACCGTCTGCACGATCGGATAGTCGCGCGAGTCGA
>Ga0137407_10002873_pt1 | contig 11398 bp, 11 predicted proteins | sample CZOMad2_2_16fung_FD_108410 | JGI IMG/M metagenome (GOLD analysis project Ga0137407, IMG submission 108410) | Vadose zone soil fungal communities from Angelo Coast Range Reserve, California, USA - CZOMad2_2_16fungal (Illumina Assembly) | ecosystem: Environmental > Terrestrial > Soil > Vadose...
ATTGGCGATGTTTCGCTCGTCGGCAACTTCATTATTTATCAAAAGTTCATGGATGATTTCACCTTTAGTTGGACGGCGCTTGGCGGAATCAAATTTCCAACCGGCAATTCAGCCTGGCTTGGCCGGCCGGATTTTGCGACGGGCATCGGCGGACATGATTTAGCGCTTGGCTCCGGTTCATTCGATGGATTGGTTGGAACCGGATTTTCCGCGCGTTGGAAAAAAATCTTTTTTGCCGGCCAAATGCAATATGCGATTCGCACCAAAGGTGATTTTCAACATCAATATGCGAACGACTGGTCGTGGTCGGGCGGGCCAGGAATTTATTTGGCGTTGCAAGACCGATACACGCTCGCGTTGCAATTCACGACTTCGGGGGAGAGCAAGGGCAAGGACACATTTGCCGGCGTGCCGGACGGCGATTCGGCGGAGACGATTGTTTACGTCGGGCCGGAAATCAGTTTCACATGGTCGGAAAATTTCAGCGCGCACATCGGCGTGGATTTGCCTGTGAGCATTGAAAATTCCGGCGAACAATTGATGCCAAACTATCGCATTCACGCGGCGACGACATGGCGGTTTTAATTTTTTGTCGGTTTGACGTGAGATAAAATCCGCGAAACGAAAACGAAAGTGTCAAACGGCTTGACGATAAAATCGGCGGCGCCGGCTTCAAATCCGCGCCGCCGATCTTCTTCACTTGGGCGGCCGGAAACAAAAATGATTGGCGTGCGATGAAGACGAAAGTCCTGTTTCAGTTGGGCGCAAACGTCGAATCCGGTCATGTCCGGCAGATCAATGTCCATCGTGATCAAGTCAAACTCATGATTTTGCGCGAGCCGGATTCCTTCGTCGCCGGTTTTGGCGGCGGTGGTTTCAAAACCGACGCGCTGCAAAATATCCATGATCAAAATTAAAATATCAGGATGATCGTCAACCACCAAAACCTTTGGGCGAATGGAAGCCAAAGCCATTTTTATTTTCCCCCTTGTCGCGCCAATTTTTCTCGAATGGCATTGCGGATGAATTTCGAGCGGTCGGAATCTTCCCTTTTGACGCCTTCGTCAAGGCAGGGCAGCAGCGATTTTGACACCCAGACCGAAAGCAGTTTGCCTTTTCGTCGTTTCCCAACGCGCTTCATGACATGGTGTATATATCTAGTATATAAGACTGTCAATGAAAATTTTGATTTTTTTTGCGGACGGGAAGGTGTATATGACTTGTGTGTCAAATCAACGTGCCAAAGGCCAGAAGTTGTTGCCCATTGCAGTCGATGAAAAATTCATCGAGGAATTGGATGCCGGGCTTGCACGGGCAGGTTACCGGAATCGCTCGCAATTTATCCGCGACGCCATCATCGAGAAATTGAAGCGCGCGGGCGTTGTCATGCCGAAGGAGCTTGCGTTCCCGCCGCCTCGAATGCGAAAAGGCGCAGATGCGTCGCCGAAAGTTCATTATCCGGCGCACAAACCGTCGGGATATGAATTGAACGAAAGGGCCGCGTCGAAAAAGCGGTCCGGCGCGAAATAAACTTCCGTTTTTCTTTCAGCTCATTTTGGAGTATCCTTCGCTCCGTGAATTTGACCGAACAAATGACGCAACTGGCGAAAAACGCCAAGGCCGCGTCGCGCGAACTCGCGAAGCTTTCCACGCGCGAGAAGAACGACTGCCTGCTCGCGATGGCCGGCGCGTTCGAAAAAAATTCCAGCGCAATCAAGGAAGCCAACGCGCTCGACATGGAAGTCGGCGCGAAATTAAATTTGTCAGCTGCGATGCTCGACCGGTTGCAACTTGATGATAAAAGAATTCCCGCGATGGCAAATGGGTTGCGCGAAGTCGCAGCGTTGCCCGATCCGGTTGGAAGAATTCTTGACGAACGCGTTCGTCCAAACGGATTGAAGCTGCAAAAAATTTCCACGCCGATTGGCGTTGTCGTCATCATCTACGAATCGCGCCCGAACGTCACGGCGGATGCGGCAAGCCTTTGCTTCAAATCCGGCAACGCGACGATTTTGCGCGGCGGCAAGGAAGCGTTAAATTCCAATTTGCTCATCGCGCAAACGATGATTGACGCGGGCAAAAAGGTGTTCGCGAATTTTCCTGAACATGCGATCCAAGTCGTGCCGACGACTGACCGCGAAGCCATTCCAATTTTACTTTCACTCACGCAATATGTTGACCTGTGTATGCCGCGCGGCGGCGAAGGCTTGATTCGCGCCGTCGCCGATTGCAGCAAAGTTCCCGTCATCAAACATTACAAAGGCGTCTGCCACGTTTTTGTGGACGCCGATGCCGATCTGAAAATGGCCGGGGAAATCGCGATGAACGCAAAAGTCCAGCGTCCCGCCGTTTGCAACGCGATGGAAACTCTGCTGGTGGACAAAAAAATAGCAGGGCAGTTTCTTCCGCAGATTTCGCAGAAGCTCGCGGATAAAAACGTTGAACTGCGTTGCGATCCTGAAAGTTTTTCTGCTTTTTCAAAACTGAAAACTGAAAACTTGAAACTTAAAACTGCGAGCGAGCAGGATTATTTCACAGAATACAACGATTACATTTTGAACGTGCGCGTCGTGGACGATTTGCAGCAGGCGATTGACCACATCAATTTTTACGGCTCGGCGCATTCGGACAGCATTGTCACGAAAAACGAATCGCACGCGAAACAATTTCTGGCCGAAGTGGATTCGGCGACGGTTTATTGGAACGCGAGCACGCGCTTTACCGACGGCGGCGAATTCGGCATGGGCGCGGAAATCGGCATCAGCACCGACAAGATCGGCGCGCGTGGCCCGATGGGGCTGGAGGAATTAACGACTTACAAGTGGGTTGGAATTGGCAACGGGCAAATCAGGAATTAATTTAGCCACGGATGAAACACGGATTGAACACGGAAAAACTTTCTTTTCAAAATCTGTGTTTCATCCATGTTCAATCCGTGGCTGAAAAACAATGAATCCTGCCGAACAAGCAAAATTCATCCGCGATTCGTTGCCGCCAGGCGGTTTGTTCGCCGGGCAAGAGTGGCGCATTTCGCCGTCGCCGTTTCCGCTCGGCGAAAATCTGGCGAAGGAAATCGAATCGCTGGGGCGCGTGCTGCTGCAATTTTATCGCGCGACCAATCTGCTTTACCGCAAGAGCGTCGAAGGCAAGCAGCCGGAATGGATTGCGCGCTGGCTGGACTTGGGAAAGCCGCGCGAGTTGATTGAATTGCAGCGCTCGCCTGCGTTCAAAAACGAAATTCCGCGAGTCATCCGCCCGGACATTTTGCTCACGGAAAATGGTTTCAGCATCACGGAACTGGATTCGGTGCCGGGCGGAATTGGATTGACCGGCTGGTTGAATCAGATTTATTCCAAATCTGAAATCCGAAATCTGAAATCCGAAATTATTGGCGGCGCGGACGGGATGATTCACGGATTTGAATCCATTTTTGGCGACGCGAAACGAATTCATATCGTCATTTCTGAAGAAGCCGCGACTTACAAACCGGAAATGGAATGGCTGGCAGGGCAAATGAAGAATTCAGAATTCAGAATTCAGAATTCAGAATTTACGGGCTTCAAGGAAGGCGACGCGATTTACAGATTTTTTGAGTTGTTCGATTTGCCCAATGTTGCCAATACGAAAAAGATTTTTGAATTGGCAACGGAGAAGAAAATCAAATTAACGCCGCCGCCCAAGCCGATGTTTGAGGAGAAGATGCTGTTCGTGCTTTTGTGGAATCGCAACCTGCAATCTTTCTGGCGGCAGGAACTGGGTGAAAGTTTTCTCGCGCGGCTCAAAAAAATAATTCCCTACACATGGCTCGTTGACCCGACACCGTTGCCGCCGCACGGCGCGATTCCTGAATTGAATTTGACCGATTGGCAGCAATTGAAATCGTTTTCGCAAAAGGAACGCGAATTGATTCTGAAAATTTCCGGCTTTTCCGAAAAGGCATGGGGCGCGCGCGGCGTTTTTTTTGGCAGCGATTTGTCGCAAGCGGATTGGAGCGCGGCGGTGGACGACGCACTTAAAAATTTTGAGACGTCGCCAAGCGTGTTGCAGCGGTTTGAAAAGCCAAAATTGGTCGAGGTGCAATGGTTTGATTTTGAGAAAAATGAAATCCAACCAATGAAGGGCAGGGCGCGGCTGTGTCCGTATTATTTTGTCAGCGGTGAAGGCGATGGTGCGCGTCCGCAACTGGGCGGCGTGCTGGCGACAATCGTGCCCGCCGACAAAAAAATTGTTCACGGCATGAGCGCTGCGGTTCTTGCGCCATGTTCAATTTGATCAGTTTGAATTCTTGTCAAATCGCGGCGCGCGGGTAAAAATATCTTCTGTGGCCAGTTTAGCTCAGTGGTAGAGCAACGGTTTTGTAAACCGTCGGTCGTCGGTTCAAATCCGACGGCTGTCTCTTGCTTAAATCGCTTGCGTTTGCAATGGGTTTGAGAGCAGCAGCGGTCAAGTGCCAGTGAAAGTGCCAGTAGAATAAAGCGTGAGCGAGCAGCCCGTTTGCGACGCGCCTACGGCTTGAAAATGACACTGTGACCGCCTGTTAAGGTTCGGAGAGAGAACTGATTCACATTACCTACAAAAAGAAAGGTAATGTATGAAACAACGGTTTATTCTGTATCGTCGCGGTGAAACCTTCTATTGCGAGGACACCGTGACCCGTAAGCAGCAAAGCTTGCGAACGAAGGACGCGAACGAAGCAAAAACTCTCCTTGCCGTCAAAAACGAGGCTGTGCGCCAACCGGCGATGAATCTTCAAATCGCGCAGGTGTATTTGCAGCATGGCGACCCCACAATGGCAACCCGCACATGGCAGCAAGTCATGGAGAAAATCATTTCGACCAAGACCGGCAACACGCGCGAGCGTTGGGAGTTTGCCATCAAAGACGAGGCGTTTGATTTGATCCGCCATCGCAAACTTGTCGAAACATCATCCGAGCATTTTTTGGACGTTCTCAATAAAGGCTCGGTCTCGACCAATGTTTTTCTGCGGCGAGCGCACAACTACGCCATCGGAATGCACTGGCTACCGTGGCCGGTGCTGCCACGCCTTCATTGGCCACAAGTGCAATACAAAGAGAAGCGGGCAGTGACATTCGAGGAACACCAAAAAATTATCGCTCGCGAGCGCAATCCTTCCACGCGAGCCTTTTATCAATTACTCTGGCACTTGGGTGGCTCACAAACTGACGTTGCTACGCTTCGCGCAGAAGATATTGACTGGAATGAGCGCACGATCGCCTATCAAAGGCATAAAACTGGCATCACCGCCCTTATTTCATTTGGCGAAGAAGTCGCCGAAATTTTGAGGGTGTTACCACAGTCGGGACAATTATTTCCGGCACTGGCAAGAGTCCATGAACGGCATCGTGCCAAACTTTTCATCAAGCGTCTGGCGACGGTGGACGTGAGCGGCGTTTCACTTCATTCCTACCGTTACGCCTGGGCGGAGCGGGCGAAATGCGCTGGCTATCCTGAACGTTTTGCCATGCAAAACTTGGGACACAGCAGCAAAGCGGTTCATCGCGCTTATTCGAAGAAAGCCCAAGTCAAACTTCCGCCGTTGGAGGAATACGAGCAAAAAATTATTCCATTGCACCCGCAAAAGGAGAACAAAATCCGTAGGGCGCAAATGTCGGTTTAAGACAAATTATGCAAAGGCGGCGCGACGTTTCACCGGAAACCGCGCCGTCGTTCTTTTTGCATTTTTTGTTTTCCAAAATACCACAACCGCATCCGACGCTCGGGCAAGCCATTTCGAGTCTTGTCGATATTCAAGCAATTCGGCTGCGGCAAAAAATTTTACGCCGTTAGAAGGAGGATGACCTAATGGCTTGAGTAATCCCGCGGCCATGAGCATAGGAATCTCATGTGCGGAAAATCCCAGCAACAAAGCAGCATCTTCGCTCCGCACTCGTGCTGGTAATGTTTTGAGATTCAAAAATTGTTCGTGTTGCGAATTCATACGCCTTGCCCGATTGATTGCCGTTGTGACAATTTTCGTTCGAGACTTTGCGCTTGAATCTCATCGTGCGCGTCATCTACGACTTTCGCGCATCGCTCGGAAATTGCCCTTATGATACGGCTCGGATTTTGGCTGGCAATCCGCTCCCAAACGATTTTTTGCGCCGTTGCCACCATATTGCTCGCCATAAAGCGCAGCGTGTGTTCAGCACGAGCGACATAATCCTCAACAGCTTTTTGAGCGTCATCGCTGACAAGCATCACGCTGGTGTTTACGTTTGTTTGCGCGTATGGCGAGTTGCTTTCGTAGCGTTGAATCACAGCAAATTGTTTTCCGTCTGCTGTCATGCGTTCGCACAAAAAAATGTCGGCATGATTTAATTTCAAAAGCCGTGAGCGTATATCCCAACTCAAATTCAGATCGCCTCGTTCGCTATGTTGTGTTTCGATGGATTGCTGGACAAATTGCGAATCAGGAATTGTGAACAGTCCCGGATTTGCGGTTAATTCCGTCATGTCCTTTTTAATTTGTTCAAGCGCGGCAAACTCATCTTTGATGGTTTCAAAGGCGTCGTTGTAAGAATCAAATTCGGCGCGTGTCAGCTTCCCCACGAAATCAGGCACAGCGTATTTGCATATCTCTCCATTTCGTTTGAGTGGCATAAATCACCTCATTTCTTTCCAACTTGTTTTTTAAGAATCTCGTCCACTTCAACTTGAAGAACGACCAACTCACCCCAACGCTCGCGGCGCGGATGCACCTTGTCGTCTTGGATGAGTCCGTAGAGGCTGAAAGAATCTATTCCAAATTGTTTCGCTGCTTTTGGAATAGGCACCGTGTTTTCGTTTGTTTCACCATTCATGGAACAAACGTAATGTGCACCACGGAAAAAATTGCCCGAATTCGGAACAAAATACGAAAGAGGAAATCAGCCAGCGTTGTCACCGGCTTTGCCGAAAACATCGGCTTCATTGCCCCAATATGAATGAGGCTTCGACGGTAAAATAGGGGGTGGAACGTTCATGGGGTCGGCAATGTGTTGTTCCAACAAGTCGTAGTATTCTGCGCGATCAGCAGCCAAAACGTTTGTGTTTTGGCGAGGTGGATTTGGTTCTACATCATTGATAACGCGAGGGACGCGGCTTGCTCCATTGCCGCGCCGTCGCAATGCGCCGGGCAAAGTCAGCACGACAAATATCAAGCCAGCCCAGCAAATTATCTCGAAAATCATATTCGCATTGCGTCACCGAATTATTTTTTCGCTTTCTTCAACGTCTCGGCGACCGCTTTGTCTCCGGTTAAATCATCGGCCTTAAATGTTGGATTTTCAACTTTTCCGTTTTGATTTTTTTGCGCTCCTCTGCCGCCCGATCTTACTGAAACAAAAGAGCCAGTGAGTGAGCCGACGAGCGAACCACCGCCCATACCTAAAGAAGTTCCAACAAGCGATTCCAAGCCGGAGCCTGCTCCAGCAATTACACCAGCCGCCGCTGCCGCACCACCGCCACCGGACGCAACAGCAGTTCCAACGGTTGCTGCCGTCACTACGGCGGAACGGCCTGCTGCTGCCGCTCCGCTCATCAAAGCCGCGCCCGCTAGGAAACTGCCTGTAAGCGATTTCGCGATTATCACTGGCGCGGCAATCGTGCTGAAAATGAGCCAGATTCCCAAGAAAGCCGTGCCGATAAAATTTTGAAGCGTGTATCCGCTGATTCCTTGAAAACCGCCCGTGTGCAGAAAACTTTGGTCCGTCATAAAATCAATCAACCCTTGCGTAATCAATCCGGCGACCCCCCATCCCAACGGCCATAACATGACGCCGACCAAGTTCAAAAAATATCGTTTGGCAATGTCATACAAACTGGCGAAGGCGAAAAATCCGACGAAAATCGGCGAGAGAGCGTAGCCAAAATAGAGAATAATTTTCTGAAGGATGTAAGCGTAAAAAACGATGGCGCTTGCTGCCCAGCCCAAGAGCCACAGAAACGCCGAAATGAGTGATTCAAAAATTGTTGCCGTGATTGAAAAAACTTTTTGCCACCAGCTTGGATTGTTGTCAGGCATTTTTTGCATTTGGAGCGCGTTTTGGTATTCGCCATAAATTTGTGTCGGATCAACATGCAAAACATTTTTGACGGTTGAATCCACGACTGATGTAACCGTGTTGCCCCACGAGACAAGAAAGGTGAGAACGGCGACCAAGACGAGCGTTCGTGTAAAAACCCGCAAATAGGCATCACCGCTTTTTTGGCCGGTGTAAACGGATGAAATTGCCCCGCTGACGAGAAGCAAATAAGCAATCGGCATCAATAGCTGTTGGAGTTGGACGCACTGGCTTGTGAAATTCGGAAATATAGAATTAAAGTCTATCATTTCGCAAACTACGCTTACGCTCGAAAGAATCTGCCTGAATTCGGGACAAAGTTTCGTGGCCGTTCCCATTGATTTTGTGACCGTTTCCGTTCAAAAGTTTTGCGCTCCGATGGTTGAGAATTTCGTCAGGTGACATGAGCGTTTTCAAACTTCCCCCGGTTAGCTGTGACAAAATGATGAACAGCGATTTTGAACCGTCCATCTGCGGAAGCAAATCTTCCAGCGTCACCTTGAAAACTTTAGCAAGCAATAGATGTTCAATGTCGCTCACCCACGCTTCACCAATCTCAATTTTGGCGATTCGTTGGCGACCAACATTCCAACCCATATCGTGCAGCCTATCGGTTAGCTCCTCTTGAGACCAATCTCGCTGCCAGCGAAGACGCCTAACTTGACGGCCAATCAAATTTCTCAAAATCCTTGCTTTCACAACCCACCCTTTTTTATGACTCCACTTGCAATTAAGGAACTTTGACCATGACAGTAACAATTTGTTCACAAACCAGTTACGTTGGTGTTAATCTGCAATCTGTGTAACACCACCCGTCTCGAACGGTTTTGGCTGTTCGCCAGTTCGATTGCCAATTGTCGGTTGCCGGAACTGGCGATATTTTCCCGCAATTGTTGTTTGTCTGTCGTGAAGATAAAAATTCCCTTGCGACCGCGCGAAATAGTGACATACCACTGCTTTTGATTCGTCGCGGCGCGGATTGCCGAATCAGAAAAAATCACATAGTCGCCAGTCTTGCCTTGAGCGGCATAAGACGTGACGGCATAGCCGCGCATAAATTGGCGGTAATCTTTCGGCAGGATTCGCCCGTCTTCCAATTCAATTTGCCCGTTGTTCTCGACTCGTTTGACCGTGACGAGTTCGCCGTTTGCAAGTTGTCGGTTACTTGCCGTTTTTGCGTTGGCTTTCAGTTGAAGCCGGTCACCAGCGGCCAACGCTAATTCTTTCGGCTCACAGACCGAAAGGTATTCCAATTGCTCAAAGGCGACCGCCCGAACTTTGCCAGCCGCTTTGACATACAATTTACTTCCTTCGATTTGAACCAAGCGCCCTTGCGCCCCCTGCTTGACACCCGCGACATTCCGATTGAAAACAATCACGCTTTTTTCGGAATAAAATCGCTCATCGCGTTTTTGGGCATCGGTCAAATCAGATTTCTCAAGTGCCGTAACAATAATTTCAGCTTGCCCAATCAAACCGCGCAATTTCAAATCAGCGCGGATTTGTTCGTTGACCTTGTGAAGCTCCGACCAAGTTTGAGAAACAACGACGGTGGAATGTCCCGTCGCGGCTAATTCCAAAAATTTGTCGGTGAGAAATTTTTGCTGTTCAAAGAAACCACATTGAAGGATAGCGCCATTTTTATTGAGCCGGTCGAACGAAGCCGCAAGTTGGCCGTTGCGAGCTTCAGCCACGGCAAATTTGTATTCCTCAATTGCTCTTCGCTCCGCTTTGGTTTTTGCCAGTTCAGGATTCTGCCGACGAATCGTTTTCAACTCGATTGCATTCAGCCCGGCGAATTTTTCAACCACCCGCATTGCATCGGAAGCCTCGACCGCTCCATGCTGGCGCGTGTCGCCTGATAGAATCAAGCGACCGTCGTTCGCCTGGACAAGTTCAAACAATTGCAGCATTTGCTTCGCGCCGATTTGTCCGGCCTCATCCACAACGACAACCGCGCCGTGATTCATTTCGCCCCTCATCAAAAATTCGCTCAATGTCGCGCCCCGTCCGCCAATCTCTTTTTCCAAATCAAGAACTTGCTGGCGTTGCGGAGCAATCACATGGACGGTATGATCGGCTTGCAACAGTCCGCCCCGGACTTCTTTCAACGTGAAACTTTTTCCCGTTCCTGCACCGCCGCGAAAGAGCGTGACAAAATCTTTTGACGACAAAATTTGATCCACGGCGTGACGTTGCTCCGCATCAAGAGAAGCATTTTGAATCCGATGATTGCCAGTGAACGGCGCAAATTGGTTGCGCCCGTTTTCAGCGGCGGCAACCAGTCGCCGCTCGCGCTCCAAAGTCGCGCGAGTCGTGATTTTTCCGCGTTGCTCCTCGTTACGGATGTATGGCTTGTGTTCCGTGAACGATTGAAGATTTTTGAACGAAAAGTTTTCACCCCGGCCACGTTCGAGCGCGTAACGCCATAATTCAAATTCGTTCACGACCGAACGCCTATCGAACAAATGTTGTTCAGCCCATGCTACGGCCAGCGCAACGCCATTTCGTGTTTTAGGGTATCTCGCGCCGCGACTCTGTTTTAAGTCCGCCAGTGATGCCTTTTCTTCATTCGTGATTTGTTTGCCCCACAGTTCTGCCAATCGTTTGCGGCCAATGTCTTTGATTTTTCGGGCGCGTTCATTGTGGGCGATACGTTCACGAATCTCTTTAAGATTTTGATCGCCCTTTTCCGGTTCGCTTTCCAGCAACTTGCGGGTTTTTTCGTCAATCTCGTTATGCCGTTTTGAGAATCGGTTTATCAATTCTGCCGAGGCGCCGTTGATCTCAAAATCCCCGCGCTGATTATTTTGAATCTCATAGCCCAAGCGTTTCAATTCTTGCACCAGTTCGTGATAATAAACATTTTCGACAAACTTGGCCGCTTGCAGCATTTCGTAAGTTTCAAGCGCCTTCCATTTTTGTTCCGTCGTGTCATACGTCGCGTTAAAAACAACACAGTGACAATGCAAGTGCGGGTCTAACGCGCGTGATGTATCGTGCCGGAACACCGCGCCAACAATGTTGCCGGTGTTCCGATAAGTTGATGCTCCATTCTTCCGAACACGAGCGGCGGCGAATTTTTCGAGTTCTCGTAACGCCGAGACCGTCGCCCGCTCATGCGCTTTCTCAATGCGAGAATCACCAGCGACGAGAGCCGCGATTGAAACCGATTTTGGCGGCGAGAGCGTGAAATCATAAAACACCCGCCGGTTGGCTTTCATCCGTTGCGTGAGCAACTCATCCGTATTCGGATTCACGTTGTGGCAGAGTTTCACAAAATCTTCCAAGCCCACATCGCCGCGCAATTTCAATCGTTCACCACCTGCACCAAT